>Ga0079224_100015865_pt1 | contig 10562 bp, 9 predicted proteins | sample Stecom2015_FD_80414 | JGI IMG/M metagenome (GOLD analysis project Ga0079224, IMG submission 80414) | Agricultural soil microbial communities from Utah to study Nitrogen management - Steer compost 2015 | ecosystem: Environmental > Terrestrial > Soil > Agricultural land | place: USA: Utah...
GAAATCGTCAATTTCGAAGCTCTGGAGCGCTATGGAATGATCAGCCCGGAGGACAGGAGCCTTTTCCGGTTCGCGGACAGCCCCGACGACGCCTTCAATCTGCTCCAAGGCGTACTGCCTACCGCCAGGGAACCCGCGGCTCCGGCCTTCGCCAAATCCAAGCCGTAGCCTTCCCGATATCCTTCCGGCTACCCTTACCGATATCCGTTCCGGCCGGTGCGCGGATCGGCAAGGTTGGGCGTAAAACAGGCGCTCCCGAAGAGCCGTGGAAACGGGAGTAAAATTTCGACGCGGAATTGGTTTTTTTCCGGGTTCCGGCCGATTTCCGGCTTAATCGCATTTTTCGGCCTTCGTCTTCGGGTCGCCCGATATACCTTAACGGAACGGGTAACTCAGGGAATCGGGTCGCCTCAAACATCCAAAGCAGGTGGATCCGGTTCCTTTCAACTTTTTTCGGGATGAAACGATGAGCATAAGACGAGTATCCGGGTTTGGAAGCGTTCGCGCCGGCGTCGCCTTTCTGGCCGTTTCCCTGCTGTCGGGCGGGACGGCTTTTTCGCAAAGCCCCGATTTCCACATATACCTGGCCTTCGGCCAATCCAATATGGAAGGCCACGGAGCCATACCCGCCCAGGACAAAACCGGTGTGGACGCCCGTTTCCAGGTTATGGCCGCCGTCAATTGCACCAATCTCGGGCGCACCAAGGGAAGCTGGTACACGGCCGTGCCGCCTCTGAGCCGGTGCAATACCGGCTTGAATCCGGGAGATTACTTCGGCCGGACCTTGGTCGACAGCCTTCCCGCGCATATCAAGGTGGGGATAATCAATGTATCCGTGGCCGGGACCCGGATCGAGATTTTCGACAAGGCCGCGTATCAGAACTATATCAACTCCTCGGAGTCCTGGCTGAAGAACATCGCCAACGAATACGGCGGCAACCCATACGGGCGCCTGGTGGAATTGGCCAAGGAGGCGCAGAAAACGGGGGTCATCAAAGGCTTCCTCCTGCATCAGGGGGAGTCGAACGGCGGAGATTCCCAATGGGGGAACAAGGTCAAGACCGTTTACGACAATCTGGTCCGGGATTTGAATTTGGACCCCAAGACGCCCCTGCTCGCGGGGGATTTGGTGAGGCCCAGCACCATGGTGCAAGGGCTTCCCTCCAGGGTCCCCAACGCCCAGGTGATTTCGTCGCAGGGCCTGGAGGAAGTCGGCGACGGCCTGCATTTCAGCGCCAAGGGATACCGCGATTTCGGCAAGCGGTACGCTGTGACCATGCTCGGGATTCTCAGGAAGGAAGGCAGCACCGGTCTGGGAACCGAAAGGCCCGTCCAGGGCTTTTCCCTGGGCCGGAAAATCCCGGATCCGCGGAACGGCAAGGCCACCGTAACCATTGAAATACCCCGGCGCGCATATGTTTCCCTGAAGGCCTATACGGTGGGCGGCAAGGAAATCGCCGAACTGGCGGGAACGGAATTCGCGGCGGGCAAGCATGCGCTGGCGTTCCCACCCGGAACCCTTCCCGCGGGTGTCAGCGTTCTGCGGATGCAGGCCGGGGACTTTTCGGCCACCCGCCGGATCGTTCTCGGAGCCGACTGAACGATAAAGCATGCGGGGCCTTATTCCGGCGCCCGGATCGACCCGGGCCATATCGATTGGCATTCACAGCGGTCCGGTTCCGGACCTGGAAGGACAGGCATGAAGTCTCGCTTTTTGGAACGCTCCGGATCCTCGACGGGCATGGTCGCCGCTTTTCTGATCCTGACCCTGGCCGGAACCGGACGGACCCAAAGCACGCCCACCGTAAACCTGCCGCGGCCCGATGCCGACGGCTGGATCAAAATCTTCCGCGGGGATAACCTCGCCGACTTCTCGATATACACGGGCAACGGCTCTCCGGCGCAGGAGGGGAACAAGGGTTTCGGAGATCCCTTCTTCGTCGAAAAGGGCGATACCATCCGCACGGACGGGAGCCCTTTCGGTCAGCTCATCTTCAAGCAGAATTTCTCCCATTACATCATGTCGGTGGAACTCCACTGGCCGGGAAACCGGCTGAGCAATTGCGGCATGATGACCAAGATCCAATGGAACGATCAAGGGCAAGGGGGCGGCCTTCCCCGCTGCATCGAATGCCAGGGCGACCCCAATCAGGGCATGGGGCAAATCTGGTCGCTGGGCCCCAATGGCGGCCGGCCCTGGATCAGCTTCCGCGGCAGGACGGACACCCGCGGCGCCCGGGTCGACAGCACCAGTCCGGTCATGGATTTCGGGGGCGCGGGGGGATTGAACTGCATTGTCGGTTATCCGGGTTGGGCGCAGCCCAAACCCGCGGCCATCACCAGTGAAGGCTGGGTCACCATGGTGGCCGAGAACCACGGCAAGGACACCTCGCGGCATTTCGTCGATGGGCGGAAGGTGATGGAATACTGGAACCCCCGCATCGCCACCCCATCCAACCCCAACGCCGTGTCCAAATACCTCACCGAGGGAATGGTGTCCATCCAATCCGAAGGCACCACGGTGTGGTACCGAAATTGGAAAATCAAACTTCTGCCCGAAGATCCCTTGTACGCTTCTTTGTACCCCAGCACCGGGATTTCGGCGCCGCGCCGCGCGCGCAAGGCTCCGGAGCCCGGCCGGCTGGGGCTGAACGGATCGGTGCTGACCATTCTTTCGGATGGCCGGCCGGCCTCGACCTTGACCGGAAGGCGGCTCGATGCCGCGGCCCCGGTCCATCCGCTGAATCCCTGAGGTTCGGCCCTGAAAAAATGAAGGCGAAGATCGGGACCGCGGGCCGCTAGCGCGCGGCCGCCACGTGCGATTCCGCCGCCACCTTGTTGGGGCTGGCGCCCGTGTCTTCGAAAGCGTCCAGATTACCCACGGTGACCCGCGCGATAGCCTCCATGGCGTTGCGCGTGAAGAAGGCCTGATGCCCCGTTATGAGCACATTGGGAAAGGTGATCAGGCGGGAAAACACATCGTCCTGGATCACTTTGTCGGATAGGTCCTGATAAAAGAGATCCCCTTCCTCCTCATATACGTCCAGGCCCAGGCTGCCGATTTTGCCGCTCTTGAGACCCTCGACCATGGCCTTGGTGTCCACCACCTTGCCGCGGCTGGTATTGATGATCATGACGCCCCGCTTCATAAGGGATACCGCCCGGGCATCGATAAGATGATGGGTTTCCGGAGTGAGCGGGCAATGCAGGGAAATGATGTCGGATTCCGCGAAGAGGCGGTCATGGGACACGTACTCGACGCCGAGCTCCTTGGCCTCGGGGGATTCATAGGTATCGAAGGCGAGAAGCTTCATGCCGAATCCGGCCAGGATGCGGGCCGCGCAGATGCCGATGCGGCCGGTGCCGACCAGGCCGGCGGTGAGCCCGTTCATGTCGAACCCCATCAGTCCGTCCAGGGAAAAATTGCCTTCCCGGACGCGCGCATAGGCCCGGTGGATTTTCCGGTTCAGGTCCAGCATCAGGGCCACCGCATGCTCGGCCACGGCATGAGGCGAATAGGCGGGCACGCGCGCCACCTGGATGCCGAGCTTGAGCGCGGCTTCCAAATCCACATGGTTGAATCCCGCGCTTCTGAGGACCACGAAACGCATGCCCCCCTCGGCCAGGCGGGCGAGTACCTCGGCGTTAAGGCTGTCGTTCACGAAGGCGCAGACTCCCGCATGGCCCCGGGCCAGGGATGCGGTTTCCGGAGTAAGGCGGGCTTCGAAATAGGTGATCGGGTGCCGGCCAGCGGGATCGGCCGCCTCGAAAAAAGGACGTTCATAAGATTTCGCGCTGAAAAATGCCACTTTCACGATGCCTCCTCGATTCAATCGGCCGATCCTGTCCATTCCGCCGGCGAACCTCGCCCGGAATCCGGATTACGCCTCAATCCAAGATAACATCCTCTCCATAACAGTAGCGGGATCGACATCCGGTCGTTACGCCATTTTGTCTCTTATCGCGACAAAATGTCCAGCAACCTTTCCGAAATCCGGCGGCATTGCGCGTAACCAGCTTCGTCATAGAGGCGCCGCTTGGCCCGTGCATTGCTGCTCATTGGGTACGGAAATCGGATGGGAATAGCTTTGATATCTTCTAAGGTACGTTCCCGAGGAGGTCGCATGCATAACGATACCGCTCTTACGCTCCGTCAATGGTTGCGGAAACGCCCCAATTCCGTAGCCGTCTTTGAAGATCTGGGGGGTGAATCCTTCTGGGGGCACCTCGACGACACCGTGGACGGTTTTTGCCGGGAATTCAAGCTCGATTCCGGAAAAGTGCGCGACAGACTCGCCGCCACCGAACCGGCCGCCGCGCAGGAAGCCTGGCTTTCCGCTCCCCTTTACCGCATCATCGATCATCTCACCGAAAACCATGAGGCCTTCCGCGAACATGATTTCCCCCGCATTGAACATGTTCTCGGGGTGCTGCGCTGGGAACTCGGCCTGGAATCCGCGCCTGCCGAAGCCGCCTTGTCGGACTTCCATTGGTTCCGGCAGGAATTGCAAATCCACATGGAAGAAGAGGAGGAATTCCTGTTTCCGAAAATGCTGCGTACCGAAGCCTGCCTCCACCATCCCGATCTGTATCCCGAGGTGTTCAAAGGTTCCGTGGCCATATATCCGCAGGTCCAAATGCATTTCCCCGAGGAGGCATTCCTGGAAATGCTGACGTCTTTGACGCTCAAAGTCCGGATTCTGCCGTACGCGCATACTCATGGAAGACATTTGGAGGAAATCCTTTCCGAAATTCTATCTTTGGGAACGAGGCTCAAGGCCCATACGAGCCTGGAAGCCGAAATCCTGTTCCGCAGGGCTGCGGCCATGGAGGCGGAGCTTTGGAAACGCTCCGCAAAAACGTAATCCGGAGTTACCGCTCTCTCCAAAGGGAACCGGGGCCCGGAAGCCAGGAGAGAGCGCATGGAACCGACCCGAAACGAAAAGCTGAAAACCTGGGTGGCCGAAACTTCCGCCTTGTGCCGTCCGGATCGCATCTACTGGTGCGATGGAAGCCAGCAGGAATACGACGCGCTGTGCGCGCAGATGGTGGAAAAGGGCACTCTCATCCGGCTCAATCCGTCCAAGCATCCGAACAGCTATTATTGCCGCTCCTCTCCCGACGATGTGGCGCGCGTGGAAGAGCGCACCTTGATTTGCTCCCTGCGCCAGGAGGATGCGGGGCCCACCAACAATTGGGTCGCCCCCAAAGCCATGAAGGCCACCCTCACCGGTCTTTACGCCGGATGCATGGAGGGCCGCACCCTTTACGTGGTCCCTTTCAGCATGGGGCCCATCGGCTCTAAGATCGCCCAGATCGGCGTGCAACTGACCGACTCACCTTACGTAGCGGTAAGCATGCGCATCATGACCCGCATGGGGAAAGCCGCTCTCGACGCCCTGGGGGACGATGATTTCGTGCGCTGCCTGCATTCGGTAGGCAGGCCTCTCAAGCCCGGCGCCAAGGATGTTCCCTGGCCGAGCAATGCCGAATCCAAGTACATCGTGCATTTTCCGGAGGAGCGCAGCATCTGGTCATTCGGCAGCGGATACGGCGGCAACGCCCTGCTGGGCAAGAAATGCTTCGCGCTGCGCATCGCCTCCAAGATGGGCCGCGACGAGGGCTGGCTGGCCGAACACATGCTGATCCTGGGAGTTCAGCCTCCGGGCGGAACCGAAAAGACCTATATCGCCGCGGCCTTCCCCAGCCAATGCGGCAAGACCAACCTGGCCATGCTGGTGCCGCCGGAACGCTTCCGGGATTGGAAGGTGACCACGGTCGGCGACGATATCGCCTGGATCAAGCCCGGCCCGGACGGCCGCCTCTATGCCATCAATCCCGAAGCGGGATTTTTCGGAGTGGCTCCGGGCACTTCGTGGGAATCCAATCCCAACGCCATGCACAGCATGCGCGCCAACACCATCTTCACCAACGTGGCCCTGACCCCGGACGGAGACGTGTGGTGGGAAGGTCTCACGGAAACGCCTCCGCCCCGCCTGATCGACTGGCAGGGCCAGGAATGGACTCCCGCCAGCGGGCGCAAGGCGGCGCATCCCAATGCGCGTTTCACGTCTCCGGCCTCGCAATGCCCTTGCATCGATCCGGATTGGGAGAACCCCGCGGGCGTGCCCATCAGCGCGTTCATGTTCGGCGGCCGCCGGCCATCCAACGTGCCGCTGGTCTTCCAGGCCTTCAATTGGATCCACGGCGTATTCCTGGGCGCCACCATGGGCTCGGAAACGACCGCCGCGGCGGCCGGGCAAGTGGGAGTGGTTCGCCGGGATCCCATGGCCATGCTCCCGTTCTGCGGCTACAACATGGGGGAATATTTCAAACATTGGCTCCGGATGCGGAAATCGATCAAGTATCCCCCCAAGTTCTTCCATGTAAACTGGTTCCGCAAAGATGAGGACGGAAACTTCATGTGGCCCGGATTCGGCGAGAACATACGCGTTCTCAGGTGGGTGGTGGAAAGGTGCCGGGGCCGCTCCGGAGCTTACGAATCGCCCCTGGGATGGCTTCCCAAGGCCGAGGACATCGATCTGGAAGGTTTGCCGGGAATAAACCGGGAGAAATTCGAAGCCTTGCAGAACATCGACATCGAGGCCTGGAAGAAAGAAGTGATATCCCAGGACGAATTGTTCGTGAAGCTGTACGAACATTTGCCCAAGGAATTGATTTTCCAGCGCGAGCTGCTTATTTCGCGCCTTTAGCGCTTCGCCCGCATCCACCCGCGCCTTGCATGGCGCATGGTTTGCTTCGCTCCTGTTTACCGGCGCCATGCCGGCGAACAGGAGCGGAAAATGATCAAGAATACGGGCGCATGGGACAGGGTGGCAAGGATCACACTCGGATCGTTGGCACTCTCTCTGGTTTTCTGGGGACCGAAAACGGCATGGGGCTGGGCGGGCCTGATTTTCATCGGCACCGGCCTGGCAGGGTCCTGTCCCATTTACATGATGCTGGGTATGAACACCTGCCCCATGGACCGGAAATAAGACATGGTCTTCGCCTGGCCCGGTTGAAGCGGGTTCCGTGAATTGGATACAATCGCCCTTAACGATGGCCAATTTGGCAATTCAAGGCGGCGTTTTGGCATAACTTCGTTGCGGTTCGTCGCCCGGATTTCATGATATCTTTACCCGTGGATTAAGAGACGAATTGCACCATGGATTTCACATTCGCATCCCATTCCGTGGCCTCCTTGGCCGCCGGCGCCGCGTTTCCGATAGCCGTGGGCCTGGGCAGTTCCTTCACCCATTGCGCGGGAATGTGCGGGCCCATCCACATTCTGCTTTCCTCTCACGGCCGCTCGGGATCGATTTGGCGCTACCATGCGGGCCGCATTCTGGGTTACGGAATCCTGGGAGGCGCGGTAGGCGTTTTGGGACAGGCGGTTTCGGGTTTCTCCTCCCCGGCCTTCCGAATCACGGTCGGAGTTTTTCTGGCGCTCCTGTACGCGGCCTTCGGCCTGGGCCTGCTCGGCTTCGGGTCCCGGAGCCTGGATTTCGAGAAACGCCTCGGATCCCTGTTTCCCGCCCGCTGGTTCGGGTCCCTGGCGGCTTCGGGGGCCGGGCGCAAAGCGCTTTTCCCGGCGGGACTGGCCGCCAGCCTGCTTCCCTGCCCCAGCACCCATGCGGCCTTGCTCTGGGGCATGGGCCTGCAGCATGCCTGGATGGCGTTTGGGGGAATGATTCTTTTCGGCATCGCCACCCTCCCGGTTTTCGCGGCCCTGCCCTTGGGCGTGAAAGTGATTCCGGGGTGGATCAGGGTCCGCTATCGGAGCCTTTTGGGAGCAGCCTTTCTCGGCCTGTCGGCGTGGAGGATACTCGGCCTTGCGACCGCGGGTGCGGGCGCCGCGGCCTGCCATTGAATAAGGAGACGGACGGATATGGAAAACCGCAGGACATTGGAATTCTTCATCATGGCCTTTCTGATCGGGCTCGGCGGGCCGATTTTCGCCGTGCTGGGCGCCCGGGACGGAGAACGGATGGCCGCGATCGCCTATCCGGCGGCCTCCTCGAACGAGGCCGAAAGCGCTCCTCCCGCCGACTATAAGCCTGCCATGATGGGAGGTCCCGCCTATGTCGAAAAAGGCGCGTCGCTTTACCGGACTTATTGCGTGGCCTGTCACGGGCCCCAAGGCGACGGCAAAGGGGCCGCGGCGGCCTCGCTCACGCCCGCCCCCAGGGATTTTCTCGACCCCGATTCCAAATGGACTCATGGACGCGAGCCTCTGGAAATCTACGGAAGCATCAGCAAAGGCAGTCCGGGCACGGCCATGATGGGTTTCGCGCCGTCCCTTGCGGTGGAGGATCGCTGGGCCCTGGTCCATTATCTCGGAACCCTCGCCGGAGTGACCGGCCGCTTCCGTCCCGTGGACGCGGAAACGGCGGCCGCCTGGCGCCCGGACGGGGCCCGCTGATGTCGGTTCTCCTGCTGCTGATTCCCGTGTCCCTGCTCCTGTCGGCGCTTTTCGTCTGGCTCTGCATCGCTTCCATACGCGGGGGGCAATTCGACGACCTGGAATCCCCGCGCTGGCGGGTGCTGTTCGACGAACGGACGGAAACCCCCGCGCGCGCCGCCGAACCCGTTCAGGCCCCCACCCTTGAGGAAAAAGCATGATCCGCATCAAGTACGACGATAAGATAACGCGCATGTTTCTGGTGGCCACCTTGGTCTGGGGCGTGATCGGAATGGCGGCCGGCCTTTATCTGGCCCTGGAACTGGCGAGCTGGAAATTCAATCTGGGCCTGAAGTACCTGAACTTCGGGAGGCTCCGGCCGTTCCACACCAATGCCGTGATTTTCGCCTTCGGAGGAAACGCCATTTTCTGCGGGGTCTATTATTCGACCCAGCGCCTGCTCAAAGCCCGCTTATTCAGCGACGCCCTTTCCCATATCCATTTCTGGGGCTGGCAGATCGTCATTCTCCTGGGGGGAATCGGGTTCCTGATGGGATCGACGCAGGGAAAGGAATACGCCGAACTGGAATGGTCCATGGACGTGCTGCTGGCCGTGGTATGGGTGGTGTTCGCCGTGAACTTTTTCGGCACCATCGCCAGGCGGCGCGAAAAGCACCTTTACGTGGCCCTTTGGTTCTATATGGGAACCATCCTCACCATCGCCGTGCTCCATATCGTCAACGGCCTGGCCATCCCCGTTTCCCTCACCAAAAGCTATCCCGTCTATGCCGGCGTCCAGGACGCCCTGGTACAATGGTGGTACGGGCATAACGCGGTCGGTTTCTTCCTCACCACGCCTTTCCTCGGCCTCATGTACTACTTCGTTCCCAAGGCCGCCGAACGCCCCGTCTATTCCTACCGGCTTTCGGTGATGCACTTCTGGGCGCTGGTGTTCCTGTACATCTGGGCCGGACCCCATCACCTGCATTTCACCGCCCTGCCCGATTGGGCCCAGAACCTGGGCATGGTCTTTTCGGTGATGCTGCTGGCCCCCTCGTGGGGAGGCATGCTGAACGGCCTGCTCACTCTGCGGGGCGCCTGGCACAAGCTCCGCACCGATCCCATTCTGAAATTCTTCGCCGCTTCCATCACCTTCTACGGGATGGCCACTTTCGAGGGGCCCCTGATGTCGATCAAGTCGGTAAATGCATTGTCCCATTACACCGACTGGACCATCGGCCATGTCCACGCCGGAGCCATCGGCTGGGTGGGCCTGCTGGTTTTCGGCATGATTTACTGGCTGGTTCCGCGCCTGTGGCGCACGCAACTCCACAGCCAATCCCTGGCCAACGTCCATTTCTGGGCGGCCATGCTGGGCATTCTCTTCTATGTGGTCTCCATGTGGATAGCCGGCATAACCCAGGGCCTGATGTGGAAGCAATTCACGTCCGAAGGCGTGCTGGCCTACCCGAACTTCACCGAGATCGTGACCAAGCAGATTCCCTTCTACTGGCTCAGGGCCGTGGGCGGGGCCATGTACGTGGGCGGCCTGCTGGTGATGGTCTATAATGTGTGGCGGACCATCAAGGCCTCGTCCCCGCCCATGGATGAAGAAGCCATGGTGTCGGATAACGCGCACAAGCAGGAAGCGGACCCCGCCATCGCCCGCTATTGGCACGCGGTGCTGGAAGGTCGCCCCTTCGCGCTGGCGGTTCTCACCACCATCGTCATCGCCATCGGCGGAATCATCGAAATGGTTCCCACCTTCCTCATCGAGGCCAACGTTCCCACCCTCACGGCGGTCAAGCCATATACTCCCCTGGAACTGGAAGGCCGGGACATCTACGTGCGCGAAGGCTGCTACAACTGCCATTCCCAGATGGTCCGCCCCTTCCGCGACGAGGTCGCGCGCTACGGGGATTATTCCAAGCCCGGGGAGTTCGTGTACGACGACCCGTTCCATTGGGGTGACAGGCTCACCGGCCCGAAGATGCACCGGCAGGGGGCCAAATACAATAGCCGGTGGCACCTGCGCCATCTGGACGATCCGCGCCTCACTTCTCCGGGATCCATCATGCACGCGTACCGCTTCCTGCTCGAGGAAAAACTCGACCTGAGCCTGTTGCCCCAGAAGATGAAGGTGATGCGCAAATTGGGA
>Ga0079224_100015868_pt1 | contig 10562 bp, 5 predicted proteins | sample Stecom2015_FD_80414 | JGI IMG/M metagenome (GOLD analysis project Ga0079224, IMG submission 80414) | Agricultural soil microbial communities from Utah to study Nitrogen management - Steer compost 2015 | ecosystem: Environmental > Terrestrial > Soil > Agricultural land | place: USA: Utah...
CCGCCATCGAGGCACGCCTCGGGGAAGCCGAGCGGCAGCTCGGCCGCGATCCGGCGCGTGCCGAGGCACTGGCGGCCGAAGTGCTCGCGCTCGCGCCGGGGCATCCCGCGGCGCGGCTGTTCCAGGGCATCGCACGACGGCTCGCGGGCCGGCCGGCGGAGGCGGCCGCCATCCTCGGCCCGCTCTGCGAGGAGCTCTCGGATGCGCCGCTTCCTGCACTGCAGCTCGGCCTCGCCTTGCGCGAGTCGGGAGACGACGCGGGTGCCGTGGGCGCGATGCGCCAGGCGGTCGAGCGCCGGCCGGACTATGCCGAGGCCTGGCTCGCGCTCGCGCACCTGCTCACCGCGACCGGGGACGCCGAAGGCGCGGCGGAGGCGTACGCGCGCTACGTGCCGCTCGCGCTGGCCGGACCGCGCCTGGCCGAGGCCCGGGCGGCGCTGGAGGCAAACCGCGACGGGGAAGCCGAAATGCTGCTGCGCCGGCACCTCGAAGGCCACCCGCGCGACGTCGTCGCGCTCCGGCTGCTCGCGAGCGTCGCGTTCCGCGCGCGGCGATTCGAGCAGGCCGAGACGCTGCTGCGCGAATCCCTGCGGCTCCTTCCCGGTTATCGCGACGCGCGCGAAGCCCTTGTCGCCGTGCTCCTGCGCCGCGCGAAACCGGCCGAAGCGGTGGCCGAGCTCGACCGCCTGCTCGCCGAATCGCCGGGCGACGCGACGCTCATCAAGCGCAAGGCAGCGGCCCTGCTGCGCTTCCTGGAATACGGCGAGGCCGCGGACCTCTTCCGGCAGCTCCTTCGGCAACGGCCCGACGATGCGCGGCTCCAGGCAAGCCTCGGGCACTGCCTGCGCATCCTCGGCCGGACCGGCGAGAGCCTCGCGGCCTACCGGCGTGCCGTCGAGCTCGCACCGGCTTCCGGCGAGGCCTGGTGGGACCTCGCGAACCTGAAGACGTGGCGCGCCTCCGAGGAGGACATCGAGACACTGCGGGCGCGGCTCGCCGATCCCGCGCTGCCGGAGGAGGATCGGCTGCACTTTCATTTCGCCCTCGGCAAGGCGCTGGACGACGCCGGGGACTACGCCGCGGCCTTCCACCATTACGCGGAAGGCAACCGGTTGCGGCGGCCCGGCGCGCCGTGGGACCCGGAGCGCTTCACCGCGCAGGTGGAGCGCTGGCGCGCCCTGTTCACCCCGGAATACGTCGCGGCGCGCCGCGGCTCAGGCATCGCCGCCGCGGATCCCGTGTTCATCGTCGGCCTCCCGCGTTCCGGCTCGACTCTCGTCGAACAGATTCTCGGGAGCCACCCGGCGGTGGAAGCCACGACCGAGCTGCCGCACCTGCCGGTGCTGGCAGAGGAGCTCGCGGCCCGTCATCCCGGCGCGCCCTGGCCGGACCTGCTGGCGAACGTGGACGCGGACGCGCTCCGGCAGCTCGGGCAGGCCTACCTCGACCGGACCCGGGCCTGGCGCAAGCTGGGGCGGCCGCGCTTTACGGACAAGCTGCCGAACAACTTCGAGCTCGTCGGCCTCATTCACCTCGCGCTGCCCGCCGCGCGCATCATCGACGTGCGCCGCGACCCCATGGCCTGCGGGTTTTCGCTGTTCCGCCACCTGTTCGCGCGCGGGCAGCACTTCAGCTATTCCCTCGAGCACATCGGCCGCTACTACGCCGACTACGTGCGCCTGATGGACCACTGGGATGCCGTCCTGCCCGGCCGCGTCTACCGCCTGTCCTACGCCGCGCTGGTGGAGGACACCGAGGCGGAAGTCCGGCGGTTGCTCGCTGCGTGCGGGCTGCCGTTCGACCCGGTCTGCCTCCGGTTCTACGAGAACGAACGGGCGGTGGCGACCGCGAGCTCCGAGCAGGTGCGGCGACCCGTCTTCCGCGAAGGCCTCGATCACTGGCGGCATTTCGCGCCCTGGCTTCGGCCCCTCGAGGCGGCCCTCGCGGCCGCGGCTGTCCGCTTCCAGCCGTCCACTTTGTTGTAATTTGGCAACAATAAGACCAGAAACATTTGCACATCGAAGTGCAGGGGCATAACCTTTGCGCCCACGCACCCCGGGAGTTGTCTCAAAACCGCAACGTGGGGATCGTTGCGCGCCGTCCCGGGGCCATCCGCACAAGAAAAGGGAGAGTCGATAATGTCCAGAAGAACGCCGCTCTCGACGGCTGTACACCGCGCGTTGTACAGCGTCGCGATCGCATCGACGGCAGCAGGGGTGGGCGCGAATGCCCAGGAAGGGCCCGACGGTACGCTGGAGGAAATCACCGTCACCGGCTCCCGCATTGCCACCGACCCGAACCTCATCATCTCGAGCCCGGTGACCCAGCTCACCGCCGAGGAATTCAGCTACCGCGGCATCACCCGCGTCGAGGACCTGATCAACGACCTGCCGCAGATCACGCCCGAGCTGACCGCGAACGAGTCCAACGGCGCGACCGGCACCGCGACGCTCGACCTGCGCGGGCTGGGATCGGACCGCACGCTGGTGCTGGTCAACGGCCATCGCATGGGCTTCGGCGACCCGTTCGCGCTGGCGCCCGACGTCAACCAGATCCCGGGCGCACTGGTCGAGCGCGTCGAGCTCCTGACCGGGGGCGCCTCCTCGACCTATGGCTCGGACGCCATCTCCGGTGTCGTCAACTTCATCATGAAGGACGACTTCGAGGGCTTCCAGATCGACTGGCAGTACTCCGGCTACCAGCACAACAACGACAACGACACGGTCACCGCGGCGATCCGCGATGCGGGCTTCCAGACGGCGCCCAGCTCCGTGCGTGAAGGCGGTACGACGAACATCAACCTGATCGTCGGCACCAACACCGCCGACGGCCGCGGCAACGTGACGGCCTATCTCGGGTACCGCGACATCGCCGCGATCACGCAGGATGCGTACGACTACAGCGCGTGCTCGCTGGATACCGACGGCGCCATGGTGTGCGGCGGCTCGGCGACCAGCGCCGAAGGCCTGTTCACCGACTTCGGCGTGCCCGGACCGCTTCTTGGCCTCGATCCGGACAGCGATGCCATTCTCGAAGGGCCTTACTTCACGTACACGCCGCAGGGCGACCAGTTCGTCGACGGCGTGCCGCTGTACAACTACGGTCCCTTGAACCACTTCCAGCGCCCGGACGAGCGCTATACGGCCGGCATCTTCGCCCACTACGACATCGACGAGAACCTCACCGGCTACGCCGAAGCGATGTTCATGGACGATCGCAGCCTGGCCCAGATCGCGCCTTCCGGCGCCTTCTTCGTGACCAGCACGATCAACTGCGACAACCCGCTCCTGTCGCCGCAGCAGTTCACGGCGATCTGCGAGAACGACCGCGTGGTCGACGTGGAAGACGACCCGGATACGGTGGCCGACGAGGCAGCCCTTTCCGCGGGCATGCAGAACTGCATCAACGGCACGCTTGCCAGCTGTCCGCTGTACATCGGCCGCCGCAACGTGGAGGGAGGCAACCGCTTCGACGATCTGCGCCATACCTCCTATCGTTTCCTCGGCGGGCTGCGCGGCGACATCAACGACAACTGGAGCTGGGACGTCTCCGCGAACTTCGCACGGTTGATCTACAGCGAGACCTACTTCAACGACTTCTCGACCCGCCGCCTGCTGCGCGCGCTGCACGTCGTGCCGCATCCGGACACGGGCGAGCCGGTCTGCGCCTCGGTGCTCGACGGGACCGACCCGAACTGCGTGCCGTACAACGTGTTCCGTGAAGGCGGAGTCACGCAGGAAGCGATCGACTACCTGAACCAGCCGCTCTTCTCCAAGGGCGACCTGAACCAGGACCAGTTCGTCGCCTTCATCCAGGGTGACCTGACGGACGCCGGCATCGTGAGCCCATGGGCCAGCGACGGCGTGGAGCTGGTGCTCGGCGCCGAGTACCGCGACGAATCCTTCGACTACGAGCCGGACCAGAACTTCCAGGCCGGCGACGGCGCGGGCCAGGGCGGTCCGACGGCGCCGGTGTCCGGCGGGCAGAACATCCGCGAGGTGTTCACGGAGTTCCGCATCCCGGTGGCCCAGGGCCGCGCGTGGGCGGAGGCGCTGACCCTCGACCTGCGGTACCGCTACTCCGACTACAGCACGGGCACCGAGGCCGATACCTACAACATCGGCGGCTCGTGGGTGCCGGTGGAGGGCGTCAAGTTCCGCGGCGGCTTCTCCCGCGCGGTGCGTGCGCCGAACATCCGCGAGCTGTTCGAGCCCCAGAACCTCGGTCTCTGGGGCGGCGTCGATCCCTGCGGCGGCGACGAAGACGGTCCCGACCTGACGCTGGAGCAGTGCCTGAACACCGGCCTCGCCGCGGGACAGTACGGCAGCGCCGCGCTGATCAACCCGGCCGGCCAGTACAACGCCACTTTCGGCGGCAATCCGGACCTCGAGCCCGAGACGTCGGATTCGATCACCGTCGGCGTGGTGCTGACGCCGAACACGCTGCTGCCGGGCCTGTCCCTCAGCCTCGACTACTGGAGCATCGAGATCGAGGATGCCATCTCGACGGTCGATCCGGAGCTGATCATCCGGCGCTGCGGCATCACCGGGGATCCCACGCTGTGCAGCCTCATCAATCGCGGTCCGAACGGCAACCTGTGGCTCGGCGCGAACGCCGTCACGTCGACCAACGTCAACATCGGCTTCTTCGACGTGTCCGGTGTGGACGTGGTGGCCAACTACGCGCTGGAGACCACGAACTGGGGTTCGTTCGACTTCAACCTCCGCGGCACGTGGCTGGAGAAGTTCGACGAGCAGCCGATCCCGGGCTCCGAGATCGAGGAGTGCGCCGGCCTCTGGGGCGGCACCTGCGGACGCCCGCGTCCGGAGTGGAAGCACACCTTCACGACGGTGTGGCAGTCGCCCTGGGATACGTGGCAGTTCATCGGCGGCTGGCGTTACGTCGGCGAGGTGAAGGAGCACAATGCGCCCAACGGCGGGTTCATCGCCAAGGGTGAGCACTACATCGACCTGAGCGCCTCGTATTCGACCGCCTGGTTCGGCGGCGAGGAGACGCTGATCAACGTCGGTGTCAGCAACCTGCTCGACAACGATCCGCCGGTCAGCGGCCTGTTCGGCAACGTCGCCGTGTTCGGTAACGGCAACACCATCCCGTCCACCTGGGATGCGCTCGGCCGCTACTACTTCGTGGCCCTGACCCAGCGCTTCTGATCGAAGCGTTGCGGCGTGACGGAACGGCGGGCCGCGTGCCCGCCGTTTCTTTTGGTGCAAGGGAGCGCGCGATGCCGCTCCCGCACGGGCGTCCGCCCGCGTTCGCTATAATGCCCTCCGGAGCATCCCCCTGACGGCGCCATGGCCCCTTCCACCACCTCGAACCCGCATGCCGAGCTCGCGCCCCTGTTGCGCGAGGCCGTGAGCCTGCACCAGGCCGGGCGCCTGGACGAGGCACTGCCGGCCTACCACCGGTTCCTCGACGAGAACCCGGACAACCCCGCCGCGCTGCAGCTCCTCGGGTTGCTGCACTCGCAGCGCGGGGAGTACGCCGCGGCGATCGAGTACATGCGGGCCTCCCTCACGCTGTTCCCGGAGCAGCCGGAAGTCGCGAACAACCTGGGCAACGCGCTCTCCCGCAACGGGCAGGTCGAGGAGGCGATCTCGAGCTACGCGGAGACAATCCGGCTGCAGCCCCGCTACCGCGATGCGTGGCGCAACCTGGGCCTCGCGCAGTCGTCGGCCGGCCGATACGACGACGCGGAGGCCTCGTTCCGGCGCTGTCTCGAGCTCGACCCGAACGACGCCGCCGCCTGGCTGGCGCTCGGCAACGTGCACAAGCGATGCGAGCGCTTCGGTCCGGCGATCGAGTGCTACGAAAAGGCGCTCGCACTGCGTCCCGATTATCCCGAGGCGCACCACAACATCGGCGTGTGCAAGCGCATGCAGAGCGATCCCGAGGCGGCGCTCGTGCATTACGAAGCGGCGCGCCGGCTCGGCATCGATCGGGCCGAGCTGCACCACAACCGTGCCAACGCGCTGATCGACCTGCAGCGGGTCGAGGAAGCGATCGAGGCGTACCGCGCGGCCGTGGAGCGGAACCCGCTGGACCTCCTGAGCCACCGCAACCTCAATTCGCTGCTGTGGCAGCAGGAGCGGCTGGACGAGTACCTCGAATCGTACCGGAAAGCGATCGCCACGCATCCGGGCGCTGTCGAGCTGCACATCGCGTACGCGGTGGCGCTCAACCAGCAGGAGCGCTACGAGGACGCCGAGCGCGCGCTGCTCACGGCGCTTGGCCGCCACCGGGACTCCAGCGTGCTCGTGAGCGTGCTGGCCTGGACGCTCGAGCAGCAGCAGCGCTGGGACGACGCGCTAAAGGTTCACGCCGCGGTCGTGAACATGCCCGGTTCCGAGCCGGACCATCGCATCAGTTTCGCCCGCGCACTGCTGGCGTGCGGGCGCCCCGACGAGGCGCTGGAGCAGGCGAAGCTCGGGGCCGCGCAGATGCCGCAGAACCAGCGCGCGCTGGCCTATCTCGGGCTCTGCTGGCGCATGCTCGGCGATGAACGCGACGCGATCCTCAACGACTACGACAACTTCGTTCGCGTGTACGACATACCGGTCCCGCAGGGATTTACGAACGCCGCGGAGTTCAACGAGCACCTGGGCCGGGTTCTCGACGGCCTGCATTTCGCCCGGCGCCATCCGCCGGAGCAGACCCTGAGGGGCGGCACGCAGACGGCGGGCAACCTGTTCGTGCGCCGCGAGGCCGAGATCCGCATGCTGGTCGAAAGCCTGAAGGAGTGCATCGCCGACTACATCGCCCGCATGCCGAGGTCGCCCGAGCATCCGCTCCTGTCGCGGCGCACCGGCGCATTCGATTTCTCCGCTTCCTGGTCCGTGCGCCTGCACCGAGCGGGTTATCACACGATGCACACCCACCCGATGGGATGGATCAGCTCGGCCTACTACGTCGACGTGCCGCCGGAGATCGAGGGCACCGATGCCGCGGGCGGCGGGCTCAAGTTCGGGGAACCGGACATCGACATCGGCGAGCACGGGCGTGCGCGCCGCCACATCCAGCCGGCCCCGGGACGGCTGGTGCTGTTTCCCTCTTACATGTGGCACGGCACGGTGCCGTTCGAATCCGACCGGCCGCGGACGACCGTCGCCTTCGACGTCGTTCCGGTCCCCGCTCGCGGCAGCGGCGGCTGATGGCCACGCAGCCGGATTTCGCGCAGGCATTCCAGTATGCCCGCGACCTGCAGGCGCGGGGCAGCCTGCGCCGCGCGGAACGCAAGCTCGAGGAGCTGCTCGAGCGGGGCGAGAACCGCGAGCTCGTGCTCGGCGCGCTGGTCGAGCTGTGCCTGGAGGCGCGGCGCTTCGACGAGGCGGTGGCGAGGCTGGTCGCGCTCACCGAGGAAGATCCCGATCGCCTGTTCTGGTTCGCACGCCTCGGCGCGGTGCTCGAGCGACTCGGACGACTGCCCGAGGCCATTGCCCATTACGAACGGCTGCTCAGCCGGAACCCGGGGCTCGGCGACGCCTGGTACAACCTCGCCCGGCTGCTCAGGAAGGAGAAGCGTTACGGGGACGCGATGGCGGCCTACGAGAAGGCCCTCGCGCTCGACGTCGAGCGACCGCACGAGGTGCTGTCGAACATGGGCGTGCTGTGGTCGGAAATGCAGCGGCCCGAAGAGGCCGAGACAGCCTACCGGCGCGCACTCGAGCTCGAGCCCGGTTACGTGCCGGCGCTGTTCAACCTGGGCGGCCTGTGCGAGGAGACCGGCGACCGGGAGCGTGCGGCCGAGTATCACCGGAAGGTTCTCGCCCTCGAGCCGCACCATTCCGGCGCCCTTGCGCGCCTCGTGCATGCCGAAAGGATCGCGAGCGACGACGATCCGCGGCTCCGGGCGGTGGAGCAGGCGCTCGCGGCCGGCGCGGATCCGGCGGCGGCGGAGGAGCTGCTCTTCGCGCGCGGCAAGGCCCTCGACGACCTCGATCGCTGCCGCGAAGCGTTCGAAACGTTCGCACGGGCGAACGCGCTCGGTGCGCAGCGCAACCCCCGCTACGACCCGGCGGTCACCGAGCGTGCATTCGACCGGCTCATCGGCCTGGTGGACGCCGAATGGCTCGCCCGGAACACGCTGGAATCGGCTCACTCACCGGTTTTCATCTGCGGCATGTTCCGTTCCGGCTCGACGCTGGTCGAGCAGATCCTTGCCGCGCATCCGGCGGTCACCGCGGGCGGCGAGCTCGAGCTGCTGCCGTGGCTCGCGCTGCGCGAGCTCGGCAGCTGGCCGCAGGGCGCGGCGAACGTGTCGCGCACCGCGCTGGCCGCGATCGCCGAGGGGTACATGGCGCACGTGCGCGAGCTGTTCCCCGATGCGGCCCGCGTCACCGACAAGCGGCCGGACAACTTCCTGTATCTCGGGCTCATCCGGGCGCTGTTCCCGAAGGCACGCATCGTGTACACCGTCCGCGAGGCGGCGGACAACTGCCTGTCGATCTGGTTCCAGCACCTCGGCACGCTGAGCTACGCGACGGATCTCGCTCACGTCGCCCACTACTACCGGCAGCACGAGCGCCTCATGGCGCACTGGCGCGAGCTGCTCGGCGATGCGCTCTACACGGTGCAATACGAAGCGCTCGTCGCGGATCCCGAGCCGGTCGTGCGCGATCTTCTCGATTTTCTCGGCCTCGAGTGGGACGAGCGCTGCCTCGCCTTCCGGGATGCCGCACGCCCGGTCCGGACCGCCAGCGTCTGGCAGGTGAGGGAGCCGCTCCATTCCCGCTCGGTCGGCCGCTGGCGCCGGTACGAGCCGTACCTGCGCGGCATCGACGGGCCGTGGCGCGGAACTCAGGCGCCGCCGCCCGGGTCATCCGCATAGTCCCAAACCGAGGTTGTTCCATGAACGAAACACAATCCGCCCCCGGCGGGCAGGCTCTCGAAGGCCGGATGTTCCTGTACGAACGGCCGGAGCTCCTGAACCGTGCCGAGCACGCCAATCTCGGCCTGTCGCCGGTCGAGCGGCCGTACGAGTTCGTCAGGAACGTACGCGCGGCACCGCTGGTATGGGTCGAGCTCGCATCCGCACAGAAGGATTACCCGATCGTGTTCTCGGAGACCGAGATTCCGCAGCCGCTCGCGATGCTCGGCATCATCGACGACACGAACCTGTTCGTCGACGAATCCGGCAACTGGGAACGACGCTGCTACATACCCTATTACATCCGGTGTCACCCGATCGGTTTCGCGAAGGGTCCGAACGACCAGGTTGCGATCGTCATCGACCGGGCGGCACGTTCGGTCTCGGATCACCCGGAAGAGCCGTTCTTCGCCGGCGACGGGCTCAGCGAGCCGATGCAGCGCCGGGTGGATCTCTGCGCCCGCTACAGCCTGGAACGCGAGAAGACGCGCGCGTTCTGCACACGCCTGAAGGAGCTCGGGCTGTTCACGGGCCAGCAGGTGAAGCATCACACCGGCGGCGACGAACGCTCGCTCGGCACCTATGCCGCGGTCGACGTCGAGAAGCTCGGGAAGCTCGACAGCGAAACGCTGCGTTCGCTGCACGCCGAGGGATGGCTGTCCGCGATCTACGCGCACGTTTTTTCGCTGGAGAACTGGAACCGCCTGCTCGACCGCCGCACACAGCGCGGGCTGGCGAACGCGCCGTCGCCGGGGGCCGCGTGAGGTGACGCGGATCGCCCTGCTGGTCCTGCTGGCCGGTGCGGCGTCCCCCGCACTGGCGGAGGAAGTGCCGGACGCTTTCCGTCGCTGCGCCGGGCTGGAAGACGACGCCGAGCGCCTGGCCTGTTACGACCGGGCAGTGGGGCGCGAGATCGCAGGCAGGACCGCGCAGGCGCCGGAGGCGACGGACGGCGTACCGGAGTCGGCGCGGGCTCCGGCAGCGGCGGAGCCGGCCGCCGCGGTGGCGGGTTTCGGCCTGCCGACCGAGCGCAAGGAGGGGATCAGGGAAATCAGCGCCACCGTGGAGCGCATCACCGTGCGCGCGAACGGCGAGCGCATCTTCACCCTCGACAACGGCCAGGTCTGGGTCGAGGACTCGCCCACGCGCAGCGTGCGCGTGAAGGAAGGCGACACGGTCCGCATACGGGCCGGGTTGTTCAACTCGTTTCGCCTCTCCGTCGGCGAGAGCAGGCGCTCCACGGCCGTGGACCGCGCCCGCTGAGCAAGGGAAAGGCGCGGCGGCGGAAGGGACCGCCGCCGCGCCGCCGATTGCCCGCAACGGGGCTTCAGCGGGACTTCAGAAGCGCTGGGTCAGGTTGACGAACCAGTAGCGACCGAGGGCGTCCCACGTTGCCGGGATCGTGTTGCCGTTGCCAAACACGGACACGTTGCCGAACAGGCCGCTGACCGGCGGATCCCGATCGAAGAGGTTGCTCACGCCCGCCGTCACGACCGTCTCCTCGCCGAACCAGTCCGCGTAGTAGGTGCCGGACAGGTCGATGTAGTGCCGGCCGCTCGCGGTGTAGCGATCCTGCTCGAACTCGTCCACCTCGCCGACGTAGCGCCAGGCCGCCGTCACCGACAGGTTGTCCAGCGGCGTGGTCCACACCGTGTTCAGCATGTGCTTCCACTCGGGC
>Ga0079224_100015869_pt1 | contig 10562 bp, 9 predicted proteins | sample Stecom2015_FD_80414 | JGI IMG/M metagenome (GOLD analysis project Ga0079224, IMG submission 80414) | Agricultural soil microbial communities from Utah to study Nitrogen management - Steer compost 2015 | ecosystem: Environmental > Terrestrial > Soil > Agricultural land | place: USA: Utah...
AAGCATGACCGGGGTCGCTGGGGGCGGCAGCTCCATCAGTTTTTGCCCCTAGGACTCCGTGTGTATGTCCCTCGAGCGGTAGGGCGATTCCCGGCCTAGGCTGAGGTCATCCTCCGCGGGGTTCGGCGGACATCGGCCCCGAGGGGGAGGCCTCGGAATCGATTCGGCGGACATCCGGCCCCTCGGACCGGTCACGTGGCGCGCGTCATGTGGCGGAAATGGCTTCGCCGGCCCGGTGGGTCGACGGGCCCTCGGGCCGGGGGATGGAAACGACGGACATGTCGCGAACCGACCTTCGGGTTGACTGGGCGGGCATCGTGCAGCTGGGGGAACTGGGGGAATTGGGAAACTGAACGTGGGGGCCGGGGCAGAGGGCGGTTCGTTCCCGGGCGTCCATGTGAGCGGCTGTCCGCGAGGTCGGTTTGATTCGGCGCACATCCGGACTGCATCCGGGTCCGGACTGCATCCGGACCTGGGGGTGCGTCCGGACCTGGGGCGTGTTCGGACTCGGACTTCGGGAGCCGGGGCTGGGGGCGCGCACATCCGGACCCCGGCAGGATTCGGGGCCGGAGGGGTGGGGGCCGGGGGAAGAGGGAAACGAGCACCTACCGGGAAGCTTCCGGGGATACGGCGGTCATCTTCCGCATCTCGCGGGCGAAGCGCGGGCCGTCGATGAAGCCGGTGACGCGGGGGTCGTCGACGGGCTGGCCATCCGGGCGCAAGAAGAGGACGGTGGGCAGGCCCTGGACGCCGTACCGGTCGTAGAGCGCGAGGATTCTCTCGTCCTCCAGGGTGCCGTCGACCTTGACGGTCACGAACTTCTCCGCCTCCGCGACGACCTCGGGGTGGGTGAACGTATAGCGGTCCAGCTCCTTGCAGGCGGCGCACCATTCCGCCCAGAAATCGACCATCACGGGCTTGCCCTCGGCCTCGGCGCGGGCGAGCGCGGCCTCCAGGTCGTAGGTCCACTGGACGCCGCCCTGGGGGGCGCCGGTGGAGATGCGCACGAAGGTGCCGAGGACGACCAGGGCTACGCCGACCGCCTTCAGGGCCTTCTCCCGGGCGGGGCCGAGGAAGCTGCGGTGGATGGCTCCCAGCAAGATGCCCACGAAGGCGGCGAGCGGGCCGACGAGGGCGGGGATGGAGGCACCGGCAAGGGTGGAACGCACGCCGGGAACCGCATCCTTCAAGTAGTGGAGAGCCAGGGCGAGCAGGGCGATGCCGAAGACGCTCTTGACGCCCTCCATCCACGCACCGCTCTTCGGTAGGGAGACGGAAAAGCCACCCAGGAGAAGGAAGGGCAGGCCGACGCCCAGCGCGTACGTGAAGAGGAGGACCAGGCCGAAAAGGGGCTGGCCGCTGGTCGCCACCACGGTCAGGAGGGAGGCGAGCACGGGGCCGGTGCAGGGGGCGGCGATGATTCCCGCGACCAGGCCCATGGCGAAGGCGCCGCCCCACCCGGCGCCGCCGACGCGGTTGAGGCGCAGGGCGAGGCTCTGGGGCAGGGCGATCTCGAAGGCGCCGAACATGCTCGCGGCCATGGCGATGAAGAAGAACCCGAGCCCGGCCAGGACCCACGGATTGGCCAGGAAGGAGCCGAAGACCTTGCCGGATGAGGCGGCTGCGTAGCCGAGGCCCGAGAACATGACGGCCATGCCCGCGATGTAGACGAGGGTCAGGCCGATCGCCTGGAGGCGGCTGCGCGCCTCGCGCGCGCCAAAGACGGCGACCGTGATGGGAATGAGAGGGTAGACGCAGGGGGTCAGGCTGGTCAGGACGCCGCCCAGCCAGGCCACGCCGAGCGCTCCCCAGAAGGCTCCCGAGCTCACCGCCTCGGTGTCGAGATCCACCGAGACCAACCCCGCGCCGAGAAGCTCGGGAAGAACGAGCAGGACGACGAGACCTGCTGCGGCGAGGAGAAGAACCGCCCCTTTTCGCATATCTTGCCTTCGCCTTGACAGGTTACGTTACGGAACGTATCTAATGGACCGGCCGGCCTGCTGGCGTGGCGTCCTTGACGCTCCTTCGTATCGGTCTATAAACGCCAGCTTGCCCCAGGTCGCCCTTTTCTACTCGATCGGAAGCGGTGGATCCATGGTCAAGACCCCCATCTACATGGACTATCAGGCAACGACGCCCTTGGACCCGCGCGTCCTCGAGGCCATGCTGCCGTACTTCACGGCGCATTTCGGCAATGCCGCCTCGCGGAGCCACGTCTTTGGCTGGCAAGCGGAGGAGGCCTCGGAGAAGGCCCGGGAGCAGGTGGCGTCCCTGATCGGGGGGTCGGGCCGGGAGATCGTCTGGACCTCGGGCGCGACCGAGTCGATCAACCTTGCGATCAAGGGGATCGCCAACTTCTACGCGGATCGGGGCAAGCACATCGTCACCTGCAAGACGGAGCATCCCGCCACTTTGGACACCTGCAAGCGGCTGGAACGTTCCGGCTGGGAGGTGACGTACCTGGACGTGGACCGGACGGGACGCCTGGACCCGGAGGCCGTTCGCGAGGCGATCACCGACAAGACGGTCCTGGTGTCGATCATGGCGGCCAACAACGAGATCGGCACCATCCACCCGATCAACGAGATCGGCGAGATCGTTAAGGAGAAGGGCGCCTTCTTCCACGTGGACGCGGTTCAGGCGGCCGGCAAGATCCCCTTCGACGTCAACGCGTGCAAGGCGGACCTCGTCTCGCTTTCGGCGCACAAGATGTACGGGCCGAAGGGGGTCGGGGCCCTGTGGATTCGCCGGCGCCCGCGTGTCCGCCTCACGCCGATCATCGACGGCGGCGGACACGAACGTGGCATGCGCTCGGGCACGATCAACGTCCCCGGGGTCGTGGGCTTCGGCGCGGCGGCGGAGATCGCCCAGAAGGAGCTGCCGGAGGAAGCGGAGCGGATCCTTCGGCTCCGCAAGCGGCTGCACGAGAAGATCGTCTCGCGTCTCGAGGACGTCTATCTCAACGGGCATCCGGAGCACCGCATCCCCGGGAACCTTAACCTCTCGTTCGCCTATGTGGAGGGCGAGGGACTGATGATGGCGCTCAAGGAGGTGGCGCTGTCGTCGGGATCGGCCTGCACCTCCGCCTCGCTCGAGCCCTCGCATGTGCTGCGCGCGTGCGGAGTGTCGGAAGACCTGGCCCATTCCTCCATCCGCTTCGGGCTCGGGCGGTTCACCACCGAGGAGGAGGTCGACTACGTCGCCGACCGGGTCGTGGAGGCCGTCACCCGCCTCCGGGAGATGTCGCCCCTCTACGAGATGGTCAAGGAAGGGATCGACCTGAAGTCCATCGCGTGGACGGCCCACTGATCGAGAGGAATCGAAGATGGCGTACAGCGACAAGGTCATCGACCACTACGAGAACCCCCGCAACGTCGGCACCCTCGACAAAGACGATCCGAGCGTGGGGACGGGGTTGGTGGGCGCGCCGGCTTGCGGCGACGTGATGCGACTGCAGCTCAAGATCAATGCCGAGGGCATCATCGAGGACGCGAAGTTCAAGACCTTCGGCTGCGGCTCGGCCATCGCCTCCTCCTCGCTGGTGACGGAGTGGGTGAAGGGCAAGACGGTCGAGGAGGCGCTGAAGATCTCCAACCAGGCGATCGCCGAGGAGCTCGCCCTCCCGCCGGTGAAGATCCACTGCTCGGTGCTCGCGGAGGACGCGATCAAGGCCGCGATCGCCGACTACCGGAGGAAGCAGGAGCAGCTGCAGCAGAAGCAGCAGGGGAAGTGACGGAGGAGGCGATGGCAAACGGAAGCATCATCGGCCTGGGGATGCCGAAGCCGTCGCCGGCGGTTGCGCCGACGCCCGCGCCCGCGGCGAAGCCCGCCTCCGGAATTCGCATCGATATCTCCGCGGCCCAGCGGATTCGCCAGCTTCTGGAGGAGAGGGGCACGCCGGACGCGGGATTGCGCATCCGGGTCAAGGGGGGTGGCTGCACCGGATTGCGCTACGACATGGAGTTTGCCGACGCTCCCCGCGAAAAAGATCGCGTCTTCGAGGAGCACGGCGTCAGGGTCTACATCGACCCCAAGAGTTACATCTTCCTCATCGGCACGACGCTCAGCTATCACAAGGGCCTCTTGGAGTCGGGCTTCAAGCTGGAGAACCCGAACGTCAAGAAGTCCTGCGGCTGCGGCGAGTCGTTCTCCGTCTGATCGCCGGCTCGAACCGGGAGACCCTGTGACGGATCACTTCGAAATCCTCGGCATCCCGCGCGGATTTCGTGTAGACGAGCGCGCGCTCGAGACGCGCTATCGCGAGCTTTCTCGCCTCTTCCATCCGGATCGCCATGCCGGCCGAAGCGCCGCCGATCGGCGAGCGGCCCTGGAGAAGATGGTCCAGATCAACGAGGCCTATCGCACGCTGCGGGAGCCGGTTCGGCGTGCCGCATATCTCTTGTCGCTGCGCGGTTTGGAACTGGGGGAGACGGACGGCTCGAAATTTCTGCCGCCCGATTTTCTCATGGAAGTGATGGAGCGCCGCGAGGCCTTCGAGGAGGCGCGCTCTCGCGGGGATCGAGAGCGCGTCCAGGCCCTCGCCCAGCAGGCGCGCCGCGAGCGCGACGAGGCGCTCGAAGCGCTGGCGAGCGCATTCGATCGCGACGACGACAAAGAAGCAGCGTCTCAGGTCTCGAAGCTGCGCTATCTCGACCGCTTCCTGGCGGATATCCGCGCCTGGGAGGACCGAGTCTTCGAGGAGGAAAATGGCTGAATCCGGCCTGCTGCAGATCCGCGATCCCCGCAAGCCATACGGCAAGCCCGTGGGGATCGACCTGGGGACCACCCACTCGCTCGTCGCCTTCGTGGACGGCGAGGGCCGGGGCCAGACCATCCCGCTCGAGGGCGACAGCCACCTGATGCCCTCGGTCGTCCACTACCTCGAGGACGGCTCCACCTTGGTCGGGCGCGCGGCGAGGGAGAAGCTCGCCGCGCATCCCCACGAGACCATCGTCTCGGTCAAGCGCTTCATGGGGAAGGGCCCCAGTGATCCGGAGGTGCGTCGTCTGGGGCACTACCGCTTTGCGCCCGCGCAGCCCGGCGAAGCCGTGGTCCGCTTCGACGTGGGGGGCAAGTGGGTGAGCCCGGTCGAGGTTTCGGCGGAGATCCTGAAGTGGGCGCGCCGCAAGGCCGAGGCCTACCTCGACCAGCCGGTGGGCGCGGCGGTGATCACCGTCCCCGCTTACTTCGACGATGCGCAGCGGCAGGCCACCAAGGACGCGGGACGGCTGGCTGGGCTCGAGGTCCTACGTCTCCTCAACGAGCCCACGGCGGCAGCCGTGGCGTACGGACTCGACCGGCGTGCGCGCGGTACGTTCGCCGTCTACGACCTCGGTGGCGGCACCTTCGACGTTTCCATCCTCGAGCTGGTCGAGGGCGTCTTCGAGGTCCGCAGCACCGCGGGTGATTCCTCCCTCGGCGGCGACGACTTCGACCGCGCCCTGGCCCAGGCGCTCCTGGAGCAGATCTCGACCGTGCTCGGGCGCGACTTGCGGCGCGACCCCTTCGCGGTGCAGGCGGCGTTGGCGGGTGCACGCGACGCCAAGCACGCGCTGACCGAGAAGGAGAGGGCCGTGGCGGTGGTGGCGCTTCCCGAGCGGACCGTCGAGGTCGAGGTCACGCGGGCACAGTTCGAGTCTCTGATCGTCGGCCTGGTCCGGCGCACGGCGGTCGCCTGCCGGCGGGCGCTGCGCGACGCCGATCTCGAGCCGCACCAGATCGACGGAGTCGTTCTCGTTGGCGGCTCCACGCGCGTGCCGCTGGTCCGGCACTTCGTCCGCGAGATGTTCGGGGGGAAGGAGCCGCTCGGGGACATCGATCCCGATCGCGTGGTCGCCATCGGCGCAGCGATCCAGGCGGAGAACCTGGCGGGAGAGTCGCGCGACGACCTTCTCCTGCTCGACGTCATCCCGCTTTCGCTGGGGGTGGAGACGATGGGCGGCGTGGTCGAGAAGATCATCCACCGCAACACGACCATCCCCGCCTCCGCGGCGCAGATCTTCACTACTTTCGCCGACGGCCAGACGGCGATGGACATCCACGTCGTGCAGGGAGAGCGGGAGCTCGTCTCCGATTGCCGCTCGCTGGCACGCTTTCGGCTGGAGGGGATCCCGCCCATGCCGGCGAACATGGGCCGCGTCCAGGTCACCTTTTCCGTGGACGCAGACGGGATCCTGTCGGTGAGCGCGAAGGAGCTCACTACGGGGGTGGAGCAGTCCATCACCGTCAAACCCTCCCACGGTCTGACCGACGAGGAGGTGGAGCGAATGCTCCTCGAGTCGCTGGAGCACGCCGAGGAGGACGTGGCCACCCGGCTCCTCATCGAGGCCCGGGTCGAGGCGCAGCGGGTGCTTCACGACTTGCAAAAGGCGCTCACCGAGAGTGCGGACCTACTCGTGGAAGGCGAGAAGGAAGCCATCGCCCGTGCAGAGCAGGCGCTGCGCGAGGCGATGGCGGGGAGCGACCACCACCGCATCGAAGAAGCCATCGCCGACCTGGATCGAGCGTCCACCGATTTCGCCCGGCGCCGGATGGAAAAGGCACTCAAGGAGGCCCTGACCGGACGCTCCGTCCAGGAGATCGAGTGAGATGCCGAAGATCACCTTCGTGAACTGGGGCGTGACCGTGGAGGTCGAGCCCGGCACCACCATCCTCGAGGCGGCGCAGTCGGCCGAGGACCGTGGCGTGACCATGGGCAGCGTCTGCGGCGGCGTGGCTGCGTGCTCGAGCTGCCACTGCTGGGTGGTCAAGGGCGGGGAGTCGCTCGACGCTCCTTCGGAGCGGGAGGAGGACATCCTCGACAAGGCCTTCGACGTTCGCCCGACCTCGCGTCTCGGCTGCCAGGCAGAGGTTCAGGATGAGGACCTCGAGGTCGTGGTCACCGAGGAATCGATCCAGGCCTGGCATGACGAGCACCCGGAGGCGCGGCTCAAGACCGAGGCCGGGGATCGTGGCTGAGGCGGACCGGCGCCGCGGAAAGTTGTCCGCCGACGCCTGATCTGCGAGCATCCGCGCATGTCCGCCTGGTGGGAGGACGAGCTCGAGGAGCTGGAGGCGCTGCGGGAGGAAGAGGAGGGCTTCCTCGATCCCTTGCTGCGTCTCGTCTGTCGTTGCCGCGGCGTGGAAGAAGCCGAGATCGAGGCTCTCGTTCGCGCCGGGGCCGACTACGAAACCATCGTCGAGCGGACGGGCGCGACCAAGGGCTGCGGTGGTTGTCGGAACGTGATCCGCAACATGGTGCGCGCCGCCTCGTGATCCTCGCTTGACGGCGCCGCGGCCCGTCGCTACAAACGCCCTCGCAGTTCGCCCAGGTGGTGGAACTGGTAGACACGCTAGATTCAGGGTCTAGTGGCGGCAACGCCGTGGAGGTTCGACTCCTCTCCTGGGCACCAAGCCAATGAACCCGGCCCCGCTCATCGAACGATGAGCGGGGCTTTTTTTGCGCTCGATCGCACGACTCCCGGGACATCCCGCCACGCATCGGCCTGCGCTGCCTCCGCCGGTTGCGCCCTTGAATCGGCGCACGTCCTTTCGGCGTTCGCCCGTGGATCCGGAGCGGACTGGATTCGCCGCACGTCAATCGGCAGGCAGGGGGCGACGGACGGTGGGGGCGTTTGGTTCGGCGGACATCCCGAGGCTGGGGGCGAGCCGTCCCGGGGCGGGGTCGATTCGGCGGACATCGCCCGGGGCGTGGGGAGCGTGGGGTGCCGGGCGGTTTGATTCGGCGGACATCGACCTCCGGGGGGACGGGGCGTACGGGGGTATCCCCCCGGGGCGGGGGTATCCCCGGGGGGATGGGCGGGGGATCAGCGGCCGCTGCCGCCGAGGAAGAGTTCGAGGGGGGCGTCGGCGGGGTGGAGGCCGGGGGCGAGGGCGCGCTCGGTGGGGGCGGTGCCCTGCACGAAGGCCGCCTCCTCCACGGCCTCGGGAGGTGCGTCGACCGGGGCGAGGAGGCCCGTCTTCGGGTCGATCGCGGCGAACTCCACGCCCTCGGGGATGGGGAACTCCCGCGCCGGCCGCTTCTCGTGCCAGGCCTTCATCACCTCGACCCACGCGGGGACTGCGGTCCGGCCGCCGGTCTCACCCCGTCCCAGGGGCCGGGGCTCGTCGAAGCCGGCCCAGCTCACGGCGACGAGGTCGGTGGTATAACCGGCGAACCAGGCATCGCGGCCGTCGCTGGTGGTGCCCGTCTTGCCCGCGGTGGGGCGGTCGAGGACGTTGGCGCGGGCGCCCGTGCCCTCCTCGACCACGGCCTGCAGAAGCCGCGTGAGCACGTAGGAGAGGGCGGGGGAGATGGTGGGCGAAGGCTTCGCCCGGTTTTCCTCCAGCACCACGCCCCGACGATCCTCCACGCGCTCGACGAGAACGGGCTCGGCATGCATGCCCTGCGCGGCGAGGGTGGCGTAGGCGTTGGCGAGCTCGATAGGCGAGACCTCGCCGGTCCCGAGGGCGAGCGTGAGGTTCTTCGGCATGGTGGAGCGGATGCCGGCCCGCCTCGCAAAGTCGATGACGGGGTCGGGGCCCAGTTCCGAGATCAAGCGGACGGGAACGGTGTTCTTCGACAGCGCGAGCGCGCGCCTGAGCGTCATGGTGCCGTCGAAGCGGTTCCTCTCGTAGTTCTGGGGCTTCCAGTCCTTGCCGGTCCAGGGGTCGCGGAAGGTCTCGGGGGCGTCGACGACCAGGCTCGCCGGCGTCCAACGCCCGCTTTCGAGTGCGGCGCCAAAGACGAAGGGTTTGAAGGTGGAGCCGGGCTGTCGTAGGGCCTGCGTCGCGCGGTTGAAGGAGCTCTGGGCGAAGTCGTAGCCGCCTGTCATGGCCACTACGCGGCGGGTCGCGGGCTCGATGGCGACCAGCGCGCCCTGGATGGCCGGGTCCTGCCAGAGCGCGAGCGTAGCCTTCGAGCCGCGCGCGCTCTTCACCTCCACGTGGACGATGTCTCCCTTTTTCAGCAGGGTGGAAAGGCTCCTGTTTCCGAGCGCCCAGGCGGCGTCCTTGCGCTCGAGGGTGCCCTCCCGGCCCCCGAACCAGATCGTCGCCGTCGCGTCGCTCACGGCGGTCACCGCGCCGAAGAGCCGGACGCCGGGCTCGAGGCTCACGCGGCGCAAGGAGAGCACATCCACCGCGTGCTCACCCTGCGCCTTGGCTTCCACTTCTGCGCGTCGCGCCTCGTCGAGGCGGCCGGCCGGCCCCCGGTAACCGTGCCGGCGATCGTAAGCGATCAAGCCCTCCCGCACCGCGCGATCGGCGACGCGTTGCAGCCGCGGATCCATGCTCACGTAGACCCGCAATCCGCCGGTGAGGACCTGCTCGTTGCCATAGCGCTCGACGAGGTAGCGCCGCACCTCCTCCAGGTAATAGGGGCCGGGCGGGTCCTCGGGCCTTTCGGCGACGCGGATGGGCCGGTCGATCTCTGCAGCGAACTCGGCCTGGCTGATCCAGCCGTTTTCCAGCATCCGCTCCAGCACGTAGCGCTGGCGCTGCTTGGCGCGATCCGGATGGCGGATGGGCGAGAGCCGCTCCGGGGACTGGACCAGGCCCGCAAGCAGCGCCGCCTCGCCGAGATCGAGGTCGCGCGCTTTCTTGCCGAAGTAGAAGAGGGCAGCCTCCTCCACGCCGTAGCGCCCGTGACCGAAGTAGATCTGGTTCAGGTACAGGTAGAGGATCTCGTCCTTGCTGAGGTTGCGCTCCAGTCGACGGGCGAGGATCGCCTCCTTGATCTTCCGGCTGTAGGTGCGCTCGGGGGAGAGCAAGAAGGTCTTGACCACCTGCTGCGTGATGGTGGACGCGCCCTGGCGGGTCTCGCCCGAGGCGAGGTTCTTGAAGAAGGCCCGGACGATCCCGACGTAATCGAGCCCCTCGTGTTCGTAGAACTGCGCGTCCTCTGCGGCGAGGATGGCGCGCTTGAGAACCTCCGGGATCTCCCGCGGCGGGATGACGGTCCTCCGCTCCTCGAAGAACTCGCCGACCAGCGTGCCGTCGGCGGCGAAGACCTTCGTCGATTCCTTGGGGTTGTAGTCGACGAGGGCGTCAAAAGTTGGCAGGTCGGCAGCGAAGATCTGATAGATCGTGGCCAGTGCGGCGCCCGCGAGAAAGCACAATGCGAGCAAGGCGACAAGGAGCGCCCGACCCGCGCGCCTCTCGGAACGCCTTCTTGTCCTCTTCCTCGTGTTTCGCGTGGAGCGACGAGCTGTCATGGGGCGCCCATCGTAGTCGATCGCACGGCCGCGATCACGGATCGATTACTCGGGGAAACCCGGTTTTTTCGAGAGGTTGCAGATCATAATCGAAAAGTTGACAAGGTCCTCGCCTCTGTCCTAGAACAGCCTTCGACTCTGGAGGAAGACCTCGATGAACGCTCGCAATCGCATCCTTCTCCTCGCCGGCGCCGTGGCGCTCGTCGCCATCGCGACCGGCTGCGCGCCCAAGTATCCCAACTGCCGGAGCGACGACGATTGCAACGTCGACGGTCATACCGGCGTTTGCGTCAACGGTCTCTGTCAGGAGTGCGCAAACGATTCCCACTGCCCGGAGGGCTTCAAGTGCGAGCGGGATTCGGCCGGCGG
>Ga0079224_100015870_pt1 | contig 10562 bp, 8 predicted proteins | sample Stecom2015_FD_80414 | JGI IMG/M metagenome (GOLD analysis project Ga0079224, IMG submission 80414) | Agricultural soil microbial communities from Utah to study Nitrogen management - Steer compost 2015 | ecosystem: Environmental > Terrestrial > Soil > Agricultural land | place: USA: Utah...
TGAAATATGAAATATGAAATCAGAAATCAGAAATCAGAAAGAGCGCAGGCCATAGCCGGAGTCCGGGAAGCGTTTCCCGATCGTCTTTACGGAACCCATCGAATCATTTTCCTGCCCATGGAGACAAGCATGCAAAGAGAGAAGTCGTTCTATTCCCGAGGCAGTTTGTCGGATCGCGGCAAGCGATTCGCGCTTGGTGCCATCCACCTCTACGTCTCCCTCCCCAAAGCGGCCGTGGCGCATTGTCTCGGCAAGCAACTCCTTCGTTCAGCGACATCCGTAGGCGCACATTTGAGTGAAAGCAAGCGCAGCCGCTCACGGGCGGAAGTCATCAGCAAATCCGAAGTCGCACTTCAGGAACTTGAAGAGTCCGCATACTGGATGAGCCTCATGCAAGAGGCCGGCATCGCATCCTCCACCCATCTGACGCCCCTTCAGCAAGAGGCCTATGAGCTGACGGCCATGCTGGTCACAGGAATCAAGCGTCTCAAAGGGCACGCACCTGTTGATCAGCATTCCCACACACATTGACGCCGCTTTTTTGGCTTCTGCGTTCATTTCTGATTTCTGATTTCTGATTTCATATTTTGTTCCCATGCTCCTTTCCCTTCATCCCGTGACCCCCGAAGCGCGGCACATGCGGCGCGCCCTCGAGACGTTCGAGAAGGGCGGCATTTGCGTGTATCCGACGGATTCGGGGTATTCGCTGGGCTGCGACGCGCGCAACCGCGTGGCCGTGAACAAGTTGTACCACCTCAAGCGCGCCATCAAGAAATACGTGATGGCCCTGATGGTGCGCGATTTTTCCACGGTGACGGATTTCGCACGGGTGGACAACATGGCCTACCGCTACATGAGGAAGCTCGTGCCGGGGCCCTACACGTTCATCCTCCCCGCCACTGCGCACGGACGCAAGCTGCTCGACGTCAAACGTCCCGAGGTGGGTGTCCGCATGCCGGCGCATCCGTTCGCCGACGCCTTGTTTGCGCTCAAGCCCGACCTGATCCTGTTGACCACCGCGGCCAAGGTGCATGAGGACGATGTGTTTGCGGATGCCGAGGACATCGAGGAGGCCTTCGGGCACCAGGTGGACCTGGTGTTGGGCATGGGCTCGGTCGCCATCAATCCAACGACGGTGATCAGCCTGGCGGGGGGCGAGCCCGAAGTGATCCGCGAAGGCCAGGGGCCGCTCCCCGCCTGACGCGGGACGCACGCCCGCGCCGCCGGGGGACGGGACGGCCCCAACCGCCGGCCACCTCTCCCCCCCTGCGGCGCTCACCGGGCGGGCGGCCGGACCGGGGGATCCTGCGGGGCCACCGTCCGGCCGCCGGCCCCTTCACCCCCTTCCCCTTCCCTCCTCCAGAAACCTGGGTCTTCCATCACCGCTCCCGGCCGGTTACAGCCAAAAAAAGAAGACGGGAGCAAGGTCCTGCCCCCGTCTTCCCCGAGACGTCCCGTCCATCCATCCTCTCCGCGGCCCGTGACCCCGGAGACGGGGACTGGGCAGGTTTGAGGCGGGCTTCGGAGACGGCTCTGCCGCGGTCCGGTTTACCGTCGCGTCACCATTTCGCCTTGGCCGCGATGGTGCCGTTTCCGCTGGCGGACTGCGTGGTGATGGCGGTGACGCGCATCAGCACGTAGAGGTCCTTGTTCGAACGGACCACGACGGTGGTGCCTTCGCGTACGAACACGCGACCCGGCGTGCTGCCGGCCGTCCCGTTGTCGAACAAGGCCTTGATGTCGGCCGCCGTCAGCACGTTCTCCCAGTCGGCCACTTCCACGCGCCGGATCTCGGTGTTGGCCGCGGAGGGCCAATCCTGCATGAAGTCGAACCCGGACGAACCACCCACCCCGTTCTTGGCCACGAGGGGTGAGTACAGCGCCAGGCTGTCGTTCCCGGTCGCGGTCGAGTACGCGAACACGAGGTCGATGAGGTCGGAATAATTGTCGGCCTCGCTGGCGTCATAGGTTTCCCATTCATCCAGGTCGACCGAAGACGCCAGCAGGCTCGACTGCGCGCCCAGCACCAGCGCCTCACTGGAGACGCGGATGCGGAGCCAGGCGGGGTCGCTGGTGGTGCTGCCGTTGTCGTCGGTGACGCGCACGCGGATCTCCGCATTGTCATCGCTGTCGTTGGCCGTGAAGCTCAAGGTCGGAAAGGTGCGTCCGGGCAGGTCCTCGCCGTTCCGGATCCACTGATACCGCAGTTCCCCCGACCCGCTGGCCGTCACGCTGAAGGTGGCCTGCGCCCCTTCGGCCACGATTTCATCCGACGGGCCCACCGAGATCGTGGGACCGTTGCGTTCCTGACCCTTGTCGTCCGTCAGACAGCCCGCCAAAAACAGGGCGAGCGCGGCGCAGGCGGCCGCCAGTACACCGGGTTTGCGCGTCTTATACGTATTCATGATCTCCTCCTGGTATCTGGATGGGAATTGTCTCCCTCATGCAGATACAAGGAGTCGCGCCCGTGACGGACGAAAAAAAAGCGTTTGCGACCATTTGCCACGCTCCCGCAACGGAACGTCATATTACATCACGGATTTTTCGCAAACGCAGGTAACCCGGTGCTGCGGGCCTTGGCTCCCACCGGACGCTGGAGGGAGCGGAACCTCCGGCCGGCGGTGGGAAGCCCCGGGATCCTGCCGAGTTCCCGGGAGATCCCCTGGAACTCCCGAGGCCGCGGATGCCGCGGCCCCACCCTCAGCGTTTCAGGCCCTCCAACAGTTTCCGCCCCTGCTTCTTCGCCTCGGCCGCGGCTTTCTCTTCCAGTTTTTTCTTTTCAGCCGCCGCGGCCTCGCGGACCCGGGCCGCCTCGGTCTCAAGCCGTGCGCGCGCGGCCGCTTCCAGTCTGGCTTTCTCTTCCGCCACCCTGGCGGCCACCGCCGCGCGCGCCGCACGGGCGGCCGCACCGCCGGCGCCTTCGGCGGCCATCCGTTGCGCGTCCAGCGCGAACACGGGGCTGTTCACCGTCCCGCGTACGGTGTAGTACATCAGGGCGCGGCCTTGTGGGTCCGTGGGCACCAGCGAGCCGTCCGGCACCCCCGGCGCGACCTTCCGCAACTGGCCGAGCAGGGCATTGCCCGCGCCCGACACGAGCCCGGACGCGCTTTTCGGCAACGTCTGGGTGAGGTGAAGGTCGAGCGTGTTGTCGAACCCCACCGTTCCCGTGGCGCGCCCGGCCCCCACCCGCGGCGAATCGAAGCTGAGGTCGCGCACCAACAACCGGCCATCCTGCGCGACGAAGTCGCCTTTCAGCCCGGAAAACTCCAGCTGTTCGAAGCCCAGTGACGAATGCGCGCGGGCCAGGGAGGCCGACAGGCTTTTCGTCCACTCGACCCCCACGATGCGGCCGTCCGTGACCGCAAAGGACAGGGGGCCGGAGAGGTTGTCGGCAAAGGCGTCGGGCAAACCGAACGTGCGGAGGTCGGCGTTCATGCTGAGCTTCCCGAAGATGGCGCTGTCGGTGGCGGCCAGGGAGCGGAGGATCGCATGCTTCAGGGGCACGTGATCGTTCAGACGGGAGATGAAGTCGTTGGCCTCCACCTTGTTCACATTGAGCTTCACCCCGAAGGCCCAGTCCGTATTGGTGCGGGGCAGGACGGTCACCGAAGAGGTGAAGGCGCCGGAGTAAAGGGTCCCCTTCAGGTCGGTCACGGCGGACTTTTCACGCAGGCTCGCCTTGAGCGTAAAGCCGGTCATGTCCAGACTCATCAGGCGGGTCCGCGCGAGGGACACGGTCACGTCCGCATCCACGGGCGGCCAGTCGGGGTAAGCCGTCAACGGTGCGGAGGTGTCGGCTTCCTCCGGACTTTCGGGCATCAGTTCGTCCAGGTCGATCAGCTGCGACCTCACATCGACCCCGACATGCGTGCGGCGGCCTCCGGCCTGTTCGGGAAACACCGCCGCCAGGTAGTCGCGCACCACGACGTCGACGGCCGCATCCGAATGGCCCAGTTTAACCGTCAGGTTCTGCCGGATGCGCTCGTTGGTGATCGTGGTAAGACCGCGCGCCTGCACCGGCGGCAGATCCGGAATTCGGGCCTTGAGGCCGATCAGTTCCGAACGTCCGTCGGCGGTCAAACGCTGCGGATTGGCCGCGTCCAGCGGGCCCGAGGCGTTGAGGCGGAAGGTCTGCCGTCCCGTCACCTTGATCTCCGGATCCAGCACGTCCAGCTTGTGGGCCAGGGCCACGAGGTTCCCGTAATCCAGCTCGCCGTTCACCATGAGCGCGCGCAGGTGGGGGACGGGATCCAGAATCCCCGTCACCAGGAAACTCATGCCGAGAGGGTTGGGTCCGCTGCGGAACGACAGCGTGTCGAGGCGGACGGAGTCGCCGCGCACGGCCAGCGCCACCGTGAAGTCGGTCACGCCCTGCGGAACATCCTTGTGTCCGAAGGCTCCCTCGCGCACGGCGACATTCGCCCGTACGGCCCGGATCGCGACCGCGGGGTTGGTGTCGAGCACACCCTGAACCTTCACGTCCAGGGAGGCCGTTCCGGCGACCGTCAGCCGGGATAATTCGGGTGAGATTTCGGAAGGGATTTCCGCGAACAGCGAGGCGAGCGAGATGTCGGGGGCGGAGAGGTGCAAGTCGGCTTCGGGCGTGGGCGCGCTGAAATTCCTCAGGGTTCCCGCGAGGTGCACCTTCACATCCTGAAAGGCGACATCGACGCCGTGGATCCGCAGGCTGTCGCCGGGAAGGTCCAGACGTACGTCATGCGTCACGGAGATCCGGACGCCCCCCTTGCGCAATCCCGAGGCGGCGTCCGCCACGGAGATCTCCGAAACGGTCAAGGTCCCGGCCGTCCGCACGTCGGCAAGCCGGGGATCCAGCGAGAGGGAGGCGCGCTGGTCGATGCGGCCCAGGGTCACCTCCTGTCCGGCCGAGGCATCACGGTAACGCACGCGCCCGTTCTCCAGGATGAAGGCCTTGAGTTGAACGCTCGCGGGCAGTTCGGGCGGTGCGGTCGCGGTGTCTTCCTCCGTGGTGTCCGCCGCGCCGAGCGACGCGAGGTTGTTGCGCCCCGTGGAGTCCACTTCGTAGAGGATGTCGGGCTCCACGAGGCGGATCTCGTGAATGCGCGGGGAGAAGGTCAGCAGCGACAACCAGCTGACGGAAAGGTCGAGGCTTTTGAGGGAGAGCGCGGGTTCGGCGGAGAAGCCGGTATCGTTGGCCAGGGTCACCTCGCGCACGGCGACCTTGAGGCGGGGGAAAACACCCACGCTCACGCTGCCGACGCCGACCTCCCGCCCCAGGATCGCCGTGCCCTGCGTCCGGACGATCTCACCGATCCTCTCGGGAGGAAACGCGACGCGCACCGTCACATACGCGGCGGCAAACACGACGACGATCACGGCGACAATGAGAATGAGGACGAATTTGAAACGTTTCATGACGGCTCCAGACGGCGTGAACCAACGCCGGCCCAGGAAAATTACCAAGACAACCCGCGTCGGCCTTGTCGAACTTCCGCGCCGACGTCTCCGCAACCCCGGACCCACCCGCACGGGCCTGTGCCCCGCACCCCGGGAAACCGCCCGGGCTCCCCCCCCCCCACACACAAACCTGTCCCGCGTTCCCGTCACCATCGCCTGACGTACCCCGGGAAGGTCGCGCGGTGCGTCGCCCAAACACCATGACCGACAAAACACCAAGACCAACAAAACACCAACAAAAAACCGCCCCCCGAAGGGGACGGTTCCTGAAAACCTCCGTCACGGCGGACGCAGGGTTCTGAACGGGGCGATTAATCGGCGGCGGGGGCGGCAACCTGCTTGAGGTTGACCGTCAGCGTGCCCGAGCCCGTACCGTCAGTCCCGGTGATGGCCGACACCGTCACCAGCACGTAGTTCTCTTCCGTGGTCTTCACCACGAACATGTCGGCGGCGGCGATGGGGGCATAGCTCACCTTCGTGCCGGCTTCGAACGCGGCCACACCGGCTTCCCAGTTGGCGGGCTCGGTGGTGACCTTCACGAACTGCGTATACTGGACCTTGGTGATGTCGTAGTTGGTGGCCACCGAGATGGACGAGTCCTTGGCGGTGCGGGGGGCGATCAGCACAAAGGAGCCGCCATGGTAGGCGAACAGCACGTCGAGGGAATCCTGGGCCTGGTTGGCGGCGGCGGACAGCAGCACGCGACGGTTGTCCAGATCCACGGCCGTGCCCAGCGTGAGGTGGCCCTGCGCGCCCACGGTCAGCGCGGAGTCGGCGGTCCACGGCGTGGTGACCTCAGGCTCCTTGTCATCATCCTTGCTGTCGGTGAGGCAGCCGGTGAGGCCGAGGCTGAGGGCGATCAAGGATGCGGCGAGGGTTTTGGTTGCAAACTGGATTTTCATGAATCGACTCCGGTGGTTGGAACAGGTGAAGAACAGCTTGGGACACACAACGCGCGCGAAGAACCCGCTTCGCGTCATTTGACCAAAACTTATCAAGAACGGCGCCGCGGCGCAGGGGGATTCTTCCGGGAGGACGCCTTTTTCGTCGCCGCCCGCGAAGAACCCGCTTTTGCTCCCGCTCCTCCGCCCTTTTCCAGCGCGAGGATGCGGTCACGCAGGAAGGCCGCCCGCTCGAAATCCAGCGAGGCCGCCGCCGCTTCCATCTCGCGCCGCAGCTCCCCGATGTCTTCCGTGCCGTATTCCAGCGTCTGCTCGGCCAGCAACAGGGCGCGGGCGTCGGCTGCCGCATCGCCCAGGTCGGGCAGCATCTGCAGGTCGCCGTGGATTTCCCGGACCACCGATTGCGGCGTGATGCCGTGTTCCGCGTTGTAGGCCTCCTGCTTCTCGCGGCGGCGGCGCGTCTCCGCCATGGCGTCCCGCACGCTGTCGGTCACCACGTCGCCGTACAGCAGCACCTTGCCGCGCACGTGGCGGGCCGCGCGCCCGATGGTCTGGATCAACGAGCGGCGGCTGCGGAGGAAGCCCTCCTTGTCCGCATCGAGGATCGCCACCAGCGACACTTCGGGAAGGTCAAGGCCTTCGCGCAGCAGGTTGATGCCCACCAGCACGTCGATCTCGCCCTCGCGCAGTTCCTTGATGATCTCGCTGCGCCGCAGCGTATCCGTATCCGAGTGCATGTACTGCACCTTGACACCGGCCTCCTTGAGGAAGTCCGTCAGGTCTTCGGCGCTGCGCTTGGTCAGCGTGGTGACGAGCACGCGCTCGTTGGCCACCGTACGCGCCTGGATCTCGTGCAGCAGGTCGTCGATCTGCCCGCGCGTGGGGCGCATTTCGACCTCGGGATCCAGCAGGCCCGTCGGCCGGATCACCATTTCCACCACCTCGCCCTGGGTCTTCTCCAGTTCATAATCCGCCGGCGTCGCCGAAACGAACAGGGTCTGCGGCATGCGCGCCTCGAACTCATCGAACTTGAGGGGCCGGTTGTCCTTGGCGCTCGGCAGACGGAAACCGTAACTGACCAGGCTTTCCTTGCGCGCCTGGTCGCCGTTGTACATCGCGCGGATCTGCGGGATGGTCACGTGCGACTCGTCCACGATCAGCAGCCAGTCCTTGCCGAAAAAGTCCAGCAAGGTGGACGGCGGCGAACCGGGGGGACGGTTCTCCAGGATGCGGCTGTAGTTCTCGATGCCGGAGCAGAAACCGATCTCCTTGAGCATCTCCAGATCGAAGGTGGTGCGCTGGTTGATGCGCTGGGCCTCCAGGAGCTTGCCCTCCGCGGTGAAGCGCGCGCTTTGCTCGTCGAGCTCGGCGCGGATGTCGCGCAACACGCGATCCATGCCCTCCTCGCTGGTCACATAGTGGCGCGCGGGGTAGATCAGGGCCTCCGGGAGTTCGGCCAGCACCTCGCCCGTGAGGATGTCCACCCGGCGGATGCGGTCCACCTCGTCGCCGAAAAACTCGATGCGGTACGCGAAGTCATCGTACGCGGGGCGGATCTCCACCGTGTCGCCCCGGGCGCGGAACGTGCCGCGCTTGAACTCGATGTCGTTGCGGGTGTAGTACGCGGCAATAAAGGACTTGAGCAGGGCATCGCGCCCGGCTCCCTCCCCCGTCCTCACCGTGATCATCATCTTCGCATACTCGACCGGCGTTCCCAGGCCGTAAATGCACGACACGGACGACACCACCACCACGTCCTTGCGGGACATCAGCGACGCCGTCGCCCGCAGGCGCAGCTTGTCGATCTCCTCGTTGCGCTGCGAGTCCTTCTCGATGTAGGTGTCGCTCGCCGGCATGTAGGCTTCGGGCTGGTAATAGTCGTAATAGCTGACGAAGTACTCGACGGCGTTGCGGGGAAAGAACGCCTTGAACTCCTGGTACAACTGGGCCGCCAGCGTCTTGTTGTGGGACAGCACCAGCGTGGGCCGCTCCAGCGCGCGAATGACGTTCGCCATCGTGTAGGTTTTGCCCGAGCCGGTGACGCCCAGCAGGGTCTGGAACGGCGCACCGTCCCGGAATTCCCCGACGATCCGGTCGATCGCCTGCGGCTGGTCGCCCGAAGGCGCGTAGGGAGCGTCAAGCTGGAACAGGCTCATGTCAGAGAATTACGAATTGCGCGGAACGAATTAAAGCTGCACGCGAGGCCCCCGGACGCGGGGGCATGAAAAAAGGAACGGCCCGCGGGACCGTTCCTTTCCAGGTCCTGACCGCGGACGGTTACAGGATCGCCAGCAGCTTGGCGGCGTCGCGGGCTTCCCGGCTGCCGGGGTAGGCGCGCGTCAGGCGCTCCGCCGTCGCCTTCGCGTCGTCGGTACGGCCGAGCTCGCGCTGGCACAGCGCCAGCTTCCACAGCGCGTTGGGAACGTTGGGCGCGAAGTCCACGGCTTCCTGACCCGCCAGGTTTTCCTGCGGCGCGCCGGTGCGCACGCCGTAGGTCCCCACGAGTTCGGTCAGCGCGGTGACGGCTTCGGCATACTGTCCCTTCTGCATGTGGGACGCGGCCAGACCGTGCAGCGCGCCGGCGTGCAGCAGGGCCAGGTCCTTGCCGCGCTTGCGGACCGCGCCGTAGGCGGCGATCGCCTCATCGTAACGCTGCTGCAGGAAATAGGTCTTGCCCAGATACAGGTTGGCCTTGTCCGCCGCCACGCCCGAGGGTCCTTCCGCCAGGAACGCCGTCAGCGCCTGCTCGGCGGCGGGATAGTTTTCTTCGCGGAGCTCGACATAAATGGCGCCGAGCTTCCGGTTGGCCGCCTCGTCGGCGCGCGCCGCCACGGTCTTCCAGGCGAACCACGCCGCGATCGCCAGCACGATCACCGCCGCCACGATCACGATCTGGCGGGCATAGCGGATCCAGAGGCCTTCCACCGTCTCGGTCAGCGAAAAACCGGAGGAGGGATTCGAAGCGTTCTGCGTGTTGTCCATGCGAGTCCTTGCGCTATGATCTCCCGGACACACCGGGTGATCGTAAAGATCGTATCACCGGTCCGGGCCCGACGCCCTTTCAGGCGCCCTGCGGGACAAAATGGACGCGCAAAGATAGCACCGACGGCCGAAAGCCACGCATGGAACCCGAAAAACCGCCCCGGAATCTTATTCTTTGCGCGCGCCCGCCATGCCCCGGTGCCCGCCCCGGGTGCCCGCACACGACGCACGAAACAGGGAAACAACGGGGATTTCGACGTGAAGGCAAGGCCGTATTCCGAAAACCGGTTTGACGCCCCGTCCGGTCGGCGCGCCGTCACGGTCATGCCGGCCTTTGGAGGGGAGCGTCCCGGGATGGAGGGGGGGGATGCGGACGGGTGGGGTGCGGTGAAGGCCTTCTTCACCACCCGTCCGGGAGGGTTCAGCGCAGGCCCCTACGCGTCCCTCAACCTCGGGTTCCACACCGGCGACGACGCGGGCGCGGTGGCCAGAAACTGGGACACCCTGCTCCGCGCCCAGGGCCTGGTCCGCCCGCCGGATGGCCACATCCCGGCGGGCGGACCGGAGGCGCCGCGTCCCGTGATGCCCCGCCTGTGTCACGGCGCGGCCCTGCTGGACGCCGACGATCCCCGCGCCGTGGCCGCGCACGCCGGGGCCGACGCGGTCTTCACCCGCGTGCGCGGCCGCGTGCTCGCGGTGACCACGGCCGATTGCCTTGCGGCGCTCGTCGTCGACCCGGCGGCGGGCTGCGCCGCAGCCGTTCACGCGGGATGGCGCGGCACGCGGGAGAACATTCTGGGACGCACCCTGATGCACCTGTTTGCCGCCGGTTTCTGCCGCCCCGCGACCACGCACATCGCGCTGGGCCCCTGCCTGTCGCCCGCCGCGCTGGAAATCGGGGAGGACATCGCGGCCACGCTGCCGCCCGACCATGTGATCCGTTTCGCGGGGCGCCCGCACTTCGACCTGCGCGGGTGCAACCGCGCCCAGGCCCTTGCGGCGGGCGTCCCGGCGGCGCACGTCGCGGAGGTCGGCGGCTGTACGTACGGCGATCCCGCCCTGTATTTCTCCCACCGCCGCGATGGCGGCGTCACCGGCCGCCTGGCCGCCTGCATCGCCTTGATGTAAGCCTGTGAGGCGGTGCGGCCGCCGCGCCCCCGTACCGTGAATCCGATAACGGCAGACAGGGTTGAATCCCCGCAGGCGGAATTATGCTTTACGCGACACCTACCCCCCACAACA
>Ga0079224_100015871_pt1 | contig 10562 bp, 11 predicted proteins | sample Stecom2015_FD_80414 | JGI IMG/M metagenome (GOLD analysis project Ga0079224, IMG submission 80414) | Agricultural soil microbial communities from Utah to study Nitrogen management - Steer compost 2015 | ecosystem: Environmental > Terrestrial > Soil > Agricultural land | place: USA: Utah...
AATGAGATGTTGCAGCGCATCTATGGCACTGCCTGGGCGACCAAGGAAGAGCAGGCTGCTTATCTGACCATGCTCGAAGAGGCCGAAAAGCGGGATCACCGCAAACTCGGCCGCGAATTGGGCCTTTTCCACATGCAGGAAGAAGCACCCGGCCTTATCTTCTGGCATCCCAAGGGCTGGACTGTCTGGCAGCAGGTTGAGCAGTACATGCGCCAGGTGTACAGGGATAACGGTTACCAAGAAATCAAGGCGCCGCAGATTCTTGACCTGTCTCTTTGGAAAAAGACGGGTCATTGGGATAACTACAAAGAAAATATTTTCACGACTGAGTCGGAAAACCGCATGTATGGGCTTAAGCCCATGAATTGCCCCGGCCACGTGCAGATTTTCAATGCCGGCTTGCATTCCTATCGGGAACTGCCCATTCGCTACGGCGAGTTTGGTCAGTGCCATCGGAATGAGCCCTCTGGTTCCTTGCATGGAATGATGCGCGTCCGTGGTTTCACGCAGGACGACGGACATATTTTTTGCACAGAGGATCAACTGCAGGATGAATGCGCAGCCTTCACCGCCTTGTTGCAGAAGGTCTACGCAGACTTCGGATTTACCGAAATACTTTATAAGGTGGCTACCCGCCCCGAGAAACGTATCGGTTCCGACGAGGTGTGGGACAAGGCTGAAGAGGCCCTCATGGAAAGTCTCCGTCGCACAAATTGCGAATTTGAGGTGTCTCCGGGCGAGGGCGCATTCTATGGCCCCAAAATTGAATACACACTGAAGGACGCCATTGGGCGCCACTGGCAGTGCGGCACCATCCAGGTGGACTTTTCCATGCCGGAGCGTTTGGGCGCCGAGTATGTGGATGCCAATGACCAGCGGCGGACGCCGGTTATGCTTCACCGTGCGATTCTCGGATCATTCGAGCGATTCATCGGCATGTTGATCGAGAACCACGCCGGCGCACTGCCCGCTTGGCTCGCCCCCGTGCATGCGGTGGTATGCTGTATTTCCGAACCTTCCGCCGAATACGCACAGCAGATTGCGGTTAACCTGAAAAAACAAGGCTTTAGGGCTCATGCCGATTTGCGTGGTGAAAAGATCACTCGTAAAATCCGGGAGCACAGTATGCAGAAGGTGCCGTACATTTTGGTGGTGGGCGAAAAAGAACGTGAAAACGCCAGCGTGGCGGTACGCGCGCGCGGCGGTGTCGATCACGGTGTCATGTCGCTCGATCAGTTTGTCGAGCGTCTGCAAACCGATATTTCCACCCGGGCCTGAGGGTACAAACTGATACCGGCCCGGTCGATTATTAAATTCTAGGAGTTTTAGATATCGCAACCGATAAAGCTCATCGCATCAACGGTGAAATCCGAGTTCCCGAGGTGCGACTCATTGGATTGGATGGTGAACAGCTCGGAGTCGTGAAAACGGCCGAGGCGCTCAACCTTTCGGAACAACACGAGGTTGACCTCGTTGAGATCGCGCCAAACGCTTCGCCCCCTGTGTGCAAGCTCATGGACTATGGCAAGTTCAAGTACCAAGAGCAAAAGCGTCAGGCAGAAGCCCGGGCGAAGCAGAAAACCATCCAGGTGAAGGAAGTCAAGTTCCGTCCTGGCACAGACGAAGGTGATTACCAGGTCAAGCTGCGCAATTTGAAGCGCTTCCTGGAAGATGGCGATAAAGCCAAGGTCACTTTGCGTTTTCGAGGTCGGGAAATGGCTCACCAGGAGCTCGGCATGCGTGTGCTTGAGCGGGTTCGTGACGATCTTGGCGAGCTTGTCCAGGTCGAGGCGATGCCGAAGCTGGAAGGCCGGCAGATGGTGATGGTTTTGGCACCGCGGAAGAAAGCGACCTAAACTGACGAGCACTACCGGGCTTTCAGCCCGGTCGCCCATTGCGAGCTTGCCGAAGGCCTCGCCCGCTCCGGTTCGGTGAGGGCAGGCACGTGGCGACCTCACTTCAGGCTTGGGCCAGTAAGGTCCGATCACTCACTTGCCCGCCCACGGTGAAAACGTGGCGGGCAGTTTTACAGGTGCGCCATGCACGTATTGTTCATCATCGATCCACTGCCCACCTTGAAGGCTTACAAAGATTCTTCGGTTGCCATGATGCGTGCGCTGGTGGCGCGCGGCCATCGACTGAGTGTTGCGTATCAGCCTGATCTTTTTATTGATTCGGGCAAGGTGAAAGCGGTCACTCAAGCTATTGAGCTGGTGCCGGGCGCTGACCTGCACGGTTCGACCTGGTGGACGGAAATCGCAGATCGCGCTGACACGCCTCTGGCCGATTTTGATGCTGTCGTGATGCGCAAGGATCCGCCATTCGACATGGAGTACGTGTACGCCACACACCTACTCGAGTATGCGGAAAAGCAGGGCACCAGAGTATTCAACTCCGGTGCGGCCATCCGAAATCATCCAGAAAAGCTCGCGATCACCGAATTTCCGGAGTTCACCGCCCCCACTTTGGTTTCTCGTGACATGGCGCGAGTGCGCGCCTTTCATGAGCTCCATGGTGATGTCGTGGTTAAGCCGCTTGACGGCATGGGCGGCTCCGGTGTCTTCCGCTTACGCCAGAACGAGCATAACCTTGGCAGCATTCTCGAGATGTTGACGGAAGAAGGTGAGCGTACCATCATGGCTCAGCGTTACATTCCGGAAATCGTCAACGGCGACAAGCGTATCCTGCTGGTGGGTGGCCAGCCTGTACCTTATTCATTGGCACGTATCCCGCTTGCCGGGGAAACGCGGGGCAATTTGGCGGCCGGGGGTAGGGGTGTTGCGCAAGCGCTTTCTGATCGCGATCTCGAAATCGCTCGGTGTGCCTGTGAGCGCCTGAAAGGTCGTGGGCTGTTATTGGTGGGCCTGGACGTGATCGGAGACTATCTGACAGAAGTCAATGTGACGAGCCCAACTTGCTTCGTAGAGATTACCGAGCAGACTGGCTTCGATGTCGGAGACTTTTTTGCCCAGGCTCTCGAAAGGGCAATCGAGGCCTAAATGGCACGAATCGTACTGGTCATGCACGAACCTTTGGGTGGCGCATTTGCCGAATGCGCAGCTCACGTGTTAGGCCGAGATCCCGGTCTTGCTGTATTTGACGTGGTGGCGGACGAAAATCCGGAAGCGGTGGTCGCCCGCCTGAAGCGCACGCTTATTGAGCATAGCGATGGTGAAGTACTGATACTCTCCGATATTTTTGGCGCTACACCCTTCAATATCGCCCGTAAGGCCCTTGCCGAGGCTGCAGAGCTCGGTGTGGAAGGGCACTTGGTCACGGGCACCAATCTGTGTATGGTGCTCAAAGCCCTCACTGCGAATCAGGAAGATCCTGAGAAACTCAGCGAAACGTTGCGCAAGGCGGCGGTGCGGGGCATAGTTGATGCCGCAGCACTGGCCTGATGCGCCGGCGAAAACAGACATAACGACATCAGACTATGCCTTCCATTTCTATTGTCATTAGCAACAAGTTGGGACTCCACGCTCGCGCCGCTGCGAAACTTACTCAGGTCGCGGGTCGATTCCAGTCAGAAATTTACATTGCTCGGGGCAACCAGCGAGTGAATGCGAAAAGCATAATGGGTGTCATGATGCTCGCGGCCGGCTTGGGCACGACGGTGGTGGTGGATGCAGAGGGCGAGGATGCGCAGGCAGCGCTGGACACCATTGAGGAACTCTTCGCAAATAAATTTGGCGAACCCGAATGAACACGCCGAGCTCTAGCGCACCAGAATCGAATAACGCCTCTGCAGGGGAAGGGTCTACATCCCGTCCATCCGATGTCGCGTCTCGGGCGAGCGCCATGGTCTGCATGCAGGGTCAGGGGATAGTAAAAGGCTACGCTATTGGTCGCGCCGCCATCATGAGTGCGGCTGCCCTCGAAGTGAACCACTATCGCATCCTCGATCAGGACGTCGAAGCAGAGTGCGCCCGGCTAATGAGCGCAGTAGATCGCGCCGTGCAGGACCTCCGGACACTCACGGAAACGCTCCCGCCAGATGCACCGCGCGAGGTAGGCCCCCTGTTGGAGGTGCACCGCCTGCTTCTAGAAGACCCCATGCTCAACCAGCAGGCCTGCGATTTTATCCGTGAGCGCCGATATAACGCTGAATGGGCGTTGACGACTCAGGGCCAGATACTGGTGGACCAGTTCTCTGCGATGGAGGATGACTACCTGCGGGAACGCAGTAGCGATATTCGCCAAGTCATTGAACGCGTCTTGCGCGTGCTCTCGGGTTCGACGGCGCTGATTACGAATATGGACGCGGTCAGCAACTCTGCTGAACCGCTGATTGTTGTCGCTCGCGACATCTCTCCGGCCGACATGATCCGCTTGCGAGGTGCACGCTTCGCCGCTTTTCTGACGGATTTGGGCGGGCCTACCTCTCATACTGCCATCGTGGCACGCAGCATGAATGTGCCCGCTGTGGTTGGTCTCGGGCATATCCGCTCACTGGTGCGGGACGGGGACGTTCTCGTCGCGGACGGTGCGTCCGGGGTAGTGCTGGTCAATCCATCAGAAAAGGTGCTGGAGGAGTATCGCGAACGGCAGGAGGCCTACCTGCGCGAGCGTAAGGAGCTGGAGAACCTTCGTGGTACGCCGGCGATGACGCAGGATGGGGTGAGCATCAAGCTGGAAGCCAATATCGAGATGCCCGAAGAGGCACAGCTGGCTTTGGATGCGGGCGCAGAAGGCATAGGATTGTTTCGTAGCGAATTCCTCTTCATGGGGCGCACCGATCTTCCTACCGAAGATGAGCAATACGAAGCCTACGCCGCGGTCGTTAAAACAATGGCGGGCCGCCCCGTTACGATACGCACACTCGATATCGGCTCGGACAAGACGCTGGACGGCGAAGTCACGGTGGCGACGAATCCCGCCTTGGGGCTGCGCGCCATCCGCTATTGCCTGGCCAAGCCACAGTTGTTTGCTACTCAGCTCAGGGCACTCCTGAGAGCGACCGTGCACGGACATGTGCGGATTCTTATTCCTATGATTTCCCACATGCACGAAGTGCGTTCCGTGCATCAGGCCATAGAGGCTGCTTGTCGTGAGCTCGAGGTGCGCGGCGTTCCGTATGCGCGGAATTTTTCTGTGGGCGCCATGGTGGAGATCCCCGCCATGGCGATTGCCATTGAACCCTTTGTAGAAGCGCTGGATTTTCTCTCGATCGGGACGAATGACCTGATCCAATACACCCTGGCGATTGACAGGGGTGATTCCGACGTTGCTTCTTTGTACGATCCTATGCACCCGGCCGTCTTGCGTTTGATTGCTCACACCATCAACGCGGGAGAGCGAGCGGGAAAACCGGTGGCTGTCTGCGGCGAGATGGCTGGCGACGCCAACATGACTCGCATGCTGTTGGGCCTGGGTCTGAAAGAATTCTCCATGCACCCTCAACAGCTTCTGGACGTTAAGAAGGAAATTCGGAACGCGCATTCCAATGCGCTGCGCGTTAAAGTGGCAGCGGCCCTGAACAGGGCCGCGCGCATCGATCTAAGCAAACTTGCTGGGTAGCAAGGCCGGCTGCGGCCTTGCATGGTTTCAGTAGTGGTAAGCGTTTTCGCCGTGGCAAGGGACATCGAGCCCTGAGCGTTCCACGTCTGGCGATACACGCAGACCAAACAGCTTGTCGGCCAGCAGGTAGGTGCCCCATGCAACCAGGCCGGACCAGGCAATGGTGATCAAAATCCCCTCGAGCTGAATCCAGAGCTGGTAGGGCAATCCGCTAAGAGAGGCTTCGCCTGGGCCTCCGAAGGCTTGGAAATTGAACACGCCCGTCAGCATGGCACCCAGGATGCCTGCTACACCATGAATTCCGAATACGTCGAGGCTATCGTCCGCATTGAGCATCCGCTTCAGGCCACTGACACCCCACACGCAGAGCGCGCCGGAGAGCAGGCCGATGATCAGTGCCCCGCCTGGGCCGACAAGTCCCGCAGCAGGCGTTACGCCAACCAGACCTGCAACCGCACCAGAGATAGCGCCCAGCAGCGAGGCATGCCCCTTGATGCGCCATTCCACGATGAGCCAAGCCAGAACGCCGCCTGAAGTAGCCAGCAGGGTATTGAAGAAAGCCAGTGCCATGGTGCCCGATGCGCCGAGTGCAGAACCCGCGTTGAAACCGAACCAGCCCACCCACAGAAGTGATGCGCCAATCATGGCCATAGGCAAATTGTGCGGTTGCATTGCTTCCTTGCCGTGACCCAGACGCTTGCCGACCACCCAGGCGCCCACAAGCGCGGCCACACCTGCGTTGATGTGCACGACGGTGCCTCCCGCGAAATCAAGCGCGCCTCGTTCAAACAGCCAGCCGCCGGGGGCCCAAACCATGTGTGCAATCGGGATATAAGCCAGCGTCATCCAGATCAGCGTGAAGAACAGGACGGCGCCGAAGCGGACACGTTCAGCGAAACCGCCCACCACCAGTGCGCAGGTAATCCCGGCAAAAGTGGCTTGGAAGGCTGCGAAACTCAGCTCGGGGATACTGCCTGACATCTCGAAGTTGTCATTGGCCAAATCGGCGATCCCGGAGAGTAGAACTCTGTCGAATCCACCGAAGAAGGCGTTACCTTCCGTGAAGGCGAGGGAGTAGCCATACAGGAACCAGAGCACAACCGCCAAGGTAAAGGTGCCAAGCACCTGGACCAGAATCGAGAGAACATTCTTCGCGCGGACCAGGCCGCCGTAGAAGAGCGCCAGTCCTGGCACAACCATCAACAATACGAGCAGCGTCGAGACGCTGACCCACGCCAGATCGGCTTTATCCATTTCTTATCTCCAGAGGGAAATGATGATCAAAGTGCTGCAGCGTCTTGTTCGCCGGTACGGATACGCACCGCCTGTTCCAGCGGAAGGACAAAGACCTTTCCGTCACCGATCTTGCCGGTATGGGCAGAAGTGCAAAGGGCTTCGACTGCCTGTTCGACCAGTTCATCGGCCAGGGCCAGTTCCAGACGCAACTTTGGCAAGAAATCGACGGTGTACTCCGCGCCCCGATATAACTCGGTATGGCCTTTCTGACGGCCGAATCCCTTGACTTCCATCACTGTCATGCCTTGGATCCCAATGTCCGATAGGGCTTCACGGACCTCGTCCAGTTTGAAAGGTTTGATGATGGCCACCACGAGCTTCATGTGCTTCTCCTTGAGATGAGCGAACTTGCTTCATCAGGTATTTCGCAACATGTGTGCCAATTTTTTTGCTCGTTTACACAGCAGAAAACTGGAAGGAACGAGTTCATTGCACCAATTCAGTGCATGGCTGGGTGCCAATCGTGGTGACGCACCAATGATGAGCGTCGAACGTTGTTTCAAAGTGCCTGGTTGTAACAATGACGTCGAATTGACGTTTCATTGTTTCCAAGGGTACGGCACGGAAAATGCAATAAGGGTTTTCCGTAGCGTCTTATCGTCGTAGGACTAAGGGTTTAGATCCGCTCCGATGGACGATAGGGCGGAAATTTTGACTTACACAGGGTTGCGGAGCCGATTTTTCGCATCGATAGAATCGATTGAAGACGATGTGTAAGTTCAGTCACCCTGTCTCGCAATGGTGTTTCGACACCGCCGCGTTTACTCAGAGAGGTAGCTATGAAAGTACGACGCACTCCCTTTGCATTGACTCTTGCTGCAGTATCCATCGGTGTGCTTGCCGCATGTTCCGATGAGGCGGATCGCGCCGCAGAGGCGCCAAATACGCCTCCACCCGTGACTGCGCCGGCCGAGACCACGCCACCGCCTGCACCTGTTCCGGATACCAGTAACGTCACGCCGCCGCCAGTGGAGCCCTCATCTCCGCCTCCCGGCTCGGATCCGGCCGTCACCACTGACCCAACCACTCCCGTACCCGGTTCTGCTCCGAGCACTACGGGAGGATCCACCACGGGAAGTACGGGTGGTTAAGGACAGCCGGCATGGCGAATATCATCTGGCCTTCCGTTCCGGGCGGCTTGGTGGAGATGTCGTCGGACCATGAGCGAAAGCGGGCGCGGTGCGCCCGTTTTTCTATACACTATTGAAATCAGTACAGGAGATGCTCATGATCAACCGGAATGACTGGGTTGAAGATTTTCAGAAGAATATTTCAGACTTGATTTCGCGCAGCCCAGCCGCGGATATCGAGCGCAACATGAAGGCCTTTATGGCACAAACGTTCTCGCGTATGGATTTGGTGACCCGCGAAGAACTCGATATTCAGTCGCAGTTGCTGGAAAGGGCGTTGCAGCGAATCAGCGCGCTTGAATCGCGCCTGGATCAGTTGGAAGGCAAGCGTTCACCGACGCCCTCGGCCCAGGAAGCGCAGGCTGACATTGCAGCGGAAACTGGCGTCACGCCATCGGCCGGAGCGAATCCGGCCACTTCGCTTTAATCTGCTTCGTGGGTTAGCGGCTAAGTAGTTTCCCACGCTGACAAAATCGACCGCAGCAGGCCACGCTTGCCGCGGTCGCCATGCATACTGGCATTTCCTCAGATTTTTGATGAAAAGCCATGTCTCTGGCCATTCTTTCTAGTCGGGCGCTTTTGGGGTTTGAGGCCCAGGCCGTCAGGGTCGAAGTGCATGTGGGGCCCGGCCTTCCTAACTTCCTTATCGTGGGTTTGCCCGATGCAGGCGTGCGAGAAAGTCGTGAGCGCGTTCGTTCCGCCTTGCAGTCTACCGGCTTTGAGCTGCCCGCGGGTCGCATCACGGTCAACCTCGCTCCCGCGGACTTACCCAAGGATTCCGGACGCTATGATCTTGCCATCGCTCTAGGCATTCTGTTGGCGTCTGGGCAGCTGCGTATTCCGGGCAATGATGGGCAAAGCGTTCTTGAAGTCAAAGACCGTGTCTTCGTAGGGGAGTTGTCACTCACAGGTCGCTTGCGCAGCATAAAGGGCGGGCTCGCCATCGCCATGGCAGTGGCCAAAGATATGCCCGGCATCCGCATGGTCATGCCGCGACGTGGGGCATGTGTCGCTGCTCAAGTGCCGGGCTTGGTGGTTCTGGGCGCGAACACTCTAATTGATGTGGTCGAGGATCTCGCAGGCCACCGTGAACTTCCTCAAGTTCTTGCGCAAGCTGCCAACATAAGCTGCTCACCCGTTCCCTGTCTTTCCGACGTACAAGGTCAGGAAGCGGGGCGGCGTGCATTGGAGGTAGCGGCCAGTGGTGGTCATAGCATATTGATGTGTGGTCCGCCGGGAGTAGGCAAAAGCATGCTGGCACAACGCCTGCCGGGGCTTCTGCCACCTCTGGGCGCGCTTGAAAGCCTTGAAGTTGCCGCTTTGCACGGCTTGGCCGGGCACGATGTGGCTCCCGAAACGATACCCCCTTTCAGGTCCCCTCACCATACCGCATCAACTGCGGCAGTGATTGGCGGCGGTAGCTGGCCCCGGCCGGGTGAGGTGAGTCTGGCGCACCACGGGGTTCTTTTCCTGGATGAACTTCCGGAGTTCCAGCGACCGGTATTGGAGTCTTTGCGAGAACCTCTCGAGGCGGGTGTGGTGAGTGTGGCCCGCGCAAGAATGAGCTGCACCTTTCCCGCAAAGTTTCAATTGATCGCTGCAATGAACCCGTGCCCGTGTGGGTGGGCAGGCCATCCACGCAAGCTCTGCTCCTGCCCACCTGTCCGGGTGGAGGCCTACCGCCGCCGTCTGTCGGGGCCATTAATGGATAGAATCGATCTTCACCTTGGGCTTTCATCACCGAAAGAAGGTTGGCTGCATGCGCCACCGGGCGAGCCCTCGGCAGCCGTTCAGGAAAGGGTGAGGCTTTGCCGCGACCGGCAAATGAAGCGCCAGGGCTGCGTCAACGCGCAGCTGGACGGCCCTGCACTCCGACGGTATGTTGTTCTGGATGAACGGTGTGCCAAGATGCTGGGAGAGGCGAGCGAGCGCTGGGCATGGTCGGCCCGGGTCGTACATCGCATTCTTCGTGTCTCTCGCACACTGGCAGATATGCGTGCTGCGGAACGTGTGGAAATGGCAGACGTGGCAGAAGCGCTGCAGTTCAGGCCAGCTTGGGCTTAATGTGCAGGCCTGCCGCGGAAAGGCTGGAAAGCGTTAGACAGAACAAACGCAATCATCATATAATCAAGAGCTTCGCTTTCTTTTAGCTTAAGAGATCGAAGACATCAACAAGCAGACGCCAGGTTGTGCAAGAGCATTCAGTAAGGTTTGAATGCCACCTACGTATGCAGCTAATAGAGTTCTGTTATGCCCAAGATGAAAACCAAGAAAAGCGCATCCAAGCGCTTTAAGGTTCGCGGTAGCGGGTCCATCAAGCGGGGTCAGGCGTTCAAGCGCCACATCCTCACCAAGAAGACAACCAAGAACAAGCGCCAGCTGCGCGGTTCTGTTGCCGTGCATGATGCGGACGTCGCATCTGTCAAGGCAATGATGCCTTTCGCTTGATTTACGGAGATTACACATGCCACGCGTAAAACGCGGCGTTACCGCCCACGCACGTCATAAGAAGATCATCAAGGCAGCCAAGGGCTACCGCGGTCGCCGCGGTAACGTCTTCCGGGTTGCCAAGCAAGCCGTCATGAAGGCAGGTCAGTATGCCTATCGTGACCGCCG
>Ga0079224_100015872_pt1 | contig 10561 bp, 7 predicted proteins | sample Stecom2015_FD_80414 | JGI IMG/M metagenome (GOLD analysis project Ga0079224, IMG submission 80414) | Agricultural soil microbial communities from Utah to study Nitrogen management - Steer compost 2015 | ecosystem: Environmental > Terrestrial > Soil > Agricultural land | place: USA: Utah...
ATGGCCGACCCGCGTTCGAGAGCTGGTACGGCGAAGGCGCGACATTCTCGCCCGGGGACGAACCGGCCGCACCGGGGCTCGGGGATTTCTCCCGGCCACGTCTCGAGCGCCTCAAAGGACTGGAGGCCGATTCGGGCGTTGCGCCCATCCTGGACCTGACGCTCTACAATCCGCCCGCCTACGAGCATATTCGACGCCACCGGCTCTACCAGGCTTCGGAGCTCGATCGACTGCTCGCCGCCGGTGAGTCCGACCCAACGATCGCCGGCAATCGCACGATACCTGCCTTCCCGCGGGACGCGATCGTTTTGAAGACGGCGTGGTGGCCGATTGCCAGGGAAGATGTGACTCCGGTTCCGGTGTGGGATCCGGAGTCGAATCCCGTGCAGCCGCACGGCAACGCCTACACGACCTGGGCGCGTGTCGTCGCAGTCGATACGCGGAGCTCGCCCCACCCATCCCCGATCGACACGATCGCATTTGCGGGGCGAACGTTCCCGGTGCGGTCTCGCGCAGGACTCGACTCCTTCTATCATGTGGACGTCGGCGAAACCCTTGCCGGGCGCCTCAACGCCGATCGTGACGCGCTCAAGATTGCCCTCCTCGCTCTTGGTCGCCCCTTGAGAGCAGGCGATGCACTCGCGCTCATTGCGGTACACCTTGCGTCACACGAGGTCGATGACTGGGTGTGGGTGACCGCGTGGTGGCACGATCGACCGGATGAAGGTCCGTACGCAACCGGGCGCCCGGCAACGGAAGAGCCGCTCCGGTCGTACCTGATGCAGGCCGCACTGGACGAGGTGATGCCCCTCGCGCCGGACGGCTCTCCCCACGTTTGCTTCAACCCCTGGTTCGAGGGTCGCTTTCCCGACGGAGGCCAGGGCGGCGGTACCGTCAGCAACTGCGTGGCCTGTCACAGGCGTGCGAGCTACCCGGCAGTAGAGTTCCTGCCCGTCACTCGGGGACCTGCCGACCTGGTGAACGACCCCGCCTACGCCGACGGCCGTTTGCGCACCAGCCTGTTGTGGTCGATCCCCCTGCGCGCGACGCCTTGAGCTGCCCGGATCCCCCGTCCGTGGTTGACCCGGACATGCTCGACGGGAGCTGGTGACGGCCGGCAGATTGGCGGCGCGTACACGCTTCGGCAGGCGCTGGCCGCGCCCTGCGAATCCTTCGCTTATCCCCTCCCGAGCGCTCTCCCTGCGCGGCCGCCGGATGCCATCATACCGGTGGCACCATCCGTGCTTCGTCCGGCGGCGTCAGTCCTCCAGGTTGTCGGATTGCGCTTCAGCGGTCCGGGGCTTGCCCACCGTCTTGTTCTCGTAATCGACCTCGTTCTGCGCGCCGTGCTTCGAGAGCTTCACCGCGCCGGTTACCTTCGTGAAGGGTCCCTTGTAATTGGCGATGTAGCTGTTGCTCAGCTTGGGACTGGGCATCGCGCGCAAGGTCGTGATCGCATCCTTGTCCGGGTAGAGCGCGGTTGCGCCGCCTCCGTATCCACTCCCACCTGCTCTGCGCGGGCAGTACCACACGACACCGTCGCGCGTGACCTCGAGCTTGGGCATATCCGTGCGCTGGAGCGTCGGATAGATCGTGAACCTCATCGTTTCCGGGTCGTACTTCGACACGTAGTTCATCGATGAGATCCAGATATTGTCGTCCACGTCGGGTCGTGCATCGTAGGGCTGACCGTACTTGATGGGGATGACGACTTCGGTCATCTGGCCGCTCTCCGCATCGATACGTCCAAGCCTGCCGTACTGCCCCATGTAACCGTAGACGCCGAACCAGATATTGTTCTTCGAATCGGAGCCAAGACGCCTCAGGCTGTTGGGCCAGGTCTGGACCTTGAATCGCGTGAACGTCTTGGTTTCCGGATCGAACCGCGTGATCGCACCGGTGAAGTACTCGGAGTACCAGACCCGATCCTGGTGGTCGATCTCCATGCCGTAGGGGCTCGCGTTCGGGACCGGGCTCTCGTAGTACGTGATCGTGTCCGTGGCGCGGTCCCAATGGCCCAGCTTGTTGCCGATGAGCTGCGTGAAGAAAAGGTCCCCTGTCGACGTGAATACCGGAGTATTGCCGTGCAACCCGCGTTCGGTCTCCTGGTACTGGTCGAACAGCCCGGTTTCAGGGTCGAGATGCGCGAGGAAGTTCCCTCGCCCGGAGAACCAGACCGTTCCGTCACCATCCACGACGATCCCGTGCGTGCTGTTTCCGTCCGGGATCGGGTAATCCCTGCTCTCACCGGTCTCCGGATCCAGGCGTACGATCATCCTCCCCGCCGGATCGCTGACGTACACGATCCCGTTTTGGTCGAAGTTCAGGCTGTGCGATCCGCGCCTCTTCCCCTCGGCGTTGGGAAAGCGGTACTCGATGTACTGCGCCTTGGCCAGGGCCTCGAGGTCGAGCACAGGCCATTCATCCTGCAATACGGCCCGCCGCTCGGCGTTCGGCCCGAAATTTGCCTCGAGGTAATCCAGCAGAATCGGGAGATCCTCTTCGCTGAGGCGCTCGTGATTCACGATCGGCGGGCCGGAACGGAGCATGGATCCGAATATGCCGCCGTCGGCCGGCCCCTTGGTCATGAGACCAATCAGCACCTCCCAACCGGTGCGATTCGTAGTCTTGCTCGGGATGAAGTTGACGCCGTGGCAGACGATGCAACTATGCTCCAGGATCTTGCGCCCGGGACCGCGAGGATAGATCTCGTCGTAGGTCTGGACTTTCACCCCATTCGGGTAGATCTCGCGGCCGGTGTAGTTCTGCGTTGGCGGAGCCTCCTTGAGCGAGAGATTCGCGGTGCTGTGACCCCCGGCGGTGACGTCCACGGACACCGGATCCATCTCGTAGCTGTGCTTGCTGGGGACGTACCAGGGCTGCACGGAGATCTCGTAGCGACCGGGGAACATGTTCGTCGCCCGGTACTCGCCATCCACGGCAAACACGCCGTAACCCACGTTCTTCTCGTGGTTGTAGAGGTAGACGAGAACGGCTTCCGATTTGGATCCGCTTACCGTACCGGAGACCTCACCGAGACCCGGCAGGGAAGCCGCATGGCTGACCGACATGACGGCACCGAGCACGGCGACCATCAAACCACTGAATACGCGGCAACCTGCCTTCATCTGATTCCGCTCCGGGCTTCTGTTGTCGTGACGGCCGATCCCCAGGGGAGATCGGCCGTCACTGCGAAGTTATTCAAAGTTGTAGCTGAGGTGCAAACCAACCTGGCGAGGCCGTCGCAGGATCCAGCCAATTGCGAAGTTGTCCTCGCGCGCCGGACCGAACCTCCTGTCCGTGCTCCGCCCGATACGGCCAGGGGAGTCCTCGTCACTGCAGTTGCGGCAGTAGACTTCAACGCTCAACCTGTCGTTGCGGACTCCCAGCGCTCCGGTGAAGAGCGTTGCCGAGGGGCTCGAGGACCAGTTCCACTCTTCGATCCACATACCCGACTGGTACTGATAGCTGGCCCGCGCAAACCACTCCCACTCGCCGGTCAGGTGCCGCGTGTAGTCACCCGAGATGGACCGGGTCTGGCGTGGCACGTTCTCCAGCTTGTTCCCGTTCACGAAGATGCAGTTGTTGGGCGGAGGCAGGTCGCTGCGCAGCATCAGAAGCGCGAAGTTGCCGGAACAGTAGTTGACGTATTCTCCGGCATTGTAGGAGAACGTCGCCCGCAGGTTGAGATCGTCGATCGGCCTCCACAGCGCCTCGACTTGTCCGCCGTTGATCTCCGCCGAACCGCGATTCTCGGTGATGGTGAAAGTGTCGCCGTTGTCGTTCTGGTAGACCTGCGGGAACTGCATGTCGTCCCAAAGCTGGTGGTAGGCAGCGACATTAAGCAGCAGCCGGTTGTTCAACCAGACCGACTTCATGCCGAGCTCATAGTTGTACAGCTTCTCTTCGTCTGCCAGGCGCTGATCCAGCGTCGTATTGGAACCCGGCGATCCCAGGAACTGGGTAGTGTTGAACACACCGGGATTGTTGCCGACGGAGTAGACGGCATAGAACTGCACCTCGTCGCTCGCCCTGAACTGGAGGTTCAGGCGGGGCAGGAAGGCGGTCCACGTGCCGTCGACGTCCAGGCCGGTTACGAGGTTCTGGCTGTGGACGTACTCCCTCTGGTACCGGGCTTCGAAAGTGACCGTCGTGTTATCCGTGAGATCGTAGCTGACGGAGCCGAAGATCGAGCGGTCGTGCGTCAGGTTCTTACTGTTTATCTCGGTGACGCTCGTGTTCACCCGGTATTCACCCAGGATATCCAGGGTGCAGAGCGTCAGGCACACGTTCTGGCCGTATGACACACCCCTGTTGCGGGTATGGAGCTCTTCGTTGAACAGGCCGATCCAGTAGCGGAAGCGACGATCTTGCGGCGATGAGAACCGCAACTCGGCTGAGTTGTGCTCGAGGTGCCTTACGGTGACTCCGAGACCGGTGGTCGGATTGTCGATATAGGTTACGGAGCTGAGCAGGTTGGTGGCGCTTCCGAGCTGGCCGGGGGTATACCTCTCGAAGAGATATCCACCATTGAAGGTCAGCGAGTATTCCCCGATCGAGTAGTCCACCTGGAAGATCGAGCGAAGGTTGTTGCGACGATGCCTGGGTTCATCTGCCGCCGGGTTGATGCCGGGCGAGGCATTCTTGGGGTCGAACGGTATGGCGGGCATCTCACCCACGTGCCATAAGGCCGTCACCCCGTCACCACGGAGGAAAGGCCGGTAGAGGGGATTGCCTTCGACCCTGAGTGTCGGGTCCAGCCACTGGGAGATCGAGTGGCCGTCCCAGTCCTGCGAGTAGTAGTTGGCCCACTCGATTGCGAGGTTGTCCGTTGCATCGAATATCAGCTTTCCGCCGGCAGCGTGCGTGCGGGTGCTGTTGATCCGCTCTCCCTGGATTCCAATCCATTCCGGGTCGTAGTTCTGGTACCACCCGTAGATGCCGCCGCGGAGACGCTCGGCCAGGGGACCGCCGACCCACACGAACGCCTCTCTTTCGTTGTCCGATCCGTAGTTGAGATCGGTGAATCCCTGGAACTCCCGGCCGGGGTCGCGGGTGACGAAGTTTATGGCACCGGCGAACGTGGAGCGCCCGAACATCGCACTCTGCGGGCCAGGCATGGCCTCGAATCGCTCCAGCGCCTGAAAGGGAATGTTGTTGATCGACCCGGAGAGGTACACCCCGTCCAGGAATACCGAGGCCCTGGAGTCGCCGGTGTTGCCGCCCGAGATACCTCGCATCTGGATACGGGACCCGCCGCGGCCCGGGCTGATCTCCTGGTAGTTCAGGCTGGGCGTGAGGATGGTCATGTCGAACATCGTCTTGGGTGCGATGGTCCCAAGATCCTGGCTCGAGAAGGCGGTCACGGTCAGCGGCACATCCTGCAGCGTTTCCTCCCGCTTGCGCGCCGTAACCACAATCTGATCGATTCCACCTGAGCCGTCGATCCCATCCGAATCAGCGGCAGCGTGGGCGGACGAGAATGACGCGGAGCCGACGAGCAGGCCCACAGCCGGCACGATGGCGCTCAGGACAGAAGCTGAAGCGAAGATACGGCCCATATTTCCCCCTTAGTCCACTCGAGGCCCAGCCCGAGAGACTTATCTTACTTATATAACTTCGTTCGAGATTAGCACAAATCTCCGAGGAAGCAAGCGTGACGGCAGGGGAGGAATCGGGGATCTCCGCAGGTGATACGACCGGGGACTTCTATCTCGAAGCCGGGACCGAGAGGAAAATCAGGGCGCTCGGCCTCCCGCAACGGACTGTTCTTGCGCAGCTTCGCTGGCAGGCAGCCCCGGAAGAAATGCAGCGCGGGCCTGGCTGTCGCTCGTCGCGGTTCACAATCGAACGCCGACCGGGCATAATCGATAACTTAGTTAATTATGTCGGCCTCTGGGTAACTTCCATGCCCCATGCACCACCCGTGTGGCCTTTGGGCAAGCCGGCGTCGGGAGTAAACCCGTACAGATTCTCCCCGGGTAATGCGCTTCTCACGAGCTCCCGGACGGACAGCAGCTTCTGGATGTCGATCCCGGTCTCGAATCCCATCGAGTTCAGCATGAAAACCAGGTCTTCGGTCACGATATTGCCACTCGCACCGGGCGCTGCGGGGCAACCTCCGATGCCACCCAGGGAGCTGTCCAGGGTCGTGATTCCCATATCGAGCGCTGCAAGAGCATTGGCCAACCCAAGGCCGCGCGTGTTGTGCAGATGGACACCGGTCAAGCGATCCTCGCCTACTTCCTCGCGCACCAGCGCAATGAGGCGTCGCACCTGTGCGGGATTCGCCGACCCCGTAGTGTCTGACAACCCGACCTCGGCAGCACCCCTGTCAATCGCCTTCCGGGCAAGCTCCAGGACCTTTTCCTCCGGAACACGCCCCTCGAGGCTGCACCCGAACGCTGTCGCCAGTCCTACTTCAAACTTCGGTCTCTCGTCCGCCGGTAAGCCCGCCAGCCAGTCGGAGATTCGCGCAATTTCATCCAGGACCTGCGCGTGGCTGCGCCTCAGGTTCGCGATACTGTGGGTTTCGCTTGCCGACATGGGCAGGCTCATCTTGTGCACGCCTGCGGCGACCGCATCCTGCGCGCCGCGGAAGTTCGGCACAAGCGCGGCCACGGTGAGCCCCGGGAGAGAGCGTGCGAATGCTACTATTTCAGCAGTATCAGCAAGTTGTGGCAGCAGTTTCGCGGGAACGAAGGAACCGACCTCGATTTCGCGAACACCGGCTTCTGCCTCCGCTGCAATCCACTGCATCTTTGCCTCTGTAGGCATGATCGTCCTGATGCTCTGCAGCCCATCGCGCAGGCCGACTTCGCTGACAAGAATCTGTGTGGCCATTGGTTGCTCCATGCGACCGGTTGCCGGTACTGAGTGTCGCAGTGGCCCGATATAGCTGATCTGTTTCATGAACGCCAGTACCCTCATCGACAAGATCTGGAGCGCCCACCGCGTCGTTTCGTTGGGAGACGACGTCGACCTCCTGTACATCGATCGCATCTTTCTCCACGAACGCACCGGCAGCATCGCGCTGAGAAGCCTTGCTGACGCCGGACGCCAGGTCAGGAATCCGCGCGCGGTGTTCGTAACGATCGATCACATCGTCGAGACGACACCCGGACGGAGGCACAGCAGTCGCATGCCCGGCGGGGAGGTATTCATCGAGGCGACGAGGCAGTCCGCACGAGCGGCCGGTGTCACGTTGTTCGATTCGGATGACCCTCGGCAGGGGATCGTGCACGTGGTCTCGCCTGAGCAGGGTATCGCGCTTCCGGGCGTGACGCTCGTGTGCCCGGACAGCCATACGAGCACGGTTGGGGGGCTTGGTGCGCTTGCCTGGGGCATCGGGTCGAGCGATGCGGAACACGCCTTGGCGACGCAGACGCTCGCCATGAAGCGGCCCCCACAAACACGGGTGCGCTTCGATGGTCATTTGGGATCGGGCGCGCGAGCCAAGGACCTGATCCTTTACCTCATTGGGCAGTACGGCGCCGCCGGCGGGGCAGGCCACGCAATCGAGTTCGCCGGCAGCGCAATCGAAGCACTCGACGTGGAAGGCCGTTTCACCCTGTGCAACATGGCAGTCGAGTTCGGCGCATGGACGGGAATAGTCGCCCCGGACGACCGCACGATCGAGTACGTCCAGGGAAGAACGTGGGCACCTGGAGGCGCTCAATGGGATGCAGCGCTGGCCTATTGGCGCACGTTGCGTTCGGACGAAGAAGCCCGCTTCGAGCGAGAGCTCGCGATCGATGCCCGCGACGTCAAGCCGCAAGTGACCTGGGGCACCAGCCCGCAGCAGGTGATTGCCATCGGCGACCCTGTACCGCCCGCGCCCGTTGGCGGCGGGCGTGGCCAGGAGGAAGCCGCACGCCGCGCTCTCGAGTACATGGGTTTGAACCCGGGTGACCGCCTGACGGAATACCCCATCGACGCAGCCTTCATTGGCTCATGCACCAACAGCCGCCTGACTGACCTGCGGGAGGCGGCTGCGGTTCTGCGTGGCCGGCGGGTCGCAACAGGAGTCAGGGCGCTGTGTGTTCCGGGCTCGACCGTCGTCAAGAAAGCGGCAGAGGAGGAGGGCATCGATCGCGTGTTCAAGGATGCCGGCTTTGAGTGGCACGAAGCAGGCTGCTCCATGTGCTTCTACGCCGGGGGCGCGACTTTCCCACCCGGATCCAGGGTCATCAGCAGCACCAATCGCCCATTCGAAGGACGCCAGGGCCCGGGAGTACGCACCCACCTCGCCAGCCCCGCCACGGTCGCCGCGTCGGCGATACTGGGACGCATAGGCCATGCGGGAGAGCTCTCGTGAGGGCGTTTACCCGTATCACCGGGATTGCCGCACCGCTCCTGCGAGCGAACGTGGACACGGATGCGATTATCCCGAGCCGCGAGATGAAACAGGTTTCCAAGAAGGGGCTCGCCGAGGGGCTTTTTGCGGGATGGCGGTATCGATCGCCGGAAAGCCGGGAGCCGGATCCCGAGTTCGTCCTCAACCGGCAGCCGTTCGACCGGGCTGTCATCCTGCTGGCGGGCCGAAACTTCGGATGCGGCTCATCGCGCGAGCACGCCGTCTGGGCACTTCTCGAGTGGGGCATACGCGTGATCATCGCGCCGAGCTTCGGCGCAATATTCCGGGCAAACTGCATACGCAACGGCTTGCTGCCGGTAATCCTCGACGAAAGCGACGTCGAAGCCCTGACGGAACGAGTGCTGCAAGACCCGGAAGGAACGCCGGTCACCGTAGATCTCGTGAGTTGCCGCGTGTCGGCCCGTGATATTGAGATTCGGTTCCAGGTACCGCCGCGGGATCGCCAGATGCTCCTCGAGGGCCTCGACCCGGTGGAGGCCACCCTCCGCCACCTCCCGGAGATCGAAGCATTCGAAGCAGCGGACCGGGGCCTCCGTCCCTGGGTACAGTTGTGACGCTCGCTGCCGAAAAGCCTGCCGGCTCACGAGCTGCCGGCAAGCCGGGCAATCTCTGCTCGCGAGTAGCCGAGCTCCGACAGGATCTCCTCCGTGTGCTCGCCGGCGCCGGGCACGTCATGGCGGAGTCCCGGGCGCTGGTCGTCGAACGCAACCGGCAGCCCGGGCAGCCGTGTCGACCGCCCACGGTTTTCGCCGTCGGTCAGCGTCACCTGGAGCAACCCGCCGCTTGCGGTCAGGTGCGGGTCCTCGAACATCTCCTCGGGCCGTTTCACCGGTGCGAATGGCAGGCCCAATCCTTCGAGCTTCTCGACGAGCTCCTGCATGCGGTAGCGGCCGATGGTCTCGCGGATGACCGGAATGATCCGGTCGCGCTGGCGAACCCGGTCCGAATTGCGCATGAGGCTCTCGTCACTCGCGAAGTCACGGAGCTCGAAGGCTTCGCAGAAGGTGCGCCATTGCCCATCCGTGACGACCCCGACGAATATCGACTCCTGCTCGGCGGTCTGGAATATCTCGTAGACAGCCCACGCAGAAACACGGGCAGGCATTGGCGCCGCCGGCGTGCCGGTCACGGCGAACTGCGCCATGTGCTGCCCCACCAGGAACACGGCGCTCTCGAAGAGTGCAGCGGTAACCTTGCGCCCTCGCCCCGTGCGCTCGCGCTCGAGTATGGCAGCGAGTACGCCCAGCGCACCGAACATGCCACCCTGCACGTCGATGACGGAGGCCCCGGCGCGCAGCGGCCGCCCCGGCGGACCCGTCATGTACGCAAGCCCGCTCATCATTTGCGCCACTTCGTCAAGCGCCGTCCGCTGCGCGTACGGCCCCTGCAGGAAGCCCTTCTCCGCGCAGTAGATGAGCCGTGGATTTCGGGCAGAGAGGGCTTCGTAGCCGAAGCCAAGCCTGTCCATCGCCCCGGAGCGGAAGTTCTCGATGAAAACATCCGCCCGGTCGATCAGTCGCAGGGCAGCCGCCCTGCCCTCATCGGACTTGAGGTCCAGGCAGATGCTCTTCTTGTTCCGATTGTACATGGGAAAGTAGCCTGCCCCGGAACCGCTCAGGAAGCGTGTCTTGTCACCCCCGGGCGGCTCGACCTTGATCACCTCGGCACCGAGGTCCGCAAGAACAAGGCCGCAGGTGGGCCCCATCACCATATGCGTGAACTCGACGACACGAATGGAGGAAAGAGGCAAGTGCTCAGTCATTCAGTTGTACCTGTCTCAAGGGTGGTCGGCGCCGTACCAGGACTATCCTGGCGGATGCCGGCCACAGCCAACAATACGAAGCCGTAGACCAGACGCGTGTGCGACGGCGGATCGAAGTACGAGAGGATGAGATGACAGACAAAAAGTACGACACATTGATACGGAACGTGAAGGTCGCCCGGCCGAAAGCGCAGGGCGCGGCCGCCTCGGACAGCGCGACCGTGGACGGACGGTCTGCAGAAATCGCACCCGTCCCCGATATCGCACGCGCACGCGCCGTAGTCGATGGCAAAGGCTTGCTCGCCTTCACGGGTGTGGTAGATGCCCACATGCACACGGGAATCTAGCCGCCCCTGGAAGAAGACGCCCTCTCGGAAAGCCGGGCTGCGGCGATGGGCGGCGTAACATCCAGCCTGAACTAC
>Ga0079224_100015873_pt1 | contig 10561 bp, 9 predicted proteins | sample Stecom2015_FD_80414 | JGI IMG/M metagenome (GOLD analysis project Ga0079224, IMG submission 80414) | Agricultural soil microbial communities from Utah to study Nitrogen management - Steer compost 2015 | ecosystem: Environmental > Terrestrial > Soil > Agricultural land | place: USA: Utah...
AGCTATTACTTGATTGTTTTTAACCAATTCATAGCTGACCTTATGTAAGGTGTCTAATCTACTGTTAGAAATTTTCTCGTGTATTATAGCCACTTTGAGTTTTTGTTTTTCAAACCCATTGCTCAAAGGGAAGATTGGTAAAATGACCATATCCCGTACACCTACAGGTAAATACTTTGTTTGTATTTGATGGAAAAGGCGTTGATGTGGTTTTCGACAGTGTAGGGAGTACACTTTCCGGGAGTATTTCGGTGGCAAAGGTCCGTGGTAGTATAGTGTTTTTTGGTATGAGTGGTGGTGATCCGCAGCCAGTAGATCCTGCTGCCTTACGCCAGGGGAGTAAACAATTAATTGGTGGTGATTTGTGGAGTTTCTTTAATTCATCAGAGCAAAGAATAAAGCGATCCACAGAGTTGTTTAATTTGATTAGCCAAGGTGAATTGAAGGTTAAAAAACCTGTAATTTTTAAACTTGAGCAGGGTAGAGAGGCCCATAGCTTTTTGGAAAGCGGTTTTAGTCAAGGAAAAGTATTACTGATACCTTGAATTATTTAGACTAAAGCTGGTTGTTTTTCCCATGACATAAGTGCATATGGATATATAGAAATCATTGGTGTTTCACTTTATAGCAGCTTTAGGTATCAAGGAGCATTTTGTTTTTACTTCGTTACCCATTACTGGTAAGAAAGTTGTTTAATTTAGAATTTGAGTTGTGCACTGGCAAACCCAAATACAATATTTTCAACGGGTGCTACCTCTTTTAGATATGCTCCAGAATCTAACCAACTAACGCCCATTAATAGAAAGATATGCTTATTGGGTCTGTAGGACAGGGTACCAGAAATTTGACTCCCTATATACCTGGAAGAAGCGTCATTATTCTCAAAAAACGGTGTCATATTAGGTCGATAAATTCCCTCACTTGTACTGTATCTCCAAAGAAACGCATAATCGCAGGTAAATGATGTTTTCTGTGAAAGATATAGTTTGATACTTGGGTGAATGTCCATTAGATTACTAGGGGCTACCGGTGCAGCCATTCCAAAATAGGCTCCGGGGCCAAACATGGTATTCAAACTTTGCTGCTTATTGTCAGTTTTGTCCTTGTCACCACTGATAAGATCAGCCTTAAGTCCTAGTTCAGGGGTGTATTTTATTGAAGTAAAACGATAGGATGTAGCCAAAGCAAGGCTCCAAGCCGATATTTTCCTGTGGTCTATCCAGCCGAATTGGTATCCCCCTTCCAAATCATACCACCATCTTCCACTGTCTTTATAAAACCTAGATGCTATGGTATGTCTTTTTTCAATACCTGCACCGTCATAGAACATCGCATTACGGTTATAGAAACCCAAGTAATAGAAATTAAAATGTAGTTGTTTTTTTCGCGATGTTAAATCCAAAAAAGTCCCCCAAAGTCGTAAATCTGGTGAAGAGGTATCATCAAAAATACCCACCTTATCTACCACAGCATGCAAATAGAAAATATCGGTTTTTATGTTATCTCCACTAAAAATTCCTTTGATCCCATCAAATGAACGACGGGTATTGGGAGAATCTCTTAAAGAAATTAAGCGTCTAGAACCATAGCTTACTTCCTGCCTCCCCAAGCGAAAGGTGATAGGAGTGTTATTAAATGGTTTGTAATCTATAAAAAGTTGGTGAAGTTTTAATGGATTTTCCTCAACAGGAATAAGGATCTCTCGGCCATTGGCCAAGGCGCTCTGTAATTCCCCGTAAACACGTAGTTTTCCTGAAAGATGAAGATCAGCATGTAGCAGCCATCTTGTAAGAAGATAACCAGAATCACCCTTTAGTTCAGGATTCCAGCCCTCGTTGTCTATTACTAGGTATTGTGTCCTGAAATCGCCTCCAAAACTGACATAAGCATCTTCGTTGATTCTTTTATATTTTAATCCATGATACCAATTCCTTACAGTGTCTTTTTCTAACCCAGAGTAATCTTCGTTATAGCGCATTTGTTGAAAATTGGGCATTTGCTGGGCGGTTACGAAAAAGTAACTACAGAACAGGGCGATTAGTAGGACGACAAGGTCCATTATATACCTGTTATGGGTTAATCTGTCTTCCATTTTAAATTTCGTTAGATAAATAGTAAGCTAATTCTAAGGGGTGAAGTGCCTAGTCAATATGATTACCACTGATATATCGTTGTCAAAACTGCACCTTGAGTCAAATTTATCTTCGGAATACTATCGTTGATTTCGACCTCAAATTCGTCCATAAGTTTTACGTTTTTAAAATCAATAGGCTGTCCTTGAATCATATGGCGAACCACTTGGTTTTGCAGTTCTTTTTTATCCATATATCTAGCGCCTAAATCAATAAAATCATCCACCGTTAAATTCTTATTTTTGTTCTTTTTATTTCTGCGCTGGTAAAGGTCAAGTAACATATTTCTAAGGGAGAATTTTCCTTGAGATGCTAACCTTATCTGGTTATCGAGGTAAAAAGCGTAGATAAGCCCACGTCTATATGGAAGAACCCCGTAATTGGCATAATCCGTCCAGTATTTTTCAGCTATGGAGTCATTGTGAACCCCTTTGATCTTGCTTTGGTAATGTGGTTTTAAAGTCTTTTCATTCAGGTAATACAGGAAGTCCTTCTCTTTATAGATTTTACTATTAGCCAAATTAATGATGGTGATATAGTCATTAAAACCTTCTCCGAACCATTGGTTTTCAAAACTGTTATTGCCTAACATCATCTTGATTCCTATCCAACTATGTGATGTTTCATGTGCTGTAACGTACTTTTCTCTTGTGCCAAATTTTTTCCCTAGTTTCATTACAAACCCATTTTTGATACCAAAACCGCCAGCTCCAATTTCTTTTCGATTGTTTTGAAGAGCCGTGACTGCTAAAAAATAGAACGAGAAATTGGTATCCTTCCAAAACCTGTGGATACTTGGGAAATAGCTTTCAAAAAAGGGATTGAAATTTCCCTGAAGGTCATTTCCATAGCTATCTTCTTTTGTAGTAACGCAATAGTAAGGGATACCCATGACATTGTATTGTTTTACCCCAATATTATCTCCCATTACGAAATACACTTTTTGAGAAAGCTTGTCATAGTTGGTGGTCAGTTTCTTTGATGGATTTTTTTGTGATGGTTGAATTGAATTGAAATAATTGAAATTTTCAGGATATTCAGCCCATCTAAAAGATACCCTAGGATTACTCTTATCAGTGACCTCTAGGGTAAACTGTAAATTTACCAAGGTTAATAGTCCGTTGGCAATTACAGGTCTGAACAGTTCCGTTTGTGAGGCTATAGTCGGAGTGTCAATAGTAAACGAACCGTCTATTTCATAGCTGATAGTGTGTTTTTTTGCGCCATTATGGATTATGGTAATCCGCCTGTTCTGCTGGTCTATCTTAAGCACTTCTGGTGGGCTAACACGAATATTTTTGATCACATTAAAGATGTCGTGCTGACCGCCAAAGTCCGGATCTCCGAATATAAATACCGTACTGTTTTTCTCAGGAGCGCAATAGGTGAGTTCAACCCCTATTTTAGTGGAATGTCCGTCCCAGCTCAGCACATAGTCCAAAAAGGTTTTTTGCTGTGCATAACAGTAGGGACTAAAAATTAAGAGGAGTATAATAAGTATCCTGTTTTTTTTCGTTTCCATAAGGTTTTTATCTACTAAGGGTCGTTAATTTCCCTTGCGTGATTATTCTTGTTTCCCAACTAAAGTCTATATTTAAAAAAGGCAAAAAATTTATTAATCCTCCATGACTTTTTTATCATAGATAAGTAGTGATGTTGATAGTTCTCATTTCATTAAGGTGAACTATCTTTTTCGTGGAATAATTTATTCTTTGCCTTTAAAACATTTTCTTTATTTGTTATCTCAACGGTTTATTTTAAAGTTGCATCCAGGGTAATTTCCAATTTAAGAACATTACTTACTGGGCAAGATTCTTCAGCGGATTTCGCTATTTTCTGAAATTCTTCGTCTGAAATCCCATCAATTTTTGCGGTCAATACTAACTCTGATTTGGTGATAACACCTTTATCCAAAGTAACCGTCGCTGTTGTTGCCAATTCCTCTGGGCGGTAACCTGCAGTGGTGAGATCCGCACTTAATTTCATGGTAAAACATCCGGCATGTGCTGCGGCAATCAGTTCTTCTGGATTGGTGCCATTTCCATTTTCAAAACGGGAGACAAAGGTATATGGGGTTTGCTGTAAAATCCCACTTTGTGAACTTAAGTGGCCTTTGCCTTCTTTGATCGTGCCGTTCCATACGGCTGTTGCTTGTCTTTTCATAATTTGTAGTTTTTTTATTTAAATTGATATTTGCTTGGCTAGTATTTTTATTATTAAATAGCTATTTCGTGTAGATCAACCTTTAATGGCTGGTATTATAATAGCCTCCGAAATAGTTAAAAGGTGACCATTCAGGAAGTGTTTTAGGCAACTTCGGAGACAGGTCACTGTAATCATCTGCACCAAAGACCACCCTTCCGTCAACAACAGTTAGTACGGATGAGATGGTTTTTATCTCCTGATCAGCAATGGTAAAGTAATCTTTATTAAGCAGTGCAAAATCAGCAAGATGTCCTGGAATTATCTTACCCATTTCTCCTTCTTGGTTCAAAAACCAAGTTGGCCCGACAGTCACTAATTTCAAAGCTTCTTCCCTTGTTAATCGGTTGTCCTTTGCAAGGATCTCGGTGCCTGATACCGATTTCCCGGTAGTCATCCAACTGATACCGATCCATGGGTTATAGGAGGAAGCCCTGAAGGCGTCCGTAGATATGGCAAGCGGAATTCCACTATCGACCAGCTGGCGTAATCTTGGGGTTTGAAGGGCTTTCTCAACACTATATGTTTGTATAAATCCATCACCGTGCATGGCCATTTTCATGTCCAAAGCAATACCACCACCTAGTTTCTTTACCCTGGCTATATTCTCGGGAGTAATGGTTTCCGCATGTTCAATGCTCCAACGTAAACCGTCCAATGGTGTCTTTTCATTTATAGCTTCTAAGGCATCTAGGAATGTGGTGATATTTTCGTTGTAACTAATATGTAATCGAAAGGGGATTCCTTTGTTGATTAGTTTTGTGATGTCTTCCTTTATATATCGATGCATTACCTGTTCATCTATAATGACCGCAGGTCTGTCAAAATTCTCATGGTCATGTATTTCAAGTCGAAGTATTTCACCTGTGCCTTCATATTCATGGCCGTGCGCCATAGTTGGGTGTAAATTTTCCCCTGGACTTATGGGGTGTTTTTTTGTTACGGTGTTAATTTCGGCATCCACCAAACTGGGACTTTCGGTATCACCGAACTGAAGATCAATAAACGGCATACGTATGTTCAGACGATTTTCCTTTGCCAATTGTTCTATGGGAGCATGTCCATGAGGATAACCATATATACTTGCTGCGTCCACAGCTGTAGTAACCCCGAAACTGTTCATATCGTTTATGGCGTTAGCTATCGAACTAATTTGTTCTTCATAGGAAGGTTGTGGTACCATAAGTTCCAATTCCGCGAAGGTAAATGTATAGGAATGGACAACACCTGTGTAATTCCCCTTTTTGTCCTTTTCAAAAATGGTATCTGGTGAATCTGGAAACTTATCTGTTCCAACTCCAAAGGCTTCCATGGCTAATTCATTTAAATATGCCCGATTATAAGCGTACTGTATAATTGCAGGTCTGTTCGGAACTGCTTTTTTAATTTCCTCTATCGTGGGTAATCGATTTTCTTTAAATTGGTAAGGTGACCATCCGCCAATTACTTTCACCCAATGACCTTCAGGAGTCCGCTGTGCTTGTTCGGCCAGCATTTCCAATGCAAGTTCTAGGGTAGGGACCCCTTCCCATCTCACGGTGTAGTTATAACCCCTTTCATTCAATATATGAGTGTGGACATCGTTGATTCCTGGGATCAAACGCTTGCCTTGGGCATCGATAACCTTGGTATTGTTATCTTTCATCTCCAGTATTTCGTTATCTGTACCTACGGCATAGATCCTTCCTCTTTTTACAGCAAGTGCAGAAGCTTCTGGTTTGGTAAGGCTCCCAGTGCTGATTTTTGCATTGTAAACAATCATATCGGCACCCACTAAAGGGCTAGTGGTTTGCGCGCTACTCGTTGCACTAAAGATAACCGCAGTTATTAGGACAATTAATTTTCTCATAATTTGTTGATTTTCGTTAAGTTTATTTTTGATAATTTATCTTTCCGTATTTCCCAGCATAAAAATCCCTGTACGCATCAGCAATCTCCAACCGACTGTTCATTACAAATGGTCCTTCTGCCACGATGGGCTCCGTATAGGGCTCTCCACCAAATAAAATAACATCGATGGCTCCCTGAAGTTTGTTTTCAATTGTTATCTCACCGGCATTCCTATCAAATTCCACAAATTCCCCTGCCTGGAACTCTACATTATTAAGTATGCTGTTCTTTGTGGGTAAGAAAGCTGCGATCTCTATATCCTTCTCAATGTATAGCGTAAAATCTTTTTTGGCTTCCAGTTGGATATGATAAAGGAATTGTGTGGAATAATTGGGTATGGCGGAATGCAAGTCCTTATAAGCCCCTGCGATGACCTTGATCCAACCTCTATTGTCTGGTAATGTTTTTTTTGGCACATCATAGGAGTGAATGGACATGTATTCTGGCTTTTCAGCCTTGACCTTTGCTGGAAGGTTGATCCAGAATTGAAATGCATGTGTGCGATTTGTACCCGACTGTGAATCCACGTTTAAGGTCTCATCGTGCACAATGCCGTTTCCAGCATTCATCCATTGCACACCACCAGATTGTACTTTGGCGTAATTTCCCGCACTGTCGAAATGTTCATCTTCTCCTTCGAGAATATAACTCAGTGTGGCAATGCCCCGATGAGGATGTGCTCCTGTTCCGCTATCCATAGTATTAGGTTGACTTTTCGGAACAATATGATCTAAAAAGACAAATGGGCCAACAGCATCCGCGTACCGATTAGGCAATATCCTATTAATTGTCAAGTCTCCTATGTCGGCTCTTTTGCCCTGTGTTGTAAAACTGGTTTCTTTTTTCATTTTTCAAATTGATTAATACAAAAACTCCTAGAGTGGATGTAGAATCCTTCTATCCATAAACCTGAAAATATCAATTGCTTACGACTGATTTCTTTGACAATGTTCATGACTTTCGGATTCTCCCACGGACTTATTAAAGTCCTGTTAATAGGTGCTTTATACATGATTGTTTTTTTTATATTTCTTGAACATCCTTAACCTGGCTTAGGTTATTGAATTGGACTATCAAACTGTCTCCAAATGGACTATTTTTATGCCATTAATGTAAATATCTGATATACAGATAGATATAAACCTTTAAAAAAATACTGATGCTCCTTAATATCATATTATTCTATTATATTAGAAAATAAGGTAACTTTAGCAGCAATCTAACGCCATGAGATATGATGGATATTACCAAAGAATTTCAGCTTAAGGCAAAGTTGATGGATCAAATGCCCTATGAGGTTGTATGGGTAGATTCTAATGCCAAGTTTGTGTATGCTAATGATAAATTTTGCAACAATTTGGGATACAACCCAAAGGAATGCAGTAAGTTATCTGTGCTGGATATCAACATGAACCTAACTCCCCAAAGCTGGAAGGATCATTGGGAGGAAGTCATGGAAAAAGGAAGTGTCAACTTTGTAACGGTTCACAAAACAAAAAATGGCAGATTCTATGATGTAGAAGTACATGTTCATAAATTCTCATATAACGGAACGGACTATTTGTGTGCAGTGTCCAAAGAATTCACAGAACCCAGTTTTCATAAAAAAATCATAGACAATACTTATGGAATAGCAAATATTGGAGGTTGGGAGTTGACTTTGTTAGATGGATCCATTATAGCTACGCCTTGCGCTATGGATATTCTCAATGTTAAGGACACGGAAGGACTCACCCCTCCAAAGGTGATCCACAGATTTAAGGATAGCGATAGGTACAGATCTTTGCTTGGAGGAGTGATCAGAAATGGGATACCTTTTGATGAGATATTGGAAACCAATGATACCCCAACACGTTACGTTAGGGCCGCTGCAAAACCTATCATAAAAGATGATAAAATATACAGAGTATTCGGTATCTATCAAGATATTTCAGATATAAAGAATAAAGAAAATGATTTAAGTTTCTATAAGGCGGTTATGGAAAATGCACAGGACTTTATAGCTGTTTACAATAAAGAAGGAGATGTAATCCATTATAATAAATCGCTATTGAAACATTTGGGGTACAATAAGGAAATGTTGGATCAATCTAAAATATTTGATATTGATCCTGCAGTCAGTCAGGAATGGTGGGCCACCCACTTTCAAGAAATCGCCGATAAGGGCTCGGTACGTTTTGAAAGACTATTGCCAAGGGCGGATGGTACACAATTTCCAATTGATGTTACAGCAAATCATTTGAAGTTCAATGGTCAGGATTATAACTGTGCGGTAGGAAGAGACATTACTGCGAAGAAAAAGCGTGATCTGGAATTATACGAGGCTCTGGAAGAAATAAAAGCATTGAAGGAACGTCTGGAAATTGAAAATGAATATTTGAAGGAGGAGATTGGCAACAAGATCAATTTCAAAAACATCATAAGCGTTAGCGAGGCCTATAAAAATGTACTTATACAAGTCGAGCAAGTGGCTCCAACAGATACAACGGTATTAATCACTGGAGAATCGGGCACTGGAAAGGAATTGTTGGCACATGCAATCCATGGCAACAGTAAAAGAGGAAACCGTCCATTGATCAAGGTCAATTGCGCCACTCTGCCAAAGGAACTCATGGAGAGCGAACTATTTGGCCATAAAAAAGGAGCATTTACTGGGGCCACAGCACATAGGGAGGGTAAGTTCACTCTCGCCGATGGTGGTACCATCTTTTTGGATGAAATCGGTGAGTTGCCTCTGGAACTTCAACCTAAACTTCTTAGGGTCATACAGGAAGGTGAATATGATGAATTGGGTGGTGTCAAGACGATCAAAGTTGATGTGAGAATAATTGCCGCAACCAACAGGGATTTAAAGGAAATGATACGTGAAGGCACCTTTAGAGAAGACCTTTATTATCGTTTGAATGTATTTCCCATACACAATCTTCCCTTGCGAGCCAGAAAACCTGATATCCCGATACTAGCCCAGTATTTTTTGGAAAAGTATGCGTCAAAGGCGGGGAAAGGCTTCAAACGCTTGGCTCCGAAAACAGTTGAAAGACTCATGGCTTACAACTTTCCAGGTAATATCCGGGAATTGGAAAATCTGATCGAACGTGCCGTTATTATCGAAAACGGAACTATCCTTAATCCTGGTAACTGGGTTCCAGAACAGGAAAATACACTTTTGTCCAATGAATTTAAATCATTTGAAGCTAATCAAAGAGATCATATTGTGGAGGTTCTGGAATATACTCAATGGCGTGTTGGAGGGCCTAGTGGCGCTGCAAAAATTTTGAATATGAACGACAAAACCTTGTTTGCCAAAATGAAACGTCTGGGTATAGAGAAACATAATTCAGCCAAGTAGAAATCGCGTATCCCGGGTTTTGGTTTGTCTGCTGGTTTTGAAGTGAATTTATTGGATTGTTTAGAGGGGAGATTTTGGTGCCCCAAGAATTGCCAGGGAGTTCTTTAAACGAAATGTAGCTTATCGTGAAATACAGGGAAATTGGCTGAAGAAGGCTATTAAAGAATAATATTTTTTTGGGTATATTCATTAAGAACAATGGTACTGGCCACTTCCACATAATCACTACGAAATGCACGTCTGTTTCCTTCTTCTAATATTCTTTTGACTTCACTTCTGAAGAACTTTTTATTCTCTATTGACAAACTATTTTTGGTTCCTAGTTCTTGATTGATATCCAACCTAACATTCTTATTAAACCGTTTAATTTTTTCTAAACGCTTGGCTTCTCTTGTTTCTATGTATTCACCCCTTTTCATTTAAATTCGAAAAGCACCAGACATTAATTCTATCTCAGAATTTTTAATCCCAATTTTCATTGCCACTTTTTCCCAATCTTTGATCACAGATAACACTTCATTTAAAATAACCTCCATTTCTGTATCGTTCAACCTAAAATATTCTCCAACACTTCTTGCTAAATCAAAATCCAACGAATTATCATCCATATCTATATTAAGGGATAAACCCGTTTTTTCTATGGAGGGGTTTATATCATACGCTGGCGATAATATCCAACCCTTTTCGGTTAGTATAAATCCGTGATTCCGCAGATGGTCATCCGTGTTTGAAATAGCAATATTAAATATAATTCTTCGCCAGAGTTGGTGTAAATTAGCTTCCACATCGACCCCATAGTTCACAATAAACTCAACAATTTCTAAATAACTAGGTGTGGTATCCCTAATAATATCTTCCGTATTTTCGGTCATTGTCATCGCTGAGGCAAAGTGGATGCGATTGCCATTATCCCGATCAAATCGCTTGGTAAGGAATGTATGGTATTGACCACTTACTTTTTCTATCTTAGATTCAGACATTTCTATAC
>Ga0079224_100015874_pt1 | contig 10561 bp, 11 predicted proteins | sample Stecom2015_FD_80414 | JGI IMG/M metagenome (GOLD analysis project Ga0079224, IMG submission 80414) | Agricultural soil microbial communities from Utah to study Nitrogen management - Steer compost 2015 | ecosystem: Environmental > Terrestrial > Soil > Agricultural land | place: USA: Utah...
CCGAAGGACATCTTCGGCTACAAGTTCATCGCCTTTTCGTCGGTGGCGATCACCATCATCGGCTTCCTTGTGTGGGGCCACCACATGTTCGTCTCCGGACAATCCGACGTGGCGGTCACGATCTTCTCGTTCCTGACCTTCTTCACGGCCGTCCCCTCCGCGATCAAGGTGTTCAACTGGACGACCACCCTTTACCAAGGGTCCATCAAGCTCAGCACCCCGATGTTGTATGCGCTTCAGTTCCTGTTCAACTTCACCATCGGCGGGCTGACCGGGATCATCCTGGGCATCCTGTCCCTGGACATCCACCTTCACGACACCTATTTCGTGATCTCCCACTTCCACTATGTGGCCATGGGCAGCACCATGATCGCCTTCATCGGCGGCATCTACTACTGGTGGCCGAAGATGACGGGCCGCATGTTCAATGAGGCCTGGGCACGGTTCGCGTCGATCCTCGTCTTCGTGGGCTTCAATGTCACGTTCTTCGCCCAGCTGGTGATGGGTGCCCAGGGCAGCCCCCGCCGCTACTTCAACTATCTGGCCGAATACCAGATTCACCATCAGGTGTCGACGGTCGGCGTCGTCATGCTGGCGGTCGGTCTCTTCCTCGCGCTGTTCAACCTGCTGATTTCGCTCAAGAATGGTGCCGTCGCTCCGCAGAATCCCTGGGGAGCCCGCACCCTCGAATGGACACATGCGGCGACCCCGCCCGTCCTGTACAACTTCACCGAGACCCCGGTCGTAACCGAAGGCCCGTACGAATATCCCGTGGAGAAAGCCTGATGGCCGAGCTTACCGTCCCCAAAGAGCACGAAGTCCCTCACCACTTTGACGACCTCGAACAGGAGTTCGAGTCGCACAAGATGGGCATGTGGTTGTTCCTGGCTTCCGAAATCATGATGTTCGGAGCGTTGCTGGTCGGCGGGTTCATTCTGCTGTACCGCTTCCCCGGCGCGTTTGCCGAGGGCCGCGCCCACCTCGACCTCGGGATGGGTGCCCTGAACACCTTTTTCCTTCTCACCAGCGGCTTCACGATGGCCCTCGCCGCCCTCCACGGCCAGCGCAGTGATCAGACCAAGGTGCGCCGCTACCTGTGGCTGAGCCTGCTGTTCGCCGCATGCTTTCTCGTGGTGAAGGCGTTCGAATACAGCGCCAAGTTCCACCACGGCACCCTCCCCGGTCCCTTCTGGTCCGCCGAAGGGTTCACCGATCCCCACGCGCACCTGTTCTTCGGCTTCTACTTCGCCGCGACTGGTCTTCACGTGGTTCACGTCCTGATCGGTATGGGACTGATGGTCTGGTGCCTGCTGGTTTCCCGCAAGGTCAAGTTCACGCGTGCCTACACCACTCCGATCGAACTCAGCGGTCTTTACTGGGCGCTGGTTGACCTGGTCTGGCTCGTCCTCTTCCCCCTTCTCTATCTGGTGGGCTAAGTCATGGAAAAGCAACTCCCCGGACACACCTACAATTTCAAGGTTCTGCTGCGCGTTTACATCTCCCTGCTGGTGCTGGCCGCCGGCATGATCGTCGTGTCGATGCTCCCGCTCGAGCGCCTGCCGATCGAGTGGATCGACCTGCACGTCCTCAAGGGACTGATCATCATGGGCCTCTCGGTGATCATGATTGCGATCACCGCGGGTTTCCTCATGGGTCTGAAGTACGAGAAGTCCCATCTGAACACCCTGGTGTTCTCGGGTAACTTCGCGTTCCTCGCCCTGTTCGCGATCTTCGTCTGGGCCGACGTGACCTTCCGGGGTCTGCTGGATCCTTCGTTTGAAAAGCAGATCAACTGGGAATCGCCGGTCGAAAAGGTCAATGACAGCGCTTCGGACGAATATGACGATTCCGAAGATGAGTATGACGCCGAGGAAGGCGAGTACGAGGAGTAGCCTCCCCGACTCGCTTCCCGCCTTGCGCCCTTTCCGTTCTTCGACCCCCTGGAGTGCCACCCGCCCCGATGCGTGAACGTCCCCCTCCCGTCTTTTCGCGGCGCTCCTTCCTGGTCTTCCTCGTACTGGCTCCGGCCTGCCTTTTGGCCGTGGCGGCCATCGTCATGACCCTGCAATACCGGCAGTTTCGAACTTTGGTCGCCCCGGAGTCTGCCGTGGCGGCTAAGGAGCCGCCCCCGGAATCGCACCACCTCGCCCAGGACGTCCTGACAGGCTTGGCGGCCTTCCGTCAGGGTGCCGGCCCCGACACGGTGGTCATCCCCCCTGAAGCGCTCAACGCCCTCGTCCTGAACAGCCCGGTCCTGAAGCGCGAGAAGATCCGGTTCCATTTCAGCGTGACCCCCGCCAATGTGAAGGATTCCGCGGAAGGCACGCTTCTGTCCGTCGAGAGTTCGCGTCCGTTGAACGCATTGAACGGTCGCCTGGCCTGGATTTTCCAGAAGATCGCACCCATGGAGAACGGCTGGTTGAATGCCCGCCTCGAAGGCCTGCCGGAACTCAAAAACCGGCAACTGTCCCTGGCCCCCGAACGCGGTTTCATGAACGACGCCCGTGTCCCCAAGGCGGCGATCACCAAGCGCGGGGGCATGTCTCCGAAAGATTTTCTCGAGCCTTCGGCCGTGCCGCCGTACGATTCACTGGTCTCCGTGCTCGACACGGTGTACTGGGACGGAACCGCGGTCGTGCTTGTGCGCGCAGCGCACGGGGCCGACTGAAACGCGGACGCGGGGCCGCGACCACACGAAACCGGTCCGTGACGGCGACGCCCCGACGTTCCTTCGCGGCGGTCTTCTTCCGCTTGCCCGCAGCCTGTCCGGTTTTCCGGCCACCTTGTTCCGATGTTCCTCCGACTTTCAGGGTCCCTCATGACATTCACACCGCAACACGCCTACGCCCTCTGGATCTTCGACCTCGATGGCACCCTCATCGACAGCCGGCTCGACCTCGTCTCGGCGGTCAACGCCACCCTGATCTGGCGCGGCCTGCCGCCCCTGCCGGAGGACACCATCGTCTCCTACATCGGCGACGGCGCTGAAGACCTGATCCGGCGCTCGCTGGCGGCGGCCGGCGCGACGCCCGCCGCGATCGGTGACGATTTCGCCGGGACGATGCGCTGGTTCCTTGACCACTACGGCGAACACTGCCTCGACCGCACCGTTCTTTACCCCGGTGCCCGCGCCCTCCTCGAGGCCCTGGCCGCCCGCGACCTGCCGATGGCCCTGCTGACCAACAAGCCCGAAAAACCCACGCTCAAGATCCTGGAGCACCTCGACATCCTGCGCCATTTCGGGCAGGTCGTTCCCGGCGACGGCCCCTTGGGGAAAAAACCCGATCCCACCGGTCTGACTGCTATTTTGAAGGCCATGAACACGGTTCCCGAACGCGCCGTTCTGGTTGGCGACAGCCTGCAGGACCTCGAAGCCGCACAGGCCGCAGGCACGGCCATGATCGCGTTCCGCGGCGGGCTGGGCGATGCCGCGGCCCTGGCGGCCCGCCATCCCACCGCCATGATCGACACCCTGTCGGAACTCCACGCCTGCGTGACCGCGCCGGAGGCGCGCCGATGAGCGAGACCACCATGCCCCACTCCCCTACGGCCTCCGGAGATTCCGCCGCCGCTCCCGCACGGGACGCGGGAGCGGCTTTCCCGCCCCCGGCTTCCTCCCGCCTCACCGCACCGCATGCCTCCACGCCGCCATCACCGCGCTCATCAGCGGGTGCGGCCGCTCCGAAATACCTGCTGGCCACCTACGGCTGCCAGATGAACGAGTACGACTCCAACCTCGTGGGCGCGATGCTGGAGAAACGCGGCATGAGCATCACGGAAAATCCCGACGAGGCGGATTTGTTCGTGGTGAACACCTGCAGCATCCGTGGCGGCGCGGAGGACAAGGCCTATGCGCGCGTGGCGGCCCTGCGCCATCACAAGCGGCATCGTCCCGGCGTGCGCATCGCGGTGATCGGATGCATGGCGCAAAACCACGGCGAGAAAATCCCCGTCGCGCTGGAGCATGTGGACTACGTGGTCGGGCCCGACGGGTACGGCGCGCTCGAAGGCATGCTTTTCGGCGAGGGCACCGACGACGCGGGCCGCCCCGTGACCCGCGACCGCGACGCCGCCCCCGTGGTGTGGACCGAACAGAACGACTTCGAGAATTACGAAGGCATGATCGCGCGCCTCGACGGCTCCGTGTCGGCGCACGTGACCATCATGCGCGGCTGCAACAAGCGCTGCACGTATTGCATCGTCCCCAACGTGCGGGGCGTCGAACGCAGCCGCTCCGCCGACGAGGTCATCGCCGAAGTCAGGCACATCGTGTCGCAGGGCGTGCAGGAGGTCTGCCTGTTGGGTCAGACCGTAAACTCCTACCGCGACACCAGCGCGCGCAACCCCGACGGTACGGGCGCGGTCACCTTCGCCGGATTGCTCCGCCGGTTGCAGGAGGTGGACGGACTGCGCCGCATCCGCTTCACATCGCCGCATCCGCGCCACTTCGACAGCGAAACCATCCGCGCGATCGCGGAGTGCGACAAGGTCTGCAAGCACGTGCACATGCCGCTGCAATCGGGTTCGACCGCGCTTCTGAAAAAGATGCGGCGCCAGTACACGCGCGAGCGCTACCTCGAAATCGTCGCGGAACTGCGCGCGGCCATTCCCGGTGTGGCCATCACCACCGACATCATCACCGGGTTCGTGGGCGAAACCGAAGCGGACTTCGCCGACACGTTGTCGATGATGGAAGCCGTCCGCTTCGATCACGCCTTCATGTTCTCCTACTCGCCGCGCGAAGGCACGCCCGCGTTCGGGGAAACCGAAACGCTCACGCCCGCGGAAAAACAGGAGCGCCTCGAGCGCGTGATCGAACTGCAGATGCGGCACACGGAAGAACGCCTCGACGCGCTCGTGGGCCGGACCGAGGAAATCCTGATCGAATCGCCGTCCAGCCGCAACCACGAGGAGTGGATGGGCAAAACCGACGGGTTCAAGAAGGTGATCGTTCCCGCCGTTCCGGGCCGCACCCTGAAGCAGGGCGACTTCGTCAAGGCGCGGATCCTCGAGCGCCGCGGCCTCATCCTGCGCGGCGAAGTGGTCTGAAACGGTGGGATCCGTTACTTTGGAGGTACCATGAAACTCATCCGCCGCATTCTCTTCATCGCGCTCGTGCTGGTGATGGCCATCGTCCTGTTCCAGAACCAGCAAAGCCTCGGCACGTCGATGGAGTTCTCCTTCCTTCAGTGGAGCTTCTCGCTGGTGCTCGGTTTCTGGATCCTGCTCGCGTTCCTCACCGGCGTCGTGCTGTTCGCACTGGTCGACACCTGGCGCGGGATGATGCTGCGCATGGAAATCCGCCGCAAGGATCAGGAGATCGCCCGCCTGCAGGCCGCACTGAACGCGCCCCCCGCCGACCTTCCGCCGGCCCGCGCCGGAGACGCCTTCCCGGAATGACGTGCGGCATGCGCAGGACACGGGACGCGGCGGACCAAAGCGGCCCCGAATCCGGGGGCGTCAGGCAGGAAACCTCCGGGGGTGCGCCCGCGCGCAAGGCGGGCGCGCGGGCGCGCCTGGCCGCGGCCCGGGTGGCCGCGGCGTGGGCCCTGGCGCTCGCCGCGGGCCTGCACCTCGGACATCCGGCGGGCGCACGGGCCCAGGCTCCGGAGGCGTCCCCGCCCTCCGCGTCGCAGCTGGCCGACTCCCTCCGCCGCGAGGCGGGACGCCTCGCGGCGGAGGGCCGTCTCGACGAGGCCCAGGCCCTCGTGGCGCGTCACGCCGGCGACATGCCGCCCGCATGGCGGTCGATGTTCGCCGGCAAACTGGAGGCCGACGGCGACGCGTCGGCCCGCGGCTACACGGGCGCCGCGGCGGAAAGCGCGCCCGAACAAATGCGCGGCGAGGCCGTCTTCCGCCTGGGTCAATACCATTACGCCGCGGGCCGCCATCACCTGGCCATCCCCCAGTTCCGCGCCTACCTCGCCCGCTTCCCCGACGGCATGTGGTCCCAGGAGTCGGCCTACTGGATGGCACATGCCTGCCTTCAACTCGTGAAGCAGCAACCCGCGCGCGTCACCTATCTCGACACCGCATTGGCCTATCTCCAGCGCATCGAGGCGCGGGGGCCGAAGGCCTATTACTGGCCGCTGGCGCGCGCGGCACAGGCCCGCGTGTACCTCGCCCGCAGCGGCGTGGGAGACACCGCTGCGGCGATCCGCGCGCTGCAAGGGGCCCGCGGCCGCATGCCGCCGGAAGAAACACCGGGCTTGCTGTTGCTGTCGTTGCAGGCCGAACCGGCCAGCCCGCACGCGGCCGCATGGACGGACTCGTTGCGCTGGACCTACCCCCTGTCCCCCGAAGCCCGCGCGTTGCCGCAGCCCGACCCGCGGCAGTCCACGATGCCATCGTCCCCGCGCTCCCCCTCCCCCGCCCCTTCCACGCTTCCCTCCACCAAGGGAACCCACATGTTGCAGTTGGGCGCTTTTGCGCACAAGGAAAACGCGGAACGACTGCGCGCCGACCTCGCGGACAAAAACCTTCCGGTGCGGATCACCTTGCTGCGTACGGGCGACCGCACGCTCCACCGCGTGGTCATGGGTGACTATCCGGATGCGGCCACCGCCCAGCAGGAAGGGAAGCGCCTGCTCGACCGGCTGGGGTATTCGTTCCGGGTGGTTCCCCGGGACTGACCGGCGACGCGGGCCGTCCGGACTTGCCGCGCCACCCTGTCCGGGACCATCCCCCGGGGGTGCGCACGGTGGGACGCGGAGGACGGGTTACCGGATGCTCGATTGTCCGTCGGAGGCGCAGGCTGGCCCTGGAAACGCCGGAATGGCCTGTGCGGGCCTTCTGACCGGGACCCTGATCAACTATATTTTCGCCCCGCTTCCCCGCCGGGATGGTGAAATTGGTAGACGCGCCGGACTCAAAATCCGGTAGGGGCGACCCTGTGCGAGTTCGATTCTCGCTCCCGGCACCATTTTTCGTTCCTGTTCGTTTTTTTCCGTCCTTTCGTTCTTTTGTTTTTTTGTTCTTTGTGCGTCGAACTCCGGTTCATTCCGGGCCTCATCTTCCGGGTTCCCCGGGCCGCGCACGCGACTTCAGCCAAAGGCCTCCGATTCCATGCTCCGCGAGATCCTGAAATCCAAAATCCACCGCGCCACGGTCACCGACGCGAATCTGAGCTACGAAGGCTCGATCACGATCGATCCCGAACTGATGGCGCTTTCGGACATCGAGGAGTACGAAAAGGTCCAGGTCGTGGACCTGAACAACGGAGAGCGCTTCGAGACCTATTGCATTCGCGGCCAGAACCCCGGTTCGGGCGAAATTTGCGTGAACGGAGCCGCTTCGCGGCTGGTTCAGATCGGTGATCTGGTCATCATCATGGCCTTCACATGGCTGGAAGACGACGCCCGTCGCACCTTCAGCCCCAAGGTCGTGAAGGTGACACCCGAAAACCGCCCCAAGGAGTAGGCGCGGGCCGCGTTTTCAGGTAGTATTATAGGGGTGGAAGGGAAGACACCCGGGCATTTTATGCGATTCTCATTGTTTCATCCGCGCGCGTTCGTCGTTCCGGCCCTCGGGGCGGTCTGCGTCCTCGTGACGCTCGCATCCGCCGCGCCGCGGAGCGTGCTCACCAGCCGCCACGATTTCGACCCGCGCGTGATGACGCGCTCCGACGACCGCTCTCCCTCCTCCTCGCTGCGGTTGACGCCGGGGGCGGACACGCGTGCGGACAAGGCTTCGGTGACCCTGGGACAGCCCGGACGTTTCTCCATGCATCAAAGTTATTCGCTGACGGCCGTGTCGGGCGCCGCGGGTTCGGCCTCTGCGGGCGTATACCTGAACACGTTGAACTATCAGGTCACCCCGTTGATGACGGCCTTCGTGGATGTCGGGTTTCACACCCCGATCCATTCGTCCCTTCCCGGCCTGGACCATGCCGGGGGCCTGGGCTCCGTGATCCTGCCCCGCATGGGCCTCGAGTACCGGCCGCATGACCGTCTCTCCGTCCACTTCGAACTGGTCAATGGACCGGATGCCTGGAAAGCCTGGGGCGGCTCCCCCTACGGGTGGTCGCCTTTTCGCACGTTCCCGGGGAACCGGACTCCGTAATTGAAACGCCCGACGCCTGCCGGTCGCACCCGGCCTCATCCGCTTTTCCGTGTCGCGACACGCCTGCTCGTGACGGGCGCGTGCTCCCTGACCATGCTCTCCGCCTGCGGGACATCCCCCGAACCGGTTGCCTTCAAGGCCAACTCCGGACAGATCCAGGTGCTGAACGGAAACGGGCGCGCCGGACTGGCCGACCTTTTCCGCACTCATCTGATCGAACAAGGATTCGACGTGATCGAGTCGGGAAACGCGCGCAGCTGGAGTTATGAACACACGCTGGTTCTGGCCCGCACCGAATCGGACACCATCGCGCATGACCTGGCCCGCGCCCTGGGGACCCGGCGTGTCGTACACCTGCGGCACCCCGCTTCCCTGGTGGAAGCAACCGTCATCATTGGAAAAGATTACAAGGAGCTCATGAGAACATGGCCACAAAGACCGCAAAATCAACCGTAAAGAAATCCGCGCCACCCGCCGCGGCCAAAGCCGCCAGACCGGCGAAATCCGCCCCTGCCGTCACGAAGAAGGCCGGCGTCACGACGTCCGCAAAGGACGGGGGGAAGGGCGGAGCCGGGGCCCAGCGTGGTGTGAAACCGGGTGTGAAGGGTGGCGGGAAAGGCGCGGCCACCACAGCGACCAGGGGCGTGAGCCGGGCGGCCGGGAAAGCGCCTGCCAAGGCGGGCACGGCCGCGACGAAGAAGGCCACCGCAGCCAAAACGTCCGCGTCCGGGAGCGTCCGCAAACCGGCCGCCCGGACTGTGGCCGGAACGGCCGCCGGAGCGATTGTAAAGCCGGCCGCCAAGGCCGCACGCAAGGTCGCCCAAAAGGTCGCCAAGAAGGCCGTCAAGAAAGCCGCGCCGGCGACGGAGGCGAAGGGCGTCAAGACCTCCGCCGCGAAGGGGGCTGTGAAGGGGAGTGTAAAGGGGGTTGTGAAGGCCTCCGGGAAGCAGGCCCCGAACCAGGCGCCGAAGCCGGCTCTGCCCGCCGTGGGCCCGAAGGCGCCCAAGGCGGTCAAGAAGGCCGCCGTAAAGCCGCACACCAAAGCACCGGTCACGAAGGCCCCCCCGGCCGCGGACACCGGGCCGGGGCACGAGCCCGGCTCGGCCCTGGATGCGGCGCACAAGGCCGCGGCCATCCTCTTCGCCAAAAAGGCGGAGGATGTGGTGCTCATGGATTTGCGCGAGCTCAGCACGGTGGCCGACTACTACCTGATCGCCACCTGCACCAACGAGCCGCAGATGCGCGCCATCCTGAATACGCTGCAACGCTCACTCAGCCGCGAAGGGATCAAATCCCTGCGCTCGGAATACATGCCCGGCGTGCGGTGGGCCGTGGTCGACTACGGCGACCTGATCGTGCACCTGTTCGAAAAACAGACGCGCGGTTTTTACTCGCTCGAACGCCTGTGGGCGGACGCACCCTCCACCACGCTGAACGCGACGGACTACGCGCTTCCGGCAGATGACCACGAAACGGATATGGACGAAGATGGCGACCTTTAAACGTGAAATCGCCCGGGTGATCGCCCCGGCGACGGGACTGGACGAAGCCGCGATCGAAGCGGCCCTGACCTTGCCTCAACATGCGGACCACGGGGATTTTTCCTTCCCCTGCTTTCCGCTGGCCAAAACCCTGCGCAAACCTCCCGCGGCCATCGCGGAGGAACTCGCCCGCACCCTCACGCCCCCTCCGGGATTCACCCGCATCGAGGCGCTGTCGGGCTATCTCAACTTCTTTGCTGACAAGGCCTTGTTCGCCCGCCGCGTGGTCACGGAAGTGCTCACGCAGGGCGCCGCCTACGGGAACGGCACCGAAGGCGCCGGCAAACCCGTCGTCATCGACTTCTCCTCGCCCAACATGGGCAAGGAACTGGCGTTCCATCACTTGCGCGGCACCATGATCGGGAACAGCCTCAGCCGCGTTTTCCTGAAACGCGGGCATCCCGTCACACGCGTGAACCATCTGGGCGACTGGGGCACTTCGTACGGCAAACTGATCGTCATGTTCGTGCGTGAAGGCCTGGGTGAAGCCGATCTTGAGACCCTCACCCTCGAACGCCTGAACGGCCTGTACAAGGCCTTTTCGAAGGCAGCCGAGTCCGAGCCTGAACTGGAAAACGCCGCCCGCGAAGCGTTCGCCAAACTGGAAGCGGGCGATGCCTATTTCCGTTTGCTGTGGAACGCCTTCCGGGAAGTCACGCTGGTGGAATTGCGCCGCCTGTATGCCATCCTGAACGTGGATTTCGATAGCTGGATCGGTGAGGCCTTCTTTGCGGACCGTCTCCAGCCCGTTCTCGATCTCCTGGCCTCCAAAGGCATCCTGACGGTCAGCCAGGGAGCCGAGGTCGTGGATCTTGAGGCCCATGGCATGCCGCCCGCGTTGATCCGCAAAAGCGACGGGTCCACATTGTACATCACGCGGGCCCTGGCAGCCGGCCTGTACCGCCATGACGAATACGCCTTCCACCGCAGCTATTACGTGGTCGACAACGGCCAAAGCC
>Ga0079224_100015875_pt1 | contig 10560 bp, 7 predicted proteins | sample Stecom2015_FD_80414 | JGI IMG/M metagenome (GOLD analysis project Ga0079224, IMG submission 80414) | Agricultural soil microbial communities from Utah to study Nitrogen management - Steer compost 2015 | ecosystem: Environmental > Terrestrial > Soil > Agricultural land | place: USA: Utah...
ACGGGCGATTCCATCACCGTGGCCCCCGCGTTGACGCTGCCTGACACCGTATATCAAAGAATGCGCGACCTGGCCATTAAGATGATGAATGGTATCGGCCAGTTCGCGGGCGGCTGTAACGTGCAATTCGCGCTTAACCCGGAAAACGATGAAGAGATCATCGGGATCGAAATCAATCCGCGGGTTTCGCGTTCATCCGCGCTCGCCTCGAAGGCGACCGGCTATCCCATCGCCAAAATCGCTGCCAAGCTTGCCATTGGTTATAACCTCGACGAGCTGAAGAACGCCATCACCGGCACAACGACGGCGTACTTTGAACCTGCTGTCGACTATGTCATCGTGAAAATCCCGCGCTGGAACTTTGACAAGTTCCACGGTGCCGATCGGCGACTCGGACTTCAAATGAAGTCGGTGGGCGAAGTCATGGGTATCGGCAGAAACTTCCAGGAAGCCTTGCAAAAGGCGTGTCAGTCGCTTGAAATCCGACGCAACGGTCTTGGCGCCGACGGCAAGGAACTGCACCACCAGGAAGAAATCATGCACAGCCTGGCAAATCCCACGTGGAACCGACTGTTCCATATACATGACGCCATAAAGGTAGGGGTACCGTTAAAAACCATTCAAAAGATCACCAAGATCGACCGTTGGTTCCTCGACCAAATTGAGGAGCTCGTCAAGCTGGAAAAGGAAATTGAAAAACACGACATCAACTCTATTCCGCCTGAGTTGATGCGTACAGCAAAAGAGAAAGGGTTCGCAGATCGTCAGATCGCCCACCTCCTTCACTGCTATGAAAGTGAAGTGCGGCAGGCTCGCATTGAAATGGGGATCAAGCGGGTCTACAAGCTCGTTGACACGTGCGCTGCGGAATTCTCCGCCAGCACACCGTACTACTATTCGACGTTCGATTCCGAAAATGAGTCGATACGTTCCGACAGGAAAAAGGTAGTCGTCCTGGGTTCAGGTCCTAACCGTATTGGCCAGGGTATTGAATTCGACTATTGCTGTGTTCACGGCGTACTCGCTGCCAAAGAATGCGGTTACGAGACGATCATGGTGAACTGCAATCCTGAGACGGTCTCTACTGACTTCGACATTGCCGACAAGTTGTATTTCGAGCCCGTGTTCTGGGAACATCTCTATGATATCATCGAACACGAAAAGCCCGAAGGCGTGATCGTCCAGCTGGGCGGACAAACAGCGTTGAAGCTGGCAGAAAAACTGCACAAGTACGGCATCAAGATTATCGGTACTTCGTTCGAATCGCTCGACCTGGCCGAAGATCGCGGCAGCTTTTCGACGCTCCTTAAAGAATTGTCCATACCCTATCCGGAGTTTGGCGTGGCCACCGATCCAGACAACGCGCTCGAAGTGTCGAAGCAAATTGGATTTCCGCTCCTTGTTCGCCCGTCGTACGTGCTGGGCGGCCAGAGCATGAAGATTGTCATCAACGAGAAGGAACTGGAGGAGCACATCATCGATATCTGGAAACACCTTCCCGAGAATAAAGTCCTCCTCGATCATTTCCTTGACGGTGCCATAGAAGCTGAAGCCGATGCGATATGCGATGGAGAGGATGTTTACATCATCGGCATCATGCAGCACATTGAGCCCGCGGGTATTCACTCGGGTGACTCATACGCTGTGCTTCCGCCGTACAACCTCGGCGACTTTGTGGTCAAGCAGATGGAGCATTACACGGTTAAGATCGCTCAGGCGCTTAAGGTGAAAGGACTCATCAACATCCAGTTTGCGATAAAGAACGACAAGGTGTATGTGATTGAAGCTAACCCCAGGGCTTCGCGGACCGTGCCGTTCATCTGCAAGGCGTACAGCGAGCCTTACGTCAATTACGCAACGAAGATCATGCTGGGTGAGATGAAGATTCGCGACATCCGGTTCTCGCCGAAGAAGCATGGCTATGCTATCAAAGAGCCAGTATTCTCGTTTGAAAAATTCCCGGATGTAAACAAGGAGCTGGGACCGGAAATGAAGTCAACAGGTGAGTCGATTTATTTTATCGACGACCTGATGGACGACTATTTCCTCAAAATCTACTCCGAAAGAAATCTGTACCTCAGCCGCTGATACCGGGACCTGCAAAAATCCCCGTGTCAAAGGCCGGCGCGCGGTCATTTTATGACTAAATTGGGGAAACTAATGCGACAGCATTGGAGTTAAATAGCAGAGAAAACGGCCGTTAGATGCGCATTCTGATAATTATCGCCCTTGTGTGCTACGTTTTTTACAAACTGGGCATTTTCAGACTCCTTCTGGGTTCCTCTGTGAGAGGACATGCCCAATTCAGACGCCCTGGTGATGGTAATGTGCATATTGACTCCATTCCACCGGATAAGCAGAAAAAATCTGAGTTCAAGGGCGGTGAATACGTGGATTACGAAGAGGTTAAGTGAAATTCCATTTTTTTAAGTATCAGGCCACTGGCAATGACTTCATCCTGATCGACAACCGTTCAGGTGGAACTGCTTTGTCTCGTGACCAAATTTCCCGGATGTGCGACCGGCGTTTCGGCGTTGGGGCTGATGGTGTTATCCTGATCAACCCGGATCCCTCGGCAGACTTCTATATTGACTACTACAACAGCGATGGCTCGCAGAGCCTTTGCGGCAATGGGAGCCGCGCTGCAGTGATGTTTGCCTCCCGTCTGGGCATCATGAATGGAAAAGCCCGCTTCAACGCTTACGACGGCCTCCACGAAGCTGAACTGGACGGTGAAGGGATCGTCAGACTCAAAATGAACGACGTCACGCAATGCGACAGGCTGGACGAGGATTTTCTCATCGATACCGGCTCCCCGCATTATGTGCGATTTCTGAAAGGCGTAGAGTCGTTCTCCGTCGTGAAGGAAGGCAGAGCGATCCGTTACAGCGAACCGTACCGTACGAAGGGGGTCAACGTGAATTTTGTGGAGATAAGGGAAGGCAATACCATTTTTGTCCGTACCTATGAACGCGGCGTAGAAGATGAAACGCTTTCCTGCGGGACGGGCGTTACCGCGGCGGCGCTGGCTGCGTCATTTCATGGCCTGGGTTCGCCTGTAACCGTCCTGACACGGGGCGGCACGCTGCGTGTGGAATTCAAAACCGGCCAGTCCGGCATGTTCCACGACATTTTTCTGATTGGTCCTGCCAAAATGGTCTTTGAGGGGGATCTGGAACTATAATTGCCCCTGAAACCTGCCCGGCCGATAGGCGGGTCCCGGAAAACCATATAACTTTGAATCCTTGCCGGAAAAGGGGTATCTCTGTTTGCCGGTGATGTTATCTGAAAAGCGCTCAAAAGGCTATGCTCAAGTTTATTACCAAGATATTCGGTACCAAGTCGGAGAAGGACATCAAGCGGATGATGCCCCTGGTCGAGCAAACGAAGAAAGAGGGCGAGGCGCTGGTGGGCCTGAGCAACGACGAACTGAGGGCAAAGACCCGCGAGGTTCAGGCGTTCATTGACCAGCAACTCAAAAACATCGACGACCGCATCGCCGCGCTCCATCAGAAGATTGCCGATCAGCCGGATCTCGACCTGGACGAAAAGGAATCCATCTTCAGCCAAATCGATGCCCTTGAAAAGGACCGCAACAAAGAGCTTGAAAAGGCGCTTTCAGCAGTTCTCCCGAAGGCATTTGCTATAGTTCGTGAAACGGCGCGTCGCTTCAAGGAGAACGAATTCCTCGAGGTGACAGCTCAACCCTACGACATCGAGTTTGCAGCGACACATCCCAACATAAAGATCGTTGGCGACAAGGCCCATTGGTATAACAAGTGGATGGCGGCCGGCAATGAGATTACATGGGATATGGTCCACTACGACGTGCAGATCATTGGCGGCATCGCCCTGCACGAAGGTAAAATTGCCGAAATGGCAACTGGTGAAGGTAAAACGCTGGTGGCCACGTTCCCCGCATTCCTCAATGCGCTCTCACGCCGCGGCGTGCACATCGTTACGGTTAACGACTACCTGGCACGTCGCGACAGCGAATGGATGGGCCCGTTGTTCATGTTCCACGGACTCAAGGTCGACTGCATCGACAAGCACGAACCCAACTCCGAGGCAAGGCGCAACGCGTATCGCGCAGATATCACGTATGGTACGAACAATGAATTCGGCTTCGACTACCTGCGCGACAATATGGCCCGCGATCCCCAGGAGCTCGTGCAACGCGGACACCACTACGCGATGGTCGACGAGGTGGACTCCGTTCTCATCGATGAAGCCCGCACGCCGCTGATCATCTCAGGACCGGTGCCTCGCGGTGATGAACACGAATTCTATGAGCTAAAGCCCCGCATTTACAAGCTCGTTGAAGCGCAAAAGAAGCTTGTCACACAATACCTCAACGAGGCCAAGAAACTGATCAGCGAAGGAAACGAGAAGGATGGCGGATTGGCGCTGTTCCGGGCGTTTCGTGGTATGCCTAAACACAAACCACTGATCAAGTACCTCAGCGAAACGGGTATTCGGGCAATCCTGCAAAAAACAGAAGCCATTTACCTGGCGGAAAACAAAAAGCTTCTGCCGGAAGCCGACAAGCCGCTCTACTTCATCATCGAAGAAAAGGATAACAGCGTTGAGCTCACCGAAAAAGGAATTGACCTGATCACAGGCGAAGGTGAAGACCCCAAATTCTTCATTCTGCCTGAAATAGGCGTTGAGTTGAGCAAGATCGAGAATGACACGAGCATTCCGGACGAAGAGCGACTTGCAAAGAAGGAAGCACTGATACGCGACTACCAGATAAAGGCGCAGCGCATTCACAGCGTCAACCAACTACTGAAAGCTTATACGCTGTTTGAGAAGGATCAGGAATACATCATTGTCGACGGCAAGGTAAAGATCATCGATGAGCAGACCGGCCGTATCATGGAAGGCAGGCGGTATTCCGATGGTCTGCACCAGGCGATCGAAGCGAAAGAGAACGTGAAGGTGGAGGATGCTACGCAAACATATGCCACCATCACCCTGCAGAACTACTTCCGGATGTATCACAAGCTCGCTGGTATGACCGGTACCGCGGAGACGGAAGCTGCGGAGTTCTGGAACATCTACAAGCTGGACGTGGTGGTGATCCCCACGAACAAGCCTGTGATCCGTAAGGATTACGACGATCTGGTATACAAGACGGTTCGTGAAAAATTCACAGCCGTTATCGAGGAGATTCAACGATTGACCAACGAGGGTCGCCCGGTACTCGTCGGTACAACCTCGGTGGAAATTTCCGAGCTGATCAGCCGGATGCTCCAGATGAAAAAGATCAAGCACCAAGTGCTGAACGCAAAGCAACACCAGCGCGAAGCAGAAATTGTTGCTGAAGCGGGTAAACCTGGTACCGTAACGATAGCGACGAACATGGCGGGTCGTGGTACAGACATCAAGCTGACTCCTGAATCGCGGGCCGCCGGAGGTCTTGCCATTATCGGTACGGAACGTCACGAGTCGCGCCGCGTTGACCGTCAGCTTCGCGGACGTGCGGGACGTCAGGGTGATCCGGGTACATCGCAGTTCTATGTGTCGCTCGAAGACAACCTCATGCGACTGTTCATGCCTCAGCGTATCGCGAGGATCATGGACCGCCTGGGCCTGAAGGAGGGAGAGGTCATCCAGCACAGGATGGTCACCAATTCGATAGAGCGCGCCCAAAAGAAAGTGGAAGAAAACAACTTTGGTATCCGCAAGCGCCTCCTGGAATACGACAACGTGATGAACTCGCAACGCGAGGTCATCTACCGGCGCAGGCGGAACGCACTTTATGGAGAGCGTCTCGAGCTCGACATCCTCACCATGCTCTACGATACCATCGAAGACATGGTCATCAATGCTACCGCTGCCAGCGACTACGAAAGCCTGCGACTCAATGCGCTTAGTATACTCGGCATAGATTATGAAATCACGCGTGACGAGTTTGCGTCCTGGGACAAGGCCAAGCTTACCCAGGATCTGTACAACAAAGCGCTTGAGCACTACCAGCGGAAGAATCGTCAGATCGCAGAAAAGGCCCTGCCCGTCATTAAGGAGATCTATCGCACAAGGGGTGCGACCATCCAAAACATTCTTGTTCCCTTCACAGACGGCAAAAAGCAGATCGGCGTTTCAGCGAACCTCGCGCGTTGTGTCGAGACGAACAATGCTGAGCTGATCAAGGCGATGGAGAAGATGATCACCCTGGCAATCATCGACCATCACTGGAAGGAACATCTTCGCGACATGGACGACCTCAAGCAGTCGGTGCAAAACGCTGTGTATGAACAGAAGGATCCGCTGCTGATATACAAGTTTGAAGGCTTTGAAGCGTTTAAGAGATTCCTGGCGCGCGTCAATGAGGATACAATCTCCTTCCTGATGAAGGCGGAGATTCCGGAGCAACAGCCCGACCAGGTACAGGAGGCTCGGACGCAACGAAGGGTTCGGCTCAGCGAGCAGAAGGAGGAATCGAAATCGCTTCTCAGCGGCGGTCCGGGCGGAGGCGCCCAACAGCCCAGCAGGCCACCGCAGGAAAAGGTTATGCCCGCCCGATCGGTGAAGGTGGCAGGGCGTAACGACAAGGTTACGGTACAATATGCCGATGGCCGTGTACTCAAGGACGTCAAGTTCAAAAAAATCGAAGAAGACCTGCGCAACAACAAATGCGTCATCATAGATTGATCATCCGCTTTTACGCACTAAGCCTCGTATTCATTGCAGGCTGTGCTGTTCAGAAGCCGTCGACGACGACCGGCACGAGCTATTCCGAAGACCTTTCTGTGTTGCGACCGGAGGTTGATTCCGCAGATACAAGCGCTGCGGTTGTCCCGGTTCGCAAGACAGAGTATGTTGAAGCGAAGTACACGATTAACGACAAGCTTGACGTGGTTCTCGACAGTATTGATCGCATCCATCTGTCGCGGAAGTACGTAGACGGTTTCACCATCCTTGTCTATTCCGGCCTTGATCGCGAGGCCGCTCTTAACGCGCGCAAGGAGTTGACGACAGCTATTCCCGATCTGCAATCCGAGATAGAATACGCTCAGCCAAACTTCCGCGTACGCGCCGGCACCTATTTCAATCGGCTTGACGCACAAAAGGACTTCGTTGCAGTAAAGCGGCTCTTCCCGAACGCAATCATAACACCATCGCGAATTCAGATACAGCCAGACAAGTAGCCAATTTTTTCTGCCTTGAACCTTCTTGAAAAAATCAAAGACTTCTCGCAGAAGTACTCCGAAGAGGTTGTCTCCATGAGGCGTCACCTCCACGCCAATCCGGAGTTGTCGTACGAAGAGTACAACACCGCGCGTTACGTCGCGGAGCGCCTTCGCTCGTTCGGAATTGAACCGAAAGAGGGCGTGGCCACTACGGGCCTGATCGCCGAGATAAAAGGAAAGAATCCCGACAAGAAAATGGTAGCATTGCGCGCCGATATGGATGCGCTGCCCATCACTGAAATGTCGGATGTTCCCTACAAGTCAAAGAATCCCGGTGTTATGCACGCCTGCGGTCACGACGTTCACACGTCGTCGTTGTTGGGCACCGCGAGAATACTGCAGGAAGTAAGGGATCAGTTTGAAGGTACAGTACGGCTATTGTTTCAGCCGGGTGAAGAAAAAAATCCGGGAGGCGCCTCATACATGATCCGCGACGGCGCCCTTGAGAATCCACGACCCGTAGGAATCATCGGTCAACACGTGTATCCATTGCTTGACGCGGGCAAGGTCGGCTTTCGCGAGGGAATGTTTATGGCAAGTGCCGACGAAATTTATCTGCGCGTCATCGGCAAGGGTGGTCATGGCGCCTGGCCGGAACTTACGATCGACCCGGTAGTCATTGCATCGCACATTATTGTGGCGCTGCAGCAGATCATAAGTCGGAATGCAAGTCCTAAGCAACCCACGGTGCTCACATTCGGAAAGGTTGTTGCGAATGGTGCGACAAACGTCATCCCTGACGAGGTAAACATCGCCGGAACCTTCCGTGCCATGAACGAAACGTGGAGGAACGATGCATTGGAGCGCATCCAGAAGATGGCGGAAAGCATTGCTACCGGAATGGGCGGACGTTGCGAGGTAACTATATCCAGAGGGTACCCGTATCTCGAAAACAATCCCGAATTGACGCGAAGGATGCGTGAGGCTGCGGTGGCTTATCTCGGGCCTGAAAACGTTGTGGACATTGAATATTCGCTCGGCGCCGAAGACTTTGCATACTACTCGCAGGTGGTACCTGCAACATTTTACAGACTCGGCACTCGAAACAAGGAGAAGGGGATTACCGCCTATGTGCATACGCCAAACTTCGATATTGACGAGGATGCCCTTAAGATCAGCCCGGGGCTCATGGCCTGGATGGCAATTCAAGAGCTGAGCCTGTAATCGTCCCATGTTAAGTTATTGTTAAGCCGAACCCGGCATAGGGCCAGGACTCTATCTTTGTTCCTTTCTCCCGGGTTTGGAAGTTCGAATCAATAATCAGGTCGTCAGCAAGCGATATCGTGCGATCCTTAACGGATTGTACATAGCGGCCGTGCTATTGTTGTTTCTTTTCGCCATCGACCTGATGACGTCCGCGCTAAGGCAACTTAGTCCTATAGCCACGGAGTCAATCATCGTGGCCACGTCCAATCCCTTCACCGGCTTCCTCATTGGCGTGCTGGCGACAGCCATGGTGCAAAGCAGCTCGACCACAACGTCCATCGCTGTGGCACTCGTAGCATCCCAATCGATCTCACTTGAAAGCGCTGTGCCGATCATCATGGGTGCCAATGTTGGCACTACAATCACGAGCACTATTGTCGCGTTGGGATTCATCGACAAAAAGAAGGAACTGCGCAGAGCGCTGGCTGCGGGTACATATCATGACTTCTTCAATATCATCACGGCACTCATCCTGTTTCCGCTTGAGTATTACTACGGCTTCCTTTCCCGTTTGTCCGTATTCATCGCTAACGCCATCTTCGAACCTTCTCATTCGGATAACGGAACAGCGGGATACCTGCTGATATCTGCCTTTGAACCCATCATCAACTTCACGATTCGGAGCATCGGTAACGGCGTGGTACTCGCATTGCTCGCGTTTGCATTGCTGTTTGCCTCGATCATTCTGTTCCGACGGTTTCTGACGCGACTATTGGATGTTCAGGAGCCCCAACGTTTCAGTAAATTTTTCTTCACCGATTCGTCACGGGCATTTTTCTGGGGTCTTGTTACCACCGCGGCGATACGGTCAAGTACAGTAACCACAACACTTGTCGTTCCACTCGCAGCAAAGAAAGTGGTTTCGCTGCGTCGCATAGTTCCCTTCATCATCGGCGCAAACCTTGGCACGACAATCACTGCGTTCCTGGCTGCGTTGATGAACGCTGAGAGCCTGGGGGTAATCTCTTTGGCAATTGCGCATGCGCTTTTCAATGGTATTGGCTTCCTCGTTCTCTACCCGGTAGCAGCGTTGAGGAATATACCAATTCGACTGGCGGCGGGATTAGGCAGGATTTCGCAAAGGTTTCGTCTCGCAGGGTTTGCGTACGTGCTAACTATCTTCTTCTTCATTCCTTTTCTGTTGGTCTATTTTGGCCGCGGCACGGTGGTGGTTTTTGATGCCAACTACGTGAAGGTAAATTTGCTCACTGGGGAGCGGGCGGAGTATTATCTGATATCGCGCATGAATCGGCGCACCGGCTCCGGCGAATGGCAGAAACCTGATGAAATCCTGCCCATCAGTTTGAAGAACAATGTATTGCTTACCGGGGGACGGATGCACATGTTTAACCGGCCTGGCTTCTGCTGGGATGGAGAAGATGAAGGCTATCGCTACAAAACCTGCGTCCAGGATATCTTGTCGCGGCTCACGCTGGCTGGGATGGTGTTTGATTCCGTGTACGTATATCAACAGCGGTACGTAGAAAGCTTACCCACTGGCGCCACGGTGGTACGGTACTATATAAGCCCCCATTTGCCTCTGATTCTCAAAAGCGAGGCCCTGGATGCAACCGGCACGGTTATTTGTTCTGAACAGATTACCAGCCTGATATCCCGGTAGTTCGCCGGGCGGGACTCGGTTCTTTTTGGCTATATTGCATGAAAGGCTCATATGGCGGTGAAGGAAAAGATATTGAAGCTATTAAAGTTGGAGAATCTGTTTGAAAGCGTTTCCGGCTACGTGGAAAGCAAGCTCGAGCTCTTCAAGATGGAGATTCGGGAGGAGGTAGCCGGGATCGTAGCCCGGATATTGGTAGTTCTGCTCATTGGCCTTTCCTTCCTTTTATTTCTAATTTTGGCCAGTATCGGGCTTGCCTATTATCTGGGAACTCTGGTTGGTATGACGGGAGGAATTCTGATTGTGGCAGGGTTTTACCTGTTGATATTCGTGTTGATGATTGCCTTTCGCGAATCAGTTTCGGAAGGCGTTAATAACATGGTGATGAGTTTGGTCCGCGCATCTAAAAAGAACAAAGATGAAGGTCGCTGAAAAGGATGATTCCAAAGAAAAGCTTCGCGAAAAGTCGGAAGCTTACAAGACAGCTATCGAGCATGAAGTAAAAGAACTGAGCGATCGCACGGAGCGCGCCCTGATCAA
>Ga0079224_100015876_pt1 | contig 10560 bp, 8 predicted proteins | sample Stecom2015_FD_80414 | JGI IMG/M metagenome (GOLD analysis project Ga0079224, IMG submission 80414) | Agricultural soil microbial communities from Utah to study Nitrogen management - Steer compost 2015 | ecosystem: Environmental > Terrestrial > Soil > Agricultural land | place: USA: Utah...
CGGCTCCGAGCGCGCCTACCAGTACCTGACCGAGTCGCTGCAGACCTTCGGTGGTTCCGGCTTCCTGCAGGACTACCCGATCGAGCAGTACATCCGCGACGCGAAGATCGACTCGCTGTACGAGGGCACCACCGCGATCCAGGCGCAGGACTTCTTCTTCCGCAAGATCGCCCGTGACCGCGGCGTCGCGCTGGCCCACGTGGCCGGCCAGGTGCAGAAGTTCATCGAGTCCGAGGCGGGCAACGGCCGGCTGAAGGCCGAGCGCAAGCTGCTGGCCACCGCTCTCGAGGACGTGCAGGCCATGGCCGCCACCCTCACCGGCCACCTGATGGGCGCCCAGGAGAACCCGCAGGAGCTGTACAAGGTCGGCCTCGGCTCGGTCCGCTTCCTGCTCGCCGTCGGCGACCTGCTCATCGGCTGGCAGCTGCTGCGCCAGGCCGAGGTCGCCATCGCCGCCCAGGACGCCGGCTCGGACGAGCCCTTCTACCAGGGCAAGGTCGCCACCGCGCAGTTCTTCGCCCGCAACGTGCTGCCGGAGCTGACCGCCACCCGCGCCATCCTGTCCAACCTGGACAACGACATCATGGAGCTGGACGAAGCCGCCTTCTGATGTCCGTCTAGGACGAGCAGTTTCCCGGCCCCGGAGGAGCGATCCTCCGGGGCCGGTCCGCATTCTCCGCCGGATCGATTCCGCGACAGTCTTTTTCACTGGCATCGACGCCGAAGACCCTCGGAGAGCCCCCTTTCGAGCTCAGCGTGCCCCGAAGCCCGTCGGCCTGCGGGCTCGACACTCGCGCGGATCAGCGAAGCGGGAGCGGGATACCGGCGACGACGAGCACGACGGACTCGGACTCGGCGGCGATCCGAGAGTTCAGTGTTCCCAGCAGATCTCGGAACAACCTGCCGGAGGCGGTGGCGGGGACGACCCCGCTGCCGACCTCGTTGCTGACGGCGACCACCGGGACTTCGCAGGCGCGCCAGGCGGCGAGCAGGGTATCGATGTCGGCGTGGACGGGGGCGAGATCCCCGCCCGCCCAGACGTTGTGGGCGTCGAGGCGGGCGGTCAGCCAGGTGCCGAGGCAGTCCACGAGAAGGGGCCGGGTCGCGGTGGCGAGTGCTGTTGCCACGTCGTCGGTTTCGAGGGTGTCCCAGCTCGCGGGGCGGCGTTCGCGGTGCAGGGCGACGCGCCGGGCCCATTCGGCGTCGCCGTCGCGGGTGCCGCCGGTGGCGACGTAGGTGACGGCCGGGTGCGCGGCGAGCCGGTCTTCGGCGTAGCGGGACTTGCCCGAGCGGACGCCGCCGAGGACGAGGGTGCGGTGCGCGGGCGGACGGCCCGTGTGGATGACGTCGCCGTCACGGCCGGGGCGGGCGCCGAGGGTGCGCAATCGTCGCTCCAGTTCGTCGATCGGGGGGTTGTGGTGGCCGAGGTGGACGGCCACCACATCGGTCTCGTCGGTGACGGCAGCGGCGGTGCGCAATCCGCTCACCAGGTCGGCGAATTCGGGGAAGCCGAGGTGCTGGTCGGACAGGTCGGAGCGGTCGCCGAAGGTCTGCTCGAGGAAGACGGCGTCGTAGGCGGCGGCGCGGACCGCCTCGAACCACGGTCGCGGCCACGGGCCGGTGTCGCATGCCCACAGCACGCGCGCGCCGTCCGGGCCGGTGAGGTCGTACAGCACGGTGTCGCCGTCGCGGAACACCCGGTGCCGCGCGGGCAACACGGTGATCTCGTAGCGCCCGGCCGTCAGACGGTCCCCGGCGCGCACCGGGACGAAACGCACCGGATCGTCGGGGCCGACCCAGGGGCGGCAGGAGTCGAGGGCGTCGGCGGGACCGATGACCTCGAGTTCGTGGCCGGCCTCGACCCAGGAGCGGAACAGCAGGGCCTGCGGGCCGAGATGGTCGGGGTGGGCGTGGGTGAGCAGGATGTGGCGCACGTCGGCGAGGGTGCGGCCAAGGCGGACGGCGGCCCGCGGTGCTTCGGGGCCGCAGTCGAGCAACAGCACGTCATCGACGAGGGCGGCGGTCTGGCCGCGGATCTGCCCGCGCGCGGCGGCGTCGCGGCACGACTCGCAGCGGCAGAAGGGGGACGGCCATCCGTCGGCGGCGCCGGTGCCGAGCAGGACTATCTCCATCAGCGTGACTCCGTTCCATCGGCGCCGGGGTTGCCCGCCCCATCGTGTTCCACCGAGATCGCGCCGGAAGAATCCGCGGCAGAGCCACGCCCACCGCGCAGGGGCAGCACCGCGCGACCGTCGCGGCGATCGAGCACCTCGACGCGCGCGCCGTAGACCTCGGCGATGCGCCGCACGGTGAGCACCTCGGCCTGCGGGCCGTCGGCGGCGATGCGACCGCGGTCGAGCAGGACCAGCCGATCGCCGTACTGGGCGGCCGAGGTCAGGTCGTGCATGGCGGCGATCACGGTCAGCTCGCCTTCCCGGCGCATGGCGTCGACCAGTTCGAGCACCTGCTGCTGGTGACCGATGTCGAGGGCGCTGGTTGGTTCGTCGAGCAGCAGCACCCTCGGTTGCTGGGCGAGGGCGCGGGCGAGCACGACGCGCTGGAGTTCACCGCCGGAGAGTTCGGTGGCGGGCCGGGCGGCGAAATCCTCCAGCTCGAGGCGGGCCAGCACGCCGTCGACGATCTCCCGGTCACGCAGGGTTTCGCTGCCGAACCGCGGGATGTGCGGGGTGCGGCCGAGACGGACGAGTTCACGCACCGTGACGCCCTCGGGCACCACCGGCCGCTGCGGCATGAGCGCGACCGCGCGGGCGACGGCACGGCGCGACGCGCGGCCCGGCTCCACCCCGGCCACCCGGATGCCGCCCCTGGCGCTGATTAATCCGGCCACGGCGTGCAGCAGGGTGGTCTTGCCGGAGCCGTTGGGGCCGACCAGCGAGACCCACGCTCCCGCCGCCACCACGAGGTCGATGTCGTGCAGGACCTCGACGCCGCCGCGTTCGGCGCTGACGCGCTCGCACACCACCGCCGTCACGACACGCCCCGGCTCCGGCGCAGCACCAGCAGGAAGAACGGCGCGCCGACGGCGGCGGTGACCACGCCGATGGGCAGCTCGGCCGGCGCCATGAGGGTGCGGGCCGCCACGTCGGCGACCACGAGGAAGGCGGCGCCGGCGATCAGCGACAGCGGCAGCAGCAGGCGGTGCCCATGGCCGACGAGCAGCCGCACGGCATGCGGCACGACGATGCCGACGAAGCCGATCAGCCCGCCCGCCGCGACCACCGCCGCCGTGCCGAGGGTGGCCACGCAGACCAGCAGCAACCGCACCCTGGCCGGGTCGATGCCGAGACTCGCGGCCTCCACATCGCCGACGGCCATCACGTCGAGGGTGCGCCGGTGCGCGACGATGACGGCGGCGGTGGCCACGACATAGGGCAGTACCACCAGCACCTCGGTCCAGCCGTCGGTGGCGAGCCTGCCCAGCATCCACGAGTACACCTGGCGCAGGGTGTCGTCGTGCAACTGCATGAAGAAGGTCTGCGCGGCGTTGGCGAAGGCGGCCACCGCCACACCGGCGAGGATCACGACCACCTCGGAGCGGACACCGCCGACCGTGCGGCCGAGGGTGTAGGTCGCGCCGACGGCGAGCAGTCCGCCCACGAACGCCGCGACCGGCACCCCGGCGAACCCGGCCGCGGCGCCGAAGACGATCGCCAGCGTCGCGCCGAGACCCGCGCCGCTCGACACGCCGAGCAGATACGGGTCGGCGAGCGGATTGCGGAAAACCCCCTGGTAGGCGGCGCCCGCGAGAGCGAGCATGGCCCCGACCAGCGCCCCGAGGACGATGCGCGGCATGCGGATCTTCCAGAGAATGGCCTGCTGGCGCGGCGTCAGACCGGATTCGACCCGCACGTAGGGCAGCTGGTCGGCCATGTCGAGCAGCACGCCGCGCGGGGTCAGCCCGGCGGGACCCACGAGAATACTCACGAACACCGCGACGACCAGCGCGAGCACCGCGCAGGCCACCACCAGTGCGCGGCGGGCGGGCGAGGCGATCAAGACGTCGGGCGGACGGCGGGCACCGGGTTCACGAGCCGGGCGACCTCGCGCACCAGATCCACCACGCGCGGGCCCCACCGGCTGGCGATGTCCTCGTCGAGGGTGAACACGCGGCCCTCGCGCACCGCGGCCAGTTCGCCCCAGCCGGCGCGGGCGGCCACGGCCTCCGGGGTGACGCCGCAGCACTGGCCGTCGGCCAGGAAGATCACGTCGGGGTTCTGGTCGAGGACGAACTCCGCCGACAGCTGCGGGTAGCCGTCGCCGCCGGTGGCGATGGAGCGCAGGCCGAGCATGGCGTAGATCTCGCCGAGGTAGGTGTCGTCGGTGACGGTGTAGTAGGTGTTGTCCAGCTCGTGGTAGTAGCGCAGCGGGGCGTCCCGGTCGGGCAGGTCAGCGACGATCGTGTCGATCTCGGTGCGCACGGCCGCGACCAGCGCCGCCGCCTCGGCCAGGTGGCCGGTGGCCGCGCCGAGCTGTTCGAGCTGGGCGTAGGTGTCGTCGAGGGTGCGGGCGGCGGGCAGGATCAGCGTCTCGACGCCCGCTCGCCGCAGACCCGCCACCAGGTCGCCGGTGTCGGCGTTGGTGACGACCAGGTCGGGGTCGTAGCCGAGCACGGCCTCCACGTTCGGGGTGTAGCCGGACAGGTCGGTGACCGGCGCCTGCTCCGGGTAGTCGGAGCGGTCGTCGACGGCGACCACCTGATCGCCCGCGCCGATGGCGAACAGCATCTCGGTGGCGGTGGGGCTCAGCGACACGATCGCGCCCGGCTGCCCGGCCGCATCGTTGTCCGCACCCGACGGAGCCGGATCGGACCCGCAGGCCGCGATCAGCAGGAGCAACGCGCCCGTTGCCGCGGCGATCGGTCGCCGGGCGGCGCCACGCCGTCCGGCGGTGCGTCCACGCACTGTGAGTGGCACGAACTTCCTCCGTCCATACCGTCCTTCGTCCGAGGACAAGTACGCCTCCCGCGACGGCGGCCGACCTGACTCGCGCGGCGAACGCCGTGCTCACAGTTGCGGGACAGCGCCGGATTCACACCGGCTTCACCGTGACGCCGCGGCACCCGGCCGGGTTCGGCGGGGCACTCGCAGCGTAGTTCACCCGGGAAACCGACCGGCCGCGCCGTACCCCCGACACGGCAGACCCCGACCGGCCCGTATTGCCTCGGAGCACGGTCATAGCCGGGCAGAATGACTTCCGCAGACCGCGCGCCTCCAGAAGGGACCGTCGGATGAAACGATCGCTGTCCGCACTCGCCAGGATCGGTGTTCTCGCCGCCGTCTGCTGCGTGGCGCTCGGCGCGCCCGCCGCGGCCGACCCGAACAACGTCAATCCGATCCCGGTGCTCAACGGCTGGCGCGGGCTGCCGCAGCTGCCCGGCCCGACACAGGCGGTGTTCCAGATGACGGGCATGGACAGCCCGAACCGGACGCAGAACGTCAATGTGCTCGGCACCGATCTTGGCATCATGTGGGACGACGGCCGCGGCGGCATGATCACCGCCTTCGGCGACAGCGCGGGTCTCGGCTTCCCCAACCTGCTGGCGGGCAGCATCTGGGCCTGGACGTCGAACGCGTTGTTCCGCAGCACCACCAGGGACCCGTCGAAGGGCATCTACTTCGACAGCGCCGTGATCAACCCGCTGCCGAGCCCGAAGATCCCCGGCATCGAGATCAGCCTCATCCCCACCGCGGGCATCTCGGTCGGCGGCGTGCAGTACATGAGCATGATGTCGGTGCGCTCCTGGGGCGATCACGGCAAGTGGCACACCAACTTCGCGACGCTGGCCGTCTCCGGCGACGGCGGGCAGACCTGGGCGCAACTGCCCACCACCCGCCGCCCCAACCTCGACGGCCACGAACGGTTCCAGCAGAACGCCTTCCTGAAGGCCGACGGCTTCGTCTACCGCTACGGCACCCCCGCCGGGCGCGACCATCCCGGCTTCGTCTCCCGCGTCCCGGAGGCGGCCATCGCCGACATCGACGCCTACGAGTACTGGGACGGCAAGGAGTGGAAGCGCAACGAGCCGCTGGCCTCGGCACCGATCGTCGGCAATGTCGCCGAACTCTCGGTGCAGTGGAACGACCACCTCGGCCAGTACGTCATGCTCACCACCGACCCGGCGAATTCCGTCGTGCTGCGCACGGCTCCGGCCCCCGAAGGACCGTGGAGCCCGCCTCGGGTCATCGTGGACGCCCGCGACCTGCCCACCGCCTACGCGCCGATGATCTTCCCGTACCAGACCGGGGACGATCTGTACTTCCTGCTCACCGTGCACAGCCAGTACAACGTGCTGCTCATGCGCACGCCGTTGTGACACCGGCCGGGTGCCGCCCTAGGGGGTGAGCAGCTCGCGCATCCAGGCGGGGATCTCGTCGGCGGCCCTCGGGTAGTCGGCGAGTTCCTGCCGGATGGAGTCGGGGGTGGGGGTGGGGACCCAGTCGGGCAGGCAGTCGCGGGAGAAGTCGGCTCGGTAGTCGGCGGGGGATGTGATGTGGATGCGGCCGCTGATCCAGGTGCCGGTGACGGGGTCGTGCGCGAATTGCTTGTATTCGAAGAGCAGTTCGCGCAGGGCGGCGGAGGCGGGAACGGTGTCGACGGTGTCGTCGGGGCGTTTGACCCGGATGCCGCCCGCGGCGTCGTGGCCGACGGCGGAGACCCAGAGCAGAGCCGACTGCCAGTCGGAGCCGAGCAGTGCGATGGTCTCGTCGACGACGGCGCGTTCGTAGAGGTCGGCGGTGATCTCGGTGTCGTGCAGGGGTTCCCAGCGGGCGAGGAGCCCCGCGTCGGCGGGGTCGGTGCCGACGGCGTCGAGGAGCGCGATGACGGCCGGTGCGGGTTCGGTGGCGCTGAACAGGACGATCTCGATGCCGTTGTCGGCGCTCGCGCCCGCCTGCTCGGCGAGACGGCGGATGTCGCCGGAGCGGACGGCGGCCAGGTAGGCGTCGAGTTTGTGGCGGAAGTCCTCGGCGAGGAGGTGGTCGTCGCCGCGGCCGTAGTCGCGGTGCTCGGTCATGGCCAGGAGCAGACGGCCGTCGGGGCCGACCGCGAGCTGGTCGATGCGCCGTCGTTCACTCACTGTCATCTGGGACCACTCCCTCGCGCCGTCTCGGTTCACCCCGGATGGGGATCGAACCGCAGGACGCTACCGCATCGCCGTCACGGACGCGAGACCTGTGCGCGTCGAATCACTTGCGCCGAGGGGGATTTCGGGCGCATCGAATCCGTTCGCGATCGCGGTGCGCCACACCCGGGATCACGGGAGTGGCAGTGGGCGCGTGGTGGATCCGGTGGTGAGCCACTGGTACAGCCAGGTCCATTCCAGGTTCATCGCGCGCAGCAGGTCGGGAATCGTATACCCGGAAGTGCTGCCAACGATCGGCGTGAGTTCCTCGGCATTCGCCGCACCCGCGCCGAGCAGAACCATTGCCGTGGCGACACCGGTGGACAACACGATCCGACGCAGCTTCATGAAAGACCTTTCGCGCAATTCGGGGCAGCGGATACTCGCCCCGATAGTTTCTATCCGACCCGCGGCAGAAATGGTTGCCCCCAATATCTCCGTACCGCGTGCGTTCCTCACGCGGAACCAGGGCGCCCCGCGACCCGGAAAAGGCACGAGCGGCCCGGACGAATCCCGGACCGCTCGCAGACTGTTCGCGAAACCGATCACTCACCGCCGCCGGCGGGGGCGTCACCGCCGGCCGAGCCCGAGATCAGCAGCGGGAGCAGGCCGGTCAGCAGGTCGGCCGAGCCGGTGTCCGGGGTCGCCTCGTCGGCCACGTCGGCCGGGTCCGGGGTGGTGGCGCCGCCGCCGAGCAGGCCGCCCAGCAGGCCGGCCAGGCTGTCGGCCGAGCCGGTGCTCGGGGTCGGGGCCGGATCCTCGTCGGCCACGTCGGCCGGGTCGGGGGTGGTGGCGCCACCGCCCAGCAGGCCACCCAGGACGCCGGCCAGCTGCTCGGCGGAGCCGGTGCTGGGGGCGGGGGTGGGATCGGTGGTCTCGTCGGCGACCGCGACACCGGCGCCGGCGAGCATCACACCCGCGGAAGCGGCCAGCGCGAAACCGATCTTGCGAAGCATCATGTGAAAAACTCCCCTGGAATTCATACCGATCACCACTGTGGTGACCGTCGGCCAAAGTTCTATCACGGCGATTTCACAGGAAATAGGGCCGAAAGCTGTGGCCGCGAACATCGCGGTAACCGCTGGTTAGCCGTTTCGGAGCGACGGATCGCCCGCTTTTCTCGGCAGCCGCGAAGCATCCGTCCGACGTTCGGATGACGGGCAGATATCCGAACTCGCCGGTAGCGGACGCCCTTCACCGCGGTGTCGCGCCGGGCCGGGCCCCCGATTCATGGACAATCGTCCAACTTTCCCCACGCCGCGCCCCCGAGGCGCACGGCGGGCGGCAAGCCCGCAGAACTGGTGGCACCCGGCCACTACTCAGCAAATGTGTGATCTATTTCACGTTCTGAACCCGTAACGTTTGAAACGGTGGCGTCCGGTCAACCTCATTGGGCTCTTTTCGAGCCACCCGGGTAGCCCTCACCTGGGGAAACAACGGGTACACCGAGGCAGGCCGCCCGGAGCGCGCGAGCGGCCCGCTCAGTCCAGCAAGAGGTCCGCGGATCGTGGTACCCGGGGCGCCGAGAGGATAGCTACTCGTCGCTGTCGTCGGACTCCGCCGCGGCCCCCGAGGTCTCCTCGGCCGCCTCCGGCTTGTCCTTCGGCTCGCACTTGACCACCGGGATCGGGTCGTACTTGACCGTGCGGGTGGTGCGGGAGATCTCCGCCCCGGTGGCGCGGTCGGTGATGACCCTGGTGTCGGTGATGGTGAAACCGGGCGCGCCCTCGGTGGGAATGCAGTCGTCACCCTCGGGCAGGGTGATGGTCTCCGGCTCGGTGGGCTTGGTGCGCTCGCCGGTGATGGACTCCACGTTCACCGTCTTGGTGCCCCACAACCGCACGGTGACCTGCGAGCTGGTGGTGAAAGCCTCGATATAGACACCGGTTTCGGTGTTGTTGCGGAACTTCAGGTCGATGGCGCCGTCGAAGACGGTGGCCTCGCGGGCGGCCGGGTAGCGCGAGATGTAGTAGCTGTGCTCGGTGTGGCCCGCGTCCTCCAGCCCGGCGAAGTACGCGGCGTTGTAGAGGGTGGTGGCGAACTGGCTGATGCCGCCGCCGACCGCGGTGCTCGGGCGTCCGTGGTCGATGATGCCGGACTCCACATAGCCCTCGGCCACGCCGCGCGGACCGGTGAACTCGTTGAGCGAGAACGTCTCTCCCGGCTCGACCACCGCGCCGTCGACCTTCCTGGCCACTGTAGCGATGTTGATCCCGGACGGGCCGCTGAAGCCGCCGGTGGTGAATTCGCCCATGGGCTCGACGATTCCGAGCTTCTCGGCCGCCTCGGTGGTCAGCTCCGGCTCGACCTTCGCGTAGACGGCGGGCGCGCGCCGATCGGCGGCGACGAGCAGCGCGGGCAGCTGCTCGAGCGTCTGGACCCAGTCCACCTTGTCGCCCACCACGGCGGGCACGACGACGGGCTTGCCGCCGCTGATCTCGAAGGTGGCGTCCTTCGGCTCGACCTCGGACTCCTTCAGCTGCGGTTCCAGGGCCGCGACCGCGGCGTGCAGGTCGTAGCCGACCGCCAGCCCGCCCTGGCCGTCGGGGGTGAAGGTGAGCACCGTGGCGATCTGCGCGGGAGTGAGCACCGCGTCGGCGCCCTTGCCCTCGAAGACGATGTCGGCGCTGACCGCGGGCTGGGCGATCTCGCGCAGGGCGCGGTCGACGGCCTCGGCGGTCACCGCGACCGGTGCGGGCACCACGGGCAGGATCAGCGACTCGCCGTCCATCCAGTGCTCGATGAGCACGGTGCGGGCCTGCGGGCGGTCCATGACGCGGCCGGTGGCGGGCGGAATCGCCACCGGAGTGGCGTTGTCGAAGCGGATCGCGCCCTCGACGGTGGGCCGGTCGTGGGTGGCGAGGGCGTCGAGCTGCCGGTCGAGGGCGGCGTCGTCGACGGTGCTGGCCACCCTGACCTCACGGGTGCCGAAGAGGGAGACGAAACGGGTGAGCGGGTTGAGCGGCTGGCCGCCGATACGGTCCCAGGTGCCCTCCCAGTCGACGCCGAGTCCTGCCTCGGCGGGGATCATGCGCTCGCGCACGTCGCCGAGGTGCAGGCCCACCTCCTGGGTGTCGCGGCCGTCGAGGGCGGCGCGCAGCTTCGCGTCGGCCGCGTCGACGTCCATGCCGCCGATGTCGATGCCGGCCACGACCACGCCGCGGGGCACCTCGCCCGCGGACATCGCCGTGTCGGCCAGGTACGCCAGGCTCGCCACCGCGAAGATCGCGCCGGCGATGACGCCCGCCCGCTTGCCCTCGGGGGATTTCCACCACGGGGTGCCGGTCTTGCCCGCCCCACGTCCACCGGGGCCCCTGCCACCGGGGCCGTTCGCGCCGGGTCCGGTGCCGGGCCCGGCGCCGGGTCTGTCCGTGGGGCGTTCGGCGGTCTGCACGCCGCCCGCCCGCACCGCGCCCGCC
>Ga0079224_100015877_pt1 | contig 10560 bp, 5 predicted proteins | sample Stecom2015_FD_80414 | JGI IMG/M metagenome (GOLD analysis project Ga0079224, IMG submission 80414) | Agricultural soil microbial communities from Utah to study Nitrogen management - Steer compost 2015 | ecosystem: Environmental > Terrestrial > Soil > Agricultural land | place: USA: Utah...
GGAATATTCGCAGAATATAAAGACATTTTAGGAAATCAACTACTGCATGAGCAGCCTGGGGTATGGTCCATATACCACCCTATTGATGAAGGTGCCGCGAATCCATTTCAAGCCTATCAAATGCTGCGCTATGTGGATACCGAAATTCCACATATTCCTGTCAAAGCTATTGGATTACCCTTAGAGAATTTGGCCTTAATTTCCACCACAAACTGGCAACCCTATACCTGGTCTGTAAATAATGTAGCCCTTGCAGAGGTATTACACACCTCCTTGGCCTATTGGCAAGGACAACGACCTGAGGCAGCGTATAAGTTATGGAAAAGTGCTATTATCGAAAGTATGTATTTGGGGGCATCCCCTGGAGGATTTCAACAGCTTTCGTTCTACGATGCCATGCGGGGAGAACTTTATCGTGATTTTGCTGATCCCATCGCTATGGCAGCACGCAGTTTAGTCGAAGGTCTGTTCGGTATTCGACCCAATGCCTTTACCGATACTTTGAACATTCAACCTGGGTTTCCACAAGATTGGGATCAGGCAGAAATTACACTTCCGGATCTGAGCTATAGCTACAACTACAAAAAAGGAACAAGTTATTACCACATCTCTTCGAATATGAATAAGTCTATGGCTTTAAAATTAACCATAGCAGCCAAAAAACAAGGGGTTGAATACATTAAAATAAACCAACAACTAAGCACAGATTGGAATGTTGACAGCAATGCACTTGTAACGCCTAAATTAATTATCAATGCGCCTTACCAACCGAGTTATACCATTGAAATCAAATGGAAAGGCCAAGACATCCAAAGGCTCAACTACTCTACAAATTTCATCCCTGAACAGCAATTTAATTTATCAAATGATCAATTGGACTTTATAGAACTCTATGATCCTCAGCCTGTATTTCAATCGACACAGCTTAAGAAAGATCAGCTAAGTGGAAGCCTTCAAGGTACCTTGGGCAACAAGACCTTCTTTTTAAAACTCCAACAAGGAAGTTTTCAGTGGTGGGAACCCATCAATATTCAGATCAACCAAGCCATAGCAATAACTAAAACGACATCAACTATCAAGGGATCGCAAATTGAATTTAAGAGTCATAACGACACCGAGTCAGCTCTAGATTTTGTGCTAAATCACAACAAAAACACCATAAAATCATCCAAAGATAAACAAGAACTCTACTTGGAGGCAGATCAACTTGTTCCAGGCACCAACACCCTAACAATCAAGGGTACTACAACACCAATTTATAAGGTGCAAAATTGGGAGATCAAGGCAAAAGAAAGTGATGAATTCCAGATCATAGACCTGAGTCCCTATTACAACAATAAGGTGGATCGTATTTTTAAGCAGCAGTACAGTTCCCCGCGAGTGAACTCCCCTACGCTTCAACTACCATTACAGGGGATTGGTAATTGGTGTTACCCTAATATATTACCCAACATTGATGCTTCAGGGGTGAAAGATCTCGCGTCTAAAAACAAAGGGACTATATATTTTCAAGACATCCCATTTGCCATTGCACCTAAAGAGAGTAATGATATCGTCTTTACTTCCATGTGGGATAATTACCCAGAGACCATAACAATACCCCTTCAAGGGAAGGCTCGACATATGTATTTTGTAATGGCTGGAACCACAAACCCAATGCAATCACGACTAACAAACGGACGTATAACAATACATTACAAAGATGGAAGTAGCTCGGTACTCTTACTTAAAAACCCTGAGAATTGGTGGCCTATTGAACAAGATTATTACACCGACGACTATGCCTTTAAGATATCGGTGGATTCGCCACCACGACTCCATTTAAAAACAGGAGAATTCCATCGGGAATTCAACGATTATACCAGTATAAAAGGATTTACTGATTATGCTATAGAGGGAGGCGCGGCCACCCTATTGGACCTGACTATAGACCCCACTAAAGAACTTGATCATTTAGAACTCACCACTGTAGCCAACGAGGTGATTATCGGCCTAATGAGTGTCACCCTATTGAAATAAAAAATTATGAAAACGCTATCTCGATTAACCACCAAAACCACTCTTGTACTATTTACAATAAGCGCTTGCATATACGGCCAGAAAATTGACCGAAAAGCGTTGGTGAGCAGACACAATGTAGAACTAAGATCAGTAGATACCCTAGCCTCACTTAGTGTTGGAAATGGGCAATTCGCCTTTACCGTGGATGCCACAGGATTACAGAGCTTCCCAGAGCATTATCAAGGAGGGATCGCATTGGGAACACAGTCCTCTTGGGGTTGGGATCGCTTTAAAAACCCGAATCATTATACTTTTGATCTGACCAATAGAGCCTATGATCAATATGGAAGAAAAGTCCCGTATTCGGTACAAATTAAAACTCCAGAGCGGCGAAAAAATGCCGTGAATTGGTTTCGGGAAAATCCCCATCGTCTACAACTTGGCAACCTCGGTTTTGAAATCACTAAAAAAAATGGTCAACTTGCAACTCCAGCCGATATAAAAGACATCCATCAACAACTGGATTTATGGACCGGAATTATTTATAGTGAATTCAAGGTCGAAGGATCAGTAGTACTCGTTGAAACCGCGGCACATCAAAAACAGGATCTTGTCGCCTTTAAGGTAACCTCTGATTTAATTTCAAAGGACCGACTAAAGGTGAGGTTCCGTATCCCATACCCCACTGGAGCATGGAAAGATACGGGAGTGCGATGGGAAGGAGACTTTAACTACAAAACTTCCCTAAAAAAACCAGATGAAAACAAGGCAATTCTTACACATCAAATGGACTCACTCACTTATCATGTGCAGATGCAATGGGACGATCCGAAAACTAAAATAACAAAACAACAGGCCCATTACTACCTTATAACACCCACGCAAAACAGCTTTTCTATGAGCGTTTCTTTTGGAACAGCGCTTCTAAATAAGCCTTTACCGAATTTAAAACAAACCCTAGCCAATAGTACCCAGAGCTGGGAAGCATTTTGGAAAAGTGGCGCAGCAGTCGACTTTTCAAAATGCAGTGACCCCAGAGCTTTCGAGTTAGAACGTCGGGTGGTTCTATCACAATACTTGACAAAGATTCAATGCACCTCGAATCAACCCCCACAGGAAACAGGCCTTACTTACAACAGCTGGTATGGAAAGCCACACCTGGAAATGCATTGGTGGCACGGTGTTCACTTTAGTCTGTGGAATCGTAGTGCTTTGCTAGAAAAATCCATGCCTTGGTATGAAATGGCTAAATCCAAGGCCTATACACTTGCAAACCGACAAGGATTTAAAGGGCTTCGTTGGCAAAAAATGACTGACCCATTTGGTAATGAAAGTCCATCTTCGGTGGGCTCGTTTCTGATCTGGCAACAACCACACTACATCACCTTCGCTGAGTTATTGTACCAGGAAAACCCATCAAAAGCCACCTTAGAACACTATAAAGATAAGGTCTTTGCCACCGCAGAATTTATGGCCTCTTTTGCACATTACAATAAAGAATTAGATCGGTATGAACTTGGCCCTGGAGTCATTCCTGCCCAGGAACGTTTTAAAGCCATTGAAACCTTCAATCCTACCTATGAGTTAAACTATTGGCATTGGGGGTTAAAAACTGCCATCGCTTGGAAGAACAGATTAGGAGAAGCACCGCCAAAAAAATGGGTAGAAGTCGTTGCTAAACTTTCCAAGCTTCCTGTTTTAGGTGATGTCTATTTAGCCACTGAGAGCGCAAAAGACTCCTATACAAATCCAGAATTTAAAACAGACCATCCATCAGTACTCGGTACTCTAGGTATGTTGCCTCTTACTGAAAAGGTCGATCTAAAAATCATGAGAAACACCTTCGATCTGGTGTGGGATCAGTGGAGCTGGGAAGATACATGGGGTTGGGATTTCCCGATGACAGCCATGACTGCAACTAGGTTGCACTTACCAGAAAAGGCAATAGAGGCCCTTCTTATGGACATACAAACCAATACCTATCTGCCCAACGGTCATAATTTTCAAGACCAGCGCTTAACACTCTACCTCCCTGGAAATGGTGGCCTGTTAACCGCCGTCGCATTAATGTGCGGGGGATGGAAAGGCAATACTGTAGAAAACCCAGGTTTTCCAAAAGATGGAAATTGGGACATACAATGGGAAGGATTTCGTGAGATGTTTTAATCATCTTGCATCTTAAGGTCGTGCCTCTGATAACAGAATTCAATAATTCACAAGCTCACCATTTCAATCCCATTCCACCTCCTATATAGAATGAAGGCCAAGGCGGTTGGTTATATCCAGTATTTTGCCAAACCACGGCCATGCGATACTGAAGGTCTTGCATTAGGGTTGGAATACGGAAACTTGTTACCTCAGCAGTAGTGTAGATCCGAAGTGTTTCATTGTCCTGTGTTCGAAAAATAACTTCCTCTCGCCAGTCTCCAAACAGATCCGCCTGTAAACAAGGGGTAGCTTTAGTCCAATTATTGGAGAGACATTGCTCTGCTGTGAAAATTGTGCCAACACCATATTTATGAATTTGAGTCCCATCTAAGAGTTCCCGCTGTAAATCACCATCCCACCATATTGCAAAATTGATCGGGGGAATCTCTTGTGAAATCTGTACTCCCTTTACATTGTATAGACCCAAGTTACCTTTGGCCCAGAACTCAGCACCTACAGATTTTGAATCAATATCAGCCGCCAATGCTCGTCCAACATCCATCTTTTTTTTGTGTTGCCAAATAACCTCTCCTGTCTTAGCTTTTCGAAAGGTGATCCCATCGCGGTTGTTTTCATGCGGCATAAAGACTTCCAAGCCAGGAATGTTAGGATCAAAATCAGATACGTGTAAGGCATCTCCATGCCCTAAACCAGTGGTGTATAATCCTTGTCCGTTATCATCCACAGTCATGGAACCATAAATAATCTCCTGTTTGGTATCCCCGTCAACATCAGCAATACTCAGGTTGTGATTGCCTTGTCCTGCATAGGCCTCATTTCCTGGAGTATCTGAATCAAACACCCAACGTTGTTTGAGCGTACCATCGAGAAAATTCCAAGCCGCAATAACGCTTCTTGTATAATAGCCGCGACACATTATTAAACTAGGATGTTTGCCATCTAGATATGCAACTGCTGCTAAAAAACGGTCTACTCTATTGCCATAAGCATCACCCCAAGCACTAACATCCCCTCTTTGTGGCACATAGGTAAAGGTGCTCAGTATCCCCCCGGTTTGACCATCAAATACACTTAAATACTCAGGACCCTTTATAGTCCTACCAACACCATTCCGATAATCTGCATTTGCATCACCTAGGATATTGCCTAAGCCATCTTTGGTTCCATCCGCAGTTTTACAAGCCACCTCAGCCTTACCATCTGCGTCCAAATCGTACACAACAAATTGCGTGTAATGGGCACCAGCTCGGATATTAACCCCCAGATCAATACGCCATAAATGCTGACCAGAAAATTTGTAGGCATCCAAGTATACGTTTCCAGTATAGCCTTCATGAGAATTATCTTTACCATTAGAGGGGGCCCATTTCAAAACGATTTCGTATTCCCCGTCTCCATCCAAATCAGCCACACTTGCATCGTTAGGACTATAGGTGTATTCCACGCCATCAGGGGTTGTTCCTCCTTTGGGTCTTTTGAGTGGTATATCTAAATAGTTTTGATTCCACAGCTCAGCGCTTGCAATGGATTTGTGTTCAGTTTTAGAATCCGTGGTTCTCGCAATTTCTAGGGTGTATACCCCATCACTCTCAGTTTTATCCAGGTAGTTCGTAGAATTGACAATGGGCGTATCATTGAGTAACACTCCATCCCTGTAGAGATTAAAACCAATCCCTTTGGGATCATCCTTAAATAGCCGCCATCCCAAATAAACCTCTGAATCGCTAGTGCGAATTGCCACCAATGCCCTGCTTAATTTTTCCATCTGTACTTGGGCCATAGCTACAGGCAATCCGATACATAAAAATAAAAAGGTTACTAAAAGATGTTTTTTCATGATGAGGAGTTTAAGGTTGAACAATAAGCTAATGGCATTGTTGCATAATAGTACTACAATTCTAATTTGTTTTCACCCCCTAGTAACCCCACATCCTCTTAAATTTTCTAGATTAAAAAAAATGGAGCAGACCACCTGAGCTGTTAAACTCTTGAGTCTTTACCACCTCAAGGGTAGCCAATCTCACATCCTGGTGAATCACAACAATAAACTGAATTTTCTCAAAAGAAAGGAAGTGAAACCTAAATAATTGTGAAATAATCCAGAAAAAAATTTCAAACCTTATAATTGATGCCTATATTAGTTCGCTTCTTTAAAAGATTCAAACTAAAAACAATGAAATCAATGAAATTAAACATTAAATTACGGCAACATACCTTGATTATGCTATTAGGTGCAGCCATGGTTTTTTCATGCAAAAGCAACACCGAAAAAAAAGAAACTACCCCTACAGATGAGCCTGTAGCTGAGACTACTCAGGAGTCCGAAGAATGGATCTACCTCTTCGATGGTACAAGTACTGAAGGATGGAGGGGATACAATATGGACTCACTTCCTCCTGGATGGATTGTAAAAGACAGCACCCTTACCTTTGATACAGAACTTGGTTTGGAGCAAAATTATACCGGAGGAAAAGACATCATATATGCCAAACAAGAGTTTGATAACTTCGAATTATACCTGGAATGGAAGATACCTGCAGGTGGTAATAGTGGGGTATTCTATCACGTAAAAGAAGGATATGATGGTCCTCCTGTAGTATCACCAGAATATCAATTGATCGATGATGAGAATTATGAAAACATCCACGATCTTACTTCATACAATCTTTCCCTTGGGTATACTGAACATCCAGAACAATTAAAACCATTACAATCAACAGCTGCAGATTATGCCATGCACCCACCAAAGGCGGATAAAATCCTACATCCTGCAGGAGAATGGAATTCTACTAAAATTGTATTCACTCCAGAGCGCGTTGAACATTGGCTCAATGGAGAAATGGTGCTTTCATTCGTGCCATGGGACGAGGCCTGGGTAGAAAAGAAAAACTCAGACAAATGGAAAAACAGTCCTGATTACGGAAAGTATAAAACTGGTTTTATTGGACTTCAAGATCACTCTAGTCCAATCTGGTTTAAAAACATAAAAATTAAAAAATTATAATCAAATTTCTCTCATCATGAACAAAAGAGAATTTCTCAAGAAATCAAGTTTAGGTGCCCTAGGGTTAATGTTAGTTCCTACATTGGCTGAGGCAGCCCTAAAAGGTAAAACAATCAGAACTGCACATATTGGATTAGGTGTAATGGGACGAGAAGATTTAAAAGCAATTTCCTCCCATAAAGCTGTAGAAGTGGTCGCACTTTGTGATGTTGATTCCAAATTACTAGCTGAGGCACATGCGTTATATCCCAATGCCAAAATATTCTCGGATTATCGCACCATGCTTTCAAAAATGAAAAGAAAAATAGACGCAGTAGTGGTATCAACTCCGGATCACACCCACGCGCCTGCCTCTATGTTAGCTATGGAGTTAGACAAGGCTGTTTATTGTCAAAAACCACTTACCCATTATGTCTCTGAATCAAGAGCAATGAATAAACTAGCTGCTGATAAAGGCTTGGTTACTCAAATGGGAATTCAAGTGCATTCATTTTACGATTACAAACTTGCTACCCTTTTGATTCAGTCTGGAATAATTGGTAAAGTTCATACAGTAAGAGCTTGGTCTCCTAAAAATTGGGGGTACGATGGCGATGCACCTACGGGAGAGGATCCAGTACCAGCAAATTTAGATTGGAATCTATGGCTTGGGACTTCAAAAGAAAGACCGTATAAAGAAGGAGTTTATCACCCAGGAAACTGGAGAAAACTTGTAGATTATGGATGTGGTACTTTAGGTGATATGGGTGTCCATATCTTTGACACTCCTTATAACGCGTTGCAATTAGATGTACCAAGAACCATTACTACACTTTGTAGACCATCTAATGGATTCAGCTTCCCAGAGAACAATACGGTAACTTATGAATTCCCTGGAACGCCTTATACCACAGAGGCCCTAAAATGGGTATGGTATGATGGTCCTGGAGCTCCAGAATCGCATGAAGATCTAATCTTACCTGGTGCTCAAGGCGCTGCAAACACTGCAAAAGAAAATGCTCAAGAATCAAAGAGTGTTAAAGACAAAACGTCCTTAGATGTGGTGGCTGCAGAGGTTGGAAAACTTCCAGATCAAGGCGCCATGTTCATTGGAGAAAAAGGAAGACTATTACTTCCACACTTTATGCAATTACCACAAAAAATTGTCGATGGACAGTATGTGGATATCTCCAAAGAAATTGAACAAGTAAGCAAAGAGCACAACTTAGGTTCACCTATTAGAAATTACGGCACAGAAGGACCTAAGCACTATCATCAGTTTATCGATGCCTGCCTTGGAAAAGATGAGTGTACAGCTCCTTTTTCATATTCAGCACGTTTAACTGAAACCATTCTCTTAGGAACAATCGCAGGAAGGTTCCCAGGAGAAACCCTGAATTGGGATGCCGAAAATGCACAGTTCAAAGAAGAAAAAGCCAATAAATATTTATCTGGAGAGTACAGAGATTTTTAATTGACTTTAGAATTCACAACACATAAATCAAGGATGGTATAGATCATCATCCGAGATGTAACACAAATTACTTAGACCAGCATGTATCATTTACATGCTGGTCTTTTTTTTTCTACCTCCACAAAGAATAATTCCTTTTCAAAACATAACTTCCCACCCCGCTCCTAGCCTGGCAGCCTTTGACAGAACTTGGACAAAATTGGCAAAGACAATTTGACATAAATGGCGGGGTTTTGTCAACAATTATTTAGCATTTCTACACTTGATTTGCCCCTGAGTTAATGATTCAGTTGGTGTCAAGCTAACAACAACTAGGCGCAAATTCATACTTACAAAAATTCTCAAAAGCGATCCATAAGAGCCATCGGGAAGTGGCTCTAGTTGATCGCCGAGAATTTGACTTCCCACAAAATAAAACGGAAAACCCATGGCTATGGAATCACCAATTCACTACGCCACAGGAAATCCATATGTCAAATTTTTAATCACAAAAACATGAAAAATTTATTTTTGGGAGCCTTACTCTTGGCTACAACACTAGGAACATTCTCCTGTAGTAACGATACTGTATCAGACACTGAAAGCCTATACCAACATGTGGCCAATGATGATGATGGAACAATTGGAGGAGATCCAGACAAACCAGATGGCAATTAGAACAAATTAATTCATAAATTTGAGGAATGCGAACTACCCTATTCACATTCCTCATATTACTTCTAGTGATATGCCTTCAGCTTTCATGCCAGAGGGATATTGAACCTTTGGACAAACAGATGTCCATTAGCTATGTAGACTCCTTATACAAACAAGCGGATCAACTCGAAGCATCCAACAAGATCGATGCAGCACTACATACAAACTTTAGGGCATTACGACTCATTGAGAATCGCTCCGATTCTACTTATGGCAAAGTTCTTCGACAACGGATTACACTTTTCGGATCGAAACGGCCACTAGATAGTGCGTTTTATTATTCCAACAAGCTGTTCTTACATCATCAAAGCTCACGCGATTCATCAGGCATAGCAGATGCGTTTTATCTGAAGGCTTTTTACTTCAATAAGACCCGTCAAATGGACAGTGCGCTATTCAATGCCTATAAGAGTGTTGAGATCTATAAAAGATTAAACGATAGTTCAAAAGTTTACCATCGATCTAGATTACTGACCCTAATCCTAAAAACCTTTGGGAATTATGAAGAAGCAGAACGCGTGGCAGTTGAAAGTCTTCACCATTTAAAAAACGATTCAGCGAATAATGAAAAGTTCTCCAACATTTATAACGATATCGCAATACTCACTAAGAAGAGAGGAAATTTAGACGAAGCCTTGTATTGGTATCAAAAGGCACTCAAATTAACCGCTATTAGGAAGAATCAAATTACCATAAAAAACAATATTGCTGTAACACATATAGAGAATCGCAATTATGAAAAAGCCTATGATATCCTTAGCGATCTTAGAGCAGATTCTATTGTTGAGTTCTCAAAAAAATTAAGATACAAATCGCGAATACTCAACAACTGGGCATTTGCAAAAAGTAAACTTGGCCACCCAGATGCCGAAGCTTATTTATTAGAAGCCTTGGAGATGCGTAAACAAGAAAACATCGCTTATCGATTAAACGGAAGTTATGTCAACCTAGCGATACACTATGCAGATCGTTTGGATTCTAGGGCAGTAGAAATGGCAAGGCTCGCCTATGAAACTGCCAAAACCTATAACAACCCGGACGACCAACTAAATGCCCTATCCATTCTTGTAGAGACTGCTGCATCCCCTAGAGAATATGCCATGCAATACATCAGTCTTAGTGATAGTATTCATGATGTTAGGCAGCAAAATAAAAGTGATTATGCCAAAATTAGATTTGACGTTGAACACAATAGACAGGAAAATGAAAATCTAAAAGCAAAAGCGATCATTCAAGA
>Ga0079224_100015878_pt1 | contig 10559 bp, 9 predicted proteins | sample Stecom2015_FD_80414 | JGI IMG/M metagenome (GOLD analysis project Ga0079224, IMG submission 80414) | Agricultural soil microbial communities from Utah to study Nitrogen management - Steer compost 2015 | ecosystem: Environmental > Terrestrial > Soil > Agricultural land | place: USA: Utah...
AAAAATAGCGTTTTTTCGTTAATGCTCCTTATTTAACAGGAATTATTATAGGATAAGTTAAGGACGTTTAAAAAACTGCTCAACGACAGCTTCGATTCTATCTTTTTCTCCTTGTGTTAGATTTGATCCCGAAGGCAAACAAAGACCATTATCGAACAGCGTCTCCGCTACTTTCGTTCCATAATATGGACTATTCGCAAAAACAGGCTGCAGGTGCATAGGCTTCCATAACGGACGCGACTCAATATTATCATCGAGGAAAGCCAAACGAAGATCTTCCCTCGTTTTCCCGACGACGACTGGGTCAATCACAATTGCCGACAGCCAATGGTTTGAATAGAAATCTTCTGAAGGCTCCGAAAAAACCCGTACACCGTCAATACCTTCAAATAAGCTGGCATAAAAATCATGCATCGCACGTCTTGCAGTTACACGATCGGCCAACACCTCCATCTGTCCACGACCGATACCTGCACAAATATTCGACATGCGATAGTTGTACCCGATATGAGAATGCTGATAATGAGGCGCATCATCACGTGCTTGTGTAGAAAGGAACACAACTTTATCTTTATCTTCCTGTGAGTGGCACACCAATGCACCGCCCCCGGAAGTCGTAATAATCTTGTTTCCATTAAAACTCAATATCCCAAAACGTCCAAACGTTCCACATGCTTTGCCTTTGTAAGCCGATCCTAGCGCTTCTGCAGCATCCTCAATAACAGGGATATCAAACTCTTTTGCCACTGTGAGGATTTCATCCATCTTAGCCGGCATACCGTAGAGATGAACGACAATGATCGCTTTTGGTTTCTTTCCTTTCGAAAAACGATCACGAATAGCTTCTCTTAAGTGTTTTGGACACATATTCCACGTTTCTGGTTCTGAGTCCACAAATACCGGAATTGCTCCTTGATAAGCAATAGGATTGGCTGATGCCGAAAATGTCATAGACTGGCAAATCACCTCATCGCCATATTCAACACCACATTCAATTAATGCCAAATGCAATGCAGCTGTACCAGCGGAAAGTGCCGCTACTTTAACATCTGTCTGCAAGAACTGCTCGATATCACTTTCAAATCCATTAACGTTTGGCCCCAATGGCGCTACCCAATTTGCATCAAATGCGTCATGGATATAGTTTAATTCGTTACCACCCATATGTGGGGAGGACAACCATATTTTATCGTTCATTGCCTATTTAACTTGTATGATTATTTCTTATATTTTATAACTCTCGCGGGATTTCCAACAACCGTGGCTCCGTCGGGTACGTCACGAATAACGACCGCTCCCGCTCCTACCGTACACCAGTTACCAATTTTCACACCTTGTATTACACAAGCGCCTATCCCTACATGCGTCCCCTCTCCGATCGTTACATTTCCTGCCAATGCTACATTGGGTGACAGATGCACATAATCTTCGATAACACAATCGTGATCAACCGAAGCATTGGTGTTGATGATACAGTGTTTGCCGACCATCGCTTCTGAATTGATACTCACCCCCGCCATCACGACGGTACCATCTGCTATTTTACTCCTAGGCGAAACAGATGATCGCGGATGAACCAACGTTACAAATTTTACGTTGAGCGACAATGCTAGTTTCTTACGTACCTCATTACTTCCTATCGTAAAGACACAACTTATTCCCTCTTCTACAGTAGATAAAATAGGGTAACCTAAGAAAGTTTGTCGCGTAGGATTGTCTTCATAAAATACGATTTTCTGATAATCGTTCCGTTCAGCAATTTCCGTGACCACCTTCGCATGCCCACCTGCCCCATATAGTAAAAGCTTCGACTTTGTCATACTTCATTCCCTTTAAATGGCTCCATCGTCGCTTGTCCTTCTGCGGATATTCCTTCCCGCACGAACACCTTCTTTATCGTGAGGAAGAAAACCCTCACATCCAAACGAAATGACATATTATCCACATACCACACGTCGTAGTCAAATTTCTGCTTCCATGATATCGCGTTGCGTCCATTCACTTGTGCCCAACCTGTAATGCCCGGCCGTACTTCATGCCGGCGCGCCTGATGCTCATTATATAAGGGCAAGTATTGGATTAACAAGGGTCTAGGACCGATCAATGACATGTCGCCTTTTAATACATTGATCAGTTGCGGAATCTCATCCAAGGATGTTTTTCGTACAAAGGAGCCTACAGGGGTAAGTCGTTCCGCGTCTGACAAAAGATTACCGTCAGTATCTTTCTTGTCGTTCATGGTCTTGAACTTGATAATCTTAAAGATTTTGCCGCCTTTGCCCGGTCGGGACTGGAAGAAAAACGGTTTACCCTGATTGGCGAAAAACAGGCCAACCGTCACTACAATAAAAATTGGGGATAGCAGTAGTAAGCCTATCAGTGCAGCAACAAAATCAATTAATCTTTTAAAGAAGTGCTTATACATATTAATTCTTGCTTAAAACATCTTCAATATGACTAATATAACGTTTAGCTAATACACCACGGTCAAAATTCTCCTTTGCGTAACGATATCCGTTTTCACCCTCCGTTTTTAAACGCTCTGGATCTGCCATATACGCTCGAATAATCTGATTATATTCATCAATATTTTCAGGCTCCACATATACACCTGCTTTTGCTGTTTCCACCAACTCTCTTGAAACACCATCAATCGCCATCAGGATTGGTGTCTTGCACGACATATAGTCAAACGTCTTATTCGAATAAACAGTCTTAAATGTATCCACCCGCTTCAAAATCGAAGCCCCCATCTCCGACGCTAATATATACTTAAAAACTTCTGCTTTCGGCACCGGGTCAATAAACCGCACATTTGGAACATTCATTTCCGTCGCCATTTTCTTTAGTCTTTCTTTTTCCATCCCCTGACCAATCAATAAAAATAGAACGTTGGTATCTTCAAGTACTTTGCCTGCATCTAAAACTTGTTGAAGGTGGTTTGCCACACCATGGGCGCCAACATACGTGATGACGAATTTATCGTTTAAGCCATGCTGATTTCTGAATGCTTCGCGATCAAAATCTTGTAATAGTTTTTCAGAGAGGCTGAAATCCGACGCATTAGGAATCAAGATCAATTTAGACTCCGGCACATTCTTTTTATCTCTTAACGTATTATAGAAAGCAGGTGTAAGTACATTGATCAACTTTGCTTTCTTATATATAAAATTTTCAAACCAATACGCTAGTTTGATAACAAATTTATTGGTCAATACCCCCGTATCGATTGCGGATTCTGGCCAAAGGTCACGAATTTCAAATACAAATGGAATCCGCTTAAACAACGAAATTAAATAACCGCTTGCACCGACAAATAATGGAGGTGATGTGACGATAACCACATCAAATTTTCCCTTCGTCTTAAAAAGTCCGCCCCAAAGCGATGAAAACATAAAGGAGAAATAACCCCATAGGCGACCGATAAAACCGCTATATAAGACTCTGAAACATGGCAACGGAGCACATTTACTTTCCCTTGTTGTTTCCTAACGAAATGTTTGCCCTTGTATTCTGCTCGTTTCTCGTTGCCGTTAGCATGCATCATCCCGCCAAGCACTGTTATTTCATGCCCCTGATCTGCCCAGACCTTGGTCATTTCATTCCACCGAGAACCTCCGGGATCATCTTCTTCTAGGAAGTATTGGTGTAGTAAGAGTATTTTCATGATTTATCAAAGCGTAATGTAGTGCTGATATTATCAGCAAAATTGTAACCTATAGATTTTTCGTCTGTATAACTTCCATAATAATTGGAATTAAAGGATGCAAATTCGTTCGGTTTATTACCTTCCGACTCGATATGCAAGTTGCTATGGTTAGGGTGCCAAATTTGCTCCATACCCTTACCCTTTAACCCCTTAATTATATCGGTTATAGCCCATTCGGGTTTAGTTTTATTGATTTTTATAATTCTTTGATGGGCGGTCTCGTCGCTTAAAAAGCGGAACGCTTCAATTTCACCCGTAAAAACATACTCCGTTGCTGTTTCTGTCCACGTGGCGTTTTTCTTCTGCGTCCAGTAATACCAGATAAAACGTCCACCTTTTAACATTTGTGAATGCTTCTCCACCATGACCACGTTATGTGATTTGGATCCCATAAAATAATCAAGTTTTTCTTTATCTGTATTGTATTTATAGGTACCCGAATCGCGCAAAATATTTTCTCCTTTGTACCAAATGTCCACATGTAGGTTATCCGCTTGTGCGGGACGGTCTTTATGGCTACCGCATCGAATAAAGGTCAAAAAGTCCTTCGTTCTACATAGATAGTAACCTCCGATATCAAAACTTTGTGTCCCTAATTTTTTAACAATCGGTTCAAATCGTTCTTGCCCCAACTGACCTTGTATCCATTCCCAATCTTCGTTGACTTCACGTTGTTGAAATAATGGTTGGTTGGTCAGAACCAGATGAAGTGTATTGAGCTGTGGTCGATAATCCCGATAATCGCTATCAGAAAGCGGAAAAAATAATGCTCCGTCATTCGAGCCGTAATTCGGCAACCAGCCGTTTTCATCCTGCATGCATTGATATAGGAAATTCAATGACTTGTAAGCTTTTGTGTAGACGTAGTCAGAAAACTGGCGTTCGTTCTTTGCATATACCGAAATCCCGAAAGACAGCAGTTGAATAACGACCCGGTGGTAGTTCATGGAAAACTGCAAGAAAGTACCATCGTCGTAAATCTGATAGTTTACTTCTTGTTCTAACCATTTCGATCCTTCTTTTGCCCATCTTTTCGTTTCCGGAATAAAAGGGAACAAGATATCAGAGAGCGTAAGAAACAAGGTTTCGGTTATAGCATGATTATTTCGTACCGCGATTCTAGAAAAATCGATGTGATGATAAACATGGTGAACAGACGCATAAATAACATTCTGTATTTTTTGCCAGCGTTGTTCCGTCAATGCACTACTGTTCTGATAATAATACAACGCATAGCACCAGTTGAAAACCCGTAATGACGTCTCTTGGCTGCAACGCCAATTTGGGCCTTGATTTATGGGGTTGGCGTCAATCCAAGATTCAATTTCAGAAAACACAAATTCTGACAAATCTTCCCCAAAATGATAATCATAGCGTATCAATGTCAACAAATAGGAAAATCTAGATTTCTCCCAAACAAACTTTATATCTCCGGCTTCCTCAGACAAGTCAGGGATTTCCGACCAATGCTTTTTGGCATCATATTGATAGCCATTAGACGGATTTGTGATCCAATTATAATCTTTTCCGATATTCAGCCATTCAGCATTAAAATATTGAAGTTCACCATTTAAGATTCGCTCTGCTTTTTGCTTTAACAGATCTGTCGGATATTTAGTTATCACAATATCTTCTCTAGCATCTATTACAAATGCTTTTTTGTCTGTTTTCCACTCCGATAGTCCAATAGGATTCGTCAAAGACAAATCCCTTGGGTGTTTCTTCTTGAGCAAACCAAGCTTCTTTTCTAGTTCATGGCGCACACGATAAACAACATAGCGTGACCCCATGTTTTGACAGAGTTGTATGGCGAGTTTCCAGTTCATTTTAATTAATCGATGTCTACCCAACTCTTCATTTTCAAACTCTCGATAGCCGCAAACGAGGCTTTTGTTGTATTGATGAGTTCATCCAGTGGTATTAAGGGAGCCCCCCCTTTTTGCACTCGTTCGACTAATCGGTAAAACTGGCTTTTATGCCCCTTGTCGAGTGCTGTTTTCAATTTCGAAAATCCTTTGGTTCCAAAACCTTCCGTTTTTCTAAAATTATCCATAATCAACGTACGCTCTTGCGAGAAAACTTCGACCCGTTCTTTCGAATAGGCCTTAGAACCGTTAGCAAAATAATTAATGACCCCCGTAGAGCCATTTTCATACTTCAGCAGGATCGAAGCGTTATCCGTATTTTCTTCTGGATTTACACCCATTGCATTCATACAAACAGATTTCACCTTACTACCTGTTAGATAGGTAATCAAATCGATAAAGTGACAAGCTTCCCCGATGATTCTCCCTCCCCCTACTTTCATGTCATGCACCCACACGGATGGGGGAATGTGACCTGCGTTCATTGTAGCAATCACGTTCATCGGAGCGTTACCCACCACTTTTTTGATTTGTTCGATATGGGGAGAAAATCTACGATTGAATCCAACAGTAAGTGTTTTGCCCGATTGTTGTTGGATCTCGACAATCCGATTGAGTTCCTCTTCGTTTAAAGCCAAAGGTTTCTCCACAAAGACATTTTTTCCAGCATTCAAGGTCTCGATCACCATAGAAGCATGTAGATTATGCCGGGTTGTAATCAAAACCAAATCGACCTCGGGATCTTTAAGAATCTCTCTATAGTCTGTTGTCGAGTTGGCGATATCATATTTCTGTGCTAGAGCGGTACCCGTCACACCACCGCTGCTTGCAACATATTTGTATGTAGCCCCGCTTCCTTTCAAGGCGGGTAACATGGTCATTTTTGTAAAATTTCCTGAACCGATAATACCTAAGACACCTTTCGAAGTTGAAAAATCTACTTCTTTCAACTGCACATTCCTATTGGGCTGGAGGTTTAGATTATCATTATACTTCAAGATAGAGGCAATAGAACGACTATGTCCGATATCGCTATATATTTTTTGATAATCATCCAAAGGTATTACCTCGGTAATCATCTCTTTTACTTTGACACGTCCCGTTCCAATAGCCTGCAAAATGGCCTCAAAGTTTCGCTTCTCTGTCCAGCGAACAAAAGGCAGAGGGTAGTCTATCCCTTTTTGCTCATAATCTTCGTCATATCGTCCCGGTCCATATGAACAGGAAACTTGAAAACTCAGCTCCTTCTCGTAGAATTCCGCACGACTGATATCCAAACCAATTACGCCCACCAGCACAATCCTACCCCGCTTCCGACTCATTCGAGCGGATTGGGAGATAATATCGTTATTCTTGGCAGAGGCTGTAATAACGACGCCGTCAGCTCCAATTCCGCCTGTTTGATCTTCCACAAACTTAACTACGTCTCCCTGTTTGGGATTAAAAGGTATCACTCCCCATTCTTTGGCCATAGCAAGCTTAGCTTCATCTATATCGGTACCAATTACCCGACAGCCGTTGGCTACCAACAACTGAGATGTCAACAATCCGATCAGCCCCAGACCAACCACGACGACCGTCTCGCCTAGCGTAGGATTAAGCAAGCGAATTCCCTGTAAACCTATAGAACCAATGACCGTAAAAGTCGCTTCTTCGTCTGAAACGTTATCTGGGATATGAACTACTAAGTTCCTTGGCACAGACACAAACTCGGCATGCTGACCATTAGAAGCAACCCGATCACCGACTTTGAAATCATTTACGCCTTCGCCAACTCCAATCACCCGACCTACGTTACAATATCCCAAGGGGAGAGGCTCCCCCAATTTGTTAAAAACAGCCTCTAAGGTTGGCATTAGACCATCCGTTTTAATCTTATCCAATACTTGCTTGACTTTGTCCGGCTGTTGACGAGCTTTAGAAATTAGATTTGATTTTCCAAACTCAACTAACATTCGCTCGGTTCCCAAAGAAACTAGACTTCGCGTAGTTTGAATAAGCACTTTTCCACGCTCAACTTGAGGGGCAGGAATCTCTTCTAATATAGTTTCCCCTGTTTTAAAGGATTGTATTATTTGTTTCATTTTAATATATATTCTTTAATTTGATTTGGCGAAGTCTTTACTAAGATCTTTTTACTATTAGCATTAAAAGACCAATTGCCATTGGCCAATAGCTCTTCTCTATGGTTTTTAACGAGAGTATTTCCTTTTAAAAAAACTTTTGTCGGATAGAGCGCATGCCCCTCGGCTTGAATACCATAGACATTAAAATAATCAAAGAATTTGTTGTTATACACCATTAAATCAATGACTTGTAAATAGTTCTTACCTCCAAACATTAAAAATATAGATCGATTATTCTTGTTTTTGAAAGTATTCTCGCTAATCTGAATTGCTTTACCACTGACACGTACTGGTGTATATACATTTTCAAAATAATTTCCTCTAATAACGCAATAATTTCCATGTCTGATACAGACTCCTGACCTACTATTCAAGAAGGTATTATTAGTTACAACAACATTATCACATTTAACACTTATTACCTCCGAATCTCCATAGTAATTATTAAATCTATTTTGATTGATCTTCAGTCCTGTCTTTCCTTTACCCAGCCCTACACGAATAGCTTCTATAGCCAAGTCACTTGCAGGCTCCTTAACATCTGCAAAATCACAATCATAAATTAATACATCACGCAAACCTGCGTCTACATGAATGACAGGTAACCTATTAACTTTTTGTGTGAAATAGCATTTTTCAATAGTTACTTTATCACCGTTAACGTATAGAAAATGAAACTGTGATTTTCCATCAAGAGTTTTGAACTTACCTTTGCCTATGAATTTTATATTTTTTACGTCTACATTAGAAACAATATTTTTAGAATCGCCAATAGAAATCAGCCCTCTCGAGTCTAAATAATTAATGGAATTCTCCTCGAATTGTAGATTTTCAATTATAATATTGCTTCCCAAAACATGAATGAAGCTATTGCCACTAAGTTTAGCATTATTAGCTCCATATATTTTAAATGGTTCAGAAAGACTCCCTTTTCCGACAACTTTTATTTGAGTATCAACACCGGAATTAACGATAAACTCTCCTCCTGGAACTGCATTAACAACAATCTTCCTTTGTGCAAAAGAATTATGAGACAATATTATTGCTATAATAGCAAGAAATAATACTTTTTTCATTTTTTATAATTTTATTTTAAAATCCCTTTTACGTTATCAGGTTATTAACGTACCTCCTTAATTTACTATGCTCTATCTATATCCCCTCTATCTGTATCGAAAGTAAATACCATATCATTATTGTCCCATTAAAATTTGAAATTGTTCTTTGAAATATTTGAAATATAGGTAGTTACAGGTGTTTTTAGACCGAACGGACTTGAAAACATAGCTTTGCGTCAGATGAATCTGACAGTTTATGTTTCAAGATAAATATGTTTTCGCCCAGTTGGCCTCGTTTCTCAACCGCAGGAAGTTCAATCGTATCGTAGCCAAGTATAAAGGCGACAAATATGTGAAGCACTTCACCTGCTGGAAGCACTTACGAAGTGCTACAGATATTAAGCATCTCATTGGCCGATAAAACGAACCTGCGAGAGTTCTTTACCAAAACTAAATTTCAATATAACAAAGAACGAACGGACCTTAATGGGCCAAATTTATTTAATTTTTAAAACGTCCCGATTTTAATGGGACACTAGTGTTACCACATATTGAATTAATACATTCTTTTTCTGGTTTGCAATGCCGATTTGGTTTAAAGTTCTTTTACTTATTTTAAAATATTTAAGAGTTCATTAATCTTGTTCGATATAACAGGTTTTGTCTCATATTCATTAATTTTAGAAAACATTGCGCGCTCTACAGCGTTTACAATACTATCTATATCAAACGGATTAAACACATCTTTTGGAGAACAAACTTCATAAGCATATTGTAAATCAGAACAAATAATTTCACATTCATAATTAATTGCCTCTATGATTCCCAAACCAAAACTTTCAGTCAACGAAGGGTAAATAGAAAATTTGGAGATTTCATATAAAAATATAGGATCACAATAACCATGATTTTCAATTTTAACACCTTGTGTTTTTAAGCACTCAATTTTTCCAATTAAATCCGTATAATTGGAAGTTATTGTTAAATGCAAAGTTGGGAATAAACTCTTTTCTCCTAACTTGCCCCAAGCAGAAAGCAATATTTCATGATTTTTATGCGTATTACCATTACTAATGTAAACAAAATGATCCTTTTTTTTGATGAAGCCTTCTTTTGAAGGTGTCGATAGTTTGAAAAATGGCAAAATCAGCACTTCGTTTCGAATAACCTTCTTCAACTTTTGTGCCACGAAGTTTGTTTGTACTATATATGTATAATTTTTATTATTTATGACTCTAATGAAATACATTTTTATCTTTTTCAGAAATCTTTCTTTAAAACCATAATTTTGAGGTTGATATATAAGTGATACGTTATGAAAATAAACAAAGACCTTACACTTAAGTTTTATTGGAGGAGGGGTATTTGCAAAACAAAAGACTTTTGAAAATTTATTTTTATTATTTTTATAGAATCTATATCTCGTCATTAATGATCCTTTCATATAGACTTTTCTTTCTTCGGGTATTTCTTGGTAATCTCCTATACAGCGCAAATCAAATAAATAGAAAACTTCTATATCTGTTTTTTGTAATTCTTCTATTAAATAATTCAATAGAATTTTACCGCCACTATTATTAATATACAAACTATCAATCAAAAGCATTTCTTCGAAATTTATTTCTATTTCAACGTCACTAGTGTCCCATTAAAATCAGGACGTTTTAAAAATTAAATTAATTTGGCCCATTAAGGTCCGTTCGTTCTTTGTTATATTGAAATTTAGTTTTGGTAAAGAGCTCTCGCAGGTTCGTTTTATCGGTCAATGAGATGCTTAATATCTGTAGCACTTCGTAAGTGC
>Ga0079224_100015879_pt1 | contig 10559 bp, 3 predicted proteins | sample Stecom2015_FD_80414 | JGI IMG/M metagenome (GOLD analysis project Ga0079224, IMG submission 80414) | Agricultural soil microbial communities from Utah to study Nitrogen management - Steer compost 2015 | ecosystem: Environmental > Terrestrial > Soil > Agricultural land | place: USA: Utah...
ATCGCGCCGAGCGCCTGGCCGAGCGCGGCGCGGAAGCGCACCGGATTAAAGGACTCGGGGTCGCCGACCGCTTGGTAGGCGCGATTGATGTCGGCGCGGATACCGGCCGCGGCGCCGACCGTGATCCTCCCCTCGCGCACGAGGGCATTGAGCAGCGTATCAACGGCCATCACCGCCTGGGCCGAGCCCGAATAGTCGGTAAAGCGCGCACTCGTGGTTCGGTCGGCGATGGCCGCGATCACGGTGAAGGCATCGCCGCCTCCGCCGCTCGCCAGGGCATTCGAGAGCACCGCCGCAGCGTCGCGCAACCGCATCGCAGCTTGCGCGGCCTCCGCGCGGCCTTCCCCCATCGCGGCATGGAACTGGCGGCTGGCGGCATCGAACGCCTGCGCCTGGCCCGGCGCCAGCACGCGCGCGACGACCGAGAGCATGACCTGGTTCTCGTCGTTGAACGGCGGCTGGCCGAACGGGATCGGGCGCCCGGGGTTGGTCTCGAAAGTCAGCCGGCGCTGCGGACCGTCGGTGATCTCCCGGTGGCAGCTATGGCAGTCGTAGAAGTAAAATTCGGGGAACACCCCTTCGGTGCCGAAGCCGGGCCGGGCGAACAGGTCGCTCGAGCGACGGACCGCTTCGGCCTGCCCGACCGCCCACAGCCGCACGCTATCGGTGCGTCCCTTGCGCTGGGCGTAGTCGGCATCCTCGTCGTGATGCTGCTGCAGCGCGCTGAACAGGTCGAGCTCGAACACGATCCGCGGGTGGCCCGCGGCCATCATCCGATGGGTGACGAACTGGTTGCCCTTCGCGCTGCCGTAATGGCAGTCGAGGCAGACGCCGGCACGCGCTTGCGGGTCCTCGAGCGGGGTCAGGCCCGCCGCGACATTGGCCGGATGCGTGCCGAGCGTGGTGTAATGCGTCGCGATCCATCCGCCAGCGGGACCGTGGCAGGACTCGCAGCCCACGCCATCGGAAAGCTGGAAGCGCGGCCCTCGTTCGGCGACCGGCGCGAAGGTAGCGTGGCAGCCGAGACACGCGGGCTCGCCGGTCGGGTCGCCCATGCCCAGAGTTGCGGCGATCTGCCGGCCCCTGATGCCGCTGAGAACCGCTAAGGCACGACTGTGTGCCCCGCTGGACGAGCTTGGTTCCTGCCAGGTGGCGATCTCGTCCTGCCGCACGACCGCCCCATTGCCTTCGGCGCGGCCGTGGCAGGTCGACCCGGCACACGAGGCGACACCGGTGAAGCCGCGGCCCTCTTGAGCGCTCACCGGCGGCAACACGAGCACGCACAGCGCTGCTGCGGCGATGCCCCGCCATGCCGTCGCCCCCAATCCCCTGAAAAGCCTAATCACGGGCGCCGTCCGCCTCCCCGCAGGTTTCATCGCCGCTGTCATCGCAGCGCGGCTGCCAAAGATCGTCGTTGCCGACGCCAGTGATCGGTTCGTCAACCAGCGGCGGCGCGATGAGAGGTTCGATATCGACCAGTTCTATGAGCGGCCCCTCGGGCCTCGAGCCCGCAAGCTGAAGCGGGAGACCGGGCCCTTCGAGATCTTCGCTTGTCGGCGGAGAGCCGCTCGCGTCCTCGTGAGGCGGCGGCAGCGGCGGCGGCGGAGGTGGTGGCGGTGGCGGTGGCGGTGGCGGCGGCGGTGGCGGTGGAGGTGGAGGTGGCGGTGGCGGTGCAGCCGCGCAATTGCCGCCGATCACGCAGCCATTGATGGTCGAAGCAGCGTCGAATTGTCCGCCAGCCGCCGCGGGGCTATTGTTTATCACGATCAGAGGCCCCGTATCGGTGCCTCCGACGGGGCCGGCGGCAGTCAGTATCTGCCCGTTGATCGCAATACGCGTGGCGTTCGAAGCGGTGGCGATCGCGAGTTCGCTTGTGGCAAAGCTTCGCCGATCGGCGAACTCGGTAGAGTCGCCGCCGTTCTGGATATAGAGCCCGTCGAGCACGGCGATTTCGACTGTTCCCGCGCGTATCGCCTGGCCGTTTCCACCCGGCTGGTCGAGCAACGCATTGATCGAGCCCATGTCCATGGCCTGAGCGCCGGCCAGCTGTGCGAGCACACCGGTCGTGGCGGCTGCCACCGAGTCTCCGACCACGACCAGCCGGCCAAGTGGATCTCCACCAGCGCCAAGCATGGCGATGGAACCGGTCGAGGTGTCGAGTGTGACAAGTGGCGGGTCGATTAGGAACGTATCGTCGGCGCTGCTGGTAGTCAGTTGCACGTTGCCAGTGATGTGAATGTTACCAACTGACGAGATCTCAAGCATACCCCCTGTGCCGAGATTGCCGTCGTCGCCGAAGTCCAGCGCGAGATCGCCGATGACGACATCGAGCACGCTGCCCTCGTTAGTTTGCGCGCTGAACATGATCGCCTCGTCGGCGAACAACTTCTCGGCCTCGCTCTGATCGAGCGCATACGTACCGGGTCCGACCCCGTCGCCGATGAAGACGTCGCCTAGCGGGTCGCTGTTCGACAGAGCGAGGGTTTGCGTCACGCCACGTAGCCCGATTTGTGCCGCAGATCCGAGCGCTATATCGTTCGAGCGCGCCGCGATCGTCCGGCCGACAATGGCGGCATTCACATCGAGAATACCGTCATCTGCCAGGAGCCCGATGCTTTCCTGCGCAACAACATTCCCGGTGATCGTTAGATCGGAGCCCGAGTTTAGCTCGACGCTGCTACCCGTGACCGGACCCGTGATCGAAAGAGAGAGATCTGTCTGAGCAGACGATCCTCCGCTGTTAGCCAGAAGAGCGCCAACTGCCGCTGCCCGGGCCAGTGAGAGCGATCCATCCGTACGAATTGTTAGAAAATCGCTCGTGGCTTCCGCTTCGGCGAAAGCAAGCGAACCCGACGACTCGATGATGATGCCCGCTCCGGTCACCGTGACCGCGCCCGTCGAGAGCAGGTCGAATACTGAAACCGTCCCCGAGACCGCCCGAAGCAACGTCGTCCCTCCGGACTGAAGATCGGTCAGGGCGATGCCCGCAGGCGCCATAATCGACAAGTTTCCGTCCGCCACTATCGGGCCGTCGGCATAGATCGAGCCGGCGGCGCTGGATAGGTCGAGCAATCCGCCAGCGCTGGCGGTAAGCAAATCGACATCGCCTTGTGCCGCTATCAGGAGGTTGCCGTTGCTGGTGATGCTGCCGGTGGCGCTGACCGTGCCACCGGTGCTGCGCAGCGCCGCTGCGCCGCTCGCGCCGACGTTCGCCAATCCCAGGTCTCCCGCTGTCACAACCGATAACGGACCGGCGGTAGCATCGAGCTCAAGGAAGGTCAGTGCTCCGGACGAAACTAGGTCGATGGACCGGCCGAGCGCGGTCACCGTTGCGGTGGCAATCAGGTCGCTTGCGGACACGGATCCGTTGACCGCTACGAAACTGGCGGGGCCCGAGGCATCGACGCTTGCCAGCATGATGCCGTCGGGGGCGACGATGCCTGCGTTCCCGATGACCGCATTGCCGGTGACGGTGAATGTCCCGCCCGAGTTTACCATCAACGGCGAACCGGTCAGATTGCCATCGATGGAAATGTCGCCCGTGGCGGTCAGGGCGGTCGATCCCCCGACGACATTGCCTGTGGCGGTCAATGAACCAATGGTGGAATTCAAGGTGAGCGGGCCGCTAGCCGCAACGGAGCCAAATGCGAGATTGCCAGCGGTCATGATCGACATGGCGGTGGAGGCCTGAGCGGTGGTGAAGGTGAGCGGACCCGAGCCCGCGATGTCCACGCTGTTAGCGCTTACGGAGACGGTGCCGGGAGAAACGAGCGTACCGATGTCGACGGGGCCGTTGGCGGATGCGAGTTGAGTCGTCCCGCCGGAGATGAGCACGGGCACTGTTACGCCGGTGAGCCCCTCGGCCATAACATTACCACCGGCGTTGACCGAACCCGAAGCGATAAGCGAGCCACCGGTGCTGCGAAGTGTAATGGGGCCCGGAGCGCTAGCAGTCGGAATCGTCAGGTTCCCGGCGGTCACTGTCGAGAGGGCGCCGGCGGTCGCGTCGACCACGGCGAATGCCAGCCCACCCAGCGACGTGAGATCGATTGCCTCGGCTGTCGCCGAAACGAGACCTGTCGAGGCAAGATCGATCGAGACGGTCAATGGACCCTCGGCCGCGCCAAGAAATGTAATTCCACCGGACGACAGGCGTTCCGATGTGAGGCCCAGCGGCGCCTGAACGACGAGCGATGCGGCCGTTCCAACGAGCCCGGCCGAGGTGAAAGAACGCCCGGCCGAAAGAAACATGTCTGCGCCCGACAGCAATGGCTGCGCCGCCGCTATGCCAATGTCGCCGGTCACTTCGACCGTGAGGTTGCCGCCGGTGTCGAAGCTGTCGCCGGCGATGTCCGCGGTGAAGCCCGACCCTGCGCCGGCAGTGCCCAAACTGTTGAACACGGTATTGCCGGTGACCGTGATCCCGGATTCGACGTCGAATACCCGGGCGACGAGTTCGACCGCGCCTGCGTTGCCCGGTTCGATCGCCCCGCCCCCCGATTGCCCGCCGCTGCCGATTGCCTCGACCGTGAGGCTAGCGAGTGCGCGTGGGCCGTTCGGGCCGGCTGTGTCGATGACGGAAAACGCCGCCTGGCCACCTGAACCTTGCCCGCCGGTCGCGCCGTTGCCGCCGGTGCCATTGGCTTGAACAAGGGTATCGCCCAGCGCGAAGCCGCCGCCGCTCAGGGCGATCGCGGCCGCGAGCGCGGTGCCTTGGCCGCCATTGCCGTCGGTGCCGCCCGCGGACACCCCGCCGTTGCCGCCCGCGCCATTGGCCAGAAGCGAGAGCAAGGGAGCCGAGAAACTGCCGGTCGATCCCGCGCTCGAGTCGAGCAAGGCGGTGCCGCCGGTTCCGGATCCGCCGCTGCTGGCGAGCCCGGCGGTGATATGGTCCATTCCGTCCGATCCGGTGCCCGTCGCATCGAGCCGCGCGCTTGTCGTGGCCTCCAGCGCGCCCCCGGAAACGGTGACGTGGGCGGTGCCGCCGAACCCGGCGCCGGCCAGCGCCGCGGTGTCCGGGCCGAAACCGGCCTGGCCCGATCCGCCGCCGCCGCGTCCGGTAGCGACTACATCGAGCGTCGCGACGGTCGTAGCACCGCCCGCCTGGGTGAAATGGCTGGTCCCGCCGATGCCGTCGCCCGACTGGAACGCCGTGGCCAGGGGCGTCGGGGCCGAGGCTCCTCCGATTCCGGTGGCTTCGAGAAGCATTTGTCCGGTGGTCAGCGCCCCCGCCGAGACGGCTACGATGGCCGTGCCGCCCTGGCCTGTGCCGCCATCGCCCTGGATCGGCTCGCCGCCGGCCGGCGGGGTCAGGTCGGAGAACATCATCCGCGCGTCGCCATTGGCGCGAACGGTTATCTTGGGAGCATTGATCGTGCCGGTGCCGGCCGTGCCGGCGAGCACTTCAAGAACCGCGGTTCCGCCGGTCGCCTCGAAACCAAGACCGGAAGCGGGCGAAAAGAAGCTCTCCAGATCGTTGACCACGCCGCTGGCCGTCAGCTCGATATCGAGTGGTGTAGCGATCGTGCCGTCTTCCGCGACCAGCCGGACCGTGCCGCCGAACGCGTCCGCAGCCAGCGTGCCGGGCGTTCCGTATGCGTTCGCGGAAAGCGCTATCCCGGTGTCGCCGCTGACGGAGGACGCGGAAATCGCGCCGCCGTTGCGGGCGGTCACTTCGATCGTCCCGCCGGTCACTGTGCCGGCAGTCGTGCTGGCGGACATGCCTCTCGCTTCGGCCCGCGCGTCGATCAATCCCGCGGACAAGCCGCCACCGGTATCGGCGAGGATTGAAACACTACCGCCGCGCAGGGTCGGGGAGGCGTTGCTTTCCACAAAGGCAAAGTCGCCGCCTATCCGCGCCGATGCTTCGATTTCGAGCGATCCGTCGATCGTCAGATCGCCACCCTCGATGGCTTCGATGGTAACGCCGCCGGCCTGATTGGTGAGGCCGGTGACGTTATCGAGACCCGTCTCCGCATTGGCGGTGAGGAAAGCATCGCCGGCAAGCGCGAGCGCGCCTGGGCCCTCGACCGTCAACCGGACCGCGTCCGGCCCGCCGGTGGCGATTCCGCTCGCGCCCATGCCGACATCGAAGGAGACTCCTGCCTGCGCGCTGGCGTTCAGCGACAGCGAGTCCCAGGCATGCGATTGTCCGGCGAGGCGGATCCGTATTTCGCCGGCGAAGGCATCCCCGCCATTCCCCGCGTCCGAACCGCCGCCGAAGCCCGTCGCATTGGCCGAGACGGACGTCCATTGGAGACCGCCGCCGAGGTCGGACAGCGAGATCGCTCCTCCGGTGCCGTCGCCGCCCTGGACGGCGGACGAGGCGCCGAAGCCGCTGGCATCGAAATCAAGGGCGCTGGCGGTAATCGCCCCTTCGTTCACCACCGAGACGTCGATCGTGCCGCCAAGGCCATTGCCACCGGTCGCGCCGTCATCGCGGCCATCGCCGGCAACAGTGAAGAACATCGAGGCTGCCTCGATCGTGCTCGCGTCGGCGAGCATTGTGGTGTTGCCGCCTTGCCCGTCGAGATAGGCGCCGAAACCGAAGTAGGGCAGCGAGTCGCTGCTCGAATCGACGGTCAGCGAATTGGTTACGCCGATCTGGCTATTGCCGGCGGCGGTGACGGTTATGGTCCCGCCGGTGCCTTCGGTGCCGGCGCCCAGGACCAGCGTGTCGGCCGCGGTGATGGAGCCGCCGCCCGTGGCCGAGACGGTGAGCGAATTGAGCGCATGCAGATTGGCGGCGCTTTCGAACGCGATTGTTCCGCCGTTTGTGGCGACCGCGAGGGAGTCCGTGGCAAGGGCGGTAAGCGTGTTGCGGAACGTGCCGCCGCCAATCTCGATGCTGCCGAGGGTGTTGGCCGGGACGTCCGTGGGCTGATGGGTGTCGTAGCCGGCGGCCAGCACGATCGAGCTGCCCTCGTCGAACGCGGATAGCGCCGGTTCGTAGCCGACCGAGCCCGACAGTAGCATCGTCAGCGCGTCGTTCTTGGGAAGCGCCACCATTGAAATACGCTGAGCGTCGGCCGCATTTATCGATGCCGGGCCGGTGGTGGTGCCGGTGTGGACCACGCCATTGGCGTCGGTGGTGCCGACCAGCAGGGTGAAATCGAACAGGCCGGCGTTGATCGTCATGTCGACCTGCTCGGTCGCGAGATAGGCGATCTGCCCGTCCGCCTGCACCTGTCCGCCCTGGAGCACCCGCGGGGCGACGAGCGCAACGTAGGCGTTGGTGCCCGTCGCGTTGATCTGCGCTCCGGGCTGGACATCCACGAAGCCTGTCGATCCTGCCGCGCCGCGAAACTCTACCAGGCCGCCAGGCCCGTAGATCGAGCCCGGGCTCCCCGGGATGAACTGAATGTCGTTGGTCGTGAGTATCAGGCTACCGACATTGAATTGCGCGGTCGGCCCGGCGATGATCCCTGTCGGGCTGTAGAACCAGATCTGGCCGCCGCGAGCGTTGCCCCCAAAGTCGCTGCTGGTGACGGTGCCATTGAAGGTCACGGTAGCCGAGGTGGCCGCCCCGAAGGCGTCTACCGGCAAAATGCGGTTCAGGACCGTATAGTCGCCGTTAAAGTCCGGCTGAAAGAATGCGCTCGTGCCCTCCGGCTGGAAGTCGATCGCACCAGTGGAGCCCATGTCGATGGTCGTCCAGTTGATCACGGTCTCGGGTTCGAAAACCAGTACCGTAGTCAGATCGGTATTCGTCGTTACGACGGCGTTGCCGGCTACGACGATCGACGTTCCGTCAAACGATTGTGCCGCCGCCGGCTGGGGTGCTGCCAGCAATGCGCCGACCGCGCAGCCGGTCATCAGCGCCTGCCTGCTTACGATTTCCCGCAAGGGACCCGGCGTCGGCATCATCGTTCTCCCCAAGGCAGCACGCGGGTCGTGATGGTAAACAGCAGCCGCGGATCGGGCCGCTTCGCCTGGAAGCCCGCGCGCTCCAGCGGCACCGCCAGGGTCACTCCGAAATCGCCCCACTCGCCCCAACGCCCGCGCAGCCCCCCGCCAGCGCTGAGCACACGACGAGGGTCCCGCGTCGCGGCGCTGTCGGCCCAGGCTCGTCCTGCGTCGAAGAAAACGAACGGCACCAGCGCCAAGGCGTTGGATCGACGGGGGAACGGGCTGCCGTAACGCAGCTCGAGCGAGGCGCCGATGGCGTGATCGCCCACCGCGACACCCGGTTCGAAGCCGCGTCCGATCGTGTAATTGCCGAGGCTGGCCTGCTCGTAGGACAGCAGCGACCCGCCGGATGCTTGCGCCATGTATCTGCCAGCAATGGTCAGCAGCGGGGCGGGGCGGAATTCGAACTGGCCGTCGAACCGGGCGACGAACGCGCTTGGATCGGCGGTGAAATTGCTGATCGGCAGGTTCGGAGCGAGGCAATCGGCGATCGGGTCGCAATCGTCGCTGGCGCCGAGCCCGTCGATTCCGTGGCGCAGTTCCAGCGCCATCGCACTGCGCCAGCGCGGCTCGAGACCGCTGAATCCACCGCTCCCGTGAAGGCTCTGCGGATCGACGGCCTGATGATCGAGCCGGGCGAAGAACAGGCGTAGCTGATCGTCGTTCAATTGCGTGTCGCCGAACGAAAGCTCCTGATCGACCGCTTCGAAGCCCACCGCGGCGAATAGCGAGTGCTCCTGCCGCCGCAGCAGCGGGTACGACAGGTTGACGTTGACGGAGAAGGTGTCAGCCTCGAACGGCGCGCCGCCGAGATCGGGCTCGCTGTGGCCCAGCAGCAGGCCCGCGCCGAGACGGAGCCCGTCGGCATTGAGCGCCATGTCGTGCGAAACGCTCAGGATGCGCTGCTCGCTCCAGTCGACCGTGTTGTAGTAGCTCACGCTCGTGCGGTCGCCCATGCCGGTGAGATCGTTGGCGGTGAGCGCGGCGAAAAGACCTTCGCGCCCGGTCGGGCGCGCGCCCAAGTTTTGGCCACCGATTGAGGCCTCGAATGGCCGGCGGGTGACAACGACGTCGCCCACCACATCGCCGGGCGCACCATTGGCCGATTGCAGCACGAGCCTTACGTCGAATCCCGGCAGATCTTCGAGCAGAAGCAGGTGGCGTTCGGCTTCGCGCGTGTTGAACCATTCGCGCTGGGTCAATCGTTCAAGATGTGCGGCGATCAGTCCTGCGCTGTTGCCGGCAGCGCCGCGGACTTGAACTTCGACCAGCCTGGCGGCCAGCACGTCCAAGAGTACGGAACCGCCCGACGCGATCCGCTGTGGTGGAATCTGCACAGCCGCCAGATATCCCATCGCGCGCAGGGTCGAAGCGGCGCGGTCGCGTACTTCGCACAATGCGGAAATCGGCTGTTGCGAGCCCGCGTAAGGCCGCCACGCGTGGTCCAGTGCCGCTGCGGGCACGCCCGGCAGGTTGGTGAACTCCACGGTCGAAAAATTTACCCGCGTTTCCGCGAACGAAGGGTCGGCGAAAGGACATGGTCCTCTTTCGATATCGCCCTCGACGGCCAGGCGACTCGCGCGTTCGCGTGACAGGTCTTGTCCTACCGCCAGGTCCTCGCGGGTCGGCAACGGCGGAGCCTGCGCCAGCGTAGGTGCAGCGAGTCCGAGTGCGAGAAAAACTCCGAGCGCCGGCCTGGCGGAGTCCAGGTACCTCTGTCTGCCGAGACCGCTCGCGATTGCCACTAAGTATTCCCCCCAGCGCCACTGACGTGCGAACGGATCCGCATTGTCCTGGCTATGCCACCCCGACTAACCGCAAACGCGGCGAGCTCAGCCTTCAGCGATCATCGTGGCCTCCGACAGAAGCTCGAGTTGCGCCGTGCAGCCGTTCTCTATGAGCAGGGTCGCCAGGTCCTCGGGATTCTCGGATACCGATTCGAGCAATTCGAACTTAACCTCGCGGTCGATCGGGCCATTGGCCTGAGTAATTCGATATACGCTGCCGTCTGTCACCGGCAGTGCACGGGTGTCCCACGGCGCCAGCATTTCGCCGTCCATGAAGATGACTGTTTCCGTGCCCTCGCCGCCGACTTCTTGAACGGTAAAAGTCGCGTCGTCCTCGGTGATCTTGCGCCAGAGGCGAACACGTTCCGTCTCCATCAGACACATCGAACCGGAGGCTCCGATATCTATATACCACAAGTTGGGCGAACGGACCGGAGTGTCCAGGTCGCCCGCCCGGACCGCCCCGGTGCGCACCCGGCGCGCCGACCGGCGCTCAGTAAGGACGGCGAACGTGCTGCGCCGGCTCGGTCCTTCTTGCTGGTTGAGCGAAAAGGTGCCTGCTCCGCGAAGCACACGCGTGCCATTCTCATCGAGGACTGTCAGGGCGTCGCCTGCCCGGAGGACGATCCGCTCGCTGTCGCCAAGCTTGCGTCCGACCGGAAAATTTCCTGCAGATGGGCCACTGGCCGATACGACAACGCCTGCCAGAGCCGTGCCTGGAACAAGTGCCCAGGCCGCTGCAGCAACAGCGACCGCGGCCATCTTCCTTGCAAATGTCGCCATGAGACTCGGCCCCCTTTTCCCGTCGCGAATTCCAAACGAACTGTCGCCGCTTTGTCGCCGAAAAGCCAGCCTGTTAACCTC
>Ga0079224_100015880_pt1 | contig 10558 bp, 9 predicted proteins | sample Stecom2015_FD_80414 | JGI IMG/M metagenome (GOLD analysis project Ga0079224, IMG submission 80414) | Agricultural soil microbial communities from Utah to study Nitrogen management - Steer compost 2015 | ecosystem: Environmental > Terrestrial > Soil > Agricultural land | place: USA: Utah...
GATGCGGGCGTATAGTTTGTCCACGCTCTCCGGGTTGCCAACATCGGTGGATTGCACGAGGCTTTGCCCGCCGAACTTGCTGCCTTCATGGGCCGTTTCCTCCAGCGCCTCGATACGCCGGCCTGCCAAGGCCACTGCATAGCCTTCCTTCATGAGCGCCAGCGCGACAGCCTTGCCGATGCCCGAGCCGGCCCCTGTGACCAGGGCGTATTTCTTTCCACTCATTCTCTGCTTCTCCTTGTTTGCTTTTTTCCTGTGCACCGAGGTGGTCGCTCGGTGAACGTGTTCAGAAATGTACCGCAAAGCCTCAGACGCTGTATGCGCCCTTCCGTATAATCGACATTTATACGTGCCTCTCGGCGCGCGACGGAGACGCAGGCATGGTTTCTTTATCTGCTGTGGATTCACTGCTCGTTGCCACGTTGGTGTTGCTGGTCGGCAGGCTGCTGTCCACCCGCATCGGTTTCCTAGGGCGCTACAGTATTCCCGACCCCGTCATTGGTGGCTTGCTCTTTGCCATCGGTGTGTTCGTGCTGTCCACCTACACAGATATCGAAATCGGTGTGGATACCAGCATGAGCTCAACCTTTCTGCTGATCTTCTTCAGCTGCATAGGGCTCACTGCAGATCTTCGATTGCTCAGGCGCGGCGGGCCCCGGCTCGTGCTGTTTCTGTTGGCGCTGGCACCGTTTATAGTGCTGCAAAATCTGGTGGGTCTGGGCATGGCGTGGGTGCTTGACCTGCACCCTCTTATGGGAGTGCTGGCCGGGTCCATCACCATGTTGGGCGGCCACGGCACCGGCGCCGCCTATGCGGTCGGCTTTTCGGACGTCTACAACATTCAGGACATCATGGCGCTGGCGATGATGTCAGCCACCATTGGCTTGATCTTGGGCGGTGTGGTGGGCGGCCCAGTCGGAGAATGGTTGCTGCGCCGATATCAAGTACCGGTTCCCGGCGGGACAGCAGAAGCGAGGGAAGAAGTCGAGGTTCTGAACGGCCCGGAAGGAAAAAAACCTGGGCTGGACGCCTTCAGCTTCATCGCTGCGCTCGCCGCCGTGTTTGTGTGCCTGGGGGTGGGCGAATTGCTGGCAGAAACATTTGCGGATCTCCCGGTCAATATTCCGGGATTTCTCTGGTGTCTCATTACCGGCATTCTCATTCGCAACCTCGGCCCCTTCGTCAAGCTGGAACTTAACGACCGTGCCAGCGATATCGTCGGCAGCGTTGCGCTATCGCTCTTTCTGGCTTTCTCAATGATGACCATCGACCTGGCCAGCGCGAGTCGGCTAGCTGGTCCATTGCTGCTCATTCTCGCCGTGCAGGCATGCGTCTGCATCGTCTATGCCGCCTTCTTCGTCTTCCGGATCATGCGCAAGGACTACGAAGCCGCAGTGATCTCCGCCGCCTTCTGTGGCTTTGGTCTGGGAGCCACCGCGACGGCGGTTGCCAATATGCAGGCCTTGTCGCGGCGTCATGGACATGCGCCGGAAGCCTTCATTGTGGTGCCCATCACCGGCGCCTTCCTGGTCGACATCATGAATGTGGTTGTGCTGTCACTGCTCATTTCCCTGCCGTTCATAGGAGGGTTCTGATCATGCTGCGCCTTGTTGTTGTCACGTTGTTCAGCCTGTTGCTGGCGGCCTGTGGCCGACAACCCGGGGAAGCGCTCGTCAGAAGCAATGTCGAGCAGGTGCTGAATCAAACCTTCGGCGATGGCATTTTTGAAGTGGTGGAGTTTGCACGACGCGGAACGGCCACGGATAGCACTGCGCCGGACGACGAGCGACGTCGGGTTGTTTATTACGATGTGGAACTCGAGTTACAGCGCGACCTCGTGCTGGGGGATTGGGCGGACCCGGGGGCCGCGTCACTGGTTACTGCTCTTGGGGCTGGCCCGCTCAGTGTGCGAGGGGTGAAGGCAGGGGGAAATGTTGCCGGCGACCGCATCGTCGCTCATGCCAGTGCAATCTATCGCAAGGAGGCTGACAGCTGGGAGTTTGTCATGCCCGCCGGCATTCAGGAGCCGGGGCGGCCGCGGGTGCAGGCTGGCCCGGCACCCAACTCTGCGCAAGCTGCACTGGACCGCTTGGCGGAGATCACCCGCTCGGTTGAAGCCGGTGGTTCGCCGACGGCCCAGCGCGTGGTCGATCGCGAGCTGCAGCGCTCACTGGCACGGATATCCGGGCGTCTGACCCGAATCGAACAGGGCTACCCCTTGGCCGCGGGCGCCGAAAGAGGTGAATATGCTGCCTTTGCCAATGCATGGGCCGCGATTGCTGCCGGCGAACAATTGAAGATCGCGCCCGTGGCGACCGGGGGCAGCGAAGAAAATCTCGAACTTCTGCGCAGCGGCAGCGTGATTCTCGCGCTGGCACAGGCTGACACCGCCCATGCAGCCTTGAGCAGTACGGGGCCCTTTCAGGGCCAGGGTGGTTTCGGAAATTTACGGGCATTGGGAAGCCTGTACCCCGAGTACGTGCATATTGTTGTCAGGCAAAGTGCGGTGATGCAGTCGGCGTTTGATCTTAAAGGTGCCCGCATCGCTCTTGGTCCGGAAGGCTCAGCGGTGCGCGCAACGCTACAGCGCGTGCTCGCGGCGCACGGATTGGAGGCGGGGCGTGACTACGAGCCTGTGGAACTGCGCTTGAACGAGGCGCTGCCTGCGCTTATCCGTGGCGATATTGACGCAGCGGCGCATGTCATTGGACTGCCCGCTGCACCGCTGCGAAACATGCTGGCAGAGGGCGAGCAGGGGATTAAACTCCTGCCGCTCGCCGATGAAGCGGTGGAGCGCCTCAGCCAGGCCCATGACGGCATGGTCGCCGCCCGGATAGCCGCTCATGTCTACCCGGGGCAGCGCATTCCTGTGGCAACGGTTGCCGTTCCGGCTTTGCTCGTTACTACTGAAGAGCTGAGCCCTGACGAGGCGGCCCGCCTCGTGCAGAGCGTCTATCAGCATGGGAATGACCTGCTTGCCAGGGGTTCGGCACAGGGCAGTCAGGTCTCGGTTCGGACGGCCAGAATGGGGCTCACTATTCCTTTGCATCCCGGCGCAGAGCAGGCCCTGGCTGAACTGGCCAGCGGCGTGCCTCGCCCTTAGTCCAGTTGAACACCAAGGCTGCGCACCAACTCCCCAAGTCGCTCGGCTTCCGACCTCACCAGTTGATCGAACTGTTCGGGGCTGCCGCCGACGACTTCGCTGCCAATGCCTTCCCAGCGAGCCGCAAATTCAGGGTCAGCGAAAATTTCGTTCAAGGCCGTGTTGTACTTCTTGATGATTGCCTCGGGGGTGCCAGCTGTCGTCACAATGCCGTGCCAGGCGTAATAGTCGAAGCCGTCCACACCCGCTTCCTGCATGGTGGGTACATCGGGCAGCTGTTGCGAGCGTTTGGCTGTTGTCACTGCAAGCGGGCGGAAATCCCCGCGCGCGATGTACTGCATGGAACTGCCCAGAATATCGAACATGCTGAAGATATGCCCGCCCATCATGTCGGTGAGCGCGGGGCCCGCCCCTTTGTACGGTACGTGTTGAATGGGGGCACCGGTAACCTTTTTGAAGAGCTCGCCGCCCAGGTGCTGCGGAGAGCCATTCCCGGCTGAACCGAATGTGACTTCGCCGGGTTTGGCCTTGGCGTGGTCGATGTATTCCTGTACCGATTTGATCGGTGTGCTGGACTTAACTTCAAGTACCAGCGGGAATCGCGAAATCTGGATGATGGAGGCAAAGTCCTTGATTGGGTCGTATTGCAGATTCTTGAACAGCGTCTGGTTTACCGACATATTGCCACTGGCTGCCAGCAAAATGGTGTAGCCATCTGGTTTGGCCTGTGCCACCGTTGCGGAACCAATGTTGCCGCTGGCGCCAGCCCTGTTTTCCACGACCACATTAGTTCCCAGTTTTTTCGCCAGGGGTTCGGAAATCAACCGTGCCATGAGATCAGTCGGACCCCCGGGCGGGAACGGAACGACAAACTTGATGGGCTGGGTCGGCCAATTTTCTGGCGCATCTGCGGCAAGCGCGGGGGCGCCCATGGCGAGGCTGAAACAGGCTGCGGAAAAAAGCACGGTGAAACGAGAGGTCATGGAGTCTCCTGATTACTTGGATTTGTTCTGTGCGTGTCGAACAGGCGGGAAGCCGCAGACGCCGCTTCGATGTTTTACACCAGCATGAAATAAAAAGGCCACGCTTATACTGCGTGGCCTCGAAATGCCGGCATGAAGCACCGGAGGCTCCTTACTCAATGGTGAGTCGTTTGGCTTGCACGGGCGCTTTCTTGGGAAGCATCAGCTGAAGAACACCATCAGTGAACTTGGCTGAAGCCCGGGATTCGTCGATTTCCTGTCCAAGTTGGAAGCTGCGCGAAATTTTTCCGTAATAGCGTTCCGTCCGGAGTAGGCGTTCGCCGTCCCGGGTTTCTTTTTCCTGCTTGCGCTCGGCACTGATTGACACCAGCTGACCATCGATATTCACGTTGATGTCTTCCTTGGCGACGCCCGGCAGCTCAGCCACTACCGTGTAGTCATCGGCATTTTCCTTCACGTCCACACGCATCTCCGGAGCACGGGCGGTAGGGTCCAGGTCGAAGTCTACAGGGCGGACAAAGAAGCCACGAAGAAGATCGGCAAAGGGATCTCTGCGCACGATATCGTTCATATTCTGCTCCTTGCTAGTGGTTGTTGATCTCAACATTCCGGAGCACCCATGGGGCGTCCGTCTACATAGAATGTAGGGACAATGACCCCTGATTCAAGAGGTCTATTTAAAATAGCTTGATTGAAATCAAAGGCTTACAGCCATAAGGAGATCGCATGCAGTACCAGGCCGACGAGCCCGCCGACCAAGGCACCGTTGATGCGGATGTACTGCAGATCTGCACCAATATTCAGTTCCAGCTTCTCCACGAGCTCGGTCTCGTTCCATTCCTTCATCTTGGCTGAAATGAACTGGCCCAGTCGATGCCGGTAACGTTCTACCAGCTGCGGCACATAGGCCTGTGCGCGTTCATTGACCCAGCGGCGCATGCCGTCGTCGTCTTCCAGGACTTGGCCGAAACGAAGGATCTGGCGAGCCAGAAAGGCTTCAAAGCGGGAATCATCGGCGGCGAGATCGGCCAGAGCCGCGTCGCGCCATTCGCGCCAGACTTCATCCACATAACGATGCAGGGCAGGGTGATCGGCAATTTTCTGGGTCAGCTGTTCTAGTCGCCAACGATATTCGGGGTCATTCTGCAGCTTATCGGTGAACTCACGCAGCCAGTCGTCGAAGTGGCCTCGTAAAGGATGCTGGGGATTCTCTTCGATTTCTTCGAGAAGGTCGGCTACCGTGCGCGCGGTAAAGGCCCCACCCTTGGTGCCTGCCCAATGCTTGAGGCGCTGAAAGTACAGTGGCAGTTTCTCTGCGAAGATGTCGTTCAGGGTTTGCTGCAGTTCGGGCCGCCGAAGCTGACCGGCGCTGTAGCGCAGCAGCAAGTCCAGCACTTCCTGGTGGCGCCCGCTGCGGGTGAGGCTGGCCAGGATCCTGCCGGCCAGTGCGGCCAGGTCTGTGGAAAGCAAATGGCGCGAAACGCTGCGCTGCAGATATGCGCGCACCTCGTTTTCATTAAGCAGACCGCCTGCATTGCGTACCCCGGTGCGCAGCCACGCCGCCACTCGAGCCGCGTTTTCCTCCTTGAGCAACCATCGGGCGGCACGGGCGGCTGGGTCGACAGTCACAACCAGGCCTTCCATGCGTTCCCGTGAAAAGAACTCCCCCTGAATGAATTCCCCAAGGTTGTCGGCGATGCGATCCTTATTGCGCGGAATGATGGCGGTATGTGGCAGGCGACGGATACCCAGCGGATGGCGAAACAGAGCCACCACGGCATACCAGTCTGCCAACGCACCCACCATGGCCGCTTCGGCAAAAGCCGCCACCCAGGCGAGCGCGCCGTGAGCTGGGCCGTAGTGGGTCGCCAGAACATATATGAGCGCCGATGCAATGAGCAGGCCGGTGGCACGGCGTCGCGCAATGCGCAGCTTGCGACGTTTCGCTTCGGTGTGAGCATCCGGCTCAGTCGCCGTAGTGCGATTGGATATCTGGCCGGAATCTGGGTTTGGCGTCATACCGGAGCCCTTGTCGAGGAGGCATCGGCGCGGCGGATCAGGCCCAGATTGCTCTTCAGCATTTCAAACACGCGCCGCGTGACAGGCCGAAGTACATTGCTGCGCACGAACAGGTAGTACACCACATCAGGCAGGCGGGGCATGCCATCGCTCTCGCCCAGCACGCGGAAGTCGGAATCCACTTGTTCGACGCCCCGCGCCGTGACCCCGAGGCCCGCCCGCAACGCCGCTTTGACGCCGATCAGGCTCGAGGATGTGTAGCTCGGGGTCCAACGGATGCCCGCATTGTCCAAGGCTTCCTGGGCAAGGCGGCGAAATAGGCTGGGGCCATCGGCAAGCACCAACGGTATGGGCTTGTTCACGTCATGAACATAACTGGCGGAAGACATCCACACGGTAGGTGAGCTGCGCAATACCACTCCCTCAAGCGACGGATCCTGCCGGTTGGAGATGGTCATATCGATTTCCCCACGGTGTAGGGATTCCAGGAAAGGGCTGCGCCCTACGTGAATGTCGATTTGCAGCAGGGGAGAACTACGCGCCACTTGTGCCAGTAGTGGAGGCAGCATGTTATTGGCAACGTCGTGAGGCGCGCCAATGCGCAACACGCCTTCCAGGCTGCCTTGCTGTAAGTTGCGCATGGCCTCGTCGTTCACGGCCAGCAGGTGTCTTGCATAGTCCAGCAGCTGCAGCCCCTGCGGGGTGAGGTGTTTCTGGCGCCCGCGTCGTTCAAACAGCACTCTGCCCAACTGCGACTCCAGGCGTTGCATCTGCTGAGTTACCGCAGACTGCGTTTTGCCCAGGAACAGGGCCGCCGCTGCAAACCCATTCTGTTCCTGAATGGCCACCAAGGTCCGGAGAGCATCAAGATCTAGCGTTTCCATATATAAGCGTTGCTAATGGGTTTTTCTTGGATTCTAGATTGTTTACTGGCGCCCGGCTGCCTATATTCATGCGATTCCAGCAGTCAATCGAGACAAAACCATGACCATATCGACTCAACGCCGCGAGGCGGTTCAGGCCGCCGTTCAGCGCATCAAACAAATTGCGGAGGAAGGCAGCCTCACACGCACATCCCTGGAGCAGATTCTGGACCAGGTTAACGGGCTGGCGGCCCAGAAGGCTTTCTGGTCGGAAGAGGAATTCGCCGCCCCACAGGTAGGTGAACTGCAGGCGCGCTATCTGATTTCCGAGGAACCAGACCAAACCTACGCGCTGTATCTGAACGTCATGCGGCCGGGTAAGAAGATCGTGCCGCACAATCACACCACCTGGGCCTGCATCAGCGCGGTGGAAGGTGTTGAGCTCAACCGCGTGTATGAGCGAATTGACGATGGCAGCGTGCCGGGTAAGGCGGAGCTGAAGGAGGTTCGCCAGGTCATGGTGGAACCGGGCACCGGTATCGCGCTCATGGCGGATGATATCCATTCCGTCGAAATCCTTCCCGGCCAGGTTATCCGTCATCTTCACATGTATGGCCGTGCGCTGGAGACCTTGAACGAGCGCATCGCTTACGACCTTGAGACCGGTAGTTGTGAAGTGATGTCGATCGGGGTCACGACACGTCGCTGAAGCCGCGGCAGCTGCAACGTTTCCCACTCAGGATGCTTCCTGAATGATTTTGATCTGACTGTGAAGGCAAATGAATTCCATTGATGCGCGAACACTGAAAAGCTGGCTGCATGACGGCGAAGAGATAGCGCTGTTCGATGTACGGGAGCACGGCCAGTATGGCGAGTCACATTTGTTTTACGGCATTTCGCTGCCCTATAGCCGGCTGGAGCTGGACGCACCCCGTTTGGCCCCCAGGCGACAGGTGCGGGTAGTGGTCTATGACGATGGTGAGGGCGTGGCCGTAAAAGCGGCCCAACGTCTGTCGGCTCTTGGCTACACCGACGTCTGCGTGCTTGAGGGTGGCACGCCTGCATGGGAAGCGGCCGGCTATGCCCTGTTTGCCGGGGTAAACGTGCCTTCCAAGACATTCGGCGAACTGGTGGAGCACGTTTACGAAACGCCTCACGTTACGGCGGAGGAGCTCAAAGCCATGCTTGATGCAGGGGAAGACCTTGTGGTGCTGGATGGGCGGCCTTTTTCCGAATACCACAAGATGGCCATTCCCTCGGCGCAGAACTGCCCTAATGGCGAGTTGGCTTACCGCGTGGGCCGCATGGTGCCTCACCCGGATACGCGCATCATCATCAATTGCGCTGGCCGCACGCGCAGCATTATTGGTGCGCAAACGCTCATCAATCTGGGCCTGCCCAATCCAGTTGCCGCGCTACAGAGTGGAACGCAGGGGTGGACGCTGGCGGACTATGAACTCGAGCATGGGGCAGACCGCCGCTATGGGCTGCCAGCGGACACGCTCGACGACATGCGTCGATCTGCGCAAGCGCTGGCCGTGAAGTACGGCGTCGAGGAAGTCGATGCCTCGGTCGTGGCCGCTTGGGCGCAGGATTCGGCGCGCACACTTTTTCTTTGCGATGTGCGCACGCCAGAAGAATTCACCGCGGGCACCTTGCCGGGTGCCCAGCACACCCCGGGCGGCCAGCTTATTCAGGCGACTGATCAGTACATCGGCGTACGCCGTGCGCGCCTGGTGCTGTTTGACGACGATGGTGTACGTGCGCCTGTGGTGGCCAGCTGGTTGCGGCAGATGGGGCACGCGGCTTACGTCCTGGCTGGTGGGCTTGCTGCGGGGTGCGACGCCGGGCTGCACGTGAAGGAACTCCCCGCGGTATCGCTGCCCCCGGCCATTAGCCCTGAAGCGCTGGCAGAGCGATTGCGGTCTGCTGAACCGCCAATGCTTATCGATATCGGTTCCAGCATGCGGTTCCGACAATCGCACATTCCCACCTCCCGCTGGTCGATTCGCCCCCGATTCAAGGCCGTATTGGGGGGCGTTAAGGGCGAGGTCGTGTTGGTTGCTGATGAACCCGGCGTGGCTGCCTGCGCAGCCATTGAGCTGGGCGAATTGGGGCTGTCCGTGCAATATCTTGCCGGCGGCCTTGAGTCATGGCGGGCAGCCGGGCTGCCACTGGAAGCCAGCCCTGACTTCCCTCCTGATGCCGAGTGCATAGACTACCTGTTCTTTGTGCATGACCGGCACAGTGGCAACAAGGAAGCTTCGCGGCGCTATCTGGAATGGGAAGTACAGCTGGTGGAGCAGATCGACGAGTTGGAGCGCCAGGACTTTAACCTGCCCGCCAATCAGACCATGGCCTGAAAAACTGCGCTCTCAGGCGCTTATAGCATCTGCCCCAGGAAAGCGCGGGTGCGCTCATGCTGCGGAGCACTGAAAAACACCGATGAATCGGCTGATTCGACAATGCGGCCGTTGTCCATGAACACCACCCGGTGCGCGACTTCGCGCGCAAACCCCATTTCGTGCGTGACGACCAGCATGGTCATGTGTTCTTCGGCCAACTGGCGCATGGTGCGCAGCACCTCGACGGTCAGTTCCGGGTCTAGTGCCGAGGTTGGCTCATCGAACAGCATGATGGCTGGCTCCATGGCCAGCGCGCGGGCAATGGCCACACGCTGCTTTTGCCCACCGGAAAGCCTGCCCGGGTAGTTGTCCCGCTTGGCCAGCAGACCGACCTTTTCCAGCAATTCCTCCGCTTTGGCCACGGCGGACTGCCGGGACATGCGTTTGACGGTAATGGGCGCTTCGATGATGTTTTCCAGCACCGTCATGTGGGGAAAGAGGTTGAACGACTGGAACACCATGCCCATCTTGCGGCAGAGGCGGCGTACATCGGCGTCACCGACATATTTGCTCGTGCCGTGCTCAGCGGCCACGGCCAGTGGCTCGCCCTGAACGGTGATGGAGCCTCCGTCGATGATCTCCAGGTGGTTCAGGCAGCGTAGGAACGTGCTCTTGCCCGAGCCAGAGGGGCCGATTATGGCAACCACTTCGCCCTTGCGCAGGGTCAGCGAAACCCCGTCCAGCACCAGGTTATCGCCAAAGGACTTGGTGATGCCCTGGGCGTCGATCATGACTTCTCGAGGGTCCAGGCCGGGCACCGGAACGGCGCTGCTATTCATCGAATTTGGCATAGCGTTTTTCCATGCGCTGGAAGAACCAGGTCAGAACCAAGGTCATGAGCAGGTAAAAGACGGCTGCCACCAGGAAAGGGGTGGTGGTGAAGTCGCGTTGAACGATGCCGCGCGCCGTCCGCAGAATGTCGTTCAGGGCCAGCACGTAAATGAGCGAGGTGTCCTTCACCAGCGTGATGGTTTCATTGCTCATGGGAGGCAGGACGCGGCGCACCATCTGCGGCAGAACAATGCGGCGCAGCGTCTGCAGATAGCTCAGGCCCAGTACCTTGCTGCCTTCATATTGGCCGCGGTCCACTGACTGTATGCCGGCGCGAAAAATTTCCGCGAAGTAGGCGGCGTAGTTCAGTGCAAAGGCAACGATGGCGGCAGGGAAATCGGGAAGTCGAACCCC
>Ga0079224_100015881_pt1 | contig 10558 bp, 6 predicted proteins | sample Stecom2015_FD_80414 | JGI IMG/M metagenome (GOLD analysis project Ga0079224, IMG submission 80414) | Agricultural soil microbial communities from Utah to study Nitrogen management - Steer compost 2015 | ecosystem: Environmental > Terrestrial > Soil > Agricultural land | place: USA: Utah...
CCGTATCATGCCGCGTACCGCAAGCCGCGACCCGGTTTTCCGCTTGAGCCGGGCCGGGGAACCGGGACTTTTCCTTTTCCAGGCCCGAAAAGGGATCCTGGTGGGCGCGGACGGGCGCCAGGCATTGAGCCGGTAAGCGAGGAGTTTTTCAACGAAGGCGGGGCCCGGATGTACGCTTATGCTATCGACGGGGACGGGGAATTCCAAGGCCTGGGAATCCTGCCCATCGGGCGGTAAAGAGGGGAACTGGATGAGGCCTGTTTCAAGGCATCGGCTTCGGAAGCATACGCCTTCCCTGTACGTTCCTCAGGATGGTTTTGGATCCGGCCTTCCATTCGAACACGGGGACGCCGTCCTCCAAAAGCAAGGTGGAGTTGTTCCGCATGCGTAAGACCGGCGCGCGGCGATCCGTTGCATTCACGCTCAATAGAGGAACGGGGGTCTTGGAGGCTTCCGTCATTTTGTCCACGAACCAGCCATTGTCGCTGTCGTTGAGGTAATTCACGCAGTCGCCGTTCCCGGCCCCGAAGAGAATGCCCGCGAAGCCCCCGTTCATGAACCAATCGGGATGGGCCAGAAAGGTTTCGGCCGCATCGTCCTTCCATTCGGCCTCATTCGTCGAATTGCCCTCCGATACCTGCCATCCGCAAATGGGCAGGCCCGTCTTGTGGGATATGGTGCGCGTCCACAGGAAATACTTCGCGTATCCGGTCGAGTCCCACAGCCAGTTCTCATTGCCCGGTTTGTGCCCGGCATCGTGATCGGTCTTTTCCACGAAAATGACGTCGCCCATGCCGTCTTTGCCGAAACCCGAGAGGAAAGCGCCGATGATATTGGCCGAAATGATATGCGATTCCTTGCGGCCCTGTCCCACCTGCCCGGGGATGCTTACGCCCCAATGATTGGGCATGTGGCCGATGATGACGCCCTTGGGAAGCTTTTGCCGGGCGCGCCAGACGAGGTATTTCGCCCAGCCCGCCAGATTGGCGTCCCAGGTCCGGCCCGAGAGGGCATTGGCCCGGGCCATGTCCACGGGAATGGCGGTAGGATCGTCGATGGGCGTCCCGATCGCGCCCTGGGAGCCGCGCATCAGAAAGCCGTACATGTCCGGCTCGACGATGATCATATTGTCGCTTTGTCCCGCCATGGCGAGCTGGTCGAGCACCCAATCATACCGGTCGAAGTATTCGGACATGTAGGCCGCGCCGGCGAGATTGGCCGTGACGGGCCCCCATCCCTCGCCCACCTTGCCCAGATTATACCAGACTATGGCGGTTTTCACGCCCAAGCTGTCGGAATGCATGGAGTAGTCGTACACATACCCCTTGCCGCTGCGCGAATAATAGGTTTTGATATCGGGCATCACATATTGATAACGATAGGCCATACCGGCCTGCTGGGCCTTGGTGCTCTTCCCCACTTCGCGATTGTCGAAGGATCCCAAAAGGAAATTCGGCCCCCAACCGGCCGGCACCGGATTACGGACGGACGCGGGAATGGAAATCGGATTCAATCCCGTGCCGTCGGTGAGGCGCACCGAATCGATCAGCAAATCGACGCTGGTGCCCGCGACATGGGACAGCTTTACGCCGAAGGCCGAATCGCCCCCCACGCGGGAGAGCGGAACCGTGTACTCCTTCCAATCCGCGGAGGCGGGAATCGAAAGCGTGTCCATTTTATCGGAAAAGGAACCTGCGACATCGAGGCCGACTCTGATTTTCGCGGGGCCGGCGGCCTTGTTCCGGATCCACATGCGTAAATCGGCATAAGGCTTGACCGACCAGGCGCGGTCGTCGGCGAACTTGATTCCGAAATCCCAATTTTCGCCATTGGCGGGGATCCTGGCCAGTTTCAGGACGATGGCATCCGATCCGCTCAGCTTTTCCCCGCACGTGACGGGTACGGTCTTTTCGCCGTTCGATTTTTTTCCGAAAAGCATGTCAGAGGGGCCTTGGGCGTAACCGTTTCCGAGGCCATTGGCGGTTGCGGTACCGCAACCCGCGTCCAGGTAGACGGGGAAATCTTCGAGCGCGAGGCAAGGGATGGACAGGATGGATATCAAGGAGAAAGGGATGATCTTAAGCAAGGTGTTGTCTCCTGGCCGCCATGACGGCATGTTCGGGAACGTCGCCTGGAGCATAGGTAAAACGAAGGCCGGTTTCAATGCCTTGCGGGCGGCATCGTTCAGGTCACGAAGCGCGATAGATCTTCGGACTTGCTTCCAGCTATCAGCGCCTCGATTTTGGAGCGGTCCCTTATCACCAACATTTGTAATAGGGGCCATCGACCTGCCGCAACGGGTTCCGGTGAAAAAAACACCTTGGCCGTTTCGGCCGCCATCACGAATACGGATTTCACCGACGGTACCGGAAAGATCCGCATTCGCGTGAAAACATGCGACCCCACTCCCGCCGCCTTCACCAATTGCGCCTATTGCACGGCCGACGTCGGATGGCTGCGCATCGGCGGCGGGGCGAACATCCTGGGAGAAGCCAACCCCGGAGCCATGCTCCAGGCCTCTTTTCCCAGCCCGGACTATTTCACCTCGGTGAATTCCTACGGTTGCACGGGAACCGGTTCGTCGACCGGATTAATGGCCAGGACCTGGGTGACCCGCGCTTCGGGCGCCCAGCACCAATTGCAGGCCTACGTAGTGCAGATGCAGCTTGTAGACGCCCAAGGTCAGACATTCCTGCCGAACACGACCCAAGGAATCGATAATGTCGCCTCGGCCGTGAATCCTCCCGGAAATTATTCCGTCCTCTCTCCCGGATTCGAGCTGCCGGCGGGATATATCCTGATCGGCGGCGGAGGAACCGTGTTCACAACCAATCCTTCCAACAGCATCACCGCGCCTACCAACTCCTATCTGGTGGAATCCCGGCCGGTGGATACCCAGAACGGGCGGTTCTGGAAAGCCAGCGCCCGGTCGCCCATATCCCCCGCGGCCGACGAGCCCGTAAAAGCGTATGCCATAGCCGTCGAAGCCTGCCCGCAGCAATGGGCCGGCGAATGCTTCACCTCGCCCATCATCAAGCAAATTTCCGCGGCGGCGACCACGGGATACGGAACCGCCGCCTATTCCTTGGGTTCCTCCTGGGTGGGTTCCGGCCCGGGCGGATACGCGCCCACGACCACGGCCGGTCCCCGTTACCTGGCCGATCTGATCCCCTTCAACGGCACGGCCAAGGGATTCACCGTCCGCAGCAAGGGCAACGGTTCCGGCGGATCGGGAATGACCTACGGATCCTCCTTGGTTTTCGGCGTCAATTCGGCGTACTACGCATGGAACCAATTGCATTTCTTCACCATGGGCAAGCTGAGCCGTCCCTCGGGAACCAACCCGCAGCTCCAGCAATCTCCCACCGCCCCCGGGGATCAGGCGGCCACCCGATGGCATCTGGAGCCTTTCGGAGCGGGCACCCACCGGCTGCGCAACGGCAATCCCGACGGCGGCGCCGAATGCGCCTACCGCGATGGTTCGACCTCGATTGTCCGTGTCAAGGCTTGCGGCAGCGGGAATGAATTCAAATGGATCGTCAGTCCGTTTCCCTACGGATTCACCCTCAAGAACGCGACCAACAACCAGTGCCTCGGCGCCAATGGAACCTCAGGCACCACCAATGTGACGCTAAAAGCCTGCGGGTCGAGTGGCGCCCAGTCGATGCACCTCGGGAGAACCAACTGGCCTGATTGAGGCGAGGAGGCCCGGGGCAAAGGCGCTTCCGCCTGGCCGCGACGCCGGACGCGTCAGAAGTCATATACGAGTCCGGCGGAGGCGATGAAGAAATGCAGCCAATTATCGACATACCCGTCGCCCGGCTCCGAGTCGTCCTCGCTCGCTCCGGTGGCGCCGCCGCCCAGATACCGGAAGTTGAGGAACAGGGCCATGGGCTTCCGGACCAGCGCTCCGAACCGGAGGCTCGCGTCCAGAATGGCGCCCTCCACTTCATTGTCGCTGCCGTTGAGATAGCTGACGGGAGCGTAAATGCCGTCGGCTTCCGCTTCGGTATAGAAGCGCTTTCCCATGGGAATGTTCCACCGCAACTTCAGTGCGGGAACGAGGCCGACATCCGCATTCCTCGTGAATGTGGTTCCGTCGGATGAAGCGAAGGTGATGAGGGCGTTGCGGATCTGCAGGGTAAGCCCCAAGGCGAACTTCTGCCCTCCATCGGGCGTGATCTCCCGCAGGTAACTGAACCGGTAAAAGGGGAAACCGTAAACGGTTTCGAGCGAGGAGGAGGCCGGAAAGGTGATATCGTTGAAGACCGCGTCTTCTTCGAGATCCACCCGGGAATCGAGCCTAAGAGGTTGGTAGAGCAGGATGAAGGTATTGCGCTTTCCCGCATCCATCTCCAGGGAGAATCTGCTTACCGGGAAAAGGAGATCCTGTCCGCCCTGCTCGACATAGTCGAATTCGGTCCCTTGCCTGCCGAATTGAATCTGGTGGGAAAGCACGGCCAGGGCGCCGAATTCGGCCACACCGCGGATCCGGAAATCGTCCTTGCTCCCCCAGAGCCGGAAGGCTTCCACGGGCGGGGTCAAGGCGGCGGCGAAGGCGAAACAGGCGGCGGGCAAGAACGGATAATTCCTCATAGCAATCCTTGTTGTGCGGGAACCGCGTTGTGCGAGAGCGATCGGAGCCGCCCCTTTTCCGAAAGAGCGCTCCCGTGAAGGCAAATTAAGTTTCGGGAGGCGAGAGGGGCAAACGGAGTTTCAGCAAGGGAACGGGGATGCGGATCGCATCGGGCTTCAGCGGAACCGCGCCGACAACCCGACGCCTTCCGGTCCGGCGACCAGAATGCGTTCCGCCGATAATACGCCGTCGCTCCAGCCCTCGAAAACCTTGCCGGGGGCCCGGGCCAGCAGGCGGATTGGAACTCCCTCGAAGTGGACGCCCTGGTATGCCCGGCCTACGTCGAAGCCCTCCACGTCGATCGTCCCTCCTTCGGAAGTCAAAACGATGTTGACGGTATCGCCCAGCCCATACCAGGCTTGCATGTCGGCCAGCACCGCGGCGGGGCGGCGCTGCAGAAAGTCGTTGACCTCGGTCTTGATCCTGGAAATGCGGTTAGTGGAAAGGTTCCAGCGCGCGATATCCCATTTGATTTCCTGGGCGAGCGTGCCCTGCATGCTGTCGAGGACCGCGATGGCCCGCTCCGGCGCGAAGTTCGTGGCGAGCATCACGCAGAGACGGTTCACGAAACGCGCCCTCCAAACCGGATTCGCGGATAATTTCCTGAAAAAAACGGTGTGCTTCGGACCATTGGGATAATCCGCCACGACCGTGGAATCGCCCAGGAACTCGAACATGTTCTCTTCCCCGCTGAATCCGCCCAGCCCGCCGTCCAGATCGAAGAGCATCATGCGCCATGGCGTGACAGGAGCGACGCGCCGCCAGGCGCGGGTATTGTTCGCGGGCCAATCGGTATTCGACGCCCAGATCTCGGCGGCCAGATAGGTGGCCATATTGTCCAGGTCCAGCATTTCCGAGGCTTGTTTCAAGGCGGCCGAATCGGAAAGGTCGGCGCCGAGGAACCAATCGACCATGGCGTTCCAACCCGTGGCCGCGCCGGCCTGGACTTCCCGGCCGTTCTTGATCAGGTCGATCCCATCGGACGGGTATCCGAAGCGCGTATCCAGGTAGTCGGCGTCGAGCCTTTCGCGCAAATCGTAGATGCCCCAATACCTGCCGTTGATGTAAACGACGGCGTATCGCGACAATTGGTATTCGAGACCGCGGCCCTCGGTGAGCAAGGTTCCGAGCGCATCCCGGGACAGGACGGTTTCATATTCTCCGCCCATATTGCGCAGCGCAAGACCCTTGAAGCGGGTGAACTCAGGATGTTGCGGGAAGAGAGGGTACTCGATCCTGCGGGCCCCGTATTTCTCGCGGAACTGCACCGACAGCGGGCGCTTGGGTCTATCGCGGCTCCAGTTCCCGAAAATGCTCACGCCCGCCTTCTCCGAAAAGGCCTGGCGACCGCCCTTTTCGAGAAATGCCACCTGGGCGGGCAACTCGGTATCTTCCCAATAATTGGCCCCGTAATGGGGTCTCGCCGGAGAAGCACCGGGGCCTTCCATGTAAATGCCGGTAACGGAATCGAACATGGCGATCGAATCCACTATGATGGAAAGTACCGGAAGCGACGGTCTTTCTCCGAACAGGAAGAACCCGGACACAACCGGACCGGATCGGCCCTCCGGGTCGAAAGCCGCGCAGGAGTATGCCCGTGTGGAATCCAGGCGGATTCCTTCTCCTGCTTCCGGGGACGCGGGTCCGGGCTGAAGGCCTCCGGTCGCGCAGCGGACGACCGCTCCGGGCACCGGGGCCAGGCGGACGAATACGGGTTCGGAATGGTATCCGGTCGCCGTCAGGAAGGTAGGCGCGGGCAGGGCGGCGGTAGGCGCTTCGGATGGGTTTTCCTGATCCGGGGTGGGGCCTTCGCGCTGGGCATATTTCCGCGAGGGAGGGAGGCGCGACCAGGTCGCGGTAGCGGGCATCTCGGGATAGGATACCGATTGCCGCATGGTTCCGGAAGTGTCTTCGAGGTGGAGAACGCCGCCCTTGCGGTGGAGCTCGAAGGAGGAATGAGGCCTCAGGGCCGAACGGTAGAAGCGCAAATCGGCAGCGGTGAAGCGGTAGGTGCCGAAGCGCCTGGTCGGCGGAATGAAATGGACTTGGGCCAGCCGCCGGAAATCCGTCGCCACGCCGTGCAGGGAAAGGTCATAAGTGTCCAGGCGCTTTCCGGTGCCCGTCAGGCGGAGAATCTCCCCGTCATAACATTCCCGGCCGGCTTCGCAAAAACGGACCTCCAGGAACTGGCCTTCCGGAATGGTCGCGCGCAAAAGCAGGCGATCCCGGCCGCTCACGTCCAGTAGGCCTCCCGGCATGGACATGGCGATTTCGACCGCCGACCATTCCAGCGCCGTTCCGAAATAATCGGCCAAGGTCATGGTGGCGCTCAGCGCCCGGATGCTGTCGGGCATAAGGTAACCCCAAAGCCTCCCCGGAATCTCCCACTGGCCGAAAGAGGAGCGCCCCCCGGGGTTGTTCATGGAATCGCTCCAGGCATGACCCAGATTGTGGAATGCGTTCACGGTATCTCCCGCGGGAACGGCGCGCCTGCGGTCCAGGCCGGAAAAGAAAACCAACATGCTGCCGCCCGGAGGCAGGGATGTATCGGGCAGCCTCCAGCCCGGGCCATCATCCTTTTTGCCCCTGAACCGCCATGCTCCCAGAGGCACGGAGGTGTCGGCGACGTTCGAAATTTCGACCCAGCCCGGATCCTCGCCCCGTTCATCGGTAAAATCCACATTCCCCGGCACGATCTCCTCGATCACCAGAGGAGTCAGAGCTATCGAATCGGGTGAGTCCGGACCGAGAATCGGACCGCCGCCGGGAGGGGTGGAGTCGGATTTATGGCATGAAATCAGGAAGACCGCCGCGGCGAGCAGGCTCAGGCCGGTTCCGAAGGAGGGTCCACATGGAATTGCTTTTAACGCTTTTTGCATGGCTTGAATCCGGTTCCGCAAGTAATGGCAGACCACAATGAGTAGTGAAAACATAATCGACGGTTTCGGAAAAGGCCCGGCAATTCAGGATACGATGCCCATCCAGGTCATAGCGGCGACTTCGGTTCCCCTATGGCCGGGTTTTGGATTCGGCCCCGTTTTCTATTTTCCTATCCGGAAAGGATGCGCGAACCGGCCATGGGAAAAATATTCCGACTTTCGGGAATCCTGATATTCCTGGCCCTGTCTCCGGCCTTGGCCGGGCACGCCTCCGTATTGACCCATGCCGAGGCCGGCGAGTTGGCTTCGATTCTATCCGAAAGCGGCATAATCCGGCACTTCTGCGTTCCTTGCGGGGATTCCACGTGGAGCACCGAAAGAGTACGCGCGGCGAAAGCTCTTCCCGCCCGCCCGGACTCGGACGAATGGGCCGTTTCCGTGAACGGAAAATCCGTGGACGCGGCCTATATCTACGTGCAACGGAACGGCCGATGGACGAATGCGGCCTGGGCGGCAGGCCTGAAATTTCCCGATATTCCCTCGACCTTAAAATCGGCTTTGAACCAGGCCGATATCCAGCCTCCTGATTCGGCCTTCGCCTTCTTCACCTGGTCGGGAACCTATAGCCTGGAAGATTCGGTAAGGCGCGCGAAGTCGAAGCATGCCACCACCATGGATTATTCCCTAAATGTTTTCGATTTGGGCGACAGTCTTACCGCCAGACTGGAGGTCAACGGGATCGACGTGGCCCATAGGATGGGCTTGCGCGCGCTCGGGCAGGGCGACACGGTCACAATGGTATTGCAGCGGTACCTCAAGCAGAATTTCGGAAGACCCTATTCCCCGGGAGCCACTCTGTTCACTCTCATCCGTAGAAGGGACGGCGAAATATCCACCCATTGGGGGGCCGTTAAGCCCGAAAGCCAGTCGGTTTCGGCGTCGGGTTTCCGCCGCCTCGATCTGAACCCCAATAAAGTGGTGGATTGAAACTTCCGGGAGCTTACTCCAGGACCAGGAAGCTCCCGCTATACTCGGTCGATCCGCTGCGGAAGCGGAAAGTATAGGGTCCGCTCGCGACGGGCCGCCCGTGGGTATCCCTGAGGTTCCAAACCGCCGGCTTGCGCAGGCCCCATCCACCGTCCCGGCTCCTGTGCGCGATGCGACCCGAAACGTCCCGGATCACGAGCGTCCAGGGTCTTTCGACGGCCGAATCCGGAGGCCCGAAGCGTATGGGTGAGCGCCGGGAAACGCGCCCGATGCGTCCCTTGAGCGTATCCGCGGCGGCCGTACTCGGGGACCCGTACACGATTCCGCCCGCGACTTTGGCCCATAACATGCTCCAGCTTTCCTCGCCCCGGATATTCAGGTGGATTCCATCGGCGGAAAGCTCCTGCGGCCGCCGCTGGAACCACGAATAGAGATCCACGGCGCAACGTCCCTTCTCAGCATCGAAGAATTCCGGTGTCCGCCTGGAACACAGCGGATCGTAGATTTCCGTCACATAGGGACCCGATCCGTTCTCGTCCGGCGGAACAGACAGGTCGCCCGGGTAACGGCGGTAGGACAGTCTGGCGAGCACGGGTATGATGCCCGCGTTTTCCAAGGTGTCAAGAATGGTCTCCAGATTGGCTTGGAGCTCCTCCGCGTATCCGGGGAAAGGACGGGAAAAGGTTACATCGTTGCCGCCGATATGGACCAGGGCATAACCCGCATGGGGATGCGATTCCAATAAGGCGGGGAGATTGCCGAGCAGGTCGCCCGAACTCCATCCGCGCACCGCCAGATTGAACAGCACCGGATCGGCCCGGGGATGCGCGCGCCGGATGACGGGGTGGAAACGCGCCTGCCGCATGCTCTGGTTCTGGATACTCGCGCCCAAGGCCAGCCAATAATCGTTCCGCATGCCGCGGCGCGGCGCGTACAATCCCAGGTTCCATACCTTGAGCGTGCCGGCCCCGTTGCCCTTGAACCGCACGCGCACCCACAGTCCTTTGGGAGGCGGTATATCGACCTTGTTCAGGAAGGGTCCGGAAACGGAAGTATCCAGACCCAGCCAATCGCCGTTCCTGCCGTCGGTAGTATTGAATGAGGCTTCCAACACCGCTTCGATCTGGCTGGAGGCGGAATAGGTCAACATCACAGGAGTGGATAGGGAGTCCGGAAACCGCATCGAAAACCATTGCCCGTCGCGGGCCGCGCCCGGACGCCAAGTGGAGGTTTTTCCTTTGAGCAGATTGGACAACGCGGCGGGATTCCCCGATGCTTCGATCCGAACCGGTTTCGCCCGCCAATTCTCCCGGGGCGAAAGGCCGCCGGAACGCCCCTCCAGCGGGGCCGCAAGCGCGACGGCCCATACGACGGCCAATCGCGGCCAGCGGAAAAACGGATTCATCCGGCCCGGACCTGGATCCCGGCCCTCTATCTGAAATCCGGAAGCATGGGGAGAATATCTTATCAAACCGGGATCACCGTCAAGTCGGCGGGTACGCCGTCCGGATAACGCTTGCCGCCTCCTGCGGCATTTCATTTCTTATCCCATAATCCGGATCGCGGAAGAAGCGGTCAAAGGCGCGTCCGCACCGGTTTACCCAGGAGGCCCCTATGTCGAAAAGAACTTCCGTCCTCATTCCCCTTTTGGTGACCGCAGGATTGCTCGCGGCTCCCATCCCGGCCCGGGAAAAGCCGGCAACGGCCCCGCCGGGCGCGGAGAAATCGTCCAAGACCAAGGTCCTGGAAACGGGGGCCAAGGTTCTCCAGAACATGGGGCCGGTGGGAAAAATCGACATGTACCTTGTCGGTTTCCACCCCATGAAGGAAAATCCCGGACATTCCATGGAGGCCCATCATTATTGCAGACAGTTCAATGAGGACTTCGCCCAATGCGTCCTGTTCGACGGCAACTCCGACGAGGCCAACATGAACGGGATCGAATATATCATTTCGGAAAAGGTTTTCGAAACCCTGCCGGAGGGCGAACGGAAATACTGGCATCCGCACAACTATGAAATCCTGTCGGGCCAACTGGTCATGCCGGGGTTGCCCG
>Ga0079224_100015882_pt1 | contig 10557 bp, 9 predicted proteins | sample Stecom2015_FD_80414 | JGI IMG/M metagenome (GOLD analysis project Ga0079224, IMG submission 80414) | Agricultural soil microbial communities from Utah to study Nitrogen management - Steer compost 2015 | ecosystem: Environmental > Terrestrial > Soil > Agricultural land | place: USA: Utah...
AGGAACCGTTCGTCTTCCGTGAGGTACCCACCAATGTATCGCCTCGGCGTGGCTGAACCTCCAAATATAAGGGTATCTTCGCTTTGCGGGGTTTCGAGTTTGTGGAAGAAAAGTTGATGTTGATCGGTAATTCCCGAAAGTGTGCTGCCTTCATCGGGCTTCTTATAACTGCTGTAATAAAACCCCTCGTTGCCACGCCAGGCCAGGCCGCTGAATTTCACGTCTACCAGGGTGTCGCCCACCACCGATTTGTCTTCCGCCCGGATCACCACAACTTTTCGCCAATCGGACCCGCCTTCCGATAGCTGGTAAGCCATTAGGCTGCCATCGCGCGAAAACGCGATACCGGCCAGCGAGGTGGTGCCGTCTTCGGAAAATTTGTTGGGATCAAGGAACACTTCCACATCGCTATCGTCGCCTTTCTGGCGATACAGCACACTTTGGTTCTGCAACCCATCGTTCTTGTAGAAATAGGTATAGTCGCCCTCTTTAAATGGCGCGGAGAATTTTTCGTAATCCCATAGCTGTTCTAACCGCTTATAAATCGCATTGCGGAAAGGGATCTGTTTTAGATAGTCATTGGTAACCTTATTCTGCTCGGTCACCCACGCCTTCGTGTCGGCTGCCGTATCGTTCTCAAGCCAGCGGTAAGGGTCGGTTACTTCCGTGCCGAAATAATTGTCAGACACTTCTCCTTTTTCCGTTGCCGGATAAGGTAACAGTGTAATTTCTTCTGCGGGCGGTATAGCCCTCTGGTTTTGACATGCGGTGACGATCGTAGCCAATACGATAAGTTTTACGTTTTTATTCATGGTGCAATAGTTTTCGGTAACGTATCCGACTAAGGCAAAACTAATAAGAATTTCTTACTTTTCCGTAGCAGGAAAGCTCCACATGGCAGCGAAGAGCGCAATAAATTTCTCATTGATACCTCATAAAATATCAATTATTTATCTAAGTTTGGCCGCATGGCGATACGCGATAAGATTTATTTCGCTTCTGATTTTCATCTGGGGGCACATCCCCGCTCCGCAACACCGGAGCGGGAAGCGCGTATAGTGAGTTGGCTTGACCATATCAAGGCCGACGCTGCCGAGCTTTACCTGATGGGCGATGTCTTTGATTTCTGGTTTGAATATGCCACGGTAGTTCCCAAAGGCTATATCCGGTTTTTGGGTAAACTGGCCGAATTGGCCGACGAGGGCGTAAAGATTACGTTCTTCAAGGGCAACCACGACATGTGGATGTTTGGGTACTTGAAAGATGAACTCAGTGCGACCATCGTCGACAACGAACTCATCATCGAGCGGAGCGGTAAAACCTTCTACCTGCACCATGGTGATGGCCTGGGCCCCGGCGATCGTACCTATAAAATACTTAAAAAAATATTCCGTAGCCGGTTTTGCCAATGGCTGTTTGCCCGGCTGCACCCCAATCTGGGCATCGGAATTGCCCGGCGATGGTCCGCCCACAGCCGCATTGCTTCGGGTGGACAGGAAACATTTCAGGGAGATGCCAACGAGTGGTTAGCAGTATATGCCAGGACACTCCTCGAACACCAACACTACGATTATTTCGTCTTTGGCCATCGCCACCTTCCGCTCGACCTTGCATTGCCGAACGACAGCAGGTACATCAACCTGGGCGAGTGGATCAATTACAACACCTACGCCATATTTGATGGTGAACAACTGGAATTGAAGACATGGCCGGCGTAATTTCAAACGGATCGCTTGCACCCGCAGCAATGGAGTCCATTCTCACCCATACATTTGGTATTCCCGGCGATTCGCTTGCAAAACTCACTGGTATCGTCCGGATCATTGATCTACCAAAAGGTCATTTAGTGCTCGGCGCTGGTAAACTCGAACGCGATATTTATTTCATGGTCCAAGGTATAGCTCGTGTCTACTACTACCGCGACGGCAATGCTGCTACGCTTTGCTTTAACAGCGAAGGAGACGTATTGATTTCGCTAAAAAGTTATATTGAAAATCAGCCCGGTTACGAAAACATCGAGCTGCTGGAACCCAGCAGGCTGCTCCAGCTAAAGACCAATGATCTCAATAAACTGTATGCATCGGATATCCACATCGCCAACTGGGGCCGCCGATTAACCGAGTTGGAGTTGATCAAGACCGAAGAGCGGCTGATGTCCAAGCTTTTCAATACGGCATCGGAACGTTACCGCGAACTTATACAAAAACAACCACAATTACTCCAACGTGTACAATTAGGCCACATTGCGTCGTACCTTGGCATTAGCCAGGTAACCCTAAGCCGCATCCGGGCGGAAGTCAGGTAGTTTTTATCATTTGTAAAAAAGTTAGTCCCGTTAAATACGGATATTTGCGCCATTGATATTTTAACAAGGAGCAGCATATGAATTGGGTTATTTTAATCATTGCCGGTCTTTTCGAAGTCGGGTTTACGACAAGTCTGGGTAAAGCAAAGGAAACGACGGGCATGGCCTCATACCTGTGGTACGGTAGTTTTGCCGTATGTCTGACCGTGAGTATGATCTTGCTGATTAAGGCTACGCAAACACTTCCTTTGGGGACAGCTTATGCCGTATGGACAGGCATCGGAGCCGTGGGCACCGTACTGATGGGCATCATTTTCTTCAATGAGCCCGCTACGCTATGGCGATTGGTCTTCATCACCACGCTTATCGGTTCCATCATCGGCCTCAAGGTTGTCGCATCCCACTAATCATAGTGTGATTCAATTTTCGGTCTGGAAAACCATAAAAAAACGTACTTTTGCACACAGTTTTTGCTGTTCGGAGTACGGCATGTGTTTTTCCTTATCCCGGGAAACGGACCCTTCGGATCGTAGGCAAAAAACGAAAATTAAGGCGTTATGTTAGAAAAATTAAAAGCCATAAAAGACCGCTGGGAAGAGGTAGAGCGCGAATTGAGCAGTCCTGAAGCGATCAACGACATGAAGCGTTTCGCACAGCTCAACAAGGAATACAAGGATCTGGGCAAAATCGTGGATCAATACCATATCTATAAGAATATGGTGAGCAATATCGACACGAATAAAAATATCCTGGCCAACGAAAAGGACCAGGAGCTACGCGAAATGGCCAAGGAAGAACTGGATATTTTATTTGAGCAGAAAGCGATCAAAGAAGAAGAAATACGCTTGATGCTCATTCCCAAAGACCCCGAGGATTCCAAGAACGCCATCCTGGAAATACGTGGTGGCACGGGTGGTGATGAAGCCGCTCTTTTTGCCGGCGACCTATACCGGATGTACAGTCGCTTCTTCGAAGAGAAAGGCTGGCGCACCGAGGTGATGGATGTAACCGAAGGTACAGCAGGCGGCTATAAGGAAGTGATCCTGAAGGTAACCGGAGAAGACGTCTATGGCCAGTTAAAATACGAGTCGGGCGTACACCGGGTGCAACGTGTTCCGGATACCGAAACCCAGGGAAGGGTGCATACATCGGCCGCATCGGTGGCCGTGCTGCCGGAAGCAGAGGAGGTGGATGTTGAAATCAATCCCGCCGATATTGAGATGCAGACCTCCCGCTCGGGCGGTGCCGGAGGACAGAACGTAAACAAAGTGGAAACAAAGGTACAACTTACCCATAAGCCTACGGGCATTGTGGTGGTGTGCCAGGTGGAACGTTCCCAACTGGCCAATCGGGAGCTGGCCATGGAAATGCTGCGATCCAAACTCTACGAGTTGGAAGTACAGAAAAAACACGGCGACATTGCCGCCAAACGGAAGACGATGGTTTCCACGGGCGACCGATCCGCCAAAATCCGGACATACAATTACCCTCAGGGCCGGGTTACCGAACACCGCATTGGGCTTACCATGTACAACCTGACAGCAGTGATGGACGGTGATATTCAAGAGATTATCGATGCGCTCCAGTTTGCCGAAAATGCGGAAAAAATGAAAGAGGGTGCAACTATCTAATTATTTTAAAAATTTTGTTTGCAAATAGATAAAACAAGCTATATTTGCAGTCCCGAAAGGGAAGCAGGTTCGGTAGTTCAGCTGGTTAGAATACATGCCTGTCATCTCGCCTTAGGCGAGACGGGTTCGAGTCCCGTCCGGACTTTAAAAGGACACTTTGAAATAAGGAAAAAACGGTTCGGTCTCATTCGAACGAGACCGCTGGTTAGAATACGTGCCTGTCATCTCGCCTAAGGCGAGACGGGTTCGAGTCCCGTCCGGACTTTAAAAGGACACTTTGAAATAAGGAAAAAACGGTTCGGTAGTTCAGCTGGTTAGAATACATGCCTGTCACGCATGGGGTCGCGGGTTCGAGTCCCGTCCGGACCGCCAGTTTAAAAAGAGGGTGCAACGAGCACCCTTTTTTGTTTATGCCTTATTACGTCTACATCATCAAGAGCAAATCCGACGGCACCCTATACAAAGGAAGTACCAGCGATTACATCAAGCGCTTCGACGAGCACAACCTGGGGTTAAGCAGGTACACCCGAAACAGAACCCCCTGGGAATTGATGTACGTCGAGATACACGGAAGCAAATCAGAAGCACTGATCCGTGAAAAGAAACTCAAAAGGTGCAACAAGGATTATTTGATTTGGTTGGCTGAGCAACCCAGCAACATACTCAAAGCTTGAAGCCACGACCGAAATACATGCCTGTCGCATAGCCTTGGGCGAGACGGATATGAGCCGTTCTCAAATATATTTCATCTCCATCGCGTTATGGATAAGTGCGGCTACATTGGTTACCTTAAATTTTTGCAACAGATTGCGGCGGTGGCTCTCTACCGTAAGTGGGCTAATAAAAATTTTCTCACCGATCTCTGCCGAGTTCAACCCTTGCGCCAGCCAATGGAGCACTTCTTTCTCCCGGCGCGTAATCACCGGCAAATCTCCCGATTTCACGCCCGCTATAATCTCCCGTACGTTTTTGCTAAGCCCTATTCCGCCCGATACGACCTGATGGATAGCATCCACTACTTCATCCCGGTCGGCATTCTTAAGCAGATATCCCGACGCACCGGCCTGCAGCATGCGTTGGATGATGCTATGCTCATTAATATTACTGATAGCAATAACCTTGCAGGCTGTATTTAGCTGTTGCACCTCCGCACAGGCGTCGATACCATTTTTTCCAGGCATATTGATATCCAGGAGCACGACATCCACGGCTTCCCTTCCAATATAGGCTAACCCGCTGTCCGCGTCCGTAAATGTTTCCGCAAGCCGGATCCCCGGAATATCCTGCAACATGAATGAAAAGCCCTGTAGTACAACGGGATGATCATCGATGATGATGACATTCAACATATTACTATTCATATCAAATCGGTATTTCAATATTTACAGTGGTTCCCCGACCGGCATAGCTATCCATCTCCACTGTACCGTGCAACAATGCCACCCGATTTTCCACATTTTTCAACCCGAGCCCTTTTTTGCCCACTTCCTGCGGATTAAATCCGCACCCGTCGTCTTCGACGGTCAGTGAAAGGGAACGGTCGCTCTCGCTGCACTGTACAATGATTTGGTTCGCACCGGCGTGTTTAATGGCGTTATTAAGCAATTCCTGTACAATTCGATACACGCCAATCAGGACGGACTGTGGATAGCTCGTGTTCAAATCGAACCCGTGGAATTTGACCGACGTGGCAGGGGTATCCATATACTCACATAAATCGGCCAGCGCCGGCTTCAACCCCATATACAATAACGACTCTGGCATCAAATTACGGGCTACCCGCCGCAATTCATCGACCGATCGGTCCAGTTCGCGGATTACGGATTCCATCTCATTGTTCGGCACCGCCGTCTGCTCCCGCTCTTTTGTCGCAGCGACCGACAAACGTAGCTTCACCCCCGCCAGTAAACCACCCAGTCCGTCATGCAGATCACGCGAAATCCGGTTCCGCTCCTCTTCCTGCCCCCGGAGGATGGAGTCGAATTGCCTGAGTTGCTCCTGCTGCTTGAGGTTCAGCAATTCTTCCTCGTGCAACCGCTCCTGCTGGTCTAACGCCACGCGGTTGCTATGTGCAAGTTTCCACGAAAAATAAGCGATAGTTAGTGCGATAGTCAGACTTGCGATAAGCAACATCATCCAACCCCTGTTTTTATCGATTGCCGATTGCTGCCTCCGGTTCGCATCTTGCAATTTCAGGATTTCATTTTCTTGTTCCACCGTTTGGAACTTCTTTTCGAGATCCAGTATTTTCAACATCGTTTCGCTTTCCTGCAACGAATCCTTAGCCAAAGCATAGTTGCGCATCTGCTCAAACGCCAACTTGTAATTACCAAGGTGATACTCTGTATTAGCCATTTCCCGGCTATGCAATAACCGGTTTTGCGCAATAGTATGGGGGCCATGGGTATTTGCAATGGCCAGGTATTTTTTCGCATTCACATACTCTCCCCAATCCCGGTAAGTCGCATATATTTCAAAATAAAGATCACGAAGGGAATAATCGTCTAGCAGGTCTTCTGCTATCGCAATCCCACGATGAAAACTTGCCAATGCACGTTCCTTGTCTTTTGTCCGCCGGAAGTAAACACCAGCCGTACGGTAGTAATACGGGGCATAAGTAGAATGAGGCACTGCGCTTAACTGAAATTCGGCACTATCGAGATAACTTTTGGCCCGAGTGATGTTACCGAGATTCATCTCGTTTTTGGCGGCGTTTACAAATACGGTTAGTTTATTTTCGTGCGCCTGTGTAAATTTCGACAGCGTATGCATGGCCTGCTCATAATAGTTGGCGGCGGATTCGAAATCGTTGAGGTTGCCGAGTATCAGCCCGATATTCTGCAGGTGTTGACTTACGGCACTGCTATCGCCAGCCATGCGTGAATAGGGAAGTGCTTTGTCGATAATAACATCGAGGTACTGGGCGGCACTATCCTGCGCCTGCAGCAGGGTGCCGTAATTATTCCACGCCCTGGCCTGGTACACGTAAGCCCGCGGAAACGAATACGCCGAGAGGAGGTCGGCAGCACGCAAGTAATATGTCTTAGCTTTCTCCATATCGTGCGCGTAGATTACGTTCGCACGATGATGCCATAGCAAGCCTTGGTGGTAATCACTGGGGTGTGTTCCCATGACGTTTCTTGCCTGTGCTATATAGCCGAACGCTTTGGACGTATCCCGATCGCACCAATAGAAACTCAAATCCAGCAAACGCTCGATTTTCACGCTGTCATTAGGCGATAGCCGCACGAGCCTTTCGAGGCTATCGGCAAACGCTCCCGTTTCAGGTTTAACCTGCTGACCCAGCACGAAGGCAATTTGGATAGCTGCAAATAAAAAAGCGATAAGATGTTTCATATACCTTCTTCAACTTTTCAAAGGTAGCCGCATCAAACCTAAAATACAATCCACGAAAACACGTGTTTTTGCGTACCGCTTTCAACTTCCTGCCAGTTGTGCAATTTACCCAATCATTAATGTTAATTTTATTAGTAATATCGGCGAGATTATTTGGGAAAACATAATCATTTTATTAATTTTACTAAAAATATTAGAACATATGAACACAGTACCATCCTTCCCCTACGGTCTTCATTTGTACGAGTATCTATTGATTATCGAGCCCAATAAACTCGTACAGAAGCAATTACAGGCTTTCAAACAGTATTTTATCAGCAACCACCGCTACCCCAACGCCATTGTTTCCAAAAGCCATATCACCTTAATGCGGTTTATTCAGTACGATAGCTACGAAAAACACATTATCCGGGCGCTTCAGCAAATAGCGGATATGGCAAATCCTTTTGATGTAGAGTTACATGGATTTGGCAGTTTTGGCCACACCTTATTCGTCGATGTTGCGTCGGCAGCTCCTATTCTCCAATTGATTGCTACACATCGCCGAGCACTCCACCCCTTGGTAAGCGGAGTAAAGGGACATACTGCGCGGTTCGTAACAAAGCCGCATATAACGATTGCCAGAAAATTGACACCACCACAACACGAGGCAATCTGGCCTATCTGGAATCGTACAGATTATAGCGGTGGATTTCGTGCACGGAATATGACGCTATTGAGGCGACGCGTCGGTACGCATATGTACATTACCGTTAAGAAATTTGACTTCCTCGGTATATCTCCCCCTTTTATACAAGGGAAACTTTTTGCCTAATTTCCCAACACCGGGATGATACCGCTTTCGTTCGTGCTATCCGGCCCTTAGCGTCGCCTCATCGCCGTACATCATCTTGCGAAGGTTGTTAAGCGCATAGCGCATCCGGCCAAGCGCAGTATTGATACTGACTTCGGTAACCGCCGCAATCTCCTTGAAACTCATGTCGCCATAATGGCGCATGATAAGCACCTCTTTCTGGTCGTCTGGTAGGCGTTGTATCATCCGTCGCAGATCGCTATGGACTTGCTCGCGGATCATCCGTGTTTCCACACTTTCATCCGAAAATTGCAACACATCGAAAATATCGAAACCATCGCTATTTACCACCACCGGCGCACGCCGTTCCTTCCGGTAGTAATCAATAACAAGGTTATGTGCTATCCGCATCACCCAGGGAAGAAATTTGCCTTCCTCATTGTAGCGACCGCTTCTCAGCGTGTTGATGACCTTAATAAAGGTATCCTGGAAAATATCCTCCGCTAAAGGCTCATCCTTTACCAATAAATAAATGGATGTATATAATTTGGTTTTATATCGGTCTATCAGAATCTCAAGTCCTGCCTCGTCACCAGCTGCATAAAGACGGACGAGCTCCTGGTCCGTTCGTTGTTCAAGCTTCATAATACGCTACTCCCGCTTTTACTATTTTCAACAAATAAGTAATCTCTTTCTTGTAGTCGTATTTCCTATAGTAGCTCTCCTCTCAATGATTGTGTAATCAGGTCAAAAAAAAGGAAAATTTTCAGTATTTCAAAGCTTTTGTTCGAATTTTGCTTTTTTTAGCTCCTTTGTCACCCTGTGTAACTAAAAAGCCTTGTTTCGCAGTTGCGAAACAAGGCCTTAACCAAAAATCCGATGGTTTATTTATACAACGGATATTCGGCCATCAAGGTTTTCACTTTATTGTGGATCTTATCCAGTGCCGTGTCATCATCATGTTTCAACAATGCCACATCAATCATTTCCGCAATTTCCAGCATCTGATCTTCCTTGAGACCCCGTGTAGTGATGGCCGCTGTACCTAGACGGATGCCGGAAGTAACGAACGGCGACCGGTCATCAAACGGCACCATGTTCTTGTTGATGGTGATACCGGCCTTGCCCAAAGCAGCTTCAGCAGCCTTACCGCTGATTCCTTTGTTGCGAAGGTCGATAAGCATCAGATGATTTTCCGTTCCACCTGATATAATGTGGTAATCTTTATTCACAAACGCCTGTGCCAACGTCGCCGCATTTTTCTTCACCTGGATGATATATTCCATATAATCCTCACTCAATGCTTCGCCGAACGCGATTGCTTTGGCCGCAATGATATGTTCCAGCGGTCCGCCCTGCGTACCCGGGAAAACCGCTAAGTCGAGCAATGATGTGATGCTCCGGGTTTCACCTTTCGGCGTTTTGATGCCCCATGGGTTCTCAAAATCTTTACCTACCATGATGAGGCCACCCCGCGGCCCGCGCAGTGTTTTATGGGTAGTGGTGGTTACCACGTGGCAATGCGGCAGCGGATCGCTCAGTAATCCCCGGGCAATGAGGCCTGCCGGATGCGATATATCGGCCACAACCAGCGCGCCGATCTCGTCGGCCACCTTGCGGATGAAAGCGTAGTCCCAATCGCGCGAATATGCCGAAGCACCGCAAATGATCACTTTCGGTTTTTCTTGCAGGGCCACCTCTTCCAACTGCTTATAGTCAATCAAACCTGTTACCCTATCTACACCGTAAAATAGTGGCTGGTAAAGTTTTCCCGAAAAATTGACCGGAGAACCATGGGTAAGGTGTCCGCCATGGGAGAGGTCGAAACCTAAAATTTTATCGCCCGGCTGCAGCAACGCCAAAAATACGGCCGCATTGGCCTGTGCGCCCGAGTGGGGTTGCACATTCACCCATTCTGCATTAAACAACTGCTTAGCCCGCTCAATGGCAATCGTTTCTACCTCATCAACGACCTCGCAACCGCCATAATAGCGTTTACCGGGCAAGCCTTCGGCATATTTGTTGGTCAATACCGACCCCGCAGCTTCCATCACTTGCCGGCTCACGAAGTTTTCTGATGCAATGAGTTCGATGCCTTCTTCCTGGCGGGTGAGCTCCTGGTTGATTAATTTAAATATGGTTTCGTCCCTTCTCATTATGGTACAAAGAATTGAATGTTAAAAAGTTGCGCAAAGATATAAACTTGCGCGCAATATTCAACCCACCAACTGACTTTTGATGGTTTTTATTGCCAGGTCATACGGATTTTCATCCAGTGCGGCCACGTGTGCCAGCAGCACGGTACTTAGTTCCTTAGCGGAGGCATTTGGTGGCAGGCCAGCGCCCGCATTCCGGATAAGGGCTACGGTATTGTCTTTTACACGTACGGTGACCGACCATGCCACATCACTTACATACAGCTGCTGCGTGATATTATGTTCATATTCGGCACGAATTTCTTCGACAAGCCG
>Ga0079224_100015883_pt1 | contig 10556 bp, 8 predicted proteins | sample Stecom2015_FD_80414 | JGI IMG/M metagenome (GOLD analysis project Ga0079224, IMG submission 80414) | Agricultural soil microbial communities from Utah to study Nitrogen management - Steer compost 2015 | ecosystem: Environmental > Terrestrial > Soil > Agricultural land | place: USA: Utah...
CGCGCGTGCTGCTTGGCATTGAGCACCTCGTGCGGGATGCCGAGCTGGCGCAGCCGTTCGGAGAGCTGTTCGGACTTGGCGATCGAGGTCGTGCCGAGCAGCACCGGCCGCCCCTTGGCGTGCGCCGCCTTCACCTCGTCGATGATCGCGTCGAACTTGCTCTTCTCGTCGAGGTAGATGTTGTCGACGTGCGTGATGCGGATCATCGGCCGGTTGGTCGGGATCGCGACGACGTCGAGCTTGTAGATGCGATCGAACTCCGCGGCCTCGGTCATCGCCGTGCCGGTCATCCCGGCCAGCTTGGCGAACATGCGGAAGTAGTTCTGCAGGGTGATGGTCGCGAGGACCATCGACTCCTCGCGCGGGGTGATGCCTTCCTTCGCCTCGACCGCCTGGTGCAGACCGTCGCTCCACCGCCGACCGATCATCAGGCGGCCGGTGAACTCGTCGACGATCACCACCTCCTTCTCCTTGGTCCGCGGGTCCTCCATCACCACGTAGTCCTTGTCCTTCTCGTAGATGTGGTGGGCCCGCAAGGCCTGCTCGATGTGGTGCGGCCAATCCATGTTCTGCGGGTCGGTGTAGAACCCGCCGACGCCGACCATCTTCTCGGCGCGCTCGATGCCCTCCTCGGTCAGGAGGCACTGGCGCTCCTTGAGCTTGATCTCGAAGTCGCCCTTCAGGATCGGCCGCGGCAGACCGATCCCCTTCGGCGGATCCTCGTAGCCGACGATCTCGGCCGGCTTCAGGTTGCGCGCCACCCGGTCCGCGATCTTGTACTTCTCCGCCTTGCCCTCCGGCGGCCCGGAGATGATCAGCGGCGTGCGCGCCTCGTCGATCAGGATCGAGTCGACCTCGTCGATGATCGCGTAGTGCAGGTGCTTCTGCACCTGCTCCGACGCCTGCCACTTCATGTTGTCGCGCAGGTAGTCGAAGCCGAACTCGTTGTTCGTGCCGTAGACGATCTCGCAGGCGTAGACCGGCTGGCGGGCCGCGGGCGGCATCTGCGACTGGATCGCGCCCGAGGTGATGCCGAGGTAGTCGTAGATCGGCGCCATCCAGTCGCGGTCGCGCTGCGCGAGGTAGTCGTTGACCGTGACCACGTAGACCGGCTTGCCGGACAGCGCGTTGAGCGCGGCGGCCAGGGTCGCGACCAGGGTCTTGCCCTCGCCGGTCGCCATCTCCGCGATCTTGCCGTCGTGCAGCACAGCACCGCCGATCAACTGCACGTCGAAGTGGCGCATGCCGAGCGTGCGCTCGGCGGCGACCCGCGTCAGCGCGAACATCTCGGGGAGTGCGTCGTCGAGCGTCGCCCGCCCGTCGCGCACCTTCTCCTTCCACTCCGCCACCTTGGCCTTGACCTGCGCGGCGTCCAGGCCGCGTGCCCAGCTCTCGAGCGCGTTGACCTTCTGGACGATCGGCTCGTAGCGCGCCAGCGCGCGCTTGTTGGCCGAGCCGAACACCGACTGCAGGGCCTTGCCGATGCGAATCGGGACCGCTCCGAAATCGAACTTCATGATTGCATGCAATGACGACCCACGAGGCGCTGCGGACGGGACAAGCCGTCGCGCGACCGTCCGGGCGAGGGTCGGGGCGCCCGGATGCGGCCGGCGGCGGCGCGGCACGGCGGAAACGCGGCGCTCAGGGCGCGCGCGCCGGCGGCAGCGTGTGGTCCGAGATCCCGGCCGCGGCCGGCCGAACACGACGGTCCGGGCGGATGCCGGACCGGCAGCACGCCGGCGCGGCGGCTTGCGGGACGGCAACGCGAAGCTCACGCGGTGCCGCGCGCACCTCGTCGGTGTCGGCGACCGCGGTCGCCGGACCCGGCCGGGTTCGCGCCGCAGCGTCGCCGATGCCCACCCCGCCGACCAGCACGAGGAGCACCAGCGCGGTCCACGCCGGACCGGCACCGGCGCGCGCGAGCAGCGCGGCGGCACGACGCAGGGAGTCTTGGGCGAAGCTGGTCACCGGCGTGGGTCGTGTTGCGGCAGGAGCCGCTGGACCATCGCGTACAGTAGCTCCTCACTGTAGGGCTTCGCCAGGAAGCCCTCCGCCTTCTGTACGTCCTCCAGGCGGATCCGGGAGGCGGTGGTCAGCAGGACGGGGATGTCCCGGGTCGCCGGCGCCGCGCGCAGCGCGCTGATCACCTCGATCCCGTCCATCTCCGGCAGCTCGTAGTCGAGCACGATCAGGTCCGGGTGCAGGCGGGCGGCGGTGCGCACCGCCTCCCGGCCGTCGTGCACCTTGGTCACCCGGAACCCGCGCGCGCACAGGAGCGACTCGACGCAATCGGCGAGGTCCTCCTCGTCGTCGACCACGAGGATGGTCGGCGCCGACGCCGGAGCGGGCATGGACGCCTCGCTCTCCGCCGGCGGGCGGCGACGCACGACTTCCTTGAGCGAGGCGGCGGTCGGCATCCCCTCCGCCGCAAGCTGTGCCTCGATGTCGTGCTTCAGCTTGCGGTTGAAGCGGCGCACGGCCATCCACGCCTCGTAGTCCGGGAAGTCCGGCTTGATCTCCATCTCGTCGTGCGTGTCGACCGCGAAGATGTACTCGCCGGCGACCAGGTGCTCCTGCAGCACCAGCTTCATGAACGGGTAGTTGCGGTTGCCGAGGCGCAGCGTGTATCGGACCCGCCGCTCGCCGTCGTCGTCGGCGACGACTTCCTTTTGGAACAGCTCGAGCACGCGCTCCGCGCTCGCGTCCTCCGGCAGGGACAGATCCGGCGCGCGGCGCGCCGCGCCCGATCCTCCGTACGCCATGTCGAGGTAGATGCCGACCGCGCGCTGCACCGTAGCGAGCCGCAGGTCGGCAAGCCTCATTGCCGACCTCCCCGGCGCATGCATGCCTCGCCGGAGCACCGGCCGCACCGCGCCGCGCGCGGCTGGACCGCTACCGGGAGCTGCGAGCTCGACCTCATCACGAATGCGGTGGAGTGTACGACGCCGGTCCGGTCAGGGCGAGATCCATATGCTCGCCCGGTGCGTCGCAGGCCGCAGGCGGAGCCCCCCGCCCGGTCACGGGCCGCCGTGCGCCACCGGGGCCGCGCGTCCGGCGGCCGCCGACTTGCCCCCGTCGAACAGGATCGACAGGACGAGATAGCACACGCCGAGCGAGATGCAGGCGTCGGCGACGTTGAAGGCCGGGAAGTCCTTGTTCCAGCCGCTCGGGAAGAAGGTGAAGTAGAGGAAGTCGCGCACCCCCCCGCCCTGCTCGGTGAAGTTGTCGTAGAGGTTGCCGAGCGCCCCGGCGAGGATCGCGCCCAGCACCAGCAGGAGGCCGCGGCTGGCGCGCTGCAGGCGGACCACGTAGCCGACGATCAGCACCACCGCCACGCACCGCAGCACGACGAGCGGGAGGTTGTAGCCCTGGAACAGGCCCCAGATCGTGCCCGGGTTGTGCCAGCGGACCAGCTCCAGACGGACGAGGCCGTCGAAGATCTCGTGCCGCGCGGCCACGCCCTGCCCGGGATAGCGCTCGTCCAGGAAGGCGAACACCGCCGCCTTGGTCCACAGGTCGAGCGCGACGAGCGGCGCGATCGGGAGCCAGAACCAGGCCTTGCTCGCGCCATGCTCGGTGCCGGCCGCTGGCGGTGCAGGGGTCACGCGCTCTCGCGGCTGCGCTCAGCCTCCTCTTGGTGCCGCACGCAGTAGCGGGCCCAGGGCACGTACTCGAGGCGCGCCTTGGGGATCCACGGGTCGACCTTCTTGCCCGACTTCTTGCCCTTCTCGCGCTCGACCTCCTCCGCGCACATGAGGCACATGCCGTAGGCGACCTCACCCTTGCCCGCGATCCGGTCCAGCGCCTCGTGGATCAGCTGGATGGTCTCCTCCTCGTTCTCGATCAGCCCGAGCATGAAACTCTGGTCGTAGTTGTCGGTGCCCTGGTCGGCCAAGTGATCGACGGAGTTGTCCTGCTCGGAGGCCCGCAGCGCTTCGTCCCGCAGCGACCCGACGTCGCCGGTGAGCACCGAGAGCTGATGGCGCAGGAGTTTCTCGTACTTCGCGAGCTCGGCCTTGGTCGGCTTCGTCATGACACTCGTACTCGTTGCCGTTGCGAGGTTGATGATGGGAGCGGCCGGGGAGGAGCACCTCCCCGGCCGCCGCTGTCCACAAAGGGCGCGGGACCATATAAGTGCCCGAATAGGTGGTCAAGGCCATCCCGACCCGGCCCTCGCGCGCTCCCGCCCGTCCCGATCCGGGACCGGCGACACTCGATCGGTCCGTGTGCGATGCGACCGCGCACGCCGCCGCGCTGCTCGACGAGTTCCTGCTCTATCTGGAGTTGGAACTCCAGCTCTCGCCGCGCACCGTCGCCGCGTACCGGACCGATCTGCTCGCACTGCTCGCGACCGGCCCCGGCCTGCCCGACCGCGAACGGATCGTGCGCCACCTCGCCGCGCAGCGCCGCACGAAGGCGCCGGCGTCGGTCGCGCGCATGCTCGCCGCGGCGCGCGGCTTCTTCCGCTACCTCGCGGCCGAAGGCCACCTCGTCGAGGATCCGACCGAGGGTCTGCTCGGCGCGCGGATCGAGCGGCGGCTGCCGCCGGTGCTCGGCCGAGCGGCGGTCGAGCGGCTGCTCGCGGCAAATGACCCGGGCACGCCGCTCGGGCAGCGCGACGCGACGCTGCTTCACTGCCTGTACGCCACCGGTTGTCGCGTGTCGGAGGCGTGCGGCCTCACGCTGGCGAGCTTCGCCGCGGAGCAGCGCTTCCTGCGCGTGCGCGGCAAGGGCGGACGCGAGCGCCTCGTGCCGCTCTCCGCGCGGGCCGCGGCGCTGCTCGCGGAGTACATCGCAGAGGTGCGTCCGCTCCTCGCGCGGCGCGCGCCCGGCGGCGACGCCGGGGACCATCTGTTCCTGTCGGTGCGCGGCCGGCCGCTCGACCGTGCGCGCGTGTTCCAGATCGTGCGCGAACACGCTGCGCGCGCCGGCATCCGGGTCGCGTGCTCGCCGCACAAGCTGCGCCACGCGTTCGCGACCCACCTCGTCGAGGGCGGCGCCGACCTGCGCTCGGTGCAGGAGATGCTCGGTCACGCCTCGCTCGCGACGACCCAGATCTACACGCACGTCGACGCACGCCGCCTGCGCGCCGCACACGCCCGGTTCCATCCGCGCGCCTGAGCGCGGCGCCGGCGCGTCCGCCGGCATGCGGCACGGATCCGCCGCGCGCCCGCGCCCGCCCCCCGTCCCGGTTCAGCGCGACTCGTCGGCCCGCGCGCCGCGCAGCGCGTGGAACACGCGCTCGGCGACCGCCGCGCCGAGGCCGGGAACCGCCTTCAGTTCCTCGAGGCCCGCTTCGCGCACGCCGCGCAGCGAGCCGAAGCGGCGCAGCAGCGCGCGCCGGCGCGACGGGCCGACCCCGGGAATGCGGTCGAGTTCGCTGGTCAGCCGCTCGCGCACCTTGCGGTGGTAGGAGATCGCGAAGCGGTGCGCCTCGTCGCGGATCCGCGCCACGAGCAGGGTCACCGGTGCGCCCTCCGGCAGCGCGACCGGCGCGCTGCGCCCGGCGAGCACGAGGCGTTCGGCGGACGCCACGCGCCGCCCGCGCTCGAAGCCCTGCAGCCGGCTCTTCGCGAGCCCGACGACTGCGAGGTCCTCGCCCAGTCCCACGTCGGCGATCGCGCGGTGCGCCGCCGCGAGCTGGCCCTCGCCGCCGTCGATGATCAGTAGGTCGGGCAGTTCGTCGCTCTCGTCCTCGAGGCTGCGCGTCAGACTGCGGCGCACCGCCTCGTGCATCGCGGAGAAGTCGTCGCCCGACGCGGCGGCGCTGATCCTGAACCGCCGGTAGCCGGCCTTCGCCGGCTTGCCCTCGACGAACGCCACGCGCGACGCCACCGTGTCGCGGCCCTGCATGGTCGACACGTCCAGGCAGTGGATGCGCCGCGGCGCCCCGGACAGGCCCACCAGCGTGCCCAGCTCGGCCAGCGCCGCGCGCAGGCGTGCCTGCGCGTCGGACTCCGTGGCATCGACCAGCATCGCGTTCGCGCACGCCAGTTCGAGCTGGCGACGGCGCTCGCCGCGCTGCGGCACCAGGATCTCGACCTTGCCGCCGCGCTTGCCGGCGAGCCAGCCTTCCAGCAGCGCGCGGTCCTCGACGGCCGACGGCACGACGACTTCGCGCGGCACGTACACGTCACCCTCGTAGAACCGCGGCAGCAGGTCGGCCAGGAACAGCGCGTCCGACAGCGCGGTGCGGAACGCGAACCGCCGGGTCTCCTCCAGCCGGCCTTCGCGGTAGGCGAGTACCACGACGCTCAGCTCCTCCCCCACCCGGTGCAGTCCGAACACGTCGCGGTCCGCGTCACGGTCGCCGACCACGAGCTGGCGCTCGCTCACCGCGGCGAGCGCCTCGATCTGCAGTTTGAGCGCGTGCGCGCGCTCGTACTCGAGCGCCGCGGCCGCGACGTCCATCTTCTCGCGCAGCTCGTGCAGCGTCTCGGCGGTGTCGCCGCGCAGGATGCGCGCGGCGCGCTCCAGGTTCCGCCGGTAGGTCTCGGGGTCGATCAGCCCGACGCACGGCGCCGGACAGCGCCCGATCTGGTGCTTCATGCACGGCCGGCTGCGGTTGTGGAACACGGCGTCGGTGCAGTCGCGCAGCGGCACGACCTTGTGCAACAGGCGCAGCGTGCGCCGCACCGCCTTGGCGGACGCGTACGGCCCGAAGTACTCCGCGCCGTCGTCGCGCCGCCGACGCACGAACCGGAACCACGGCCAGGGCTCGCGCCGGTCGAGGCGCAGCAGGAGGAACGACTTGTCGTCCTTCAGGCGGACGTTGTAGACCGGCCGGCGCTTCTTGATGACCGTGTTCTCGAGCAGCAGCGCTTCCTGCTCGGTGCGGGTGGCGACGAACTCGACGTCTTCGGCCTGCTCGGCGACGAACGGCAGCGCCGGCCGGCCGTCACCGCCGGGCTTCAGATAGCTGCGCACGCGCGCGCGGAGGTTGGCCGCCTTGCCGACGTACAAGGCCCTGCCCTGGCCGTCGACGAACACGTAGATCCCGGGCACCTCCGGGAAGCGCGCGACCTTCTCGGCGATCGACTCCTTCACGACAGGCGCAGCTCCAGCCGCTCCAAGCGGAACACTTCGTCGCGGATCTGCGCCGCCAGTTCGAAGTCCAGGTTGCGCGCCGCGGCGAGCATCTCGCCGCGCAGCTTGGTGATGTGCGCCGCCAGCGCCCGGCGGTCCTGGAAGTCGACCTCCGCCGCGCCGCGCCGCCGGCGCGCCGGCTTGTCGGCCTTGTCGGTGTCGGCGGCGGCCTCTTCGAACTCCAGCAGCTCGCGCACCGCCTTGCGGATCGTCTTCGGGGTGATGCCGTGCTCGCGGTTGTACGCCTCCTGCCGCTCGCGCCGCCGCGTCATCTCGGCGAGCGCGCCGTCGATCGACTCGGTGCGCTTGTCGGCGTAGAGGATCACCCGTCCGTCGACGTTGCGCGCGGCGCGACCGCAGGTCTGGATCAGCGAGGTCTTGCTGCGCAGGTAACCCTCGCGGTCGGCGTCGAGCACCGCGACCAGGGTCACCTCCGGGATGTCGAGGCCCTCGCGCAGCAGGTTGATGCCGACCAGCACGTCGAACACGCCGAGCCGCAGGTCGCGGATCAGCGCGGCGCGCTCGATGCTGTCGATGTCGCTGTGCATGTAGCGGACCTTGAACCCCAGGTCGCGCAGGTAGTCGGTCAGCTCCTCCGCGCTGCGCTTGGTCAGCGTCGTGATCAGCACCCGCTCCTGGCGTGCCACGCGGGCGCGGGTCTCGGCGACGACGTCGTCGACCTGGCCGCGCGCCGGACGGATCTCCACCGGCGGGTCGACCAGCCCGGTCGGGCGGACGACCAGCTCGACGACGTTGCCGGCGGACTGCTCCAGCTCGTAGTCGCCCGGAGTGGCGGACACGTAGACCACCTGGTTCTGCAGGGCAACGAACTCCTCGAACATCAGGGGCCGGTTGTCCATCGCCGACGGCAGGCGGAAGCCGTGCTTGACGAGCATCTCCTTGCGGCTGCGGTCGCCGCGGAACATGCCGCCGGCCTGCGGCACGGCGACGTGGCTCTCGTCGATGAACAGCAGGAAGTCGTCCGGGAAGTAGTTGAGCAGCGTCGCCGGCGGCTGCCCCTTCGCGCGCCCGTCCAGGTGCCGGCTGTAGTTCTCGATCCCGTTGCACGAACCCGTCGCGCGCAGCATCTCCAGGTCGTGCCGCGTGCGCTGCTCCAGGCGCTGCGCCTCGAGCAGCTTGCCCGCGGAGCGCAGGAGCTGCAGCTGCTCCTCCAGCTCCTGCTCGATCGATTCGCACGCGGCGAGCAGCCGGTTTTGCGGGGTGACGTAGTGCGACGTCGGATACACGGTCACCTCGTCGCGCTCGCGCAGGATCTCGCCGCGCAGCGGGTCGATGTCGAGGATCGCCTCGACCTCGTCGCCGAACAGCTCGATGCGGATCGCGCGCTGCTCCTCGTACGCCGGGAAGATCTCGATCACGTCGCCGCGCACGCGGAACCGGCCGGGCGCGAAGTCGATGTTGTCGCGGTGGTACTGGATCGTGGCGAGCGCGCGCAGCAGCGCGTCGCGCTCGTACTCCTGCCCCTTGACGATCCGCACCGACAGCTCGCGGTAGTACTCCGGCGAACCCAGGCCGTAGATGCAGCTGATCGAGGCGACGATCAACACGTCGCGGCGCTCCATGAGCGAACGGGTCGCCGAGTTGCGCATCCGTTCGATCGCCTCGTTGATCGTCGCCTCCTTCTCGATGTACGTGTCGGTCGTCGGCACGTACGCCTCGGGCTGGTAGTAGTCGTAGTAGCTGACGAAGTACTCGACCGCGTTGTGCGGGAAGAAGGCGCGGAACTCGCCGTACAGCTGCGCGGCGAGGGTCTTGTTCGGCGCGAGCACCAGGGTCGGGCGCTGCAGCGCCTCGATCACCTTGGCCATGGTGAACGTCTTCCCCGAACCGGTGACCCCGAGCAGGGTGCAATGGGTAGCGCCCGAGCCCAGCAAGCGGGTCAGCTCGGCGATCGCCTGCGGCTGGTCCCCTGCCGGGGTCAGGTCGGTGACGACGGTGAACGACACTGCGACATCATCGCGCGGCAGGCTCGCCCGGCGCCACGCGCCGCCAGTGAGGCGGTTGCAGGGCCCCGCGGCCGGCGCTAGGGTTCCCGCGGCCGCAGAGCGGCCGCCGCCCCATCGTCGTATTCGGTCTTCCTGGTGGCTCAAACACGTTCGCGCGCCCGGCGCGCTGGCTCGTCACGTCCCCGCCGCTCGGGCGGCGGAAACCCGAATGCCGCACCGCTCGTGATCGGCGGCGGCGCGGTGGTGATCGTGGCCGCGATCATCCTGGCGACGGGGAAGGAACCGCCGCCGGCCAAGCCGGCCCCCGTCGCGACGGCCCCGGATATCGGCTGGAACCACGAGCGCGTCAAGGACGTGCGCAAGTGGGCCGCGGCAGTCGCCGCCGACGACCGCATCGCGCTCGCGATCACCACCGACCTCGACGCCTTCCAGCGCCGGTTCGGCCTCGGCGAGAACCGCATGGTCAGCACGATGTCCGGCGACGAGCGCACGAAGCTGAAGGACGAGATCCTGGAGGCGCTCGCCACGCACGAGGACACCAAGGTGCTGCGCGAGTTCGAGCCGTACGACGGCCGGCTGGTCGACGCGTCGATGGCCGATGCGTCCGCCGGACGGGTCAGCCTCGCGGTGAGCGCGCGACCGGAGGCGCGCGAGCGCTACGCGTCGCCGGACGCGGTCATCGAGCTGTCGTTCACCACCCGGGACGGCAAGACGCTGGTCGACGGCTTCTCGGTGACCAGCCCGCCGCGCCCCAAAGTCGAGCGCCCGGTCAGGCAGCGCACCAAGCACGACAAGATCGCCAAACCGCAGGCGCGCGAGGTCGAGGTCGGCGGCAGGAAGGTCAAGGTCTTCGAGGCCGAGATCGTGCCGCTCGACCACCTCCCGGACACCCCGCCCGAACTGCGCGAGGAGATCGACCGGCTGGTCAACGAGCTGATCCGGACGGACTCCGACTTCCTCCCGCGCCATCGGACCAAGGTGAAGAACCGCCTGGCCGAAATCGGCAAGCCGGCCGTGCCGCGCCTGTTGACGCGGTTCAACGACATCAAGGCCGACACCCCCGACGGCATCGCGAAGTTGACGCAGATCGACGCGCTGCTGCGTGACATGTCCGGGCAGGCGTTCGGCTTCTCCCCCGCGCACAACACCGTCCTGATCAGCCCCGAGCAGAACGAGCAAGCGCGCACCTCGGCGCTCAAGCAGTGGTACGCTTGGTGGTACTACTACCACGACAAACCCCTCGACGCGGCCTTCGACAAGGAAGAGGAGGACTTCCTCCAGCCAGCGAAGAAGCTGAAGGGTGACAAGTGATCCCGCTGACCTCCCCCCCAGTCCTTCCGCCCATCCGACCGCAATGACCCCAGCGCCTTCCACCATCGTCTGCGCCAACTGCGGCGCGAAGTACAAGCTGCCGGCCGACTTCAAGGCGGCCTCGGCGAAGTGCAAAGGCTGCGGTGCCACGATCGACGTCGCCGCGCAGCGCGCCGCCGCAACGGCACCCGC
>Ga0079224_100015884_pt1 | contig 10556 bp, 4 predicted proteins | sample Stecom2015_FD_80414 | JGI IMG/M metagenome (GOLD analysis project Ga0079224, IMG submission 80414) | Agricultural soil microbial communities from Utah to study Nitrogen management - Steer compost 2015 | ecosystem: Environmental > Terrestrial > Soil > Agricultural land | place: USA: Utah...
GACCTGCAGGTGCGCGACCTGGACACCGGCCGCCTGCTGGACCGGCACCCGCACCGGGGCCGCCTGCACCTGGCCGGCGAACCTGGCCACCGCTACGCCCTGGTCCTGCGCAACCTCACCGGCGAACGCCTGCTGGCGGTGCTGTCGGTGGACGGCGTGAACGTGGTCAGCGGCCAGACCGCCGCGCCGAACCAGTCCGGCTACGTGCTCGAACCCTGGCAGCAGATCGAAGTGCGCGGCTGGCGCAAGAGCCTGGCGCAGGTGGCCGAATTCCACTTCACCGCCCTGCCCGACAGCTACGCCGCCCGCACCGGCCGGCCGGAGAACGTCGGCGTGATCGGCCTGGCGGTATTCCGCGAGCGCCGGCCGGTGCTGGCCTGGCAGCCGCCGGTGGTCACGCCCCGGCTGACCGATGCCCAGGCCGCCGCCGAAGCGGAACGGGCCGCCGCGCCGGCCTCGGCGCCGGCCGGGGCCGAGGGCCGCCGCGACCTCGCCGCGGCACCGCCCGCCACCCGCCAGGCGCTGGGCACCGGCCACGGCCAGCGCCGCCGGGACGCCGCCCGGACCACGCATTTCGAACGGGCCTCCTCGCGGCCCGACCAGGTGCTGAGCCTGTACTACGACAGCTACCAGGCCCTGGTCGCCCGCGGCGTGCTGCCGCGGCAACGGCCGCCGGCCTGGCGCGAGCCGCAGGCCTTCCCGGTCGGTTTCGTGCCGGACCCCTGGTGAATCCGCGCGCCGGGCCCCGGCGCGGCCGGGGCCCGGTGGTGGGTCAGTCGTCGCAACCGCCCTTGCACTTCTCGGCGGTGCCGCTGACCACTTCGCCGGCCTTCTTCACGTCCTTGCCGATGCCGGCAATGGTGTTGCAGCCGGCCAGGGCGAAACTGGCCAGCAGGGCGATCAGCAGCAGGCGGGTACGGCTCATGGTCTGTCTCCTGGAAAGCTGGCGCGAGTCTAGCGCCGGCGCGACGGCCGTCAATCCCGCATCAGGGTGGACTTGCCGAACAGGCTTTCGACCAGGTCCACGGCCAGCAGGCCGGTGCGGTTGCGCTCGTCCAGGGCCGGGTTGAGCTCGACGATGTCGATCGAGCCGACCCGACGGGTGTCGGCGATCATTTCCATCACCAGCTGCGCCTCGCGGTAGTTCGGCCCGCCCGGCACCGTGGTGCCGACGCCCGGCGCGATCGACGGGTCCAGGAAGTCGACGTCGAAGCTGACGTGGATGTGGGTGTCCTGGTCGACGCCGGCCAGGGCCATCTCCATCACCCGCTTCATGCCGACCTCGTCGATGTAGCGCATGTCGTAGATGTCCAGGCCGTACTCCTTGACCAGGCGCTTCTCGCCCTGGTCCACCGAACGGATGCCGACCTGGCGCAGTTGCCCCGGCTCGATCGCCGGCGCCGAGCCGCCCAGATGGGTCAGCTCGCGCGGGCCCAGGCCGCACAGGCAGGCCACCGGCATGCCGTGGACATTGCCCGAGGGCGTGACCTCGCTGGTATTGAAATCCGCATGTGCGTCCAGCCAGAGCACGCGCAGCTTCCTGCCCTGTTCGCGGCAGTGGCGGGCGACGGCGGTGATGCTGCCCAGGCCCAGGCAGTGGTCGCCGCCAAGCAGGATCGGCAGGTGCCCGGCCTGCAACTGCCCGTACACGGCCTCCATCACGGCCCGGTTCCAGGCCACCACCTCGGGCAGGTGCCGGTAGCCGTCCACCGGCGGCTGCCAGGGGTTGGCCGGGCCGGCCAGGTTGCCGGTATCGACCACCTTCAGCCCGCGCTCGCGCAGGGCCTCGGCCAGGCCCGCCACCCGCAGCGCCTCCGGGCCCATGCACGCGCCGCGATGGCCGGCGCCGATGTCGGTCGGCGCGCCGATCAGGGCGACGGTGCTGTTGAGATGGCTCATGGTCTGTCCTCAGGCAAACATCGGCCTGTCAGGATACGCCGGCCGGCGAAGCGGCATCCAGCCGCGGCGGCGGCGGCGTTCCGGGTGGTCGCGCCGGGGGCGCGGCGCCGGACGTGGCGACGCCAGGCCGGCGGGACGCGCTCAGGCCCGCGGCAGGCGCCCGGCCAGTTCCGCCGCCGGTGCCGGCCGGCCGAAGTGGTAGCCCTGCAACTCGTCGCAGCCGAGCTCGGCCAGGAAATCGGCCTGCCCGGCCGTCTCCACGCCCTCGGCGGTGACGGCGATGCGCAGCTGGTGGCCCATGCCGATGATGGTGCGGGCGATGGCGGCGTCGTTGGCGTCGCCGGGCAGGTTCATGACGAAGCGGCGGTCGATCTTCAGCCGGTCCAGGGCGAACTGCTTGAGGTAGGCCAGGCTGGAATAGCCGGTGCCGAAATCGTCCAGGGACAGATGCACGCCCATGCCCTTGAGCTCGGCCAGACGGCCCTGGACACGCTCGACGTTCTCCATCAGCGAGCTCTCGGTCAGCTCGATCTCCAGCCGGTCGCCCGGCACGCCGTGCCGCGCCAGGCAGTCGCGCACCTGGCGGACGAAATCGGGACGTTGCAGCTGCAGGGCCGAGACATTGACCGCAACGGTGAAGCCGGCGTAGCCGGCCTCCTGCCAGGCCCGCAGCTGCCGGCAGGCTTCGTCGATCACCCACAGGCCGACCTCGGGCATCAGGCCCAGGGCTTCGGCGATGGGGATGAAGCGGCCCGGCGGCACCCGGCCCAGCTCCGGGCTGTTCCAGCGCACCAGCGCCTCCATCGCCGTGATGCTGCGGCTGCCGGCGTCCAGGATCGGCTGGTAGTGCAGCTCCAGCTCGTCGCGGGCAACGGCCTCGCGCAGGCGGGCGCCGAGCACGAGCCGGTCCTCCAGCTCCTGCATCTGCTCGGTCGAGAACTCGCAGGCGGTATCGCGCCCCAGGCGTTTGGCCCGCCCCGTCGCCGCCTCGGCCCGGCGCAACAACTCCATGGCGCTCTCGCCGTGCTCCGGCGCCCGGGCGATGCCGATGCTGGCGGTCAGGAACAGGCGGTAGCCATCGCCCTCGACCGGCTGCGCCACCGCTTCGCGCAGGCGCTCGGCCAGGGCGACGACCTCGGCGGGCGTGGCCTGCGGCACCACCGCCACGAATTCGTCGCCGGCGAAGCGGGCCAGGCCGTCGGCCTCGCCCAGCACCGCGCTCATGCGCTCGGCGGCCAGGCGCAGGGCCTCGTCGCCGATGACGTGCCCCATGGATTCATTGACGACATGGAAGCGGTCCAGGTCGATGAACAGCAGGGACAGCATCGCCCCCTCCTCCTGCAGCAACCGGGCCACCCGCTCCTCCAGCACCGGCAGGCGCGGCAGGCCGGTCACCGGGTCGTAGTTGGCGGCGTAGGCCAGGCGTTCCTCGGCCTCGCGCTGCTCGGTGATGTCGTTGCCGATCACCATCCAGCATTCACGGCCGTCGATCTCGATCGGGTGGGTGGTGATCTCCACCCACATGCGGCTGCCGTCCTTGCGCCGGTGCCGCCAGAGGCCGGCGGCGCGCTCGCGCGGGTCGAAGGTGCTCAGGTACTGCTGCAGGCGTACCTGCTCGTCGGGATCGCGCAGGTCGAGGACGGTCATGCCCAGCAGTTCTTTGCGGCTGTAGCCGTAGTTGTCCACCATGGCGTCGTTCACCGCCACCAGCCGCCCGGTGTCGAGTTCGAACACCCAGGTCGGGAACGGGTTGAGCTCGAACAGCAGGCGGTAGCGCTGGCGGCTGTCTTCCAGCTCGGCCAGCTGGCGGGCATGCTTGGCGGCGTAGCGCAGGGCCCGGGCCAGGGTTTCGGCATCGATGCGGCCCTTGACCAGGTAGTCGGCGGCGCCGGCTTCCAGCGCCTGCAGGTCCAGTTCGGGATTTCCCTGGCCGGTCAGCATGATCACCGGCCGGTGCGGGCCGCCCGGGGCGGTGGCGGCGCGCAGCAGGTCGAGGCCGGAATCGGCGCCGAGGTGGTAGTCCACCAGGTAGACGTCGTGGCGGTCGCGCGCGAGCGCGCGCATGCCGTCGGCCAGGCTGCCGGCCCATTCCAGCTCGAAGCGGAACTGCGGCAGGTCCGAGAGCAGGTCGCGAAGGATCAGGAAATCCTCGCCATCGTCGTCCACCACGAGCACGCGGAGGGGGCGGGACAGGTTCATCATGGCCCGCTGCCGGCTCCCGTCGGCGGCAGGTCGGCCGTTTCCAGCCAGTACTTTTCCAGGTTGCGCACCAACTCCAGCATGCCGTCGAAACTGGCTGGCTTGGTGATGAAGGAATTGCTGCCGTCACGGTAGCTGCGCAGGATGTCCTCCTCGGCGCAGGAGGTGGTCAGTACCACCACCGGGATGTGCCGCAGGTCCGGGTCGGCCTTGATCTCCTGCAGGGTTTCCCAGCCGTCCTTGCGCGGCATGTTCAGGTCCAGGAGGATCAGGGCCGGGGGCGGCGCCGGCTGGCCGGGGACGCCGGCATAGCGGCCGCGCCGGTGCAGGTAGTCCATCACCTCCTCGCCGTCGGCGACAAAGCGCAGCGGAACGCCGACCCGGCATTCCTGGAAGGCTTCTTCCGCGATCAGGCGGTCGTCCGGGTCGTCCTCGGCGATCAGGATCGTAATGTTCGCGCGCACGTTGCTAGGCACTGGATTCCTGTCCGCCGTAGGTTACCGCCTGAACTCCCCGGGTTCCGCCGAAAAAATGTGATCTGCCGCAGGATTCTGCACCTCCGGCAACTGGATAACGATACAGGCGCCCTCACCCGGCCGTCCCTCGGCCCGGATGCTGCCGCGGTGCCGCTCGACGATGCGGCGGACGATGGCCAGGCCGATACCGGTGCCCTCGTAGCGGTCCCGGCCGTGCAGGCGCTGGAAGGGGGCGAATATCTTCTCGGCATGGCGCGGGTCGAAGCCGATGCCATTGTCCTCGATCCGCAGCTCCCAGCCCGGGGCCTCGCCCAGGCGGACCGGCGCGGCGGAGATCCGCACCTGCGGCGGCCGCTCCGGCGCGCGGAACTTCAGGGCATTGGCCACCAGGTTCTGCAACAGCTGCCGGACCTGGGTCGGGTCGGCCTCCAGGCTCGGCAGGGGACCGGCCTCGACCTGGCCGCCGCTGCTCTCCAGCCGCTCCTCCAGGTCCTCCAGCACCGCCGCCAGCGCCTTGTTCAGGTCCACCCGCCTGAACGGCTTGCCACGGGCGACCCGGGAATAGGCCAGCAGGTCGTCGATCAGGCCCTGCATGCGCTCGGCGGCCTGGTGGCTGCGGGCCAGGTAGTCGGCCGCCTCCGTCGAGAGCTCGCCGGCGAAGCGGCGCTGCAGCCGGTCGGAGAAGGCGCGGATCTTGCGCAGCGGTTCCTGCAGGTCGTGCGAGGCGATGAAGGCGAAGTCCTGCAGCTCGCGGTTGCGTGCGTCCAGGTCGGCCAGGGTCAGGCGCAGGGCCGCTTCGGCGGCGCGGCGCTCGGTGATGTCGCGGCCGACGGCGTAGACCAGGCCGTCGTCGCCGACCGAGGACAGCCACTCGATCCAGCGGCTCTCGCCGTCGGCGCGCAGGTAGCGGACCTGCACCATCGGCCGCTCGGCCAGGGAGGCGGCCGGATCCTTCAGCCGCTCCAGTACCCCCGGGCGGTCATCCGGATGCAGGAACTCGGTGTACTCGCGCGCCAGCAGCTCCTCGCGGCTGAAGCCGGTCACCTCCGACATCTTCGGGTTCACCGCCACGAAATGCCGGGTGCCCGGGTCGAAGATCACGAACAGCTCGGCCGAGAGTTCGAAGAAACGGTCGCGCACCTGCAGCCGGCTCAGCAGCTGGCCGCGTTCGATGGCGTCGGCCGCCATCTTGGCGAACTGTATCGCCACCAGCTCGTCCTGCTCGGTGAAGTCGTCGGCGTACTTGTCGCTGAGCTGCAGCAGGCCCATCACCTCGCCATCGCTGCCGATCATCGGCACCGCCAGCCAGCCGCGCATCGGCGGATGCCGCCCGGCCTCGGCGCCAAAGCCCTTCCAGCGCGGGTGCGATTCCAGTTCCTGCTGGGTCATCCGCACCGGCCGGCCCGATTCCACCACCATGGCGTACATGCCGCTGCCGTCCGGCGTTACGGCGTAGTCGCGCCACTGTCGGTACTTTTCCGACAGCGACACCGTGTGCACCTGCTGCACCGGGCTGCCGTCGACGTTCAGGCTGATCACCGCCTGGTGCGCGCCAACCGTATCGCGCAAGGCATCGACCAGCTGCCGGTACAGGTCGGCGTCGGGGAGCTTGCGGCTGAAGCGGATGGCGGCGTCGCTGAGCCGGCGCAGCTGCAGGCTGGTGACCTCGGCGGCGTTCAGGGCCTCGGCCAGCTCGTGCTGGTGCCGGCGCAGCAGGGTGATGTCCTGGGCGATTCCGAACACGCCGGCGATCCGCCCCTGCACCATCATCGGCAGGTTGGTGATGCGCATCGCCGAGCGTCCGCCCTCTGGCCCGAGTACGGAGATTTCATACTGGCGGGCATCGCCGCGGCAGGCGGCCTGGAAATGCTGCCGGGCCAGGTCCCGGTGTTCCGGCGCCACCAGGAAATCGAACTCCTGGCCGAGCACCCGCTCCGGCGCCAGGCCGGTGACCCGGCTGAACTGGTCGTTGACGGTGGTGAAGCGGCCTTGCAGGTCCATCGAATAGACCGCGTCCGGATGCTCGGCGAACAGCGAGCGGAACCGCTGCTCGCTGAATTCCAGCTCACGGTAGGCCTTGTCCTGCTCGATGGCGACGGCGGCGACCGCCGCCAGGCTTTCCATCAGCGCCATTTCCTCGTCGGTCGGCTGCCGCGGTTGCCGGTAGTAGGTGGCGAAGGTCGCCAGCACCTTGCCTTCGGCCGACTTCACCGGCACCGACCAGCAGGCGGCCAGGCCGTATTGCTCGGCCAGCGCGCGGTAGTCCTCCCAGAGCGGGTCGGTGGCGATATCGGAAACCACCACCGTTTCACCGCGCCAGGCGGCAGTGCCGCAGGAGCCGGCCCGGGGCCCGATCGCGGCACCGTGGATGGCCAGGCTGTATTCCCTTGGCAGGCTCGGCGCGGCACCGGTGAGCAGGTGCTCGCCGGCCTCGTCCAGCAGCAGCACCGAGCTCAGCGAACCGGGGAACTGCTGCTCGGCCAGCCGGGTGATCGCCTCCAGGCTTTCGGCCAGCGGCTGCCGCGAGGCGATGCCGGCCAGGATGCGGCGCTGCCCGGCCTCCAGGGCCCGGGCCCGGTGCGCCTCGGTGACGTCGCGCAGAAAGCCGGTGAACACCGGCGGCTCGACCCCGGCCGGGCGGGTGACCGTCAGCTCGACCAGGATTTCGCTGCCGTCGGCGCGCAGCGCCGGCATCTCCACCCGCTGGCCGATCAGCCGGCCGCGGCCGCCGCGCAGGTTGTTGGCCACGCCCTCGCGGTGGGCATCGCGCAGGCGCTCGGGCACCAGCAGCTCGCCCAGGTCCTTGCCCAGCACCTCCTCGCGGCGGTAGCCGAAGGTGCGCTCGGCGGCCGGGTTGAAATCCAGGATGCGGCCGTCGGCCGACATCACGACGATGCAGTCCAGGGCGCTGCCGACGGTATTGCGCATGCGCGCTTCGCTCTCGCGCAGGGCCCGCTCCTGTTCCTCCAGCGCGGTGACGTCGCGGGCGACGGCGAAGCTGAGCCGCTCCTCCGGCGACCAGCGCAGCGACCACTGCGTCACCACCACCTTGCCCGCGCGGTTCACGCAGCGGATGCGCAGGTTGCGGACCGGCCGGCCGGCGGTCACGTCCGCGGCCACCTTCAACGCCCGGCCGCGGTCGTCGGGGTGCACCAGGTCGACCCAGGCACGGCCGACCAGCTCGTTCGGCGCATGCCCCCAGATTTCCCGGGCGGCGTCGCTGACCTGCAGGAAGCGGCCGTTGGCGTCGAGCACGCAGATCGCATCCAGCGAGTGCTCCATCACCTGGCGGTTGGCCACCAGCGACTCCTCCAGCCGCTTGGCCAGTTCGCGCAGGCCGTCCTGGGCGGCGCGTTGCTCGGTCACGTCCTGGATGGCGCCGGTGGCGACGGTCGGCTGGCCCTCGGCATCGCGCATCAGGGTGCCGATCTCGCGTACCACCCGCTGCTGGCCGTCCGGCCGCAGCACCCGGTACTCGACATCGAGGTCGCCTTCGCCGGCATGCAGGCGGCGCTGCGCCTCCTGCAGCCGGGCCCTGTCCTCGAAATGCACGCGCTCCAGCAGGGTCTGCAGGCCCAGGCCGGGCCGGCCATGGTCCAGGCCGAAGATGCGGAAGACCTCCTCGGACCAGATCAGCATGCCGGTGGACAGGTCGTACTCCCAGCTGCCGAGCCGGGCCAGGCGCTGGGCGTGGACCGAAGCAGCCTGGGCCTTGAGCCGGATCGCCTCGGCCTGCTTGCGGTCGCTGATGTCCTGGAAGTACACGGCGATACCGCTGGGGTGCGGGAACACCCGGGCGTAGAACCAGGCCGCCAGCGGCGGAAAGAACACCTCGAACTCGACCGTGCGTCGCTGCGCCTGGGCGGTACGGAAGCTGTCCTCGATGATCGTGCCGAGCGCCCCGGGAAAGCATTCCCAGACCGTGCGGCCCAGCAGCTGGTCGCGCGGCCGCTGCATCAGCTGCTCGGCACGCGGGTTGACCAGGACGAAGCGCCAGTCGCGGTCGAGGGTGTAGAAGGCGTCGCTGATGCTGTCGAACACCTGGCTGAGTTCGTGCTCGGCCGCGCCCAGCGCCGCCCGTGCCTGCTCGGCCTCGTCGACTTGCCGGCGCAGCTCGCGGCTGGCGCCCTCCGCTTCGCGCGCGCGCCGGGCCGCCAGCGCCGCCAGGCGCAGGGCCAGGGTCAGCAGGCCACCACTGGCCAGGCCGGCGAACAGGATCACATCGGCGATGCGGGCGCGGCCGCCGCCGGGCCGGCTCCAGACGTCCAGGCGGGCACCGTCGAGCGAGGCCAGCGGCCGCGTCGCCGAGGGGCCGGGGCCCGGCCGGCCGCGCGCATACACGAGCGCACCTTCGTAACGGATCCGCAGCGGGTGGCCGGTGGCCACTTCCTCCAGCAGGTCGTCCAGCAGCGGCACGATCTCGACCGCCGCCACCAGGTGGCCGGCGTCCGCCCCGCCGTCGGTGCCGCGCACCGGCACCACCAGCAATTCGCCCAGCCAGCCGTCGGCGTGCGGGGCGGGGCTGGCCGCGTCATTGGTCACCGCCCGGGTGATCAGCGCGGCCAGGATCGGGCCCGGGTCCAGGCGTGCGTCGGCGGATTCCTCCGGTGCCGGTTCGCGCAGGTGCAGCCGGCGCAAGTGATCGTCGGCATCCAGCCAGGCCAGGGCGGCCAGGCTGTTGAAATCGCGCAGGTAACTTTCGCCGTCGCGGGCGAACACCCGTTCGCGCGCTTCCTCGTCCGGCAGCGCCGACAGCCGCCGGGCCAGGCGGTCCAGGGCCTGCCGCCGTTCGCGCAGGCCCTGTTCCAGGGCATTGCCGACGGCCTCGGCCTGGCTGGCCAGCAATTCCGTCTCGAAGGCCGACTGCTCGCGTTCGACGCGCAGCCACAGGATGAGCGACAGCGCCACCGCCGCCAGGCCGACCCCGATCGGGATCCAGACCGCGTGCTGGACATCCATCTCGCGCTGGCGGGAGGCGCCGGCGAAGACCAGGGCCAGGCCCAGCAACAGCACCGACAGCCCGGTCAGCAAGGCCATCGGCGTGTACGAGCCCCAGCCGCGGATGGCCGGCAGGTCGGTCAGGTAACCCAGCAGCACGGTGCCGGCGATCACCACCAGCATCAGCCCGCAGGCCCAGGTGGCCGCCCAGCGGGGGCCGGCCCGGCCTTCCTGCCCCGGCGCCAGCAACACGCCCAGGCTGGCCAGCAACCAGGCCACCGCCGTGTTGGGCGCCATCCGCCCCGGCAGCACATCCTCGGCGACCAGGCCATGCCGCAGCAGCCATTCGCCCGTGCCCAGCTGCCAGCCCAGGTACTCCTCGCCCAGGCTGGCCAGCGACAGCACCAGCACCGGCGCCAGCGGCAGCAGGGCCAGGCGTTTGCGCCAGGCCAGCAGCAGGGACAGGGAGAGCGCCAGCAGCAGGCCGCACAGGGCGGTGTTGAACTGCATCGGCACCCGCTGCGTGCCGCCCTGGACGATGACGTGGCTGTCGAGCGCCCAGCCCGCCATCACCAGCAGGCAGATACCAGCCAGCAGGGCGATGCAGACCCGCGCCAGCGGCTGCTGGCCGGTACGCAGGCCGGTCTTCAGCATCCAGGTGCCGAGCGCCAGCGTGCCCAGGGCGAAGGCGCCGCCCATCGGCAGCGTCGAAGTCGCCGGCAGCAGCTGCAGGGCCAGGGCCAGGAGCGCCAGGCTGACCATGAAACCGCCGGCGAAGCGGCTCAGGCGATCGCTCAGGTGCTGGCCCGCCAGCGCATGCCCGGCCAGGCCGAGGGTGGCGGCAAGCAGGGACAGCGGCGGCGCCGGACTGCGCGGCGCCGGCCCGGGCCAGAGCACCAGCAAGGCCAGCAGGGCAGCGGCCAGCCAGGCCAGGCCCATCTGGCCGGTGCGCGTACCAGCCACGGGCCGCCAGAGCCAGGCCAGGGCGAGCAGGAAAGGCGCCAGGAGCAGGACCGGCCAGGGCCAGCCGGCCGGCAGGGCCGA
>Ga0079224_100015885_pt1 | contig 10556 bp, 10 predicted proteins | sample Stecom2015_FD_80414 | JGI IMG/M metagenome (GOLD analysis project Ga0079224, IMG submission 80414) | Agricultural soil microbial communities from Utah to study Nitrogen management - Steer compost 2015 | ecosystem: Environmental > Terrestrial > Soil > Agricultural land | place: USA: Utah...
CCAGGGCGGTGCTGCGGGAACTTCGCGGACAACTGGCAGGAAGGCAACCATGGAATCCGCTCTGCACCGGTTCGTTCGGCTCCTCCGCCTGTTCGGGATGCGCATATCGGTGTCGGAAGCCACCGACGCGATGCGCTGCGCTTCCCAACCCGGCATGCTCACCAGCAAGGAAGTGCTGCGCGACGCGCTCAAGGTCGCGCTCGTGAAGGACCGCCGCGACGAGGAGATCTTCGACGAGGTGTTCGCGGCGTTCTTCGCGCTGACCTCGGTCGTCCCGGGCGCGGATGAGCACGAACACTCCCACGAGCACGACGACCTGTCCGACACCGGTGATCTGCAGTCCTTCACGGCTTCCGAGGAGCCCTCGGAAACGCCGCAGCAGGGCCACACCCACGCCAAACCCGTCGACATCCGCGACTACTTCGACCAGAAGGACCTGGCGCAGCAGTACAACCTGCACCAGGAGAGCAACAAGATCGACCTCGCCTCGATGACCGACGAGATCGTGTTCTCCCAGGACAGCGCCACCGGGGGCGCCAGTTCCGTCCCGTCGGTCCAACTGGAGACCGAGCGGCTGCACAACGCCGGCGTCCCGGGGAAACTGGCCGACCACACCGGGCACCGGATCGACACCGAGCTCTCGGTGGCCGAAGAGCAAACCCTGCTCGACTGGCTGGCCGGCGGGGAGGAGACCGACGAGGAGGCCGGCTCCCCGCGGCAGCCGGTGGCGGGCATCCTCGAGAACCTGCCGGAACTGATCAAACGGCACCTGGCCAAACTCGCCGAACTCGAATCCAATGTGGAGTCGAGGGAGATCTCCACCGGACGGATCGACCGGGTGGACGAGCAGGAACGGCAAGAACTCGAAGAATCCCTGCGACGCATCGCCAACAGCCTGCACGGGGCGTTGACCAGCCGGCGCCGCAACACGCCGCGGGGACGGGTGCACCCGGCCCGCACGATGCGGCGGAACATGCGGTACGACGGGGTGCCGTTCCGACCGGTGACCATCACCCGCGCCGAGGACAAGCCGCGCCTGGTCGTGCTGGCCGACGTGTCGCTGTCGGTGCGGGCCACGGCCCGGTTCACCCTCCACCTGGTGCACGGCCTGCAGTCGCTGTTCAGCCAGGTCCGCAGCTTCGCCTTCGTCGACGAACCGGTCGAGATAACCGAGCTGTTCGCCGACCACCCGCTGGAACGCGCGCTGGGGCTCGTCTTCGACGGGCTTCCCCAAGGCGGTGTGCTCGACGTCGACGGCAACTCGAACTACGGCAGCACCTTCGGCCTCTTCCTGGACGAGCACGGCACCGCGCTCAACCGCCGCACCACGCTGCTGGTCCTTGGCGACGGGCGGGGCAACGGCAACGATCCGAACGTCGAGGCCTTCGAGGAGATCACCCGCCGCGTTCGGGAGACCATTTGGCTCACCCCCGAGCCGCGGTACTCGTGGTCGCTGGGCAAGTGCGACCTCCCGCTGTACGCCGAGCACTGCGACCGGGTGCGCGTCGTGCGGGACCTGTCGGGTTTGCAACGCGCTGCCGAAACCATGGCGATGGAGGTGACCGGGCGGTGAGCGCACCACATGCCGCACCGAGCGTCCAAGACTCCGACCCACCGCCGGGCCGGCCGGTGGAAGTGGTTCAGCGCAGCGGACCACCGCCCGACTGCGACCCCCAAGAGGTCCGCACCGAGCACTTCTGCCTGCGCCGCCGGTGGCACAGCATCGAAATCACCCACTGGCTGCAGCCCGAAGAGCTGGACAACAACCTGGCCGGTCTCCTCGCCGAGGAGCTGTTCGCCCCCGGGTGGCTCAGCGGGACTGAGGTCTTCGAGCACGTCTTCACCAAGATCGTGCTCTCCGTGGCCAAAGCACCGGCCCGAGCCTGGGCCGCCTTCTACGACAACACCCTGGCCCGCATCAAGCAGTGCTGGGAGCAGCCCGAGGTCGACGCCGGCCACTCCTCGATCGCCGGGTTCGCCCCGGTCTACCGGAGGGCGCTGGACCTGGTGCCGCCCGGGTGCGTGCTGGACCTGGGGTCCTGCTTCGGTTTCCTGCCCATGCTGCTGGCCGAACGCGGCAGGAACGCCGTCATCGCCTCCGATCTCGTGCCGGGTAGCATGCAGCTCCTCGCCACGATGGTGGCAGCGCGGGGACTCGAACTGCGCACCCTGGTGTGCGATGCGGCGCAGGTACCTCTGCTGGACCAGGCGGTGCGCACGGTCACCGCGATCCACTTGCTGGAGCACCTCGACGTGGAGCACGGGGATGCGGTGCTGGCCGAGGCCCTGCGCTTGGCCCGCGAGCGCGTTGTCGTGGCCGTGCCCTTCGAAGACGAACCCACCGCCGCCTACGGGCACGTGCGCACCTTCACGCGGAACGACCTGGTCGAGATGGGCCGCGCCAGCGGGTTTCCCTTCGAAGTGGACGAACACCACGGCGGCTGGCTGGTCGTCCACACCCGCGACCGCGAGACGAGCGAGCCACCGCGCGCTCGTCGCTCCGGCACGAGCGAACAGGTCCGGGCGCGCAGCTGAGCTGCGAACCCCGTGCAGTGCCGTCGGCTAGATGAGTCCGGCCTTGCTGGCTTCGTAGACGGCTTCGGCGCGGGTGACGGCACCGAGCTTGCGCATGATGTTGCGGACGTGGAACTTGACCGTGGTCTCGGAGATGAACAGCTTGCGGCCGATGTCGCGGTTGCTCCACCCGCGCGCCAGCTGTCGCAGCACGTTGAGCTCCCGCTCCGTCAAGGAAGGCTTGTTCGCGGGGGCGTTCATCGACTCCACCATCGCCGCAGCCGACCTGGAGTCGAACGAGCTCTCCCGACGCGCCACCGCCCGGATCGAGCGGACCAGCTCCGTGGTGTCCACGTCCTTGACGACGTGCCCGCGAGCGCCGCGGCGGATCGCTTCCACGACCAGGTCACCGTCCAGGAACGTGGTGAGGATGAGCACCCCGATGTCCGGGTACTGCTGGGTGAGCTGCCCGCACAGCTCCAGGCCCTCGGTGTTGTCCCCGGTGGACAGTTTGAGGTCGAGCAGCACGATGTCGGGCCGGGTGCGTTCGACCACGGTGAGGGCCTCGGTCACGGTGGCGGCCTCGCCCACGATCTGCAGGTCGTCTTCGCGCTCCAGGACCGCCCGCAACCCGTGGCGGACGATCGCGTGATCGTCCACCAGCACGATCCGCACCTGGGTGGGCTCGGCAGCCGTGCTGTCGCACTGCTCCAGGACTTCCTTCGCTTCCGCGGTCACAACGCCACCTCCACCGGTGAAGCCGTCGGCAGGGGAACCCGGATCTGCAGCAGAACACCGCCCATCCGGGACCGCCGGATCGCCAGGGTGCCGCCGAGCTCCCGGGCCCGGGTCGCCATGTTGACCAAGCCCTGGTGCTGCCCGGCGAGGTCCGTCGTCGAGGCCAAGCGCAAGGATCGCCTCAACTGCGCGGGATCACCGTCCCCGTTGTCGGAGATGGTCAACCGGAGGTGGTCGTCCCCGTAGGTCAGGTGCACCAGGGACCGGGACGCCCGAGCGTGGGTAACGGTGTTGAACAGGGCCTCGCCCGTCAGGCGCAGGAGGGAGCTCTCGGCCTCCGGTGGCAGCGGCACCGGCTTCCCCGTGATCCGCACCTGCACCTTCAAATCGCCGTGCAGATGCACGGTGGACAGGCTCTTCAGCAGATCCGGCAAGGAACCGGGCGGTTCCTCGGTGTTCTGGTGGAGCGCGTAGATCGCGGCCCGCAACCGCTCGACGGCTTGCTGGGTGAGGTCCTTCGCCGTCGCCAAGCGCTCCGCGACCTGGGCCGCTTCAGAACCCATGTCCGCCAGGTCCGATCGGCAGACCTCGATCGTCATCCCGGCGCTCAACACGTACTGGGTGACCGTGTCGTGGAGCTCCCGTGCGATGCGGTGCCGCTCGTCGTCCAGCGCTTGCCGCTGCATGGCCTCCACCAGCCGCCGCTGGGTTTCCTGCAGCTCGGCGTTGCGCACCGCCAGGTCCCGGGCTTGTCTGGCAGCGGCTTTCGAAAGCTGCTCGGTGCGGCCGCGCAGTTGCGCGGCCGCGTGGAAGAGGAAGGAGTTGTGCAAGCCGACCGCCGCTTGGTTGGCCAACACCCGCAGGATGGCCAGATCGGTGTCGGCCACCGACACCTCGTTGCCCGGGCAGCCCACGATGCCGCCGACCGGCTCGCCGTCCAGCGTCATCGGAGCTCGTATCCACCCGTCCCCGTCCGAGGCCCACTCCAGCTCCCACGGTCGGGAGCACACCGTTTCCAAGTGCTCGCGCACCTCCGACGGGAGCGCGGCTTCGTCGTCGATCAGCTCCCCGTCGCGCAGCAGCAGGAACCTGGGGCGCGCGGCGCGCAACGCGCCATCGGCTATGGCCAGCAGCAGCCACTTGGCCTGCAAGTGCTCCGCGGCGGCCCGGACGACCGCTTCCACGAGGCAGCGCGGTCCTTCGACGGTTCGCACCAGTGCGCGGGAGATGCGGTCGAGAGCCCGCACCGTGTACTCCAGCCGCTCGGTCGAGCGGACGTATTCCGGGTAGAACGAGCGCTTCCCGGAGCGGAGCCCGGTGAGCACACCGAGATCCTGCTGCTCGACACCCTTCTCGAGGTCTTCGCGCGCTTCCACGGTCACCTCGCGAGGCAAGCCGGAACTCACAGCGCCGCCCGGAACAACCACTCGATCTCAGCTGCTCCCGCTTCGCGCGGGTTGGTGGTGAGGCAAGCGTCCTGGAGGGTGTGGCGCGCCAGGAGCTGGACGTCGGTTTCGGTCACGCCGAGCGCCCTCAGGTTCTTGGGGACCCCGACCATGTCGGCCAGTTCTTTGATCCGCGCCGCCAAGGCGTGGGCGACCTCGAGGGCCGGTGTCCCTTCGGTGTCGATGCCGGCGGCTTGTGCCAGCGGTACGTAGCGCTCGGCATGGGTCTCGGCGTTGAAGCGGATCACGTGCGGCAGCAGCACTCCGTTGATCACGCCGTGCGGGGCGTCGAGCAAACCGCCCACCTGGTGGCTCATCGCGTGGGTCGCGCCGAGGATCGCGTTGGTGAAGGCCATCCCCGCCTCCAGCGCTCCTTGCGCCATCGCGATCCGCGGCGCGGCCTCGGTCGGCCGGAACATGGTCCGGGCGAGATTGTTCATGATCAATCGCGTGGCGTGCAGCGAGTGCTGCTCGGTGAGCGAGTTGTGGGCGCGGGAGACGAACGACTCGATCGCGTGGGTGAGGGCGTCGAGACCGGTGGAGGCGTTCAACCAGTCCGGCATCGTGGTCAGCAGCCTCGGGTCCACCAGGGAGATGTCCGGCACCAGGGTCCGGCTCAGGATGGTGATCTTCTTGGCTGCGGCGGTGTCGGTGATGATCGCGAATTGGGAGACGTCCGCGCCGCTGCCCGAGGTGGAAGGCGCCATGACCAGCGGTGGAATGGGGTTGACCACCTTGTCCACGCCCTCGTAGTCGAGGATCCGGCCGCCGTTGCTGGCCAAGATCGCCACGCCCTTGGCGGCGTCGATCACCGAGCCGCCACCGACACCGATGATCACGTCGCTGTCGGTTTCGGCGTAGCGCGCGTAGGCCGCTTCGACTTCGTGGTCCTTCGGATTCGGTGTGACCGCGTTCCACACCACCGAGGACAGCCCGGCCTGTTCGAGGTGGTCGACCGCCTCGGCCGCCCACCGCGCTTCGGTGAGCCCCGCGTCGGTGACGAGGAATGGGCGTCGGGCACCTAGTCTGCGAGCGCAGTGGCCCAGTTCAGCCAGGGCACCCGGACCGAACACCACTTCCGGAACGTGGAACTTGGCCAGTTGGCCCGTGCTGCTCATGCTCTCCGCGGTGCGCGGGCCAGGAAGCTCAGCCGCGGGAGCGGTAGTGCTGACCGCAGTCTGGTGCAGGGGACGGGATACACGGCTTTGCACGGTCATGGCGGCATCCTCCAAGCGCCAGGCGGCCGACTTCCGCGTCATGGTTGCGCTTTTCAGCGGTTTTGCTTCCGTGCTGGCGGTCAGTCGATCCTATGCCACTGCAGTCCCGCGAGTGATGAAGATCATACTCTCAGGTTAGGGGGAGACCTGGTCCAGAGCTACCCCGAGAACGAGCTGTATCCGTTCAGCGCCACGGGTTTCGCGCTGCACCGGCGGTCCTTCTCACCTGCGAAGATCCATCTTCTACCTCCGAAGTGCTGGTGCTCGGTGGGTCACTCCCCCGGCGGAGTCCCGCGGCAGAGCGAGGTGTTTGCGGGCAGACGCGGAAAGGGGGCGCCGGAGACCGTCGGAGGGCGCTGTAGCGCTACCGGAGCATCCACACCTGTTTGGCGAGAGCCCTTGCCGCGACCGAGTTCGACCACGAATCCTCTCCTCTGCGAGCGCGGGGAGAACAGGACGTCAGAGTGCGGCACGCGACGTTGCAACGGCATTGCATCCAGGACTACTGGCCGGTATTCGCGCTGCGGGGTTCGCTGAGCACTCGCTCAATTCGCGGTGGAGCGCCAAGACCCACTTGCGTCCATTGCGGACAATTGGGATGAAGAGGTGGAGTTCGGGTGCGGTTCAACTGAGCGGAACTGCGGGCGTTTCCGCTGCACTGCTTTTGATCCTCGCTTGATCGCTTCGCGTGTCGGTCGCGGACGCGTGGAGCGGTTTCTCACGGCACGGATGTTTTCTTCTGGGGCTGACCAGATCGCTTGCCCCGATAGCATCACGAGCCGCCACCTTCCGAATACGCGTGGAAGGAATGCGGTGCAGGCGTCGCAGCGTCTGCAGGAGGTGATGCGGAAGTTCGATGAGCAAGCCGCGTGAGCAGGCAGCTCCAGGAGGAGATGCAGCAGGTCAGCGGGTAAGCGACAGCAAGGCCGTGTCCCAGGAGGGCGTCGAGCAGGGCGTCGAGTACGGATACGACAAGGCGGTGGACCCGTCGAGCGAGCAGGAGCGGCGCGCGGCGGAGGAACGCGGTTTCCAACTCCGAGGGGCGTGGATCGTGACGGTGTCGCAGGGACTCGGTGCGGCGTTGACCGCGCGGCGCTGTTGGTGCCAGCCGGGTGAGCCGATCTTGTGGGCGGTGTGGCAGGTTCGCAAGACCTACCGGGTGGATGGATGCACCGAGAACGGTTTCCGAAAGCAGACTGAGAAGCAGAGCGTCGGTAAGCGGTTTGCCCGGGCGGCCGACAAAGCTGCTGCCGAAGTCGGTGGCGCGGTGGCCGTGGGGATTCTGACCGCGGCCTTCGGCGGTGGCGATGACAGCGGAAAGACCTCCGGTGGCAGCACTCCCTCAGCTGATTTGACCGTTGTCGGTTCGCATCCGGATTGCGCTGCGATGCGGTGGCCAGGTCCAAGCGCCCAGAAGGCACTGTCGCGCTCGAGCAGTTGTGGGTGCTGACGCCGACCAGATTGGGGGGTGCTCGTCCCGGAGGTCGAAGTTCCGGAGGGCATGGAGGAGATCACCAAAGGCCCGGGGTTTCGCGAGACGGCGCGCGCTCTGGTCACCAGGGAGCCGGAGAGGTTCGGCGAGAACCAGCCCGGTGAGCCGATTCGGGGCGAAGAAGTCCACCCGTGGTTCGAGCTGGGATTGAACGACATCGCCCACTGCCAGTTGGCGGGTGACGCCAAGGATCCCAACGATCTGCGGCATTGCGCGCTGCTGCTGGAGGACGGCTCGGGCTTCGTGCTGAACGCGAAGAACCCGCCAGCGCACGCGCCATGGTCGAAGCGTTCAACAGCAGCAGGCGGTGAGGGATCGTGGCCGACCTGTCTTTGATCGACCAGAACTCGTTGTGGCGCAAGTGGAAACCGGTCCTCGAACAGCGGTGGCTGCGGGAACGCGAATCACTGCTGTGGATCGAACTCCCAGTCCAGGGTTACGTGGGATCGGTGGTGGACCAGCAGTTCCGCGTCCCGCACCCCGTGATGTCCGAAGTCCGCAGAACGCGGATCGAACCACCGAACTGGCCGCTGCCCAGCGAACAGCTCACCAACGGTGATTTCCTGAACGACGAGTGGGCCGACGACCCGTCGATCATGTGGGTGGGTGTTCGCGGACCAGCCCGGGCGCGATGCCGTGCTGTTCGGCGACCACATCGCGAACGTCCCCGGGGAAGCGTTCCTGGTCCTCACCACCCAGCGGCTGGCCGTCGTGGTCAAGGAAAAGCACCTGGAAGAAGAGCAGCAGGAGTCCTCCGGGGGAGGGTTCTTCGGCCGGGCCCGGGCGGTGGCGAGCCAGGTGCAGAACGCGGCCAAGAACTTGGCCTCGTCGGAGAACGTCCCGGCCACCTACTTCGAGGTGCCGTTGGAGCGGATCGCCGACATGCAGTTGGCCCTGCTGGGGCGCAGCATTCCGCGCCCGACGTTCCTGCGGACCGATTTCACCGACGGCTCGACCTTGTTCACCCGAACCCGGTTCGCCGAGGTGCGCGCGGACTCCTTCCGGACTCGCCGTCCGACGCGGGAGTGGGAGTCGAGCTGAACGTTCCGCGACCACCCGGAATTCACCGAGGCGGCGGTGTTGCCGAGCAGAAGACCGCTCGGCAGCGCTGTCCCCGGTCGTCCTCGGTGAATTCCGGTGCGAGGATGCGGCTACCTCTTCAGGAACTCCAGCAGATCAGCATTGATCGTTTTGGCGTGCGTGGTGGGCATGCCGTGCGGAAGGCCTTCGTAGGTCTTCAGCGTCCCGTTCGGCAGGAGCTCCGCTGACCGGGGGCCGGCGGCCTGGTAGGGCACTATCTGGTCGTCGACGCTGTGCATCACCAAGACCGGGAGGGTGACCTTCTTCAGGTCTTCGGTGAAGTCGGTTTGGGAGAAGGCGACGATGCCTTCGTAGTGCGCTTTCGCGTCGCCCGTCATGCCCTGGCGCCACCAGTTCAGGATGATGGCTTCCGAAGGTTTCGCGTCCGGGCGGTTGTATCCGTAGAAAGGCCCGGAAGCCACCGAGTAGTACATCTCCGAACGGTTGGCCGCCAGCTGCGCCTGGTATTCGTCGAACACTTCTTTGGGCGTGCCGTTCGGGTTGTTCCCAGTTTTGACCATCAGCGGTGGAACCGCGTTGATGAGCACGGCTTTGGCCGCTCGGCTCTGGCCGTGCCGGGCCAGGTAGCGGATCACTTCACCGCCGCCGGTCGAATGGCCCACGTGAATGGCGTTCTGGAGGTCCAGCTGCTCGGTCAACGCCGCGAGGTCGTCGGCGTAGTGGTCCATGTCGTGGCCCTCGGCGGGGTGGCTGGAACGCCCGTGCCCGCGCCGGTCGTGCGCGATGACCCGGTAACCCTGCTGCAGGAAGAACAGCATCTGGTTGTCCCAGTCGTCGGACGACAGCGGCCAGCCGTGGCTGAACACGATCGGTTGGCCAGATCCCCAGTCCTTGTAGTAGATCTCGGTTCCGTCAGGTGTGGTGATTGTGCCCATTTGATGCCTGCTCTCGAATCCGCGGAGGAACTGTTGGGCGATCCCGCACGCGGCCAGGACCGTCGCAACACGACCCACCTTCCGGGTGATTGAATCGATCAACAGGGCAATTCGTCCCCGACGGGCAGTAGATCGCGAGCAGGGGCGCTGCGGTGGCAATCGATTCGTCAGGCCGGAACCGTTGTTGTTCTTCCGATGTTGCTGTGGACGAGTTGGTGTGACACGGCAGGTCTACCTCAATCTTCGCTCAGGAGAGGTAGGGTTGCATGGTTTTCGCTCAGGAGAAGTAGCGGCGCATGACCAAGCGGGGCATGCCGCTGGCCACGGCGTCGGTGGTGCCCACCACGCGGAAACCGGCCCTTTCGAACATGGATTTGGTGCCGACGAACGCCATGGTCAGGTCCATGCGCCCGGGAGGGTCCACGGGGTAGGCCTCCACGGCGGGCGCGCCGTGCTCGGCGGCGTAGGACACCGCGCCTTCCAGCATCGGCCCGGTCACGCCTTGTCGGCGGTGGCCCGGGCGGACGACGAGGCAGATGATGCTCCACACCGCCACGTCGTCGACGGGGCGGATCAGGCGGGAGCGGGCCAGCCGCGGGATCTCGCTGCGGGGGCTGATGCTGCACCACCCGACCGGCTCGCCGTCCCGGTAGGTCACCACCCCCGGGGGATGCTCCCGCTCGCACCAGCGGCGCATGGCCTGCTCGCGACTGCCACCGCCCAGGCGTTCGATCTCCGCCGGTGGGAGTCGGTGCGACAGGCACCAGCAGTGGTTGAGGCGTCGGTTGCGGTTGATGACGTCCGCGAAATCGTCGAAGCGTTCCGGGGTCACCGGATGCGTTTCCCACCTCATGACGCCATCTCAACACCGAGCACCGACATGAGCAGGGTTTCTCCGGTGGGGGTGCTGCACGGGCGCCTGCTGCGGAGGCGGTCAGGCTTGGGTGTTCGGTCTCTCGTCGTGACCGCGGGGGCGGATGGCCGGCCTCGGGTCGGCAGATCATCTTGTCCACTTCGGATTCGATCTGGGATGTCGCGTCGTGGTGGGCGTGCTGGTCTGGTGGTCGACCGCGCGGCGGGCTCGGCACCGCGAGCGCCCGGCGTGGTGCTCGCAGTGGCGGGCCCACCAGCTCGCGATGCCGCATCGGCAGCCGACCGTGCTGGAAGGGCATGC
>Ga0079224_100015887_pt1 | contig 10554 bp, 7 predicted proteins | sample Stecom2015_FD_80414 | JGI IMG/M metagenome (GOLD analysis project Ga0079224, IMG submission 80414) | Agricultural soil microbial communities from Utah to study Nitrogen management - Steer compost 2015 | ecosystem: Environmental > Terrestrial > Soil > Agricultural land | place: USA: Utah...
CAGCGGGTTGAGGCGGTGCGCTACCGCCCGGATGGCGGGCGCGTGTATTTGGAGATCAACGCGTCGGTCACCGAGTTTCGCCAGCGCCCGGTCGTATTGAGCATCCAGCGCGACGTCACCACCGAGAAGGAGTTGGAGCGCCAGCTCTCCCACCAGGCGTTTCACGACGCGCTCACCGGCCTGGCCAACCGCGCGCTGCTCCAGGACCGCCTGGAGCATGCCCTCTCGCGCGCGCGCGCCAGCGAGCAGGATCTGGCCGTGCTGGTGCTCGACCTCGACCGCTTCAAGGTGATCAACGAGAGCCTGGGTCACGACGTCGGCGATCACCTGCTGCTGGGAGTGGCCGAGCGCCTGGTCGTCGAAGTGCGCGAGGGCGACACCGTCGCGCGGCTCGGCGGCGACGAGTTCGCGATTCTGCTGGAGCGCGATGTGGACATGCGCGAGATCAGGCAGATCTCCGAACGCATCAGCGGCGCGATTCAGCAGCCGTTCCTGCTAGACGGCCACGAGATCGTCGTGACCTCCAGCATCGGCATCGTCATCGCCGAGCGCGGCCAGGGCACAGTCGAAGATCTCTTGCGCAACGCCGACGTCGCCCTCTACCGCGCCAAGGATAGGGGCCGGGGCCGCTTCGTCATCTTCGACCCCAGCATGAATGCGGCCATGCTGGAGCGGCTGCACCTGGAGACCGACCTGCGCCGGGCGATCTCGCGCGCTGAATTGCAGGTTTACTTCCAGCCGACGGTCGAGCTGGCCACCAGCAGGGTGGTTGGGCTGGAGGCGCTGGTGCGCTGGCGCCACCCGGCCCGCGGCCTGATCTCGCCAGCGGACTTCATCCCGCTGGCCGAGGAGGTCGGCCTGATCCACCAGATCGACCGCTGGGTGCTGGGGGCCGCCTGCCGCCAGGTCGCAGCCTGGCTGGAACAGCGCCCCGGCACGCGCGTGCTGCTGCATGTCAACCTCTCGGCCCAGGGCTTCCAGCACCCAGGGCTGGTCCAGGAGGTGGCGCAGGCGCTGCGCTCGACCGGCCTGCCGCCGGAGTGCCTGCAGCTGGAGTTGACCGAGAGCGACATCATGACCGACGTCGCGGCTACCAACGCGCGCCTGCGAGAACTCAAGGAGCTGGGCGTGTGGCTGGCGATCGACGACTTCGGCACCGGCTACTCCAGCCTGAGCTACCTCAAGCGCTTCCCGGTCGATACCCTCAAGGTGGACAAGTCCTTCATCGATGGGCTGGGCTCGGACGCCGAGGACACGGCGATCGTCGCGGCCACCATCTCGCTGGCGCGCTCGCTGGGGCTGAACGTCATCGCCGAGGGCGTCGAAACCGGCGAAGCGGTGCGCTTGCTGCGCGAGTTCGGCTGCGAGCTGGGCCAGGGTTACTTCTTCGCCGCCCCGCTCCCGCCCCGCGAACTGGACGCGCTCTGGTCCGACGGCCTCGTCATCGACCCGGACCGGCACGGCAGTGCTTCGCATTGACGCCGCGTTTCGCGCGGAGTGAAATAACCCCGTTACCGTCATGGGACAAATGCGACGCCGGATCGGAGCGGCGATGATGAGCCTGACGCGACTGGCCGGCTATGCCCTCATCCTCCAGGGGCTGGGGCTGGCCGGCGCGGCTCTGCTCGGCCCGCTGGTGCTGGACGTGATCGCCTTTCGCGTCTCGGAGACGATGGAGAATCAGGTCGTCGGAGGGGACGTCGCCTCGCTGCTGATCGCCGGGCCGCTGGCGATCGTCGCCGGCGGGCTCTGGCTGCGGGAACACCGCCTGGCTCCGGCCATCGCCATGGCGCCTAGCATCTATGCCGTCTACTACGGGATCTCGATCGTCGTCGGCGAGCAGTACGACCGCTATCCCGGCAACATCGAGAAGTTCTTTCCGCTTTATCTCGGTCTGATCCTGCTGGGCTGGAGCATCGCGGCGGTCGCCTGGTCCCGGCTGCGCGTCCCGGAGTCGGACGCGGGGCTGAGTCGCGCGACGGCCGGGGTGCTGCTGGTCCTGGGGATCCTGCTGGGACTGGCCTGGGCGCGCTCGATCTGGGGCATTGCCTCGGGCCGGGATCTGACCGACGAATATCTGGGCGACCCGAACGTCTACTGGGGCATCAAGCTGCTTGACACCGCCTTCGTCATCCCTCTCGCCGTGGCCACCGGCGTGGGGCTGTTGCGCGACAGCCATCTGGCGCGCAAGGCGGCCTGCGCGTTCACCGGCTACCTGACCTGCCAGGCCGCCGCCGTCGCCGGGATGGCCGCCGTGATGCTCTGGCGCGACGACCCCTCAGCCAGCATCCCCTTTCTGATCTTCACCGGCCTCGGCGCCCTCGCCCTCGGCTACCTCACCATTCGCTGGCTGCGGAGATATGAACGCTAGTCAGATCATCTAGCACGGCGCGAGCTTCGAGGCCGGTTGACGGCGTATTCATTTGTTCCCGGATGTCGAGGGCGGTCGAACAAGGCCGAATACTTGATACTACTGCCCTCTTGCGTCATCATGTCGGATCAGCAATCATGGTGGTCACAGACGGTACATGTCTGGCAGACAAGGCTAGCACCGCGATACCAGTTGCGAAGCGGTTCTGTCGTGTGGCGAATCCAGCCATGCAAGACGTGCGGCAAGAGCGAGGGAGCCGACTATGCCGCCCTCTCAATATCCATTCCGCCATAGCCCGCTACAGGAGGCGAGGTTCCGAGATCGACTCTTCCGACGTCCCAACCCTGAGAACGCGCTGATTGAGATCCGCAACGCGCTAGCAGATGGTGTACTTTCCGTTTCAGCCGGGCGTGTTCGTGCGATTGAGAGTTCGTATCGGGTCGACTTGGCACGGGACTTCCCCGGCGAAACCCGAGCGATGTTGGCTTCGTTTCTAAAGTGGTGCTACCGCGATGGCATCCTTGACCAAGACGAGCGCAGGCAAGTAGACCATCTGCAATCCATCCTGAGTATCGACAGCGACGCCGCGTCAAGTATCCGAAAGCACATCGAACAGGAGATTTTCCGGGCTGAAGTGGCGGAACGGTTCAAGGACCGTCGTCTCTCCGTCGATGACCAGTGGACGCTCAGCGAACTCCAGCAGCGCCTCGGGATCGATACTCGAACCGCCAATGCAATCAAGCAGGAAGTGGCTGATACTGTCGTTCGGCAGTATCTCAATCAGGCTGTCGAAGATGGGTTCTTGTCTCCGGAAGAGGAGGCCGAAGTACGACTCGCTGTATCCAGCCTCGGATTGGATCTCAAGTTCACTCCCGAGCAGCAGCAACGTTGGGACCGTTTCCGCCTGTATTGGGATCTACAGTTCGGAGCGATGCAGCCTGTCCGGGTCGATATCAAGCTTCAATCGTCAGAAACTTGCTACTTCACGGCGCCAACGCAATGGTGGGAGAGCCGCACCGAGACGCGCACGATCAGATACGGTGGCCCAACGGCTCGAATTCGCATTGCCAAAGGGATCTACTGGCGAACGGGCTCGATGAATGTGCAACGCGTCACTGAGGAAGTGTTGAAGCCGATCGACACGGGCCAGCTCTACATCACAAACAAGCGAGTCATCTTCTTGGGGCGCAATCGCAATACGAATGTCCGCTTGAACCGGATTCTCGATTTCACCATCTATACCGATGGAATTGAGCTTGTTAAGGATGCTGGGCGTAACCCTGTGTTCCAGTTCGATGCTGATATCGACATTGCAGCGCTCGTGTTGAATCGCTTGCTCGCCGATGATCCACTGCACGATGCGCCTTCACGCGTTGAGATCGTCGAGTCATACGTCAGGACCCACCAGATCTCTGCTCCAAAACCAGAACCACTCCCGCGACCTTCAACGTCGCAGGCGGGTTTCATCGATGGACGCCACTACACCGAATACGTTGAGGAAGTGAAGCGACTAAAGCGGGAGCGGCGACATTCTGAGGTTTTGAGTTTGCTTGACCGCCTCATCGATGCCGTAGAGACAGAGTCGGCGGAAACAGGACACCCAGTGGCGCCGTGGTACTACGAGCAGATGGCGATAGTCTGCCGAAAGGAAAAGGACTGCTTGGGAGAAGTCCGCGTTCTCCAGCGGTATGAGGAGCAGCGGAAGCGGTCTGGAAGTCCCCCTGATTCACTGACTGAGCGGCTTACAAAGGCACAGGCATTAGCCCTTGAGGCGAGATTAGACCTGTAGCGTTGAAGGTGAGCGCTCACACTGGTTTCGGATCATCAAGGGCACGACCCCGATCGGGCGTTGACCTGGTTTCTGGGACAGCAGCCGATCTTTGCGCCATCTGCCGGGGCCACACGCCCTGTATAGCCATACGAGCCGGGAATTTCCGCGGTCGCGGGAAGTTGCCCGCCTTTGGCAGTCGGGTTATCCTCATCCTTGACGGACCATGCAGTCAGCTGGCTTGCGCCTACGTCTTCGTTCCACAGACAAATGGGCTCCTTCGTAGGCGCCACCGCTCACTGCCGGAAGGAGATCCGATGTCCAAGAAGTACACGCGCCTGACCACGCCGCTGGTGCGCGAGAACGGCGTGCTGCGCGAGGCCACCTGGGATGAGGCGCTCGACCGCGCCGCCGAGGGCTTCCGCGCTGCCGTCGAGGCCAATGGCCCCCAGGCATTCGGCCTGTTCTCGTGCTCGAAGGCGACCAACGAGGTCAACTACCTGGCGCAGAAGTTCGCCCGGCAGGTCATCGGTAGCAATAACATCGACTCCTGTAACCGCACCTGACACGCGCCTTCCGTCGTCGGTCTGACGACAGTATTTGGCGCCGGTGGCGGCACAAGTTCATATCGCGAGGCCGAGGAGACGGACCTGATCATCCTCTGGGGCTCGAATGCCCGCGAGGCGCATCCGATCTTCTTCGTCCACGTGCTCAAAGGCATCCGCAATGGCGCGAAGCTCTACGTCGTCGATCCCCGCCGCACTAGCTCGGCGCAGTGGGCCGACGCCTGGCTGGGGCTGGATGTCGGCTCGGATATCGCGCTGGCCAACGCGATCGGCCGCGAGATCATCGCCGCCGGCCTGGAGAACCGCGAATTCATCGCGCGCTCGACGCTCAACTTCGAGGAGTACAAGGCCGCCGTCGAGCCGTACACCCTGGAATACGCCGAGCGCGAGACCGGCGTCCCGGCCGCGGCCATCCGCGAGCTGGCCCACGAGTATGCGCGCGCCGACCGCGCGCAGCTCTGCTGGACGCTGGGTATCACCGAGCATCACAACGCCGTCGACAACGTCCTGGCGCTGATCAACCTGGCGCTCCTGACCGGCCATGTCGGCCGCTGGGGCTCCGGGCTGGTTCCGCTGCGTGGCCAGAACAACGTCCAGGGCGGCGGCGACATGGGCGCGCTGCCCAATAAGCTGCCCGGCGGCGTGGACGTCGAGAACGACGCCGATCGCGCCCGCTTCGAGAAGGTCTGGGGCACGCAGATCCCGGCCAAGATGGGCTGGCACCTGAGCCAGATGTTCGAGGCGATGGAGGACCGCAAACTGACGGCGCTCTACGTCATCGGCGAGAACCCGGCCCAGTCCGAGGCCGATGTGGGACACGCCTTGGAGCTCCTGAAGGGCCTGGACTGCCTGGTCGTGCAGGACATTTTCCTGACGAAGACGGCTGAGCTCGCCGACGTCGTCTTCCCGGCGACGGCCTCCTGGTGCGAGGCGGAGGGCACGGTCACCAGCTCCGAGCGGCGCGTCCAGCGCGTCCGCAAGGCGCTCGACCCGCCCGGTGATGCCCGCGACGATATCTGGATCCTCTCAGCGCTGGCCGAACGCATGGGCGTCAACTGGGAGTATCCGACAGCCGAGGAAGCCTGGGACGAGCTGCGCAGCCTCTCCGACTGGCATCGTGGCATGAGCTACGCCCGGCTGGAGGCCGAGGGCGGCCTGCAATGGCCCTGCCCGAGCGAGGACCTGCCGGATAGCCCGTTCCTCCACGGCCGGCTTTGGGAAGACCCGCCGGTCGGCCCGCTGGCGCCGTTCCACGCCGTCGAGCACCAGCCGCCGGTCGAGGCATTGACCGAGGAGTACCCGATCCGCCTCACGACCGGGCGGCGGCTGGAGTCCTTCAACACCGGCGTGCAATCCGGCGGCTACCGCTCGCCGCTGCACCGCGGCGAGACGATCGACATCCACCCCGACGAGGGCGCCGCTCTGGGCATCGCCGACGGCGAAGTCGTGCGCGTCGTCTCGCGGCGTGGGGCGGTCGAAGTGCCGGCGCGCTATGACCCGACTTTGCGACCGGGGCTGGCCTTCATGACGTTCCACTTCCCGGACGACGTGGCGACGAATCTGTTGACGATCAACGCGACCGACCCGAAGTCCGGCACCGCCGAGTTTAAGGCGGCCGCCGTGCGCATCGAGAAGCTTTCCGTGGCAGCTCGGCCGGAAGAGACTGAGGCTGCCGTCGCGGCTGGTGGGGATGACTAAGTGGATCTCAGGCTGATTGAAAACGCGGTTCCGAGTGCTGCCGAGCGTGAGGCAATCGACCGGCTGCTCGGCCCGCCGTCGTCAGCCTGGCGGGGAGGGGCCGAGCGCCGCCCCGGACTGGATACCCACGTGGCCTACGGCGGGCACGCCCTCCGGAGCCAGCGCCATATGCTCCTGCCGGCGCTCCACGCGATCCGCGACGCCACCGGCTACATCTCGCCCGGCGGACTGAACTACGTCTGCCAGCGGCTGGACGTGCCCCCGGCGGACGCCTACGGCGTGGCCAGCTTCTATGCGCTCTTCTCGCTGGAGGAGCAGCCGCCTGTGGTCGCGCACGTCTGCGACGACATCGCCTGCCGGATCAACGGTGCGCTGGGGCTCTGCCAGCAGCTCGAAGATCAGATCGGTCCCGAAGGCACGCCTTCGGCCGACGGCAAGATGACCTGGGTGCGCAGCCCCTGCCTGGGGCAGTGCAACCGCGCCCCGGTCGCGCTGATCCAGCGCGCCGGGCTGGACGCCCGCGACGAGACACAGGCGCCGACGACCGCTGACGCCGTGCTGGCCGCGATGGCCGGCGAGGCGACGCCGAAGCCGGACTTCGCCACCGACGGCTCGTACGCGCTCGACGTGCCGCAGTTGCTCGATCCGGATGCCGATCTCTACCTGCTGCGCCGCATCGGCCGGATCGATCCGGAGAATATCGACTCCTATCGCGCCGCCGGCGGCTATGAGGCCCTGCGGCGCGCCTTCGAGATCGGCCCCGAGGGCGTCATCCGCGAGGTCGAGGATTCGAAGATCGTCGGGCGCGGCGGGGCGGCGTTTCCGAAGGGCCGCAAGCTCGGTGACGTGGCCCGCGCGCCAGCTCGTCCGCACTACCTGGTCTGCAACGCCGACGAATCCGAGCCAGGCACCTTCAAGGACCGCGTCTTGATGGAGGGCGATCCCTTCGCCTTGATCGAATCGATGACGATCGCTGGCTACGCGGCCGGCTGCGAGCAGGGCTTCATCTATATCCGCGGCGAATACCCGCGCTCGGTGGAGCGGCTCCAGCACGCCATCGACATGGCCCGTCAGAAGGGCTTCCTCGGCCGGAACATCATGGGCAAGGGCTACGACTTCGACATCGAGATCCGCCGCGGCGCTGGCGCCTATATCTGCGGCGAGGAGACGGCGCTGTTCAGCTCGCTCGAAGGCTACCGGGGCGAGCCGCGCTCCAAGCCGCCCTTCCCGACCCAGGTTGGCCTGTTCGGCAAGCCCACGCTGGTCAGCAACGTCGAGACGCTGATGAACCTGCCGCGGATCGTCCTCGAGGGCGGTCCCGCCTACGCCGCGATCGGCACCGAGCAATCGACTGGCACGAAGCTTTTCTGCCTCTCGGGCTGCATTCAGCGCCCGGGGATTTATGAGTTCCCGTTCGGCGTGACACTGCGGGAGGTGCTGGAGGCTGCCGGTGGCGTGCCGGAAGGTCGGGAGTTGCGCGCCGTGCTCGTCGGCGGGGCGGCCAGCAGCTTCGTGACGCCCGATGAGCTGGACATGGAATTGACCTTCGAAGGCACCCGCGCGGCCGGCGCCGCGCTCGGTTCGGCGGTCATCATGCCCTTCGACGACTCGGTCGACATGACCGACATCATCCTGCGGATCGCCGCCTTCTTCCGCGACGAATCCTGCGGCCAGTGTGTGCCCTGCCGGGTCGGCACCGTCCGCCAGCAGGAAGCTCTCCAGCGGCTCGTCGCCGGCCGGCCGCTCGGCTCGGTCGAAGACGAGATCCGGCTGATTGACGAGGTCGCGCAGGTGATGCGCGACGCTTCGATCTGTGGCCTGGGCCACACCGCGCCGATCGCCGTGCAGTCGGCCATCCACAAGCTACATCTGTTCAACGGTAGAAGTGCGACGACATGACAGTAGGATCGACAGTCCACAAGCTCACGCTGTACTCGAACCGCACCGTCGAGCTGACGGTTGACGGCCAGAGCGTCACGGTGCCCGAGGGCGCGACGATCATGGAGGCCTGCGAGAAGGTCGGCATCGAGACGCCGACGCTCTGCTACGGCGAATCGCTCACCCCGGTCAACGCCTGCCGTGTCTGCGTCGTCGAGATGGAAGGCTCGCGCACGCTCGTCCCGGCCTGCGCTCGTAAGGCCGAGCCGGGCATGGTGATCCGCACCAACACCGAGCGGGTGCGTCATAGCCGCAAGCTGGTCATGGAGCTCCTGGCCTCCTCGGTCGATCTCTCCTACGCGCCGGAGCGGGTGCGCGGCTACATCGAGGAATACGATGCCCAGCCGGAGCGCTTCGGCCCGCCGGCGCCGGCCAATGGCCACAGTCGCGACGAGCCCCACGCCGGACACCATCACCCAACGCCGGTCGGTTACGCCGCGACCGTCGACCAGCCGCCGAAGATCGACAACGACCTCTATATCCGCGACTATAGCCGCTGCATCCTTTGCTACAAGTGTGTCCAGGCCTGCGGCACCGAGCATCAGAACACCTTCGCAATCACCGTGGCCGGGCGCGGCTTCGACGCCCACATCGCCGCCGAGTTTGACAACCCGCTGCCCGACTCCGCCTGCGTCTACTGCGGCAACTGCATCGCCGTCTGCCCGACCGGCGCGCTGATGTTCAAGAGCGAGTGGGACATGCGCCAGGAGGGCACCTGGGACGAGAGCCGTCAGACGGTGACCAGCACGATCTGCCCCTACTGCGGCGTCGGCTGCACGCTGGACCTGCACGTTCAGGACAACAACATCGTCAAGGTCACCTCGCCGATGGACCACGACGTCACCGTTGGCAATCTCTGCATCAAGGGCCGTTTCGGCTGGCAGTTTGTCCAGAACCGGCCGGAGAATGGTCGCGCGCCGACCAGCCCGAACGGAAGCGAGGAGGCCGGTGACGCCCCCTGAGCGCCGCTCGGTGCGCGTCGACGGCGTCATCCGGGTCACTGAAGATGGCTGGCGCGAAGATCACGACCGTCTGGCGGCCGAGGAGCCGCTGGAGATCCGGCTGGCCTACTGGGAGGCCGGCGAGCGGGTCGAGAAACCGATCGCCGTCACGATGCGCACGCCGGGGGACGACTTCGAGCTAGCAGTCGGCTTCCTCTTCGGCGAGGGGATCATCAGGCGGCGCTCGGACTTCGTCGAGGTCTACTACTGCCTGGATACCAGCGAGCAGCAGAACTACAACATCGTCTCGGTCAGCCTGATGCCCGACGTGCCCTTCGACATGTCGCGGCTCGACCGGCACTTCTACACGACGTCGAGCTGCGGGGTCTGTGGCAAGGCGGCGCTGGAGGCGCTGGAGATCAGCGGCTGTGACGTGATCCCGCCCGGCTTCACCGTCTCCGCCGAGGTGGTCATGTCGCTGCCGGAAACCCTCCGCGCGGCCCAGGCCGTCTTCCAGCAAACTGGCGGGCTGCACGCCGCCGGCCTCTTCGACCGTGACGGCAACTTGCTCTCGCTCCGCGAAGACGTCGGCCGCCACAATGCCCTCGACAAGGTCATCGGCGAGCAGGTCACCGCCGGCAACACCCGCCTCTCCGACCGGCTCGTGCTGCTCAGCGGCCGCGCCAGCTTCGAGTTGCTGCAGAAATCGCTCGTCGCCGGCGTCCCGGTCGTCGCTGCCGTCGGCGCCCCCTCCAGCCTCGCCGTCGAGCTCGCCCACAGCTTCGGCATTACCCTCATCGGCTTCACCCGCCCCGACGGCTTCAACATCTACACCCACCCCGACCGGGTGCTGCGCCCTGTTCCAATTCCAACCGACGTCGCGAATATCCGTCAGGAGGCGTGATTCGGAGATCCACAAGAAGGTAACGTCCACTTTCACGCTCCTACACGACGACAGTATCACCGTCGGATAGCTGCAGGCGATCCGCGAGGTCACTGGGCAGTTCGATCATCGTAGTCTCGCCGGCGCGGGTGATGCGGGCGCGGAGCTTTGGTGTTCATCCATCCTTAGGGGAATGACCCGTGAGACAGGCCAATTCTACGTGTGATCCCTTCCGCGGGCCGCGTGCTATCGTGCTGCCCGGAGTCAGCCTGAGGACTGGGAACGGGATCGAGATGGCAGGACACGAGCGACACTACGAGATCATGCGGGAGCTGATGGAGCTGCCGGGGCCGACCGGGCAGGAGGGGCCGGTGATGGATTGGCTCCGG
>Ga0079224_100015888_pt1 | contig 10554 bp, 8 predicted proteins | sample Stecom2015_FD_80414 | JGI IMG/M metagenome (GOLD analysis project Ga0079224, IMG submission 80414) | Agricultural soil microbial communities from Utah to study Nitrogen management - Steer compost 2015 | ecosystem: Environmental > Terrestrial > Soil > Agricultural land | place: USA: Utah...
GCAGGCAGAATACGGAGACTCCTGCGGGAATAGCACGTGTCCGAAGACCCCGCAGAGGCGATCTATCCTCGAGGAGGCTGAGGCCGGGCCCGCGGAAAGCGGAGTATTCTGCCGGAGCGGTAGCTTCAAGCTTGACCATATCTAATAATGTTGTCGCACAGTTTCTAATAAATTGTGGGAATAAATGAGTACTTACATACATGAAGAAAACAGTTGAAAATAATGATGTAGAAAATCATTCAGAATAAACCATTATTCTGGTATAATAAATTGGATGTGGTTAATTATTTTATGGGTAGTCTACCCTCTTAAAAATACCCACATAAGAGAATATTATGTTGGAGAAAGGAAGATGTCTTTTGCGATTAAAGGAAATTCTTTCTTTTCATCCATTCGCTCAACAGTTCTCTGCACTTTACGACATAGAAATTAATAACCTAAAAATGGATTCTAGAGAGATTAAAAAGGGAGATTTATTTGTTTGCATTAGTGGATTTACAGTAGATGGTCATCATTATGTTGATGAAGCTGTGAAAAATGGAGCAGCAGTAATTGTAGCTGATAGGGATATACAAGCCAAAGTTCCCGTTGTAATTGTCCCAGATACGATTCGTTTTCTAGCTATGGCTGCTGCAAAGTTTTATCAATATCCAACCAATCAAGTTCCCTTAATAGGCGTTACAGGTACGAACGGGAAAACAACCGTAACTTACCTGTTAGAGCAAATATTTAAATATCATGGTAAAAAGACAGGTGTCATTGGGACCATTCAAATGAAAATTGGTGAGGATGTTTTTCCAGTTGACAACACTACCCCAGATGCTTTATTTCTACAAAACACGATTAGAAAGATGATCGACAGTGGGGTTAAACAAGTCATTATGGAAGTATCTTCTCATGCACTTGATCAAGGAAGAGTTTATGGTTGCGATTATAATACCGCGATTTTTACAAACCTGTCGCAAGATCACTTAGATTACCACGATTCCATGGATGATTATCTGCGAGCAAAGAGTCTTTTGTTTGCACAATTGGGAAGTGGGTATCATTCAAACAACAGGAAATACGCAGTAATAAATCTTGATGATGGAGCATCTTCTAAATTAATACGTTCCACTGCACAAAAGGTTATTACATATGGGATAGATAATGAAGCTATGATTATGGCCAAATCCATAACATTGACGCCTACAGGAACTAAATTTTTATTATGTACTCCAAATGGAAATACTGAAATCAACAGTCCATTAATTGGCAAGTTTAATGTGTCTAATATGTTAGCTGCAAGTGCTGCTGCACTAGTAAATGAGGTTCCTCTTTCTATTGTAAAAAAGGCACTTGAAACCATACAAGGTGTAACTGGGCGTTTTGAGCTTGTAAACCATGAGAATTCATTTTCAGTCATTGTTGATTATGCACACACACCTGATTCTTTAGAAAACGTATTAACTACTATACGCGAATTTGCCAAAAGAAAAGTATATGTAGTTGTCGGTTGTGGTGGTGATCGAGATCGATCAAAAAGACCGTTAATGGCTCAAATTGCGTTGAAATATGCGGATGAAGCAATCTTTACTTCTGACAATCCCCGCACGGAAAACCCTGATATAATATTAAACGATATGATCAGTGGTGTAACTAACTCAGAAGGTAAATATCAAGTAATTCCTGACCGCAGAAAAGCAATTTACAAAGCAATTAGCCAAGCAACCGAACATGATATTATCTTAATAGCAGGTAAAGGACATGAGACATACCAACAAATAGGCCATGTCAAGCATCATTTTGATGACCGTGAGGTGGCTAAAGAAGCATTGTTTATGAAGGGGTAATAAATATGTTATTTACGGTCAAATGGTTAACATCTGTTTTTCCTAACTACCGTGGGGAAATTCATGATGATCAAAAAATTAATAGATTTTTTACTGATAGTAGAATTAAAACAGAGGATTCCTTATTTATTCCAATAGTTGGGGAATCGTTTGACGGTCATAAGTTTATAAAGCAAGCTTATGAAAATGGAGCAATTGCAACTCTTTGGGAGAAAAATAAAGAGTTGCCTGAAGGTTTAACAGATGAGTTAATCGTTTTTCTGGTAGAAGATACAACGAAAGCATTACAGCATTTGGCGAGTGCTTATCGCAATAAAGTTAATCCAATTGTTATTGGTGTAACAGGTTCAAACGGTAAAACAACTACAAAGGACATTATTGCTTCCATAGCAAAAGAAAGATATAAAACACACTTTACAGATGGAAATTTCAATAATGAATATGGACTCCCATTTACGATTCTTTCTATGAGCAGAGATACAGAAATTCTTGTTCTGGAAATGGGAATGAGTAGTTTTGGGGAAATTGAGTTACTATCTAAGATTGCTAAGCCAGATTATGCAGTCATTACAAATATTGGTGAATCACATATAGAATATTTAGAAACACGTGCAGGAATTGCAAAAGCTAAGTTGGAAATACTTAGCGGCCTATCTAACAATGGCAAACTAATTATTGATGGGGATGAAGAATTACTCAATCATGTCCATGCTCGAAACAATGTAATCAAAGTAGGATTTGGAACTCATAATGACTTTATTGCGTCTGATATTGAGTTAAGGAGAAATGAAACAACTTTTAAAGGTTCAGATGGTAATGAATACACTGTTTCACTATTAGGTTCACATAATGTCAAGAATGCTTCATATGGGGTAATTTTAGGTGAAATATTAGATATTAGCACAGATAAGATTCAACATGCACTCCGAACTTTATCATTGACTGGTATGAGATTTGAATTGTTAACTGGCATTAATGATGTTTCTATTATTAATGATGCATATAATGCGTCACCCACTTCCATGATGGCAGCTATAGATGTTGTCCAGAAAATGGGAGGATTTAAAAACAAGGTAGTAGTACTTGGAGATGTTTATGAGTTAGGGGAACAATCTAAAGCGTTACATGAGACGGTTGCAGAAGTTGTAAATGATTCCCTCACTAGTCTTTACACAATTGGTGAGGACTCGTACGTGATAAGCCAGGCAGTACAAAAGAAATATCCTAATATGGACGTAAAACATTTCCAGTTGAAAGAGGAAGTTCTTCCGGAATTAGAGCAATATCTGAATAGAGACACACTAATATTATTTAAAGCATCAAGAGGAATGAAATTCGAATCGATTATTGAAAAGCTAAAATAACAAAAAAATAGAGATAGATGGGTTGGACGGTTGGCACTTTAAGGAGGAAAATTTCAGTGAATTTATTAGGTTTAATCATAACAATAGCTATAGCATTTCTTATTACCGTCCTTTTGTCCCCAATTTTAATTCCGTTTTTAAGACGTTTAAAGTTTGGACAAAGTATACGGGAAGAAGGACCTCAGTCGCATATGAAGAAGAAGGGTACCCCTACAATGGGGGGACTCATCATTATCCTTAGTATTGTTATCACTTCTTTCATTATGGTCAATAAATACGGTGATGGGGAATTTGGTTACGAAATAGGCTTATTATTGTTTGTACTTTTAGGTTATGGATTACTAGGGTTTTTAGATGATTTTATAAAAGTCGTTCTAAAAAGAAACTTAGGATTGACCTCTAAGCAAAAAATGCTTGGACAAATTATTATTGCCATTATTTTTTATATTATATTAAAGAATCAGGGATTCCCAACATATATTCAAATACCAGGGACAGAAATTCAATGGGATCTTGGTATTGGTTATGCATTTCTTATTATCTTTATGCTAGTAGGAGCTTCCAATGGTGTAAACTTAACAGATGGTCTAGATGGACTATTAGCTGGTACAGCAGCAATTGCATTTGGTGCGTTTGGGATTCTAGCATGGCATGGAGAGCCACAAGTAGAAGTTGCTATATTCTCTTTAGCAATTGTTGGGGCTCTATTAGGATTCTTAGTATTTAATGCTCACCCTGCAAAAGTTTTTATGGGAGACACCGGCTCACTAGCACTTGGTGGTGCTGTAGCTGCCATTGCTATTTTGACAAAAATGGAGATATTGTTAGTGATTATCGGTGGAGTTTTCGTAATGGAAACTTTATCTGTGATTATTCAGGTCATATCATTTAAAACTACCGGGAAAAGGGTCTTTAAAATGAGTCCATTGCACCACCATTATGAATTAGTAGGTTGGTCAGAATGGAGAGTTGTTACTACATTTTGGTTAATGGGACTTATTTTTGCTGCTCTTGGTATCTACATCGAGGTGTGGTTAGGTTGAATAAATTAGTTGATTTTCCTTATTCACATGTGCTTGTTTTAGGGCTAGCGAAAAGTGGTACAGCTGCAACACAAGTGTTATTAGAAAGTGGTATCCATGTGCGAGTAAATGATTTAAAAGCAAATAATGACGACGATGTTGTTCAGGAGTTACGTACGTTAGGAGCAGAGGTGGTTGTTGGTTCACATCCATTTTCTGTATTGGATAATATAGATTTAATTGTGAAAAACCCAGGCATACCTTATGAAAATGTAATTCTAAAGGAAGCAGTTAACCGAGATATACCAATCATTACAGAAATTGAACTTGCTAGCCAATTGGCAGAAGGAACTATTATAGGGATTACCGGATCCAATGGGAAAACAACAACTACAATGCTTATTTACGAAATGCTAACTGCTAGTGAGGCGCCAGTTAAGCTAGCTGGAAATATTGGAATTGTTGCAACGGAAGTAGCAAAGGATCTTGGTCAAGATGAAAGACTAGTACTAGAACTTTCATCTTTTCAGTTGATGGGAATAAAAAAATTCAGACCTAAAATAGCAGTATTGTTGAATATTTTTGAGGCTCATTTGGATTATCATAAGACATTAGACAACTACAAAGAAGCAAAATCAAATATCTTTCTCAATCAATTAGAGGATGATTATCTTATTTATAATGCAGATGAACCAAATGTTTCGGATGCTTCTAGAAAAGCCAGGTCAATCAAAGTGCCATTTTCGGTTTCTGTCAAACAAGAAAATGGTGCATGGGTAGATAGTGAAAACTTGTATTTTAAAGAGGAAAAAATAATTGCTTTAAAGGATATTGCACTAGTTGGTACTCATAACCTAGAAAATATTCTTGCAGCTGTATGTGCTGCTAAATTAAGCGGTGCGACAAATGAAGGAATTAGTAAAGTCCTAATGACATTTAGAGGTGTCACACACCGTCTACAATTTATTGCTAATAAGAATGAGCGCTTAATTTATAATGACTCAAAAGCTACTAATATATTAGCAACTCAAAAGGCATTATCATCCTTTCTACAACCTACAATTTTACTAGCAGGTGGTTTAGACCGCGGTAATGGATTTGATGATCTAATCCCTTATCTTAAAAATGTAAAAGGAATTGTTGTTTTTGGTGAGACTGCTGAAAAATTAAAGAATACCGCCGTAAAAGCAGGAATCAATGCCATTATTCATGCTGAAAATGTAGAGGATGCTGTAATCAAAGCTTATGGAATGTCTGAACCTGGTGATGTAATTCTATTATCACCAGCTTGTGCGAGTTGGGACCAATATAAGACTTTTGAAGAAAGAGGAGACATGTTTATACAAGCCGTGCATACAATAGAGTAGGGGCTTGTATTAATAAAAATCCATTGTTCTATACTTTTAATGCCCCTAAATCAACAATTGTTGCGAGGGGTGTTTTTTTGTTTAATAGAGAGATTTCCATAAAGGACAAGCCAGACTATATATTACTAACTGTTATATTATTAATATTACTGATTGGAATCGTGATGGTATATAGCTCTTCATATATTTGGGCGGAGTATAAGTATGCTGATTCACTTTATTTTGTTAAAAGACAATTATTATTTGCTGGTGTTGGAGTAGCGGGAATGTTCTTCTTTATGTATATTCCATATAGTAATTGGGCGAAGTATGCAAAAACTATTTTATTAGTTTGTTTTGGACTTCTTCTAATCGTGTTGATTCCAGGGATTGGACTAACCAGAGGTGGAGCTCAAAGTTGGATTGGAATTGGGGCATTCAGTATACAACCATCTGAATTTATGAAATTGGGTCTCATCATATTTTTGGCGGTTTTTTTATCGGTAAATCAAAAATATATCACCTCCTTTAAAAAAGGATTTCTCCCAGCTTTGCTTTTAGTATTTACTGCTTTTGGTTTAATCATGTTGCAGCCAGATCTTGGGACTGGAATGGTGTTAGTATTAACTTGTATGATTATGATATTTGTTTCTGGAGCAAGAATTTCACATTTTATTGGATTAGGGTTGTTAGGATTAGTGGGTTTTGCTTTACTTATTATTTCTGCACCGTACCGTATTAGTAGGATAACGGCCTTTTTGAACCCGTGGGAAGATCCTCTAGGTGATGGGTTTCAAATTATTCAATCCTTGTATGCAATAGGACCGGGAGGATTAATGGGGGTAGGATTAGGGAATAGTTTGCAGAAGTATTTTTATCTTCCAGAACCGCAAACAGATTTCATTTTTGCCATTCTCGGAGAAGAGCTAGGCTTTATTGGTGGAACAATATTATTAATATTATTTATTATATTGTTTTGGCGTGGTATCCGGGTTGCATTAGAGGCACCTGATTCATTTGGTAGATTTCTCGCATTAGGTATCGTATCCATGTTAACAGTGCAAGTAATGATCAATATTAGTGTTGTAATAGGTTTAATACCTGTTACTGGTATAACCCTCCCATTCTTGAGTTATGGCGGTTCCTCCTTAACCTTAACTTTATGTTCGGTAGGAATTCTATTAAATATTAGTAGAAATGCGAGACTTTAAACGATTCGTTAATAGGTTAAAATAGGGATTATAATGCAAATAATACATTCATTTTAGGCCTACAAGGATAACAGCGGAATTTGGAAAAAAGTCTTTTACTAAAATTGGTAAAATTTAATTAGGGAACTATCAATATGTCTACTATATGTTTTGGTGAATGTTATGTTATAATTTAAATAACTCAGTCTAAACGGCATCTGGTATGCCGTTTTAATGTGTTAATTTGTTAAAAGGGAAAGAATAGAAATGACGAAAGAGAAAATTGTTTCAATAGAGGACCGAATTCCCAAATTGAAGCAAGCCCGTAAAAAAAAGGCTAATAGGCGCCTTGTATTTTACCTATCTATTTTTTTCTTCTTATTATCTATCATTGTCTATCTTCAATCGCCACTTAGCCATGTTAAATCAGTTGTTGTTATTGGCAATTCCTTTTATCCAGAGGAACAGGTTATTGAACAAAGCGGTATAATAAAAAATACTAATATTTGGACAATACAAAAAGAGGAAATTATTAAAACTCTCGAAAAGAACCCGATAGTCAAAACGGTTTCTGTTGAGACAAAGCTTCCATGGACAGTAGAAATTAGAATGGTAGAGCATGAAAGAATTGGGTATATAAAAAAGGAAAATAGTTATTATCCAATTCTAGGGAATGGAGAGATTCTCGCGGATAGTGAAAATGAACGATTATCAGGAGATGCTCCGCTACTAGTAAATTTTACGGATAAGAAAGTATTAGCCGAAATGTCTGAAGAATTGAGCAAACTCCCTACAAACATTCTAAATATCATTTCAGAAATACACTGGTCAAAGAATGAGTTGAACAGTAAAGAAGTTACGTTATTTATGAGTGATGGATTTATGGTAGAGTCTTCCATACGAGACTTTTCAGAAAAGATGAAAGTGTATCCATCAATTGCAGCGCAACTTGATCCTAATGCAGAAGGTATTATTCACATTGGGGTAGGTGCTTATTTTGAACCGTTTAATCAAGAAATTACGGAAGAAGAAGAAATAATTTCCAATGAGAATGAAGAATAACGGACAAAATATAGCCATTTTGGAAGAATAGTCTAGTAAAAGGTTAAAATCTATTAAAATATGTCTAGTTTTTATAGATAAATGGCTATTACATATTTCTTTTTTTGAGAAAATCCTTTAAAATAAGAGATTATAGTATAGTTTAATAGAATTTAGAACTAATTATTGCATTTAGAAATAAATTTATCGTTTTTTATGTTTCTGAAATAGGAGGTGCCTTTGTTGAACAACAATGACATACTTGTCAGTCTTGATATAGGTACAACAAAAATTAAAGTAATTATTGGTGAAGTATTAAATGATTCATTAAACATTATTGGTGTTGGTACAGCGAAATCAAATGGCATGAAGAAAGGTGCTATCGTTGATATTGATCAAACCGTACATTCCATTCGTAATGCAGTTGAACAAGCGGAGCGCATGGTAGGAATGCAGATTGATAGTGTTGTAGTAGGCATTAGTGGAAATCATATCCAACTTCAACCGTGCCATGGTGTAGTAGCAGTTCAGAGTGAAAACCGTGAAATCACCAACGATGATGTAAAGCGAGTAATTGATGGGGCACAGGTAATATCCATTCCGCCGGAGAGAGAAATCATAGATGTTATTCCAAAACAATTTATTGTGGATGGACTAGATGAAATTACCGACCCAAGAGGTATGATTGGTGTCCGATTAGAAATGGAAGGCACAATTATCACTTGTTCCAAAACAGTATTACATAACATCTTGAAGTGTGTAGAGCGTGCTAACTTGAAAGTATCTGATATCTGTTTACAACCGTTATCAGCAGGCACTGTTGCACTCTCAAAAGATGAAAAGAATTTGGGAGTAGCATTAATCGATGTTGGTGGAGGCTGCACAACAGTCTCAATCTTTGAGAATGACCATATGGTTTCAACTAGTGTTATACCTCTTGGTGGTGATAACATCACGAAAGACTTATCGATTGGGTTACGCACATCTACAGAAGAGGCTGAGGAAATTAAAATAAATCATGGGCATGCTTTCTACGATGATGCTCAAGAAGATGAAGTCTTTGATGTAACAATTATTGGTAGTAACGCAAGACAAACTTTTAACCAATTACAGATTGCGGATATGATCGAAGCAAGATTAGAAGAGATTTATGCCTATGTCGAGAGAGAAATCCGTAGAATGGGATATCATGAACTACCTGGTGGCTATGTTCTAACCGGAGGAACCATGAAAATGTCGGGAGCACTCGAGCTTGCTGGTGATGTATTCCAAGCTAATGTTCGTATTGCAATCCCAGATTATATTGGGGTACGTGAGTCACAATTCACCGCAAGTGTTGGTATACTACAATTTGCATATCATAATGCAAAGATACAAGGAAAAGAATTATTCCCAGCCATAACCACCCATGCGGAGGAACCGAAACCAAAGAGAATCAAGAAACAACCGACCAAAACTACTACTGAAAATGAAAAAGATAAAAAAGAGTCTGGAATTGCTAATTTATTTAAGTATTTCTTCGATTAATAAGCGTTCCCACATTAAAATTAGCTTCTAGAAATCTTGTAATTTGCATATTAGGAGGAACGAAAAATGTTAGAGTTTGATACAAGTATTGACCAGTTGGCTACGATTAAGGTTATTGGTGTCGGTGGTGGCGGAAATAACGCTGTAAACCGTATGATTGATCATGGTGTTGAAGGTGTAGAATTTATCGCTGCTAATACTGACGCACAAGCTTTAAATTTATCAAAAGCAGAAACTAAACTACAAATAGGTGGCAAGCTTACTAGAGGACTTGGCGCAGGTGCTAATCCTGAGGTAGGAAAAAAGGCAGCTGAAGAAAGTAGAGAACAGCTAGAAGAAATTCTTCAAGGTGCTGATATGGTATTTGTTACTGCTGGAATGGGTGGAGGAACTGGAACTGGTGCAGCTCCAGTAATTGCTCAAGTTGCAAAAGACTTGGGTGCACTAACAGTTGGTGTTGTAACCCGTCCATTTTCATTCGAGGGTCGTAGAAGATCTACACAAGCTGTCTCCGGTATTGAAGCATTAAAGAATAATGTTGATACATTAATTGTAATTCCAAATGATCGTTTACTAGAAATTGTTGATAAAAATACCCCAATGCTTGAAGCTTTCAGAGAAGCTGATAATGTATTAAGACAAGGGGTTCAAGGTATTTCAGACCTAATTGCAAAACCAGGATTGATTAATGTTGACTTTGCCGATGTTAAGACAATTATGTTTAATAAAGGGTCTGCATTAATGGGGATTGGTATTGCGACTGGAGAAAACCGTGCTACAGAAGCTGCTAAAAAGGCAATCTCCTCTCCATTACTAGAAACTTCAATTGATGGTGCTCATGGTATTCTGATGAATATTACTGGTGGTACGAACTTAAGTCTATATGAAGTTCAAGAAGCTGCAGATCTTGTAACCAATGCTGCTGATGAAGAGGTTAATGTAATTTTTGGATCGGTTATCAATGAAGATTTGAAAGATGAAATCATTGTTACGGTTATCGCTACTGGTTTTGATGAAAACAAAAAACCAGAACAACCAGTTAGACAACGTCCTGCAATTAATCAAAACCAAACTGCTGCAACAAGAGCTAATGATGATAATGTTCACACAAAAGAACCGATGCAACAACAAGCTAGACCACGTCAAGAAGAAGACATTTTAGATATCCCAACATTCTTACGTAACCGCAATAGAAATAGATAATGTTTCATTTAGAAACGAACGTATGGCTA
>Ga0079224_100015889_pt1 | contig 10553 bp, 9 predicted proteins | sample Stecom2015_FD_80414 | JGI IMG/M metagenome (GOLD analysis project Ga0079224, IMG submission 80414) | Agricultural soil microbial communities from Utah to study Nitrogen management - Steer compost 2015 | ecosystem: Environmental > Terrestrial > Soil > Agricultural land | place: USA: Utah...
GAGCGGCGGTGATCACGGGAAGTCGAAAACGAACCCAAGCACTTCCAACCACGGAGGGCATGCGAGATGAGTCCGAACGTAACGGCAGCCGACCAGGCGAAGATCACGCGTCCCAGACTCGCGGATCTGGACATCCCGGTGGGCAAGCGGGTCCGGCTGCACCGGCTGCTTTACGAGCATGGGCTTAAGAACGGGACCCTGCTCGTGCTCCCCATCGACCAGGGGGTCGAGCATGGGCCGCTCAACTTCTTCCCGAACCCGGCGTCGAAGGATCCGGAGTACCAGTGGCGCCTGGCCGCGGAGGGCGGATACAACGCGATCGCATGCCACTGGGGCATGGCGGTGCGTTACATGAAGAAGTATGCGGGGCGCGTCCCGCTCATCCTGAAGATCAACGGCAAGACGAACATCCCGAGCGACGCGGAGGCGTTCTCGCCGCTGACTGCCACGGTGGAGGACGCGGTAGCGATCGGCGCGGACGCGATCGGCTACACGCTCTACGTGGGCTCGCCCCGCCAGGACGACGACTTCCTGCAGTTCGTGCAGGTTCGCGAGAAGTGCGAGAAGTACGGGATGCCGATCATCGTGTGGTCGTATCCCCGTGGCTCGGCGATCGAGGCGAAGGGCGGCCGCGATTCGCTCTACGCCGTGGACTATGCGGCGCGTCTCGCCCACGAGCTGGGCGCCGACGTCATCAAGCTGAACGTCCCGAAGAAGAGCGAGAAGGACGCCCAGCAGCCGAAGCCGTACAACGAGCTGGAGTGGACGTACGAGGAGGGCGTGCGGCGCGTGGTCGAGTCGGCGGGGAACTCGATGGTCCTCTTCAGCGGCGGGAGCAAGATCAGCGACGAGGATCTGCTCGAGAAGGCCCGCATTGCCATGGAGCAGGGCGCGACCGGGCTGATCTTCGGCCGCAACATGTGGCAGCGCCCGATGGACGAGGCGCTGGCGCTGACGGAGCGCATCAAGGACGTGATGCGCAACTTCTCGATCTGAGGGACGCGTCACGGGGCCGCCGGGCCGGCCGGCCCGGCGGCCGTCTGCATCATGGAGGGGATGGGTGAGTGAGCGCGAGCGGTTGAAGAGGGCGGCGGCCGAGAAGGCGGTCGAGTACGTCGAGAACGGGATGGTCGTCGGCCTGGGTACCGGATCGACGGCGCGGCACGTGCTCGAGGTGCTGGCGGAACGCTTGCGGACGGGCGCCCTCTCGGACGTGGTGGGCGTGCCGACCTCGCGGGAGACGAGCCGGATCGCCCGCGAGCTGGGAATCCCGCTGACGAGTCTGGAGGAGGAGCCCCGGCTCGACCTGACGATCGACGGCGCGGACGAGGTCGCTCCGGACCTGTCGCTGATCAAAGGGCTCGGAGGCGCGCTGCTCTGGGAGAAGATCGTCGCAACCGCATCCGACCGGCTGATCATCGTCGTGGATGAAGGGAAGCTGGTCGATCGGCTCGGCGAGCGTGCGCCGCTCCCGGTCGAGGTCGTGCCGTTCGGGTGGACGACCCACCTGTCGTATCTCGACCTGCTCGGCGCTCAGCCCACCCTCCGCCGCTCCGCGGATGGCACGCCGTTCACGACGGACGGCGGGCATTATCTCCTGGATTGCCGCTTCGCGGACGGGATCCTGGAGCCGGAGCGGATCGAGCGCGAGATCCGCCAGCGGGTGGGCGTGGTCGAGACGGGGCTGTTCCTGGACATGGCGGACATGGTCGTCGTCGGGGGCGCCGACGGCGTGCGGGTGTTGACGGCGGAGGGAGTGTGAGCGTCAAGATCGCACCGAGCATTCTTTCCGCCGATTTCGCGCGTCTGGGCGACGCGGTCGCCGAGGCCGAGGCGGGCGGCGCCGACTGGATCCACGTCGACGTGATGGACGGGCACTTCGTCCCGAACCTCACCATCGGCCCGCCGGTCGTGAAATCGCTGCGGCGCGTGACGGAGCTTCCCCTCGACGTGCACCTCATGATCGAGGCGCCGGAGCGGTACCTGGAGGCGTTCGCCGACGCCGGAGCGACGGTGCTCACCGTGCACCAGGAGGCCTGCACGCATCTGCACCGTACCGTACAACGGATCCGCGAGCTCGGCATGCGGCCGGGCGTGGCGATCAACCCCGCCACGCCGCTCTCGGCGCTCGAGGAGATCCTTCCTTACGTGGATCTGGTCCTGATCATGACGGTCAATCCGGGCTTCGGCGGGCAGAAGTACATCCCGACGAGCACCGAGAAGGTCGCACGCATGCGGAGGATCCTCCAGGACCGCCACCTCTGGGGGGTAGAGCTGGAGGTCGATGGCGGGATCGACCCGCTCACGGCGCCGGAGGTGGTCGAGGCGGGCGCGAGCGTGCTCGTGGCGGGCGCGGCGGTCTACGGCGGGGAGCGATCGGTCGCAGAGAACATCCAGGCTTTGCGGTCCGCAGCCAACGGTTGAGCCGGGGCGTCGATTCCGGTAGATTCCAGAGTCGGCCGGGGTGGCGGAATTGGTAGACGCAGGCGACTTAAAATCGCTCGCTCCAAAGGCGTGCGGGTTCGAGTCCCGCCCCCGGCATTGAAACTTCATGGATCTTTCCCTACACATCCTCGCCGTGTCCGGCATCGTTGCCGTAGCGCATCGGTGGATGCGAAGCGCACTCCGGGTGCTCGGCAGCGGCGCGGAGGCCTATTTCGCCGGTGCGGTCGCCCGTACCCGGGCGGACCGGGGGGATCTGACGGGGATGGCCGAGGCGAGCGGAGAGGCCTCGAGGGCACGGCGCGCCCGGGCCTGGGCCTTCGCCGCGCTGCTGCTGTGGACGGCCCTCCTCGTCGTTCCCACCTGGTTCCTGCCCAGACCCGCCTTCGTCTACGCGTCGTACTCCGCGCTGTGGGCGGCAGCGGCGGTGCGTCGCGTCGTGGATGCGGCGATCCGGAGCCGAAGTTGAGATGATGCGCGTCACCTTTCTGGGCACGGCGGCGAGCCGGCCGACCGTGGGACGGAACGTGAGCGCGATCCTGGTGGCACGCCACGGGGAGCTGCTCCTCTTCGACTGCGGCGAGGGGACGCAGCGGCAGATGATGCGCTTCCAGACCGGGTTCGGGATCGGCGACGTCTTCTTTACGCACATGCACGCCGATCATTTCCTGGGCGTGATCGGTCTGCTGCGGACCATGGGGCTGCAGGGGCGTGAGGAGCCGATCACGCTGTGGGGCCCTGCCGGGAGCGGGTCGATCCTGCACGACGCCGTCAACCTCGGCGTCGAGCGGGTGCCGTTCGAGATCACGATCCGGGAGCTGGAGCCCGGCGAACGCGTCGAGCGGGAGGAGTACGACATCGTGGCGTATCCCACGCAGCACGGCGGGCGATCGGTGGGCTACGCGCTGATCGAGCACGACCGTCTGGGTAGGTTCTACCCGGAGCGGGCGCGAGCGCTGGGCGTCCCCGAGGGCCCGCTGTTCGGTAAGCTGCATCGCGGCGAGCCGGTCGAGATCGACGGAAGGGTGATCCGCCCCGAGGACGTCGTCGGGCCGCCCCGGCCGGGCCGCAAGGTGGTGTACACGGGCGACACGCGTCCCACGCGGCGGACCGTAGAGATCGCGCGCGGCGCGGACCTGCTGATCCACGATGCGACGTTCGCGGACGACGAGGCCGACCGGGCCCGGGCCACGAACCACTCGACGGCGCGCGAGGCGGCGGAAGTCGCGCGGCGCGCGGGCGTGCTCCGGCTCGCCCTCACACACATCTCATCGCGGTACTCGGAGGATCCGCGGCCCCTCGAGCGGGAAGCGCGGGAGGTGTTCCCGGGCGCGATCGTCGCGAACGACGGGATGGTCATCGAGGTGCCGTACCGCAGCGAAGAGGAATGACGAGCCTGGCAACGACGAAAGCGCGGGTGCGGGGAGCACACGCGGAGGTACGCGTCCCCGGCGACAAGTCGATCACACACCGGGCGCTGATGCTGTCGTGCATCGCCGACGGGAGGAGCATGCTTAGAGGGCTCCTCCCGGCCGGGGATTCGTGGTCGACGGTCGGAGCGCTCCGTGCGCTGGGTCTCGCCGCGCCCGACCTCCCGGCGGACGGCGCGCCGGTGACGGTGTACGGAAGCGGGCTCCGCGCGGCGACGGCGCCTTCGGCGCCGATCGACTGCGGGAACAGCGGGACGACCGCCCGGCTCCTGCTCGGCCTGATCTCGGGGTACGAGATCCAGGCGACGCTGACCGGTGACGAGTCGCTGCGGCGGCGGCCGATGCGGCGGGTCACGGAGCCGCTTTCCGCGATGGGCGCGCGCTTCGAGGAATTGGGCGAGGCGGACAGGCTGCCGATCCGGGTGACCGGCGGCGCGTTGAGGCCGATCGACTACGCGAGCCCGCAATCAAGCGCGCAGGTGAAGAGTGCGCTGCTCCTGGCCGGGATCACCGGCGGGGTCGAGGTGCGGGTGACGGAACGCGTCGCCTCCCGGGACCACACGGAGCGAATGCTGCGCGCCATGGGGGCGGAGGTCGAGATCGATCGGGGAGAAGGCGACGCCTACACGGTGCGCCTCGCGCCGCCCGAGCGTCTCAGCCCGCTCGACTGCACGGTCCCGGGCGACTTCTCCTCCGCCGCGTTCTTCATTGCGCTCGGCATCCTCTCCGGCGGCGGCACCGTGCGGATCCCCGGCGTCGGAGTGAATCCCGGGCGGACCGGCTTCCTGGATGCGCTCCGTCGCATGGGCGCCGGGGTCGAGATCCTGGATCCTCGCGACGTGTGCGGCGAGCCGGTGGCGGACATCCTCGCCGGGTCGGCCGAGCTGCATGGGATCCAGGTCGACGCCAAGGAGATCCCCGCGATGGTCGACGAGATCCCGATCCTGGCCGTCCTGGCCGCCCGGGCGCACGGCGAGACGACGATCACGGGCGCGGCGGAGCTCCGGGTCAAGGAGACGGACCGGCTCCGGGCGCTCGCGGAGAACCTCCGCGCCATCGGCGTCGAGACCGAGGAGCTCCCGGACGGGATCGTCGTGCGGGGGACGGACCGGCCGCTCTCCGGGCGAGTGCGCACGGACGGGGACCATCGCATCGCTATGGCCTTCGGGGTTCTGGGTGCCTTGCCCGGCAACGAGATCGAGATCGATCGGCCCGACGTCGCGGGTATCAGCTTCCCCGGCTTCTGGGCTTCCCTGAGGGAGGCCGCGACGGCGTTGACCCGATGATCATCGCGATCGACGGCCCGGCCGGCTCGGGCAAGAGCACGACGGCGCGCGAGGTGGCTCGCCGCCTGGGCTTCCGCCACCTCGACTCGGGGGCGTTCTATCGCGCGCTCACGTACGCCGCCCTCCGCCGGGGAATCCCGGTGGAGACGTGGGACGACCTGTCCCCGGGAGAGCTCGACGCCTTCGACATCCGGGCCGAACCCGCGGACTCTGGATTCCGCATGCTCGTCGACGGCGTCGACGTGTCGGACGAGATCCGGTCCCCGGAGGTCAACGCCCACGTGTCCCACATGGCGCGCGTGCCCGCCGTCCGGGACTGGCTCCTCGGCCGGCTCCGCGAAGCGGCGCGCGGCGTCGATCTCGTGGCGGACGGGCGCGACATCGGCACCGTCGTCTTCCCGGACGCGGAGCTCAAGATCTACCTGTTCGCCGACCCGGTGGTCCGCGCGCGTCGCCGCCTCGCCCAGTACGGCATCCCGGACCCGGACCCCGCCACCCTCGCCGCCGAGGTCGAGCGCCTGCGCGAGCGCGACCGCATGGACTCCGAACGGGAGGTCGCGCCCCTGCGCATGGCCGAGGACGCGGTCCGCGTCGATACGACGTCGCTCACCTTCGACGAGCAGGTCGAGCGTATCGTGCGGCTGGCGAGGTCGAGCGCGGAGAAAAAGGCGCGGCAACGCGGCCGGTAACGCGCAGCGGGGGTTGACCTCTCCCCGGAAAATACGTAAAATCAAGGACTGCACATCGGCCGCGCCTGGGCGCGGTTACCGGTGAGGCGGGGAGGCGCGGCGCGTCTCTCCTTTCGTGTTCACCCTCAACCTCGTGAGCCCGAGTGGGCTCGATGCGAGAAACGATCGGAGGCACCCAAAGCCATGGCGGATCGCCCGGGGCAGATCGAAGAACAGCAGAACGTCGAAGCGGCGGCGCAGGAGACGACCGACGCGGCGCCGACGGGAACGCAGGTCGTCGAGAGCGCACGCGCGATGGATACGCGCCCGGACCTGTGGGATGAGGAGTATTCGCCCGAAGAGTACGAGGCGATGCTCCGCATGTACGAGGAGACGCTGACGAACGTCGAAGAAGGCGAGATCGTCAAGGCGCGGGTGCTGCGCGTGACGGACAACGCAGTCATCCTGGACGTGGGGTTCAAGAGCGAGGGCGCGGTTCCCCTCGACGAGTTCAAGAACCCCGACCAGCTCAAGCCCGGCGACGAGGTCGATGTCTTCCTGGAGAACCTGGAGGACGAGGAAGGCGTCGTCGTCCTGTCCAAGAAGAAGGCCGACTTCCTGCGCGTCTGGGAGAAGATCAAGTCGGCCTACGAGAACGATGAGAAGGTGCCCGGCACGCTGATCCGCAAGATCAAGGGCGGCGTGACGGTCGACCTCATGGGCGTCGATGCGTTCCTGCCTGGTTCGCAGATCGCTCTGCGCCGGGTTCCGAACGTGGAGGACCTTCTCGGCCAGACGTTCGAGTTCAAGATCATCAAGCTGAACAAGCGGCGGCGCAACATCGTGGTCAGCCGCCGGGTGATCTTGGAGCAGGAGCGGGAGACGAAGCGCGAGCAGCTGGTCAAGGAGCTGCTGGTCGGCCAGGTTCGCAAGGGCGTGGTCAAGAACGTGACGGACTTCGGCGCGTTCATCGACCTGGGCGGCCTGGACGGGCTGCTCCACATCACGGACATGAGCTGGGGCCGGGTCGGACATCCCTCGGAGATCGTCGAGATCGGCCAGGAGCTGGATGTCAAGGTCCTGGACATCGACTGGGAGCGCGAGCGCATCTCTCTCGGCCTGAAGCAGCTTCTCCCGTACCCGTGGAAGGACGTCGAGCGGAAGTACCCGGTCGGCGCGCGGGTCCGCGGCAAGGTCGTCTCGATCACCAACTACGGCGCCTTCGTCGAGCTGGAGAAGGGGGTCGAGGGTCTGGTCCACATCAGCGAGATGAGCTGGACCCGGAACGTGAAGCACCCCTCCAAGCTGGTGGCGATCGGGGACGAGATCGAGGCGGTCGTCCTGAAGGTCGATCGCGACGAGGAGAAGATCTCGCTCGGGATGAAGCAGGTCGAGGAGGACCCGTGGCTCGCGCTGCCGGCGAAGTACCCGACGGGCACGCGGGTGACGGGGAAGGTGCGGAACCTGACGTCGTTCGGCGCCTTCGTCGAGATCGAGCCCGGGATCGACGGTCTGATCCACATCTCGGACCTGAGCTGGACGAAGCGGGTGCAGCATCCGTCCGAGGTGCTGCGTAAGGGCGACGACGTGGAGGTCGTGGTCCTCGGCGTGGACGCGGAGAACAAGCGGATCTCGCTCGGGCTGAAGCAGCTCGAGGAGGATCCGTGGTCGCGCCTGGTCGATCAGTACGCGCCCGGTGTGGAGACGCGCGGCACGATCGTGCGGCTCCTGGACGAGGGCGTGGTCGTGGACCTGGGCGGCGACGTCGAAGGGTTCGTGCCGAACAGCCAGCTCGGGATCGAGAACCTGAAGGATCCGGCGGACCACTTCCGCGTGGGGCAGCCGCTGGAGCTCCGGGTGATCGAGTCGGATGCCGTCAACCGTCGGATCGTGCTGACGGTGATCGCGATCCCGGAGTTCGAGGGCGGCGCGACGCCGGAGGGCACGGAGCTGGTGACGGAGACCGAGGTCCGTCCGACGGAGGAGCAGATCGAGGCCCAGGCCGCTGCGCCCGAGTCGTCGATCGAGGCGGAGGTGCCGGCGGCCGCCATGGAGGCGGCGGAGGCCGAAGCCGAGGAGGCTCCGGCGGAGGAGCCGCGCGCCGAGGCGGCCTCGGAAGAGCCTCGGGCCGAGGAAGGAGCCGAAGAGGCCTCGGCCGAGGGGTCCTCGGAGAAGGAAGGCTGATCCGCGGCCACGGACGAAGCCCGGCGGCGCGGCCGATCGGCGGGCGCCGGCGGTGAGAGCGGAAGAGGACGGGTTCCCGCAGTGGGACCCGTCCTCTTTTCGTTGCTTCCGGTGTATCACCGGCGAATTGGCAAAGAGCGAGAATCCAGCTATCTTCAGGGGCTGTGCGCGACTTCGGGCCGGTCCGGCCGGGTCGTAGCGTGCGCCCGGAGCGACGCTTGGCGATGGTAGCGAAAAGGATCTGGGTCATCGTAGCGGCCGTCCTGCTTGGTGGCTGCTCGGCGGGGACGGGCGCCGGGGACCCGGGCGCGGATCCGCGTTCCGGGGCCGAAGCGGTCGTCCAGGCGCCATCGGAGCCGGTGAGGATCGGCGTCGTCGTGCCGCTCACCGGATCGGAAGAGCTGACCCGGTACGGGGAGCTGGTCCTGGAGGGCGTGGAGCTCGCGGCCGGGACCCGGTCTGACGCGGACGGGGTCCGGCCAGTCACCCTGGACGTGGTGGACGACGGCGGGGACGCCGAGCGGGCGACGGCGGCCGTACAGGAGCTGGAGGGGCGGGGCGCGGTCGCGGTGATCGGCCCGATCCTCCCCGGCACGGCCGAGGCGGCGGCGCGGCTGCGGTCGAATCCCGAGCTGGTCCTGATCGACCCCATCGGGCCCGCCGACCCGTCGGCGCCGAACGTCTATGCGTTGAACGCGCCCGACGTCCTTGGCGCGGAGGCCCTGGCGAGGTACGCGGCGGAAATGGGGTGGAGCCGGGTCGCCCTCCTCTATCCGCGTTCGGGCGCCCACCGACGCCAGGCAGAGGCGTTCGCCGCGGCGTTCCGCACCCAAGGCGGGCGGATCGTCGCGGACATGCCCTACGATGCCGGCACGACGACGTTCGCGACCCACGTTCGCGCGATCGCGGCGGCCACGCCCCAGGCGCTGTTCGTGCCCGCGCCGGAGAGGGACGTTCACCAGATCGCGCCCCAGATCACGTACTACGGCCTGGCCGGAGCGGGCGTGAAGGTCCTGGGCGGAGAGAGCTGGACCGCGGAGTCGGTGCGCGACCGGGTCCCGGCGCGGTACCTGGAGGGAGTGGTCGTGGCCACGCCGTTGCCGCCGGCTAGCGCCGAGGTCGCCTGGGACGAGTTCGTCGCCCGCTACGAGGAAGCGTACCGCCGCTCCCTCCGTCATCCGTTTCCGGCGCTCGGTTACGATGCGATGACGCTGGTGCTGGCCGCGGTGGATGCGGGGGCGGATTCGCCGGCGGAGGTGGCCGAAGCGATGCGCCGCATACGCGGATTGCGGGCGGCCACCGGGGTGCTGTCGGTCGAACAGGGGCGCATAGTCCGGCGCCCCTTCCTGGTGCGATACGAGCAGGGCCAACTCGAGCCGGTGACGGGCGCGAACTGAGCCGCGTCGCCGGCGCCCGACGATGGGTGGAGGGATCGTTGAAATGAGCATGCGAGAGCGACTCAAGCAGCTCGAGGAGCTGCGTCGGGAGTCGGAGCTCGGAGGTGGAGAGGAGCGTCTCAAGGCTCAGCACGAACGCGGCAAGCTGTCCGCCAGGGAACGGCTGGACCTCCTGCTGGACGAAGGGAGCTTCGTCGAGCTCGATCGTTTCGTCACCCACCGGACGACGGGTTTCGGTCTCGAACGCAAGAAGATCCTGGGCGACGGCGTGGTCACCGGGTACGGCACCATCCACGGCCGCCTGGTCTACGTCTTCAGTCAGGACTTCACGGTCTTCGGCGGCTCCCTCTCCGAGGCGCACGCGGAGAAGATCTGCAAGATCATGGACCTGGCGCTGAAGAACGGAGCGCCGGTCATCGGGCTGAACGACTCGGGCGGGGCGCGGATCCAGGAAGGCGTCGTCTCGCTCGGCGGCTATGCAGACATCTTCCTGCGCAACACCCTGGCGTCGGGCGTGATCCCGCAGATCAGCGCGATCCTGGGGCCGTGTGCCGGGGGTGCCGTCTATTCGCCCGCCATCACCGACTTCATCTACATGGTTCGCGGCACGAGCTACATGTTCGTGACCGGTCCGAACGTCGTGAAAACGGTCACCCACGAGGACGTCGACATGGAGGGGCTGGGCGGCGCGGACGTGCACGCGACGACGTCGGGCGTCGCCCACTTCGCCATGGACTCCGAGATCGAGTGCCTGGAGTCGATCCGGACGCTCTTCCACTACATCCCGCAGAACAACCGGGAAGACCCGCCGCGGCGGGAGACCAGCGACCCCTTCGACCGCGCGGACGAGGAGCTCCTCGACATCATCCCGGACGAGCCGACGAAGCCCTACGACATGCACGAGGTCATCCGCCGCGTCGTCGACGACGGGATCTTCTACGAGGTGCACAAGGACTTCGCCCAGAACATCATCGTCGGGTTCGCGCACATCGGCGGGCACTCGGTGGGGATCGTCGCGAACCAGCCGGCGGTGCTGGCCGGCGTGCTGGACATCAACAGCTCGGTGAAGGGCGCGCGCTTCGTGCGCTTCTGCGACGCGTTCAACATCCCCCTCGTCGTCTTCGAGGACGTGCCCGGCTTCCTCCC
>Ga0079224_100015890_pt1 | contig 10553 bp, 11 predicted proteins | sample Stecom2015_FD_80414 | JGI IMG/M metagenome (GOLD analysis project Ga0079224, IMG submission 80414) | Agricultural soil microbial communities from Utah to study Nitrogen management - Steer compost 2015 | ecosystem: Environmental > Terrestrial > Soil > Agricultural land | place: USA: Utah...
CGCCGGCATTCCGCTGACCGCCCTCAGCACCTGGCTGGGGGCTAGCCAGCCAGTGGTCCGCTGCATGCCCAACGCTCCGGCCCTGGTGCACCGGGGGGCCAGCGGCCTGTACGCCAACCCCAGGGTCTCTGAAGCACAGCGGGACTTGGTTGGCGAAGTGTTCAGCGCCGTGGGCACCTGTGCCTGGCTGGACGCGGAAGCGGATATCGACGCGGTCACCGCGCTTTCCGGCAGTGGTCCGGCCTATTTTTTCCTGCTGATGGAGGCCATGGAGAAGGCCGGCGTCGCCCTTGGCCTGGACCCCGACACCGCCCGCCGGCTGACCCTGCAGACCGCCCTGGGGGCGGCCACCATGGCCGCCGCCAGCGATGTCGACACCGCCGAGCTGCGGCGCCGGGTAACCTCCCCTGGGGGCACCACCGAGCGGGCCATCCTGAGCTTTGTCGAGGGCGGGTTACCGGACCTGGTGCACAATGCCATGGCCGCCGCCAGCCAGCGGGCCAAGGAAATGGCCGATGAATTTTCCCGCTAGCGAGGACTTGCAATGAATGCTTTCAGCGACGCCGGGACCTTTCTCGTCCAGAGCCTGGCTTCCATTTACCTGGTTATCATCCTGCTGCGGTTTTTGTTGCAGTTGAGCAACGCCGACTTTTACAACCCGGTGTCCCAGTTCGCCCACCGGGCCACGCTGCCCCTGCTGGCACCCCTGCGGCGGCTGTTTCCGGCGCGGAGGAACTTCGATATGGCCAGCCTGGTGCTGGCCCTGTTGCTGCAGTGGCTGGCCATCCAGCTCACCGCCTCCCTCAACGGCTTCCCCCTGATCAATGTGCTCTATGTGCTGTGGTGGGGTCTGCTGGGGATGCTCTCCATGGTCATCAATTTCTATCTCTACGGCCTGTTGGCGGCAATCATCCTGAGCTGGGTGGCCCCCAGCAACCCCCATCCCGCCATCGCCCTGCTGTGGCAGCTGATGGAGCCGGTGATGGCGCCCTTCCGCAAGGTCATTCCCTCCCTGGGGGGGCTGGACCTGTCACCGATCTTTATTTTCCTGGTGCTCAATATGTTGCGGATTTTCATCACCCACGCCGCCAACGCCACCAGCCTGCCCGGCTGGGCGGTGCCGGGCATTTGACCGGCTATGAGTTACGCTGAATCCGGCGACCAGGGCATCAGGCTGCACTGCCACATCCAGCCCCGGGCGTCCCGGGACGCCATCGCCGGGCTCCACGGTGGACGGCTCAAGGTTCAGATCACCGCGCCGCCGGCGGACGGCAGGGCCAACGACCACCTGATCCGCTTTATCGCCGCGGCGGCCGGGGTGGCCAAAAGCCGGGTCACCCTGGTGAGCGGCCACAGCAGCCGCCACAAAACCCTGTTTATTGCCGACCTGGAATCACTGCCCGAGGCTTTCCCGCCACCCTGAGGGCAGATTTTCGCTACACTGTCGCCCCTTTCCCCAGCATCCACGTAAAGCCGACCATGCACAAGCGCACCAAGATTATCGCCACCCTGGGCCCCGCCAGCTCCGACGAGAGCACCATTGCCGCACTGATCAAGGCCGGCGCCAATGTCTTTCGCCTGAATTTCTCCCACGGTACCGCCGAGGACCACCGCCTGCGCTGTATCGCCATCCGCCAGGCCGCCGCCCGGCTGGGGGAGCAGGTGGCCATCCTCGGCGACTTGCAGGGGCCGAAGATCCGTATCGCCAGCTTTGCCCAGGGCCCCATCACCTTGCACAGCGGCGACGCCTTTACCCTGGACACAGCCCTCGACCCCGCGGCGGGGAACCAGCACCAGGTGGGGGTTACCTATCCCACCCTGGCGGAGGATTGCGCCCCCGGGCAGACACTGCTGCTGGACGACGGCCGCCTGGAGCTGGTCATCGACAGCATCGAGGGCACCCGTATCCACACCAGGGTCACCATCGGCGGCACCCTCAGTTCCAGCAAGGGCATCAACCTGAGGGGAGGGGGCCTGTCGGCCCCGGCACTGACGGAAAAGGACTACCAGGATATGAAAACCGCCGCGCGCCTCAACCTGGACTTTCTCGCCATCTCCTTCCCGCGCTCCGGGGACGACATCCGCTTCGCCCGCCAGGCGGCCCTCGACCACGGCTGCACCGCCCGCATCGTGGCCAAGGTGGAGCGCGCCGAGGCGGTGGCCACGGACGAGGCCCTGGACGACATCATCCTGGCCTCGGATGTGGTGATGGTGGCCCGGGGCGACCTGGGGGTGGAAATTGGCGACGCCGAACTGATCGGGGTGCAGAAGCAGATGATTCTCCGCGCTCGCCAGCTCAATCGGGTGGTGATCACCGCCACTCAGATGATGGAATCCATGATCGACAGCCCATTGCCCACCAGGGCCGAAGTCTTCGACGTCGCCAACGCGGTGCTGGACGGCACCGACGCGGTGATGCTGTCGGCGGAGACCGCCTCCGGCAAGCACCCGGTGCGGGTGGTGGAGGCCATGTCGCGAATCATTGTCGGCGCCGAAAAGCAGCACGCCACCCGCAATTCCGGCCACCGCCTCGACCGCACCTTTATGCGCACCGACGAGGCCGTCGCCATGGCCGCCATGTATACCGCCAACCACCTGCCGTCCCTCAAGGCCATCCTGTGCCTGACGGAAACCGGCAACACTCCCCTGTGGATGTCCCGCATCCGCTCCGGCATCACCATCTACGGCATCTCCCGCAACCCGGCTGCGCTGCGCGCCATGTGCATGTACCGGGGGGTGTTCCCGTTGCCCCAGGGTATCGACTCCACCGATGCCAACGAGATTCTCAAGGACGCCATCGACCAACTGCGAACTCAAGGTGCGCTGGCCCCGGGGGATCAGGTCCTGGTGACCTTCGGCACCGTCTTCGGCAAACGGGGAGAGACCAACACCATGAAAATCATCGCGGTCCCCTGAGCGTCCGGGGTCTGACGTCAGACCAGAGTTTTCCATGTAGAATAGCCGCCCATGCCAAACCCCATCCCCGCCAACTCTGTCGGCATTGTGACGCCGAAGCTCCACCGCTTCGAGGAACCCCTCGAGCTGGCCTGCGGCCGCGTGCTGCCGAGCTACGAGCTGATGGTGGAGACCTACGGTGAACTCAACCGGGACGCCAGCAACGCGGTGCTGATCTGCCACGCCCTCAGCGGTCACCACCACGCCGCGGGCTACCACAGCGCCGACGACCAGCGCCCCGGCTGGTGGGACTACTATATTGGCCCCGGCAAACCCATAGATACCGAGCGCTTCTTTGTGGTCTCCCTCAACAACCTGGGGGGCTGCCACGGCAGTACCGGACCCCGCAGCATCAACCCCGCCAGCGGCGAGCCCTGGGGGCGGGACTTCCCCCCCCTGCGGGCCCGGGACTGGGTCCACAGCCAATCCCGGCTGGCGGCCAAGCTGGGCATTCGCCAGTGGGCGGCGGTGATCGGCGGCAGCCTCGGGGGCATGAACGCCATGCGCTGGGCCCTGGAGTACCCGGAGCGGGTCCGCCACTGTATTGTGATCGCCTCCGCCATGAAGCTGTCGGCCCAAAACATCGCCTTTAACGAAATCGCCCGCCGCGCCATCAAGTCCGACCCCGACTTTCACGACGGCGACTACGGCAGGCACAATACCCTGCCCCGACGGGGTCTGGCCCTGGCGCGAATGATTGGCCATGTCACCTACCTCTCCGACGAGCTGATGGGCACCAGGTTTGGCCGCGAACTGCGCACCGGCTCCTTCGAACAGGGCCTGGACGGCCCCATCGAATTCCAGGTGGAGAGCTATCTGCGCTACCAGGGGGACACCTTTTCGGAGATCTTCGACGCCAACACCTATCTGCTGATGACCAAGGTGCTGGACTACTTCGACCTGGCCCGGGAGTACAACCACGACCCGGTACTGGCCTTCAGTCACGCCCTGAGCAAATTCCTGGTGATTTCGTTTTCCAGTGACTGGCGCTTCCCCGCCAAGCGCTCGGAGGAAATCGTCAACGCCCTGGTGGCCGCCAACCGGGATGTGAGCTACGCCAGAATCGAGTCCGAGCTCGGCCACGACGCCTTTCTGCTGCCCAACGAGCGCTACGAGACCGTCTTCAAAACCTATCTCCAGCGCGTCGCCGACGATATCGCCAACGGGGGTGCCCGCTGATGCTCAGGGTCGACCTGGAAATTCTCCAGCAGTGGATTCGCCCCGACAGCCGGGTGCTCGACCTGGGTTGTGGTGACGGCACCCTGCTCCACAGCCTGAAGGAGAGCCACGGGGTGGAGGGCTATGGCCTGGAGATCGCCCCCGAGGGGATTACCGCCTGTATTGCCCGGGGTGTGAATGTTGTCGAAACCGACATCAACCAGGGCCTGGATCACTTCGCCGACGACAGTTTCGATACCGTGGTGATGACCTACTCCCTGCAGACCCTCAAACGCCCCGACCACACCATCGCCGAGATGCTGCGGATCGGCAAGGAGTGCGTGGTCACCTTCCCCAACTTCGCCTATCTCCGCGCCCGGATCCACCTGGGTTTCCGCGGCCACATGCCGGTCACCAAACAGCTGCCCTGGCAGTGGTACGACACGCCGAACATCCACTTCTGCACGGTAGCCGATTTCGAAGACCTGTGCCGAGACCTCAAGATCCGCGTTCTCAACCGGGAGTTTGTCGCCAGCCACAGCCCGGAGAGGCAATTGAAGGGAATCTGGCCTAATCTCTTTGGTGAGACCGCCATCTACCACCTGAGCAAATAGGGGAATACCACATGAAACCAGTCTCTCTGTTGATCGGCCTGCTGTTGACCCTAGGCAGCGCCGTCGCCGACGACAAGTCCGTCAAGACCTACGGCGACAACAAGGTGTATTTCAGCGCCTTCAACAGCAGCTTTGTCACCCCCGAAGTGGCCAGTGTCTACAATATCAGCCGCGGCGCCGACAAGGGTCTGGTAAATATCGCAGTGGTGCCCGCGGGGGCGGAATCCGGCAAAACCGCCCTGGTGGGGGGCACCGTCAACGACCTGCTGGCGCGCCAGCAGGTACTGAACTTTATCGAGATTCGGGAGGGCGACGCGGTGTACTACCTGGCGCCCTTCGATTTCGACAATGAAGACCCCCTCACCTTTACCGTCAATGTGCGCCCCGGTGGCTCCACCGTCACCCACAGCTTCAGCTTCCAGCGCACCTTCTACAAGGACTGACCGTGGATACCCTGGTCCTGGCCAGCGCCAACAAGGGCAAGCTGAAAGAGTTTCGGGAACTCCTGGTGAGCTGCAACCTGAAGGTCAGGCCGCTGTCCGAATTCGACCTCGGCGAGGCCGAGGAGACCGGCCTCAGCTTTGTCGAGAATGCCCTCCTCAAGGCCCGCCACGCCGCCAAGGCCACCGGCCTGCCCGCCATTGCCGATGACTCGGGCCTGGAGGTGGACTACCTGGACGGCGCCCCGGGCATCTACTCGGCGCGCTTTGCCGGCGCCAAGGCCACGGATGCGGACAACAATCGCAAGCTGCTGGAGATGCTCGCCGGTGTTCCCGAGGCCCAGCGGGGCGCCCGCTTCCAGTGCCTGCTGGTGTTGATGCGCCACCACCTGGACCCCACCCCCCTGATCTGCCAGGGCACCTGGGAGGGGCGGATAGCGGAAAAGCCCAGCGGCAGCCACGGCTTTGGCTACGACCCCCTGTTCTTTATCCGCGAACAGAACTGCACCGCCGCCGAGTTGCCCCGGGAGGTCAAAAACACCCTCAGCCACCGCGCCCGGGCGATGCGCCTGCTGCTCGACACCCTGGCCCACCGGGTCAAGCTCTGACCCGGGATGCTGCAACTTCCCCCGCTGTCCCTCTATATCCACATTCCCTGGTGCGTGCGCAAATGCCCCTACTGTGATTTCAACTCCCATCAGGGGGGTGACAAGCTGCCGGAGGACGCCTATGTGGACGCCCTTATGGCCGACCTGGACCAGGATCTGGAGCTGGCGCAGGGCAGGCGGCTGACCTCCATCTTTATCGGCGGCGGCACCCCCAGCCTGTTTTCCCCCCGCGCCATCGCCGCCATCCTCGACCACGCCGAGCGGCGCATAGGCTTTGCCGGCGACATCGAAATCACCCTGGAGGCCAACCCGGGCACCTTCGAGCAGGACAGGTTTCGCGGCTTCCGCCAGGCCGGGGTCAACCGCCTGTCCATCGGCATTCAAAGCTTTGCCAACCGCCACCTGCAGGCCCTGGGCCGCATCCACGACCGCGCCGCCGCGGTTACCGCTGCCCGCAGCGCCCGCGCCGCGGGATTCGAGAATTTCAACCTGGATTTGATGCACGGCCTCCCGGGGCAGACCGTGGCCGAGGCCCTGGCGGATCTGGAGATGGCCGCCGCCATGACCCCCAGCCACCTGTCCTGGTACCAGCTCACCATCGAACCCAACACGGTGTTTCACAAGCAGCCGCCGCCACTGCCGGCGGAGGATGTGCTGGCGGACATCCAGGATGCCGGTGGCGAGTTCCTTGCCGCCAGCGGTTACACCCAGTACGAGGTGTCCGCCTACGCCCGGGACAACCTCCGCGCCCGCCACAATCTGAACTATTGGGAGTTTGGCGATTACCTGGGAATCGGTGCCGGAGCCCATGGCAAGATCAGCTCGCCCGAGGCCAACCAGATCGTGCGCAGCGCCAAGACCCGGGCCCCCGCCGACTACCTTGCGCGGCGGCACGACTACCTCGCCAGCCGCGCTGCGGTGGCCGCCGATGAACTGCCCCTGGAATTCTTCATGAATGCCCTGCGCCTGGTGAACGGCGTGCCCCTGGCCCACTTCGAGGCCCGCACCGGCCAGGACTTCAGCGCCGTTGCCGAGGGCTGGAACAGCCTGGTGAACCGGGGCTTACTGGAACCCGCAACAACCCGCCTGACCACCACCCAAAAGGGGTTTTGGCACCTCAATACGGTGCTCGACCTGCTCGCCGCTTGACCATTCAGCCGGGATTGTTGCTCTGATTCCGGGTTTCGGCAGCGCGCCGCACCTGTGTCGGAGTCAGGACTCCCCCAGCGCCCTGCTCACCAGGGCTTGAAACGTGCGGCGCTCCCGCTCCCGGTCCACCGCGAGACCGTGGACTTCCAGGTCGACCACCTCGCCACTCTCGACAATCAGCCGATAGCTGAACACATGGGGGCGGTCGTCCTTCAACCACTCAAAGCTCTTGCCGTAGCGCAGGTCGTGGAAAAACAACTCGCCGTCGACTTCTTCCACCTGGTAGTAATTGGCGGACACCTTGAGCAGGTCCTGCACCAGGGGGGCGTCCCGATGGGGCGCCAGCAGCTCGTCGTTGCGGGGGAAGAAGACAAAGTCAGCGGGCGGGCTCTCGTCCATCAGGGAGTAAAAAGCCACCCCATAGCCCTCTCCGGTGTCGACAATACCCCGCCACAGCAGATTGTTGAACATGGTGGGCTTGACGAACAGCCGCCGCATCTCGATATTCTGTTCCGCCATGGCCTGCTCAAACCTGCCGGTGACCACCAACTTGTTGACCCCGGTGGCCAGCAAATAAGTGGTGGACAGGACCACCCCCGCCCAGGCCAGCCCCAGGCGACCCCGGCGCCGACAGCACAGGGCCACCACGGTTACCAGCAGGGGCAGGGTGAACAGCGGATCGATCACCGAGATACTGGCAATGGCAAAACTGTGGTCGCTGAAGGGCAACAGCAACTGGATACCGTAGGAGGTAAAGGCATCGAGCGCCAGATGACCGAAGAGGATCGCCCAGCACATCAGCCGCCAGTGCGCGGCGCGGATGTCAGTGCCCCGGCTCACCCTCGCCAGCAGCCAGCCGAGACCCAGCCCGGCCACCAGGGCAAACAGCAGGGAGTGGGTGATGCCGCGGTGAAAGGTCAGCGTCGCCGCATCCCCCAGCAGGGCGCCGATGGCGACATCGACATCCGGCACCAGGGCAATACCGGCAGCCACCAGCAGAACCCGATTGTCCGCCTTGCGGCCGAGCACCAGCTGGCCAGTGGCGGCCCCCAACAGGGCGTGGGACAGGGTATCCATTCAGGTCGCTCCGGTCATTGGTTCACGGGCCTCATGTCACCCTTCCTCAAGGGTCAACTCGATGCCCTTGCGGACCAGCAACTCCTGCTCCCGGGCCAGGGCGTAGCGGGTCAGGGGATGATTCTGCAGCCAGCCGCCGGGATAGGTCACCACCAGGTTGCGCTCCCGTGCCATGAGGCGGAACACCGGGGCGTCCTCCACCGCGGCGACATACTTGAACAGCACCGCCAGACGCAGCAGCAGGCACAACTGCTCCAGTTGGGTGCCGCGGCCATTGCCCCGGGCGCGGAGTTCGTCGAGGGGAAACTTCTGCCGGTGGCCGCGAATCAGCAGCCCCAGCTCGATCTGCTCGGCGCGGGAGAATCCCGGCAGGTCGCTGTTCTCCACCAGGTACTGGCCGTGCTTGTGAAAGCCACTGTGGGAGATGGCCAGGCCGACTTCGTGAAGGCGACAGGCCCACACCAGCTGCTCCAGGTCGCGATCCCCCAGCTGCCACTGGTGGTGAATACTGGCAAACAGATAGCGGGCGGTTTCCTCCACCTTGCGGGCGCTGTCCTCATCCACGGTGTAGCGCTGCATCAGGGCGTTGACCGAACGCTCGCGCACATCCTCGTGACTGAGGCGACCTATGGTGTCGTAGATGATGCCCTCCCGCAGGGCCCCGGTGGAGGTGCGCATCTCCTCGATACCCAGGGCATCGAAAAAGGCGCAGGCGATGGCCAGGCCGGAGGCAAAGACGTTGCGCCGCCGCTCGCTCAAACCCGCCAGCTTGCACAACTCGGCAACGGTGCTGTACTTGAAGATTTGCTTGCGCAGCCTTTCCAGGTTTTCCCTGGTGATGCCGGCACTGGCCCAGCCCTGGGCGGCGATCACCGACTCCAGTGAGCGCAGGGTGCCGGAGGAGCCCACCACATCGGTCCAGCCCTGCCTCCGGTAGGCACCGCGGATATTGAGCACCTCGCTGTAGGCGGCAAAATAGGCCTCGTCAAAGGCCTTGCGGGTGATTTCTCCGGTGGCGAAGAAACGCTCCCCGTAGGACACACAGCCCATGTGCAGACTCTCCATCAGCCGCGCCTCGAAGCGCTCGCCAATGATGAATTCGGTGCTGCCGCCGCCGATATCCACCACCAGCCGGGTGGCGTCGTCCGCCAGGGTATGGGCGACCCCCAGATACACCAGGCGGGCCTCCTCGCGACCGGATATCACCTCCAGGGGGTGGCCCATGACCGCCTCGGCGGCGCGGCGAAACTCGCGCCCGTTCCTGGCCACCCGCAGCGAATTGGTGCCCACCACGCGCACGATATCCGGCGTGAGGATGTCCAGCGCCTGACGAAACCTGGCCAGACAGGCCAGGCCGCGGGCCATGGCGTCGCCGCTCAGCACACCCTCGGTCAGCCCGGCGGCCAGCTGGACGGTTTCCGCCAGGCGCTCCACCGGGCGGGCCTCGCCGTGTTCAACCCTGGCCACCACCATGTGGAAGCTGTTGGAGCCCAGGTCGATGGCGGCCAGCAGCCTGCCTTCGGGGTCTATGTGTTGGCTGGACAAGGTCCGGGGCACTCCTGCTATATCCTCTGCGGATTGAGACCTGGCAAAGGTAAGTGGTATGATCGTGGCGATTGTACCTTCCTATCGTCAAAAACTTCACATTAACCACGGAGAATCTCATGAGCGACAAAATCGTTCACGTCACCGATGCCAGCTTCGAAAGTGACGTCCTTGGATCAGACACCCCTGTGCTGGTGGACTTCTGGGCTGCCTGGTGTGGTCCCTGCAAAATGATCGCCCCCCTCCTCGACCAGGTTGCCGACGAATTCGACGGCAAGGTCAAGATCTGCAAGGTGGATGTGGATGCCAACCCCCAGAGCGCCGCCAAGTTCAGTGTGCGCGGTATTCCCACCCTGATGCTGTTCAAGGGTGGCGAACTGGAGGCCAGCAAGGTGGGTGCCCTGTCCAAATCCCAGCTCACTGAGTTTATCAGCAGCAATCTCTGATCCGGCCAGCCGGCAGGCCCGGATCCAGGGGTCTGCCAAAAATCCGTTGCCATTTGCTGTGCAAGGACTATAATTCGCGAAATTGACCTGAACCCCCGGTGTTTGGTCCAGTTCCTGCAGAACCCTTCGGCAAGGACATCCCGATCAATAATTACGACGGGCGTTAACTCTCTTCGACATCCTTTTCACCTGCCGGCAGCCTCGATCCGTCGGCCTTAAACCATCCATTTCCACCAACCCAACTTCCCCCCTATGAATCTAACCGACCTCAAAACCAAACCTATTGCCGAACTCGTCCAGATCGGTGAAGAAATCGGCCTCGAAAACGTCGCCCGCTCCCGCAAACAGGACATCATCTTCAATGTCCTCAAGAAACACGCCAAAAGTGGCGAGGACATCTACGGCGACGGAGTACTGGAAATTCTCCCCGATGGTTTTGGTTTTTTGCGCTCTGCCGACGCCTCCTACCTGGCCGGCCCCGACGATATCTACGTCTCCCCCAGCCAGATCCGCCGCTTCAACCCGCGCACCGGTGACCATATTGCCGGCCGCATCCGCTTC
>Ga0079224_100015892_pt1 | contig 10552 bp, 7 predicted proteins | sample Stecom2015_FD_80414 | JGI IMG/M metagenome (GOLD analysis project Ga0079224, IMG submission 80414) | Agricultural soil microbial communities from Utah to study Nitrogen management - Steer compost 2015 | ecosystem: Environmental > Terrestrial > Soil > Agricultural land | place: USA: Utah...
GGAGGAGGTGCTCCGCGAAAGCCAGTTGCTGTTGCGCATGGCGGCGCGCGTGAGCCGGCTGGGGGGATGGGTCATTGACCTGACGGATTCCGGCCCCGTCTTTGCGTGGTCCGAAGAGGTGTGCGCCTTTCTGGGCCTGCCTGCGGACTACCGGCCTCCCATGGAAACGGCCCTGCGGTTTTTCGCGCCGGAGCACCGGCCCGCGATCTACCGGGCCATCCAGGAGTGCATGGACAAGGGCGAAGCGTTTGACGAACAGCTTGAGCTGATCGCGGCGGAAGGACGGCGTGTGGCCGTCCGCGCCATGGGTGAGGCCGTCGTCGACGGCCAGGGCAAGGTGATCCGCATTCAGGGCGCCCTGCAGGACGTGACCGAGCGTCAGCTCGCCGAACACTCGCTGGAGCAGAGCCGGCGTCGTTTTTACCAGCTGGCGGACGCGATGCCGTTCATGGTGTGGACGGGCACTCCCGAGGGCGAGGTCGACTTCGTCAACCGCTTCGGTTCGGACTATGTGGGCATCCCTTCCGACGAAGCGCCGGGCAGCTACTGGCTGGCCAGCGTGCATCCTGAGGACGTCAAGCGTGCCGTCGCGAAATGGTGGGACGCCATGCAGTCGGGGGTCTCGTATGAACAGGAGTTCCGGATCCGCCGGCACGCGGGAGAGGAATACCGCTGGCACAAGATCACCGGTACGCCCATGCGCGACGAGTACGGCCAGATCGTCAAATGGTACGGCGCGGGCCTGGACGTGCACGACATCAAGGAAGCGGAAGAGCGCGCCAACTCGCTTGCGCGACGTTTGATCAAAACACTCGAGAGCGTGACGGACGCCTTTTTCACGATGGACAAGGACTGGCGCTTCACGTACGTCAACAAGGAAGCCGAACGGGTTCTGGGGCGAAGCCGCCGGGAGTTGCTGGGACACGGAGTCTGGGATGAGTTTCCCCACGCGCTGGGCACCGGGTTCGAACAGGGGTACCGCCATGCGATGGCCTCTCGGGAAACCGTGGCCTTTGAGGCCTATTACCCCGCTCCGATCGACAAGTGGTTCGCCGTGCGGGCTTACCCGTCCGCATCCGGGCTCGCCGTGTACTTCCGCGACATCACCCAGGCGCGCCTGGATGCGCAGCTGCGGGAGGACAACGAACAACGGATGAGGATGATCACCAAGGCTACCAACGACCTGGTGTGGGATTACAATACGGTTTCCCATACCATCTGGTGGGGTGAGGGCTTTGAACGCTTCTTCGGGCCCGCGCCCCGGGACCGGACGACGGATGACCGCTTCTGGGAAGACCGCCTTCATCCTGAAGACCGCGAAAGGATTTTGGCGGATCTTGAGGAGGCGTTGGCCGGCGGTCATGGATGGTCCGCCGAGTACCGGATGCGGCGTGCGGACGGGACCTACGTTCCCGTGTTCGACCGTGCCGTCATCCTGCGGGATGCGGACGGCAAGCCCATACGCATGTTCGGCGGGTTCACGGACCTGACGGAACGCAAGCGGGACGAGGAGAATCTGCGTCGGCTCGCCCGCGAACTTGAGGAAGAGCGCGGGAAGCTCATGGTCGCCCAAAGCGTGGCGAAAATGGGAAGCTGGGAGATGGATCTGGAAACCCTGACCGTGAACATGTCGGAGGAAAGCCTGCGCCTCTACGGCCTTGACCTTTCGGTGAACAGGCCGTCCCATGAACGTCTCTTCGGCCTTTTGCATCCCGAAGACCGAAGCAGGGTGGAGCAGGCGTATGTTGAGTCATTTCGCGTGCCCGGGCCTCATTCCCTGACGCACAGGGTTGTGGCGGACGACGGAAGCGTCAGGTACATGGAGCAGAACTGGCGCATCGAATGCGATGACACCGGCAAACCCGTGCGGGCGCTCGGAACGACGCAGGACATCACCGCCCGCGTGGAACTGGAAGAGCAGTTCCGGCAGGCCCAGAAGATGGAAGCGGTCGGACGCCTTGCCGGGGGCGTCGCGCACGATTTCAACAACATGCTGACCGTGATCCAGGTGCGCGCCGAGCAGGCCCTGCGCCGCCTCGACCCGGACCATCCGCTGCAGGAGACCTTCCGTGAAATCCTCGATGCGGCCGAACGCTCCACGGGGCTCACGCGCCAGCTTCTGACCTACGCCCGGCGCCAGGCCGTGGAGCCCCGCGTCGTCGACCTGAACCAGTCGATCGGGGCCATGCAGCAGATGTTGCAAAGGTTGATCGGGGAGGACGTCATCCTCACCTGGCTGCCGGGCGATGCGCTGTGGCCCACGCGCATCGACCCGGCCCAGGTCGACCAGATCCTCGCCAATCTCTGCGTCAACGCCCGCGACGCCATCCGCGATATCGGCCGCATCGTGATCGAGACCCAAAACGTGACCCTGGACGAGGAATACTGCCGGAACCGCAGCGGCCACCGCCCCGGCGACTACGTGATGATCGCCGTCAGCGACAACGGGGCGGGCATGGACACCGACACCCGGACGCACATCTTCGAGCCGTTCTACACCACCAAGGAGATCGGCAAGGGAACGGGGCTCGGGCTGGCCACAGTGTACGGCATCGTTCAGCAGAACAACGGTTTTCTCCACGTCTACAGCGAACCCGGCGAAGGAACCACCTTCCGGATTTACCTGCCCGCCCTCGTGAAAGCGGAAATCCGCCCGCCCCTGGTCGTGCCCCCACGGGATCCGCCGCGCGGCAAGGGAGAAACCGTTCTGGTGGTCGAGGATGAACTGATGATCCTCGAGGTGGCGGTGGAAGTCCTGGAGGGCCTCGGCTATCACGTGCTGTCCACCACCTCACCGGTGGAGGCGCTGGACATCGTGGAGCGTCACGACGGGAGGATCGACCTCCTCCTCACCGACGTGATCATGCCCGGTATGAACGGCCGCGACCTCGCGCTCAGGGTCCGGGAACTCCGGCCCGACATCCATGTGTTGTACACCTCCGGTTATACCGCCAACGTGATCCTCACGCGCGGCCTCGTCGACCAAGGCGATGCCTTCGTCCAGAAGCCGTTTTCCACCAACGAACTGGCGCTGCGCGTCCGCGCGCTGATCGACCCGCCCCGCGTGTAACAGAACCGGACATTTGTGTGACCGTCTTTCGTGACAAGTCTTTTTGTCCACAACTGTGAATAGATTGGGAATATAATCCGCCTTTTTTGGGAGGAATTTGGGGAGAGTGGAGGGGAGGGGGTGCGCTGCGCGCCGCCCGGGGCCTTTTCCAGGAGGCCTTCGGCGGGTCAGGTGAGGCCGAAAATGTTATGCTCTCTCGCGTGACCGCACGCTGCAAGAACCTCCCGACAGGGGGAAGGATCCGGTTCCCGTGAACGAGTTTTCCGCGCCCCGCCCCAACGATGTGGTCACCCGCGACCTGCGGCATGTGTGGCATCCGTGTTCGCAGATGAAGGATTATGAAACCTTCCCCCCGGTGGAGATCGTGGGGGCGTCCGGCTCCCTCCTCCATACGCGGAACGGCGGGACGCTGATCGACGCGACCTCCAGCTGGTGGTGCAAAACCCTGGGGCATGGCCACCCCCGCCTGCGGGAAGCCCTCGTCCGCCAGGCCGCCCGCTTTGAACATGTCATCGGGGCCAATACGGCGAGCGAAACCCTGGTCGGCCTGTCGGAGCAGCTCGCGGGCCTGTGCCCTCCGCTGGACAAGGTGTTTTACGCCGGCGACGGTTCGAGCGCGGTGGAGATCGCCCTGAAAATGTCGTTGCATGCCCAGCGCATCCGCGGGCAGGAGGGGCGCACGCGTTTCCTCTCGCTGGAGAACGGGTACCACGGCGAAAGCGGCCTGTCGCTCGCGGTCAGCGATCTGGGGTTGTACCGGGCGCCTTACGCCGAGGTTCTGCCGGAACCGGTCATCCTCCGGGGGCTTCCGTACGTGTCGGGTCCCGCCGACCCGGCCTGGAACGACGCCGGCGCCGTCTGGCCCGCGCTGGAGCAGGCCCTCGCCGCCCATGCGGACACGGCGGCGGCGTTGATCGTCGAACCGGTGCTGCAGGGCGCGGGCGGCATGCGCGTGTACAGCCCCGACCTGTTGCGGCGCCTGCGGGCATGGACCACACGGCACGGCGTCCTCTTCGTCGTGGATGAAATCATGACGGGATTCTGGCGCACGGGGAAAATGCTCGCCGTGGATCATGCGGGCATCGCCCCCGACCTGATGTGCCTGTCCAAGGGGCTGACGGGCGGATGGCTGCCCTTTGCCGCGACCCTGGTCCACCCCTCGGTGTACGACCTGTTCTACGCCGACTACGGGCAAGGCCGGGACTTTCTTCACTCCAACACGTATGCGGGGAATGCGCTGGGCGCGGCGGTGGCGCGCGAGGCCCTGTCCCTGTATGCGGCGCCGGGGTTCGGGGAGGAGGTCGCCGCGCTGTCTGCGGCCCTGACCGCGCGGTGGGAGCAGGTGGCGACGGCCACCGGGGCGTTTCGCGGGACGCGCGCGGTGGGCGGCCTGGTGGCCGCCGATCTGGCGGTGGACCGTGAGGGGGCGCCGCGCGCGGGAACACCCCTGCGCGCGGGACGCGCGGTGTTCCGCGAAGCGGTCGCGCGCGGCGCCTTGTTGCGGCCGTTGGGGGACACCCTGTACTGGCTGCCGCCGCTGAATACTCCGGTGGACGAACTCGATCGCCTCGCGGAGGTGACCGCGGCGGCCATTCGTGCGGCCCGGGAGCGGCAGGGCTGGTGACATCGGGGCACGGGCTCACCCCGTGCCTCCTCGCCGCCTCACCCGTCCCGCCCGTGTTCCCGGCCGCCCCTGCGGCCGCTCCACCGGTCGCGTCGTGCGGGCGCACCCCCGGTGCGGCGGCCGGACGCGACCCCTTCCCCCCCGATTGCTAATATTCCGGGCTCGATTCTCGGGTCCCTGGTTCTTATTCCGGCCGCGGATTTCATAAAGGATGTTCAGCATGAAGTATCTGGTTTTTGTTGAAGACGCCACCAGCCTCCGGCAGATCGAGGAATTGCTGACCGCCACCTCGCTCCCGTACGAAACCGTTTCCCTGGAAAACCTTCTGGAGAAGGGACGCACGGACGCGTTCACCGCCGTGGTCACGGAGTACGAGACGTGGCAGCGTCACGCGTCGATCCTGCGTTATTTCGACTGCCTTGAGTCGCTCAACCAGAAACCGTTTCTCGTCTTCAACAAGTTCAAGAGGCAGAACGCTCTCAAGTTGCGGCGCGTCAAAGGGCAGACCGTGCACAGCCCCCTGCCGGCACAGATCAAGGACGTGCAGCCGCTCCTTCTGCAGTTGGGTTGAGGGCGGCGACGTGTCCGGACCGGACCGGCGGGGCGCCAGCGTCCGCGTGTCCGCTGCTCCGCCTTTCTGCAAGATGTCGCCGGTGACTGCGGTTGTACGCGCCGGCGGCTCCACCAGCCGATACGGAAACCCGCCCGCGCGGGGACGACAGGAAGGGCGACACGGTAATGTCAGGTGATGCCATGAGTTCTCCGGAGTGGTTTCAGCGGTGGTTCGGGGACGACTACAAGCGTCTTTACCCGCACCGTGACGGGACGCAGGCCACCGCCCAGACGGAAGCCCTGCTGGCGGCCGTCCGCCGTGTCCGCGCGGCGTCCGTCGCGTCCGCGGCCGCCGCGCCTGCCGCGGAGTCCACCACCTCGTTGGTTCCGGCCGCGCCGTTGTCCGTGCTGGATGTCGGCTGCGGGGCCGGCCGTCACCTGGCGGCCCTGCGCGCGCAGGCCGGCGTTCGTGCCGTGGGAATCGACCTCAGCCGCGTGCTGCTGCGGGATGCCCGCCGCGCCGGCCTGGCGGTGGCGCGCGCCGACATGCGGCGGCTGCCGTTTGCGGATGCCCGGTTCGATGTCGTGGCGTCGTTTTTCACGTCCTTCGGTTATTTCGCGACGGCCGACGAAGATGCGGCGACCTTGCGCGAGTTCGTGCGCGTGACCCGCCCCGGCGGCTTTCTGTTCCTGGATTTGCCCAACCGGCAGGCGGTGGTGCGGGATCTGGTGCCGGCGGATACGGCGACGTTGCCGGGCCGCCGGGTGGAAATGACCCGTGCGGTGGAAGGCGATGTGGTGGTGAAGCGGATCGTGATCCTCTCCGATGACGGGGAGACGACCTATCACGAGGAACGCGTGCGCCTGTATGAGCTGTCCGCGCTGGCCCCCCTGTTCGCACGCGCGGGTCTGGAAATCGCGGGCATGATGGGGGATGAACATGGCGCGCCGTTCGACCCCGCCACCTCGCCGCGCATGAGCCTGTTGTTGCACCGCACGGCTGTGGCGGAGGCCGGGGACCACGCCCGGGCGGAAGGGGAGGCCCGATGATCCCGGTGGCCTCCCTGCCTGTGGGTGACGCCGCCTCGGTGTTCCTGCGGGAACATGCCGAGGGCTCGTCCCTGTTTCCGGCCGGCGGCTTCGCCTCCGCGACGGCGCTCGCGCGCCGCGCCGCCGTCCTCGACGCCTGGGACGGCGACCGGGCGGCATTGGCGGCCTTTCTCGCGGCGGAGCATGCCGCCGGGCATCATCCCGCGCAGGCCGACAGTCTGGCCGCCGCCGCGCGCCACGATGCCCTGTTCGTCCTGACGGGACAACAGCCCGGTTTGCTCGGCGGGCCCGCGCTGGCCTTGCACAAGGCCCTGACGACGGTGGCCTGGGCGCGCGCGGCGGCGGCGCGGCTGGGTCGCCCGGTGATTCCCGTGTTCTGGATCGCGGGCGACGATTCGGATCTCGCGGAGTCCAACACCGCGGAGTTCCTCGAGCCGGATGCGGCCGTCACGGCCACGTCGCTGGACTTCCCCGAGACGGCCGCAGCGATCCCCATGAGCCTGCGCCTCCTCGACGGGGCGGCCTGCCGGGCCCTGCGGGCGGCGTTGCCCGCCTCGTGGTCGCCGGAGGCGCGCGCGCTCGTGGACGCCTGTTACCGCCCCGGATACAGCCTGACCGAAGCGTTCCGGGCCGTGATGCAGCGCCTGTTGGGGCCCCATGGCGTGTTGTGCGTCGACGGGTTTGCAGCGGCGCGTCGCCCCGAGGCGCAGGCCATCCTGCGGCGCGTGGCGACCGCGGGCGCGACGTTTCAGGAGGCGCTGGCCCGCGGCACCACGCGGCTGCGTGACACGCTGGCGCTGCCGCCGCAGGTTCCGGTGCGCCCGGGCACCGTGCCGGTGTTTCTCTTCGAAAACCGTCAACGTGTGCGGTTGCATGCGGATGAAGCCGGGCGCGTCTACGAAGCGGGCCGCGAAGGCCTCGACCTGCGTCCGCTGCTGGAACGGCACACCGTGTTGCACAGCGCGCTGACGCGTCCCCTCGTCGTGGACGCCCTGTTCCCGGCGCTGGGACACGTGCTCGGCCCCGCGGAGTTGCGCTACTTCGCGCAGCTGGCCGACGTCTTTCCGGCCTTTGGCCGGACGTTTCCGCTGCTCGCGCCGCGCCAACAGGCGTTGCTCATTCCGGATGCCGCGCTGCGCGAGCTGGGGACGCTGGGGTTCACGCCCGCAGACGTGCCCACCCTCACGCCCTCGCGCATGCGGGCGCGCCTCACGGAGACGGCGTGGGCTGCCCATGCGGCGGCGGACGCCTTTCCCGACAGCGAGCACGATCGCTTGCGCGAGGCGCTGGCCGGTTATCAGGCGCGGTATTTTCCCGCCGCCGGAAACCGCTTCGAAGCGGCCAGGCGGAGTCTTGAGCGCGCCCTCGCACATCATCGGGACACGGCGCGCGCCCTTGTGTTCGCGGAGTCCGGCCGGACGCGGTTCGAGGCCCTGCAGCCTTTGCTGCGCTGGCTCGCGGGCGGGTCGCAGGACCGTCATCTGAATACCTTGTCACTATGGAACGCCCTTCAGAAGGGCGGGCCCGGCACGTTTGATGCGTATGTCGCGGCCTTGAGCCGCACCGGCGACGAGGTCACGGTGATGCGCGGTGCGGCGTTCGACGGAGAAAGCACATGAAAAAAACAACCGGCCTCCCGGCCGCGCCCGCGGCGCGAAGGAAAACCGCGGGCGCGAAGGCGACGCGGGCGACGGAGGGCGTGGACTTCATGGTGGTGGCCGCGCACCCCGCCGATGCGGAGCTGTTCGGCGCGGGCACGTTCCTGAAGCTGCGGGCGTTGGGCCGGACCGGTGTGCTGGTCGACGTCACCGATGGCGGTGCCGGCACGCGCGGTTCGGCCACGATCCGTGCCCGGGAGGCCGCGGCGGCGGCCCGCATGCTGCGCATGCCGCGCGTCTGTCTGGAACAGCCCGATGGACGCGTGCGCAACACGATCGAGGCGCAGGCCGCCCTGGTGGAGCTGATCCGCCTCCATCGCCCCAAGGTCCTGTTCACCCACCATCCCGCGGAGGAACATCCCGATCACGGCGCGACGGCGCTGCTGGTGAAGGAGGCCTTGTTCCGCGCGGGTTTGCGCAAGTTCACGCGTGAGGACGGGAGCCTGGTCGCGGGTGAACCGTTCCGTCCCGGAAGGATTTATCATGCGGTCCACTCCGCGCTGTCGGTGACCCCCTCGTTCTGCGTGGACGTGACCGCCCAGTGGGAGAAAAAACTGCGCGTGATCCGCTGCTACGCCAGCCAGTTCCACCACGCGGCGGCGGGACGGTACGCCGGGAAAACCGATCTGGCCACTCCCGCCTTTCTGGACGCGATGGAAGTCCGCGCCCGCTTTTTCGGACAGCGGATCCGCCGGCGGTATGCCGAGGCCTTCTGGTGCGAGGAACTGGCCGAAGTGGAGGACCCGACGGCGCTGGGACTGGAGCGCTTTCCGTAGGCGCTTCCCGCCCCGTCACCCCTTGAAGCTTCGCGGCGCCGTCACGGCCCCGCATGTCACGACATGAACAGCGTGCTCCGGCACGAAAGGATTTCAGCATGAGCACTCGTCCCCTGAAGATCGGCATTACCTGCCACCCGACCGTGGGAGGGAGCGGGATCCTCGCTTCCGAACTGGGGAAGTTCCTCGCCTTGCGCGGTCACGAAGCGCACTTCATCACGATGAGCGTGCCGTATCGCCTGCGCGACGAGTTCAGCCGCAACATCTTCTTCCACACGGTGGACGTGGAGCCGTATCCGTTGTTCGAACACACGCCGTACAACATGGCACTGGCCGCCAAGATGCGCGAGGTGGCGGCGTCGCGCCGGCTCGACCTGCTGCATGTGCATTACGCCATCCCCCATGCGATCAGCGGTTATCTCGCCTCGCAAATGCTGTTGCCCCAAAAACTGCCGGTGGTCACCACCCTGCACGGCACCGACATCACGCTGGTGGGACAGGACAAAAGCTTCTTCGAACTCACGCGCTTCGGCATCGAACAGAGTGCCGCGGTGACGGCGGTTTCCGACTACCTCAAGGCGAAAACCGAAGAGGTGTTTTCGCCGCGGCGCGAGATCCGGCGCATTCACAACTTCGTGGACGCCCGCCTGTTCCAGAAAAACAGCGGCGTGTGTCACCGCTCTTCATTCGCCGATGCGGGCCAGGTGGTCTACATGCACATCTCCAACTTCCGTCCGGTCAAACGCGTCGACGACGTGGTGCGGATCTTTGCGGCGGCCGTGCAGGACGGTGTCGACGGAGTGCTGGTGATGGTGGGGGAGGGGCCGACCTTGCGGTCGGCCCGGGATCTGGCGGAGTCCCTGGGTGTCAGCGGACGCGTGCGGTTCCTCGGCAACCAGCTGGACGTCCCGGCGATCATGGGATGCGGGGACGTCTTCCTGTTCCCTTCGGAGATCGAAAGTTTCGGGTTGGCGCCGCTGGAAGCGATGGCGTGCGAAATCCCCGTGGTGGCGTCGGACTCCGGCGGGATCCCGGAAGTCGTGCTGCATGGCGAACACGGTTACCTCGCACCGGTCGGAGACGTGGCGGCCATGGGGCGGTATGCGGCGCAGCTCGGTCGGGATCCCGCCCTGCGCGCCCGCATGGGAACCGCCGGCCGCCGGCGCGCCATTGAGGTCTTTTCGCCTGAGGCGGCGGTGGCGCAGTACGAAGCCTTGTACCGTGACGTGATCGCCGTCGCGTAACCCGACGGTCAGTGCGCGGCGGTCAGAGCGCGGCCAGGGCGTCGCGCACGGCTGCGGCGGTGATGCGGCGGTGGCTCGCATGCCATACCACTTCGCCGTCGGCGATCACCAGGATCTGGGGGGACTCGTGGCGGATGCCGGTACGGGCCTCGATGAGCTGTGAGGCCGGGCGCGCCGAGAGTACATCCACGATGCGCACGTCGAGACCGGCCGGGGCTTCCGCGAGAAAGCGGTTCATTTCGTCCAGGGCGTCGGCCGAAATTTCACAGATGGGGCTGTGCTTGTAAATGACGATGGTCCCCGTGCGCGCGGCCTCCAGGGCGGCGGCGGCCTCGTCGGGGGTCAGCAGGGGGCGGAATGCGGTGCTCACGTCAAGGTTCCCTTGGTGGAGGGGACTCCCGAGACCCGCTGGGAGGGTGAGACCGCCATGGACAGCGCGCGCGCGAACGCCTTGAACAGGGCTTCGGCGCAGTGATGGGAGTTGGTCCCGCGCAGGAGGTCGAGGTGGAGGTTCATGCGCGCGTTCTCGGCCACGCTCTGGAAAAAGTGCTCGATCAACTCGGTGTCGAGGTTGCCCA
>Ga0079224_100015894_pt1 | contig 10551 bp, 13 predicted proteins | sample Stecom2015_FD_80414 | JGI IMG/M metagenome (GOLD analysis project Ga0079224, IMG submission 80414) | Agricultural soil microbial communities from Utah to study Nitrogen management - Steer compost 2015 | ecosystem: Environmental > Terrestrial > Soil > Agricultural land | place: USA: Utah...
ACCTTCGGTCTGCTTCATCTCTTCGCGCAGTTCCTGGTGGGTCATCCGCAGGCGGCGCGTGTAGTTCCAGCGCGTCAGGGCGTAGTCGGCGGCGGCCAGCACGAAGAAGATGCCGCCGACGATCAGGCCCAGCCGCCAGGCGGTGTCGACCAGCGCGCGGACCGTCAGCCGGTAGTCGCTGCCGACGTAGGTGCCGAACTGCTGGATGCGGTCCTGCAGGATGATCCAGGTCGCCACGCCGATGATCAGCAGCTTGAGGAGCGACTTGGCCAGGTTGCCCACCCCGGTCAGCCCGAAGATGCGCTTGAGCCCGGCCGCCGGGTTGAGCCGCTGCGGCTGAGGCTTGAGGCCGGCCAGGCTGAGCTGGAAGCCTGACTGCCCCAGGCCGACGATGAAGCCGACGACGACCAGCAACCCCAGCAGGGGCAGCAGGATCTCGAACATCTCCATGCCCAGGTCGTTGACCATCGCGCGCAGCTCTTCGACCGTGATGTCCTCGCGGTCGAGCGTCGTGAACTGCCAGCGCATGATCCCGATCATGCGCTCGATCATGACCGCGCCGAAGACGAACAGTATGAACCAGGCGGCCAGCAGCGCGATGGCCGAGTTCAGCTCGACCGAGCGCGGGATATCGCCGCGCTTGCGCGCTTCCTCGCGCCTACGTGGGGTTGGTGCCTGGTTGCGTTCGGCAGCCATCTCCTCCCCCTATCCCGCCAGCACCGCGCGCAGATTGCGGATCGCGCTGGGCACGCCCTCGTTGCCGAAGTAGCCGATCGTGTAAGGCATCGAGATCAGCATCACCAGGAAGCCGAGGAACAGCTTGACCGGCAGGTTGACGAAGAACACGTTGATCTGCGGCACCATGCGCGCCAGCAGGCCCGAGGCCACGTCGGCGATCAACAGCGCCGCCATGATCGGGAAGGCGATCTGAAAGGCGCTGACGATCATAGTGGCCGTCAGCGTCGCCACGACACCGGCGCGCCCGGCTTCGATCGTGAAGGCGTTGAGGGGCACGACGTCGAAGGTCGCCTGCAGGCCGCGCAGCACGGCATGGTGGCCGTTGACCGTCAGGAAGATCACCGTCGCCAGCAAGCTGTAGAACACCGCCAGCGGGTTTTCCTGGTCGGAGGCGAAGGGGGAGGTCGGGTTGAGCAGGGCCTGCAGGTTGAGGCCCATCTGGACGGCGATCAGGTTGGCTGCGATCGTCAACGTGGCGAACACCAGCGCCACCGAGAAACCCAGCAGCAGGCCCACCAGCACCTCGCGCAGCAGCATCAGCGGGAACCAGTCGCCGGCCGCGGCCAGCTCCGCGCCAGCGTTGGCCGGCGTCATGACAGCCGCCAGGATGATGACCAGCACGATCTTGACCTGCGCCGGCACCTGGGTCGCGCCGAAGAAGGGCATGACCAGGATGGCGCTGCCGACCCGCGCGGCCACCAGCGCGAACCCCAGGAAATAGACCCCGTCGGCGGTGATCTGCATACCCGCGCTATCTCGCCATCTGCGGCAGCAACTCGAACAGCTCGACGGTGAACATCAGCATGCGGTTGCCCATCCACGGCCCGAAGACGAGGATCGCCACGAAGATCGCGATGATCTTCGGCGCGAAGGTCAGCGTCGCTTCGTTCACCTGCGTGACCGCCTGGATCAGGCTGATGACCAGCCCGACGACTAGCGCGGCCCCCAGCAACGGCGCCGAGACGATCAGCAGCGTCGTGATCGCCTGGCGTGTGACTTCCAGCAGGGTGAGCTCATTCATAAGTCCTCATTTCCGGCGTCGTCACCCGAAGCTCGTGACCAGGGACTTAACTATCAGGTCCCATCCGTCGACCATTACGAAGAGAAGGATCTTGAAGGGCAGCGACACGATGACCGGCGGCAACATCATCATCCCCATGGACATCAGGGTGCTGCTCACGATGAGATCGATGATCAGGAATGGGATGAAGATGAGGAAGCCCATCTGGAACGCCGTCTTGAGTTCGCTGATCACGTATGCCGGGATCAGCACCCAGGTCGGCACGTCCGCTTCTGATTGGGGGCGTTCCAGTTGACCCATCTGCATGAAGAGCGCGATATCACGCTCGCGCGTCTGCTCGAACATGAACTCGCGAATTGGGCCCGAGGCGCGGTTGAGGGCTTCGCCCTGGCTGATCTCGCCGGCCTGGAGCGGTTGTATCGCTTCATCGTTCACTTCGGTCCAGACCGGAGCCATGATGAAGATGGTCATGAACAGGGCCAACCCCAGCAGCACCTGATTGGGCGGCAGCTGGGGCACGCCCAGCGCCGTGCGGATGAAGCCCAGCACGATGATGATGCGCGTGAACGACGTCATCATCAGCAGCAGCGTCGGCACGAGCGTGATGATCGTCAGCAGCAGGATCAGCTCCAGGCCGGAGCTGAACTGCTGGCCTGGCGTTGCCGTGCCGTTCGCCTCGTCGCCGGCCGAGACCTCGATCTCGGTCCCACCAACCTGGGCCTGACCGGCGCAGGCGCTCAGCAGCCCGCTCAGCGCCAGCCCCGCGAGCAACACCAGTCCCAGTTTCCGCCAGCGCGCTCGCGCGCCGGCCGGACGTGTCGCAGGTTGTCGGCGTCTGGAAATGCGCAGCATGCGACGACGTTCCTTCATCAACCGGCTAGCCAGCCGCGCCGCCGGCCCGGGCGCTGCCAAGGCCAAGAGGCACGGCAGGGTGTACGTACACCCCTGGGTGCCCATGATGTTACTCGTCCCGTGACAGATTGTCTAGTACGTACGCGGGGAAATCGGAAGCCCTCGCATTGCTGGAGCGAAAGGATATCGCGCCATGATCGAGCTGACACGGCTCGATGGCTCGGCCGTTTTCCTCAACGCCGAACTGATCGAGACGGTTGAGGAAACGCCGACAACCGTCATCACCTTGACCTCGCACAAGCGCCTCACGGTCAAGGAGCCGGCCGCCGTCGTCGCCGAGCGCGTCATCGCCTACCGGCGGCAGATCGCGCGCGGCCCGCTGACGCTGGTGACGAACGCGCGCGAGCAAGCGGAGCCGGCGCCGCCGTTACCGCTACACCGAGATTCGTAGGGACGGATTCATGGAGGAATCTGCGGCATGAATATCGCAACGATCCTTGGCCTGATACTCGGCGTGGCGGCGCTGGTGGTCGGATACCTCATGGAGGGCGGCGCCCTGGCCTCGCTGTTCGCGCCAACCGCGCTGATCATCGTGTTTGGCGGCACGATCGCCACCACGCTGGTGAGCTACCCGCTGAACGCGGTCCTGAAGCTGCCGAAGCTGGCGCTGCTCACGGTTATCTCTCCAAAGCACCGCACCGAGGAGATCATCGCGCTCTTCCTCAAGCTCTCGGACCTGGCGCGCCGCGATGGTCTTCTGGCGCTGGAGACGGAAGCCCAGAACATCGAGGACCCGTTCATCCAGAAGGGCGTCAACCTGGTCATCGACGGCACCGACTCGGAAGTCGTCGAGGAGATCCTGATGAACGACATCGCCAGCATGGAGGAGCGCCACCGGGTCAACTACAAGGTGTTCGAGTCGATGGGCGGCTACGCGCCGACGATGGGAGTGCTTGGCACGGTCATGGGCATGGTCGTCGTGCTCAGCAACCTGGCCGAGCCCGAGCACCTGGGACACTCGATCGCCGTCGCCTTCCTGGCAACGCTCTACGGCGTCGGCTCGGCCAACCTGATCTACCTGCCGCTGGCCTCCAAGCTCAAGCTGCAGAGCGAGCACGAGGCTATGGAGCGGCGCATGATCGTGCAGGGCATCCTGGCGATCCAGCGCGGCGACAATCCGGCGATCGTCGGCGAGCAGCTCACCTCCTTCCTGTCGAGCGCGCAGGCCAAGCGCCGGCGCGACGCTGATCTACCGCAGGCGGCCTGACGATGGCGCGCAAGTTTGTCCGGCACCGACACGAGGAGCATCCCAACCACGAGCGTTGGCTGATCACCTATGCCGACCTGATGAACCTGCTACTGGTCTTCTTCATCGTGCTCTACGCGATGTCCAAGACCGACTCGGTCAAGTACCAGCAGATCGCCTTCAGCCTGCAGCGCGCCTTCAACATCGACGTGCTGCAGGGCGGCGAACCGGGCGGCATCGGGGATACCGAAGGCGCCGAGGGCGTCGCGGGCGACTACGCCCAGATCCGCGCTCAGATCGCTGCCCTGCAGTCGATGAACGACGTGCCCGACCAGAGCATGGCGGTTGAGATGACCGCCGAGGGCATCGTGATCCACATGGAGGAGGCCGTGCTCTTCCCGCCCGGCAGCGCCGAACTGCGGCCGGAGGCGTTACGCGTCCTGGACAACGTGGCCGACATCATCGGCCCGCTGCCGAACGAGATCCGCGTCGAGGGCCATACCGATACCACGCCACCCGACCCGCTTGAGTACTCGAGCAACTGGGAACTATCGTCCGAGCGCGCGGTCAACGTCGTGCGCTACCTGACCGAGTGGGCGGACATCAACCCGCAACGCATCTCCGCAGCCGGCTACGGCGAGCACCGGCCGCGGGCCACGGGCGACACGCTCGAGGATCGCAGGGAGAACCGGCGGGTGTCATTCGTGATCGTTGCGCCGCGAATCTAGCGCGCCGAGGGCATTGAGGAGTCAAGCATCATGCTGAGAATTGTTGGAGTGATTGCCGTCCCGGTGGTGACGATCGCCGGCACGATCGCCGCGCTGCTGTTCGTGGTGCCGATGGTCACCGGCAAGTCCATCTTCAGCGACGGCGGCAGCGCGGGCGCCGCGCCCGTCGAGACCGTCATCATCACCGTCCCGCAGCGCGGCATCACCTATTCGCTGGGTGAGCGCATCGTCAACCTTGCCGATCCGGGCGCCTTTCGCTACCTTAAGGCGGAGATCGTGATTGAAGTGGTTGTCGACGGGGTCGACCCGGCCAAGCTCCAGGGCGAGGAGCTCGGCCTGGCGCGCGAGGAGCTGGCCAGCGAGCTGGCGCCCCTTGATCCTGAGATACAGGACGTGATAACCCTTCTGTTGAGCAGCAAGTCTGTCGCGGACGTCGCTACCCCGGAAGGCAAGGCGGCACTCAAGGCTGAGCTGCTCGATGCGCTGGCAGCAGTCGTGGGCGAGGATCGGCTGCTGGACGTGTATTTCACGCAGTTCGTGATTCAGTAGCCGCGGCCGCTGGTCGAGGCCCCGACGGGGGCGCCGGCCCGGCTGCAGGGCCGGAGAAGGCGCTCCATGTCGACACCTCGCCAGCCCCTACCACAACAACCAGGCGACGACGCCGAACGCGCGCGCGAGGCCGTCACCGTTCGCCGGGTCGAGTTCCCCGCGCTGGCTGACGCCGCCCGCGATGCGCCGCCGCTACCCACGTCCGTGCTCTCCAACGTCGAGGTTCCGGTCGCCGCCGTGCTCGGCTCGGCGCGCCTGACCGTGCGCGACATCATTACCATGCGGCCCGGCACGCTCATTCAGCTCGACCGCATGGCCGGTGAATCGGTCGACCTGCGGATCAACAACGTCACTGTCGCCGGCGGCGAGGTGATCGTCATCGACGATCGCTACGCCGTGCGCATCAATGCCATCGGCCGCCGGGGAGAACGCCGCCCGCCGGTCGACGACGTCATCGACGAAACGCCAGTGAACAACGAGCAGAGCGGGGAAGGAACCCAGGATGATGCGGCCGAGGGTTGAGGCAGCCGGCGGCGAGCGGGTTCGGCAGATCATCGACAACGCTCGCCAAAAACCGCTGGCGACTGCGCTCGTCCTGACGCTGATGCTGGCGGCGCTGCTGGCAGCCTATGCGTTCGCCGTGGACTCCGACGGGGGGCGGAGCGGCGTCAGCGCCAACCCGACCGAGGCGACGAGCGAGGGGGGCGGTTTCCTGGCGGAGGGCTACGCCGAGTTGGAGGCCGACGAGCGCGGCAGCGGCGGCGTGAACTGGTGGAGCGATGTGCCGGGCTTGCTGATCCGCCTGGCCATCGTTCTCGGCCTGGCCTATGGTTCGTTGCGGCTGCTCAACTATTTCACCCGCAGCGGGCGTTTGGGCGGCTCCCAGGGCCGCGCGCTGGAGGTCGTCGATCATCTCAACCTGGGACAGAATCGCTCGATCTATCTGGTGCGCGTCGCCGGACGCGTGTTGGTCGTGGGGGCGACCGGCAACCAGCTCAACCTCTTGAGCCGCATGGCGGCTGACGAGTTGCCCGAGGATACGCGCACCGCCGCGCCGAATTTCACCAGCCAGCTCCAGGCCCGCTTCCTGCGCCAGATCGTCAATGGGAGCGAGAGCGAGGAGCAGATCGAGCAGCGGCGCAAGGTGCTGCGCGAATTGCGCGAGGAGGAACCGGCCTCGCCGCCGGCCTGAACCCCCTGGCCGCTCATGCGCAGGTAGAATGAACCGCGAGGCGTACGTTCGTTGCTCGGTCGGCATGGCAGGGGGGTGTCATGAGTGAGCGCCCCGAGGGCGGCGCGAATCTATCCCAGCGCGAGATCGACATGCTGCTGGCCTCGATGCACGAGGCCCAGGGCGACGATGTCGCGCCAGCGGTCGGCCCGCCCGCCGCGCGCGACATCTACCGGCCCTACGACTTTCGCTATCCTGACAAGTTCTCGCGTGACCAGCTCCGGACGGTCCAGTCGATCCACGACACTTACGGCCGCCTGGTGGGCAACGCCCTGGCCGCTCAGACCCGCGCGAACGTCGTCATCCAGTTCTCCTCAATCGACCAGATGCCCTTCGGCGAGTACTTGCAAAGCCTGGAGTCGCCGTCGTGCATCTTCGTCGTCTCCGGCGACCCGCTGCCCGGCCACTACGTCATCCAGCTGAGCTTCAGCGTCGCCATGCACATCCTGGACCGCCTGCAGGGCGGCAGTGGCCTGCGCCCGCGCATCCCGTCGGCCGGCAGCGTCACCGACATCGAGCGCGCCCTGATCCTGGCGGTCGGCCGCTGGCTGGTGGCCGAGTTTGGCCAGGCCTGGCAGGAGATCTCGCCCTTCAACGCGACCGAGGGCGAGCTGGTGTTCCTGCCGCACCAGGTGCGCCAGATCCTGGCCAGCGAGGTGTCGTTGGCAATCGTCTACGAGATCCGCGTCTTCGATCAGATCGGTCAGCTGAGCGTCGCGATCCCCGGGTCGATGCTCGAGCCGGTCATGAATCGGCTCAGCGCGAGCATGTTCTTCGCCGCATCGGGGCCGCGCCCGCGCCGGGTGCAGCGCGACCGCAGCGAGATCGAGGGGCCGCTCGGCGACGTGACCCTGCCAGTAGCCGTCAACCTGGGGCGCGCCACGCTGACGATGGCCGATGTCGCCGACCTGCGCGTGGGCGACGTGATCGTGACTGATCAGGACGTCCACAGCCCGCTGGAGATGGCCGTGGCCGGCGAGACGCTCTTCGACGTGCGGCCTGGCCGGATCGGCGGGCGCATGGCGGCCCAGATCGTGCGCGTCGTGGCCCGCGTCGGGCACGCGGCGCCGGTCTGATAGGCTGGGCGATGACCACCGCGTTCGAGCGAGATGATCGAGGAAGCGCATGAGTGAGGACCCACGCGACGAGCGGCAGCCCCATCCGGACGAGCCGCAATCCGAGCAGGACGTGGACGAGATCTCGCTGGACGAGCTCGACGAAGAGTCGCTCTCGCTGCTCTCGCAACGCGGTCAGGGCGGTGAGCCACTATCCCAGGACCCCTTGCGGGTGATCGACGACCTGCCCACCTCGGAGCGCGATGACGACGAGATCCAGCTCGAAGAGCTGGACGACGAGACAGCCGGCTATTTCGAGGTGTCGGCGGTTGGCGGGTCCGGCCAGGCTCCTGGCGGCGCGCCGGACGAGTCGATGTACGAGGTTGAGGCCGCCCCGGCCCCCCGCCCGCAACAGACGGAATGGCAGCCGCGGCAGGAGACTCACGAGGCCGGCGGTTACCATTCCAGCACCTCGCAGCCCGACGCGGACGTCGAGAGCGAGAGCATCCGGCGCCTGCACAACGTCGAGGTCGAGGTGGTCGCCACGCTCGGCACGACCCGCATGCAGATCAAGGACATCCTGGGGCTGCACGTCGGCTCGGTCGTGGAGCTGCACCGGCTGGTCGGCGAGCCGGTCGACGTCACGCTCAATGGCCGGCTGATCGCGCGCGGCGAAGTAGTCGTGGTGGACGAGAAGTTCGCGGTCCGCGTGAGCGAGCTGGCGCCCACCGAGGAATAGTCCAGTGCCGGTCCCCGCCGACCGGCAACCCGGGTACCGGATACATCGTCATCAAAGCGAAAAGGCAGGGATCTCGCCCTGCCCGTCGTGCCCTGGGCTATGCGACCGCGGGTCTCGCCAGGCGGCCGGCCGCGCCAGTTTCCTTCAGGGCGATGTGCATCTCGATCGTGCCGTAGGACAGCTCGATCGGCACCAGCAAACGCGGCAGGCTTAGCGTCGAGATGCGCGTGTCCTGGCCCAGTAGCAGCACCGGCGGGGCAATCTGCGTCTCCAGCCCCATCTCCGCCAGGCGCATCATCGCCCGCCCCGAGATGACATTGCCCACCTCGGCGACCCCACTCTGGACCAGCTCGTCGAGCGCGCTGAACTCCTCGCCCATCATCGCGCTGGCCATGGCGCAGGCGACCCTGGCGTCGAGCGCGTAGGCCATGATGCCCTCCAGCGCCCCGGTGATGGCGATCAGCACGGTCAGATCCTGCCCGCGAGCGTCGCCGTGGATGACGCGTACCTGGCCGCGCCGCACCTCGGTGTTGAGCTCGGCGCGCATGACGTCCAGCGCCGCCTTGACCACCGGGTTGATGTGTTCCAGTCGCATGCTGCCTCCCCTTCCCGCGCTAGGCACTGGCCAGCGCGCGGCTGCCCTCGGATTCGCCGGCCGTCACACCTTCCAGGCCGGCGCGCTTCACCGCTTCGGCCATCTCGGCGATGATGCGCTCGACCTTGTGCGCGTCCAGATGGAGCGCGCTGATCGCCTTGGCCTCGACCATCGACATCAGGCCGTCGCCGCCCACGTCCACGCCGAGCGTCAGGGTGAAGGCGTTGGCGAGGTGGACGATGAAGGCCAGCTCAGGGAAGTCGCGGGCCGCTGACGGCGAGTGGTGGGTCGACACCGCCTCGACGAAGCGCGCCGGCAGTTCCCAGGAGGCGATCACCAGCCCGCCGATCTGGGCGTGGTCGTAGCCCAGGATGCGCGCCTCGGCCTCGACAAATGGCACCTGATTGGTGGTCGAGAACTCGATTACCGCCTCGTAGTGGTCGCGCAGGTAGCGGTCGAAGATCAGCTTGCCGATGTCGTGAAGCAGGCCAGCGATGTAGGCCTCCTCGCGGTAGGGATAGTTGGTGTGCTGGGCAAGGATGCGCGCGCCGATCGCCGTCGCCACGCTGTGGCGGTACAACTGGCCGCGGTCGAGCTGATAGCCGGTCAGCTTGCGGTCCATCACGCCCATTACGCTGGCGGTCAGCAGGACCTCCTTGACCATCGCGATGCCCAGGCGCACCAGTGCGTCGGAGAGCCGGTGGACGGCCGCGCCACGCCGGTAGTAGACGGAGTTGGCGATGCTCATCATGCGGGCCGTGATGACCGCGTCCTGGCCGATGACGTTCGCCACCTGGCGCAGGTTGACGTCTGGTCGGCTGAGCTGGTCGAGCGCCTCGATGACGACGGCCGGCAGCGATTCGAGCTGGTGAATGTCGGCCGTGATCTGCGCGCCGAGCTTGTCCTGCATGATTCCGTTCCTGTCTTCCAAACCTCGTGACTTCTCGTGACGTTCGGCCGGGTTCAGGCGGTCGGCCGCCTGAACAGGCCGAAGCCCAATTGCTCGTAGCCGATGTTGCGGGCGCCCGAGACGATCTCGGTCGCGCCGATGAACAGCAACCCGCCCGGGTTGAGCGAGTCGTAGAAGCGGCTGAAGATCCGCCGCTTGGTCTCGTCCGAGAAATAGATGACGACATTGCGGCAGAGGATCAGGTCGAAGCCCTGCCGGTAGACGTCGCGGATCAGGTCGTGGCGCGCGAAGTGCACCATCTGGCGAATACGAGGGACGATCTCGAACTCGCCGCTATCGCGGTCCTGGCGCGTGAAATTGGCGCGGTAGCTGCGCGGCAGCGTCTCCAGGTGCGCCTCGGTGAAGCCCTTTCCCGAGCGCGCCTGAGCCAGCGAGTCCAGGTCGATGTCGGTGGCCAGTACGCGGTGCGGCTCGCCGGGAGCCAGCGTGGCCAGGATCATCGCAATCGTGTAGGCCTCGCTGCCGTTGGCGCAGCCGGCGCTCCAGGCCTGCAGGGGCCCCGGCCGCGCCGCGATCATGCGCTGCAGCTCGCGCTCCAGCATCTTGAAGCGTTCCGGATCGCGGTAGAACTGCGTGACGTTGATCGTCACGTACTGCTCGAACTCCTGGCGCAGCTCGAAATCGCGACGCAGCAGCTCGGCCAGCAGATCGAAGCCGCGGATGTTCTTGCGCTGCATCAGCGAGCGCAGGCGGCGCTCCATCTGGGCGGGCTTGTAGGCGCGCAGGTCGATGGCCGAGATATGCCGCGAGCGCTCCACGAAGCGCTCGTAATCGCTGCCGGTTGGACCCTGGACCGCAGTCATGCGACCGACTTTCTCCACTTGATG
>Ga0079224_100015895_pt1 | contig 10551 bp, 9 predicted proteins | sample Stecom2015_FD_80414 | JGI IMG/M metagenome (GOLD analysis project Ga0079224, IMG submission 80414) | Agricultural soil microbial communities from Utah to study Nitrogen management - Steer compost 2015 | ecosystem: Environmental > Terrestrial > Soil > Agricultural land | place: USA: Utah...
CCCCGCGCGGCTTCGAGCGCCTTCAGCTGCAGCTCGAGCTTGCGCGGATGCCACACGTCGCCCGCGTCGATCCACGCGAGATAGCGCGTCTCGGCCTGGCGCAGAATCAGGTTCCGCGCCTCGGCGGTCCCGCAGGGCCCGGCGGGCAGCACCTCGAGCGCCTCGCTGCCGGTGCCGAGACGCGCGAGCCGTCGGGCGAGGTCGCCTGCGCCTTCGGCGTCCACGACCTTCAGCACCTTGGCGCCGTCCCACGACTGATGCAGCACGCTCGCGGCGCTGCGAAGGGCTTCCTGCGGGTCGCCGCGCGCGATGAGGCCGACGGTCACCTCCGCCGCCATCCCGCGAGCCTCCTCTCGAGCACGGTGCGCTCGTCGTCCGCGAGCAGCCGCCGATGGATACCGATGTTCGCCTCCGAACGCTGTGGGTCGAAGCGGCGATGTGCGCGGTTCACGCTGACGCCTTCGAGCAGCCATTCGAGCACGCCGCGACGGTAGGCGTCGTCGCGCACGAAGCGCTCGAACTCGATCTCCCGGGTGTCGCCGGCTTTGGCGGCGGCGAGCTTCGCGCGGCCTCTCGCGGAGGCGAGGCGGACCTCGCGGTAGAAGTGCACGAACCTGTCGGGCGTCATCCAGTGCTTGATGTCCTGCGCGCGCCGATCAGCGTACTGGTCGAGCGGATCGCGCACGACCACGGCCGCCTTGAAGTTGTCGAAGATCTCGAGCATGTCGACGTTCTGGCCGAAGACGGCGTTGTTGAACACCACGCAGTCCGTCTGGCTGGAGCCGGCGAGGACGCTCGTGAGCGCTTCCGTAGTCTCCGTGAGCACATGCCGCAGCTCGGCGATCGGCGCGTTCGGGGGCAGCCGGGCGAGCGCGTCGATGAAGCGGCGGAACACGGACGAATAGCGGCTGCCGAAGGTCGCTAGCAGGTGGCGGGCGTTCTTCGCACACTTGTGCTCGGAATGACCGAAGGCTGCGCCCCCGACTACGTGAAACCACAGGAGCTCGAGCAGGTCGCTTCGTTCGACTCGGCCTTTGTCGCGTGCCTTGCGCCAGATCGGCCCGAGCCCTCCGGGCCCCTGCACGAACGTCATCTCGTCGTCGGTGCACGCGTTTACGAACCGGTCGATCGGGGTCGCGGGCATCGTGTGCAGCCCTTCGAACTCGAGCAGCGCATCGTAGAGCGCCCCGGAGCCGGACCAGCCGAGGCCGCAGACGAAAAGCTTGCGCGCGGCCGGTCCGCGCACGGCGTCACGCGCGGCACGGTCATGCGCCTCGAACGTCAGCTCGCGCATCTGCAGGATCGTGAGCAGCATCGCGCGGCAATCGGCAGCTATCGCCTCTAGATCGGGATGCGCGGCGAAGGCTCGACGCACGGCCCGCTCGGCAGCGGATGCCGCCGCTTCGGGGGCGCCTGCGGCCGCCAGCGACGCGGCGCGGAGAATCTCCCAGTCCGGCGCGCTCTCGTGGCGGTCCGACGACAGCTCGTGCTCGTCGATCAGCCGCGCGAGCACGTTCGGCGGCGCCGAGCGCGACACCGCGTAGAGATATGCGCTGCGCTCCTCATCGCTCAGCCGTCTGTGCTGCGCGGTGTGCGCGAAGAGTTCCGAGCAGGCGCCGAAGGCGCCGAACCCGAAGCAGAGCTTGGCGAGCTCGTGCTCGAGCTCGACGGGATGCGCGTCGCCGGACGCGTCGCGCCGTGAAAGCATGTCCGCGATCGCGAGGGGCCGCGGCGGATCGCTCCAGGAAGGCGACGGCCAGTGCAGCTCCGCGGCGTCTTTGCCGGCACTGCGGAGCATGCAGGCGAAGACGCGCTGTGCCAAGTCATGGAGGCCGCGGGCCGCGAGCTTGCCGACGAGCTCGAAGCCGAGCGTCGGCAAGACGCCGCTGCGCTGGAAGTAGACCGTCGCGACCTGCTCCGCGGCTTCGTAGCGGCTCGCTTTCAAGCAAAGCTCGATCAGCGCGCGGCACATGTGCTCGTCGAGGCGTACCGCCGCCCGCACGGCCCGTTGCCAGCACCACTCGGCGAGCCGCCGGCTGCCGCGCGCGTGAAGCTCGAAGGCGTATCCGGCAAGGCGCATCGGGGTAGAGCGCCCCACGAGCAGCCGCGGCACGAGCAGCAGCACAAAGCGCGCTCGGGGGTCCAGCCGCGCGATGGGGAAAGTCATGTGCGGCGCAATACCCACTTGCGGATGTCTTCCCAATGCGTCTCGATCTCGAGGCCGGCCGTCACGGGCAGTACCGCGGCGCCGCGATAAAGCCTCGCCAGGAAGCGCTTCTTGCGCCGGGCATAAGACTCCCCGACGCCCGCAATCTCCGGCACGTACTCGACCAGCCAACCGAGCCGCGAAAAGAATGCGAAATCGGCGACGTCCGTCACGAGCACCGGAGCAAAACCCGCGATCGGATGCTTCGCAAAGCCGGCGCACGCCCTGCGCAAGGTCTCCCGGTCGGCGCCGACGGCCCAGATCAGAAGCGGCTTCGCGCTGTCGCGCCCGGGCGCATGGCGCAGCGCCGGCGGCCAGGGATGATGCGGCTTGAGGCCGAGGCGCTCGAGGAGGCGAAGCGTCCTGGCCGCAACCCACCGCATCCGCCAGTAAAGCCCCTTCGGCCGCGAGGGGCTCGGCAGCGCGTAGCGGAGCAGCGCATCGTCCGGCTCGCTTGCGAGCTCCTCGAGCTCCCGCTGCAGGGATGCGAGTCGTTCCTTCACCGTCGGCTCCAGAGATTCGTTCCGGCTCGATTATAGGATGAACTCCGCTTGTCACCCTGTCCCGGTGCGCGCTATCGAAGGGCAGCCCGACTGCACGACCGCGATACAATCGCCGCATCCCGAAGCCAAGCCTCTCGAGCAGGTATGTCAATGAGCCATTTTGAGCGCGTCAACGAGGTCTACCCGGAGCTGCCCCACATGACTCACCGGCAGGGCACGTTCATACGCGATTTCATCGTGCAGCATGACTCGAGAAACGTCCTCGAAATCGGCTTTGCGCACGGCAAGAGCAGCGCCTACATTGCAGCAGTGCTGGAGGACCTCGGCCGCGGAGAGCTCGTGACGATCGACAATGAGCGAGCTCGAAAGCGCGAGCCGAACATCGAGACCGTGCTCGAGACGCTCGGGCTGTCTCACCGTGTCAAGCCGATATTCGCTCGCCGCTCCCACACATGGGAGATGGCGAAGATGATTCAGGCCGAGCCGCGCCCGCAGTTCGACCTGTGCTATTTCGACGGCGGTCATACGTGGGACGACACGGGGTTCGGCTTCGTGCTCGTCGATATGCTCCTGCGGCCCGGGGGGTGGATCATCTTCGATGACTTGAACTGGACCTTCGAGGCTGCGATGCGCGACGTGCCGAAAGTCCCGGCGGCATGGCGGAAGGCCAGCGAGGACGAGCGGGCCGCGGCGGGCGTCGGCATGGTGTTCGATCTCTTGGTGCCGCATATGGGCTACACGGACCAGCACACGGTGCACGATGGCTGGTGGGGTATTGCCCGAAAGCCGCTCGATCGGCAGGCGGCCGCCGCCTTCCGCCGTCGTCCAAGCAGTCCGGGCATCGTCGATCGCCTGCGGCGGCGAATCGCGTTGCGAACGCGGCTGCGCTCCTTGGCCGACCGAATGAACGCGCGCTCGCGGTCATCCGAGTAGCGCGCGAATTTCCTCTGCCGCGCGCTCTGCGCCGCTGAGATCGAACGGTTCGGAAAGGGGAGGCCGCGAAGGCCGGGGCTCGGCACTTCCGACGCCCATCCGCTCCAGCAGTCGAGCGACCGCCCGGGCTCGCTCCGCGGCCGTCTCGCAGCTCGAGATGACGGACGGCACGCTCTCGGCGACGCGTTGCGCGCGCTTCGTCTGGTCGTCCACGACCAACGTGTTCGGCACGAACAGCGTCGGCACTCGAGTCTGCAGCACTTCGCAGCACGTGTTGTACCCGGCGGCGCCGACGAAGACGTCGAAGGCCCGCATGTAGCGCACCAGCGGATAGGCGACGATCGGCACGACGTCGTCGGGCAGCGGCACGTCCCTGACCGTGATCGGCGCCCGCGTCCAGACCACGGTGAAGCCGTGCGCCCTGAATTCGTCGATCAACCCCCGGCCGATTCCGGAGATGTCCTTCAAATTGCCGGGTCCGAGCGAGAACAGCGCGTAGCGGCCGTCCCGGTCGAGACCGAGGGCGGCACGCGCCTCGTCTCGTGCGAGCAGCTCGTCGTCGCGGAGCAGCGTGACCGGCGGCACCCTCACCCGCCTTCCGGGCCGCTCGTTCCGCTCGATCGCGAACGAGTCGCCGATCTCCCCCAGCCGGATCACCAGGTCGAAGTGGATTTCGTCGACGGGCACTGGGCGCACGCCTTGCTTGTACAACAGAAGGTTCGACCACACGATTCGCGGGACGCCGTGGGCCGCGGCGGCGTGGAGCAGGCCGCGAAAGGGCCAGGTGCCGTCGAAGACGAGCACCCTCGGCCGAATGCGCTCGAGGAGCAGGCCGAGGCGCCGCGACAGCTGCCGGTTCCAGTGCCAGTTCGCGGCTCTCGACCAGGCGGGCGAGACGAGGTAGTCGGCCTCGAAGCCCATCTCGTGAATCTTCTCGACTGCGGATGCCAGCGAGAAGAAGACCGGACGCGCGTGCTCGCGCAGCCGGTGCGCGTAGGCAAGGCACGTGCTCAAATGCCCGAGCCCGGTGCCGTTGATATTGAAGAAGAGAATCGCGGGTCGGCTCGAGCGGCTCACCTTTCGGCCTCTCCGCATAGAGCGAGGATCTCTTCGGCGGCCCGGTCCGCTCCGTCGAGCGGCGGCCGCGGGGGCGGATCGACCTCGAGGAGCGAGAGCACCTCGTCGACCGCTTCGACCCGGTCCCGCCGCGTCCGGCAGGAAGACACGACCGCCCGGGCGTGTCGCGCGACCGCGGCCGCGCGTCGGGCCTGGTCGTCCGCCGCGGCCTTATTCGGCACCAGCAAGCTCGGGACGCCGGACTGAACGATCTCCGTGCCGGTGTTGTAGCCTGCGGCACCCACGAAGACGTCGAACGCTCGCAGATAGCGGACCAGCGGGTAGAGGTCGATCGGCCGGACGTCGGCAGGCAGCGAGACGTCCCGCACGGAGATCGGCGCGCGGGCGTAGGCGACCTCGAGCCCGCGCGCGCGAAGCTCCTCGGTCAGGCCTCGTGCGATATCGCCGTGGTCGTGGAGGTTGCCTGCTCCGAGAGAGACGAGCGCGTAGCGCTTGGCGGCGTCCAAACCGAGCGCCGCGCGTGCGGCCGACCGGTCGAGCAGCTCCTCGTCCCGCAGGAGCGTGACCGGCGGCACCCTCACGCTGCGCCCGGGCCTTGCCTCGCGGCTCACCTCGAGCTCGTCGCCGATTTCGCCCAGCCGAATGACGAGATCAAAGCAACTCTCGCTGACCGGTACCTCGTGCATATCTGCCTTGTACATCGTCAGATCCGACCACACGATACGCGGCAGGCCGTAGGCCGCCGCAGCGTGAAGCAAGCCGTGAAACGGCCAGGTGCCGTCGAAGACGATTACCTCCGGTCGAGCTCGCTCGAGCAGAATGCCGAGCCGTGGCCCAAGCTGCTGGTCCCAATGTCGATGTCGCGCTCTCGACCAGCTCGGCGAGACCAGATAGTCGGCCTCGAAGCCCATCTCGTGAATCCGTTCGATCGCGGCGGCGAGCGAGAAGAAGACCGGCCGCGCGTGCCGGCGTAGCCGGTGCGCGTAAGCGAGGCACGTGCTCATGTGCCCCAGTCCCGCGCCGTTGATATTGAAGAAGAGAATGGTCGGGCGGCCGACGCTCATGCGTTGACACCATGGGAGTCGATCAGCGTGAGCACGCGCTCCACTGTAAGCTCAGGAACGAGCCCGATCGACGGCGGCAGCGCCGGGGCGTCGCGGTAGCGCCACGCAAGGTAGCGGGTTTTCCGGGCCGCGTAATGTGCCGCCGGCGGAGAGAGGGTCGGCACATACTCCACGAGCCACCCGAGCCGCGAGAAGAAGGCGAAGTCGGCGACGTCGGTGACGAGCACGGGAACGAGCGCCGGCAGCAGGTCGGCCTCGATCCGCTGCAGCGCGATGCACGCTCGCCGCAACGTATCGCGGTCGGCGCCGAGCGCCCAGACGAGCAGCGGCGCCGCCCGTTCGGTGTCCGGCCGATGATTCAGCCCGGGAAGCCACGGCGGAATCGGCGGTTTCGCCCGGAGCCCGAGTCCGCGCAGCACGTCTCCGATCGCCACGCGTGCACGTCGATACGGACTGAGCCTCAGTCGGCCGAACCGGCGCAGATAGGACGCCGCGTGCGGATCGGCGTCCGCCTCCCGGGCGAGCCGCTCCAGGCGCCCGCGAAGGCGCTTCGTTTCGTCCTCGAGGCTCATGCCGTTGCTCTGACACCGAGGAGGGCGAGCATCTCATCCGCCGCCACGTCCGCGCCGTTCAACGCGACGGGCGTCGGACGGTGACGGACGTCGTGCTGGAGCGCGACCAGGCGGTCGACCGCGTCGCGGCACTCCTCGTCGGTGACGCACCCGGAGACGATCGCCCGCCCGTGCCGAACGGCGATCTCCGCCCGGTGCGCCTGATCGTCGGCTGCGGCCGCGTTCGGAACGAGCAGGCTCGGAACGCCGGACTGGACCACCTCGCAGCACGTGTTGTAGCCGGCGGCCCCGACGAAGACGTCGAATGCCCGCATGTAACGGACGAGCGGGAACACCTCGATCGGGTGTGCTCCGGGCGGGAGCGGGACGTCGCGCACCGAGATCGGGGACCGAGCGTAATAGACCTCGTAGCCGCGGCGGCCGAGCTCCGCGATCAGGCCGTGAGCGACCGGGCGGACGTCGTCGAGGTAGCCCGCGCCCAAGGACATCAGCGCGTAGCGACCTTCCGCGGTGAGGCCGAGCGCGTCCCGCGCGGTCGCGCGGTCCAGCAGGTCGGTGTCGCCGAGGAGCATCACCGGCGGCGTCACCACCGTCCGTCCCGGGGGCGGATGGCGGGTGACGGTGAGCTCGGCGCCGAGCTCTCCCGGCTCGACCACGAGGTCGAACAGATCAGCCTCGAGGGTCCCGCTGTCGTAACCCGGCTTGTACAGGCGGCGATTGGACCATACGCGATGCGGCACGCCATATGCATCACAGGCGTCCAGGAAGCCGGGGAACGGCTGGGTGCCGTCGAAGACCGCCAATTGGGGACGCACTTCCTCCAGCAGCAAGCCAAAGCGAACCAGCAGCTCGCGGTTCCAGGCGACGCCGTCCGAGCGCGTCCAGGCTTCCGACACGAAGTAATCACCCTCGAAGCCCATACGATGGACGACTTCCATTGCGGACGCGAGAGAGAAGAATACCGGGGCCGCGTGCCCGCGCAGCCGACGAGCATACGCGAGCGTGCGGCTCAAGTGCCCGAGGCCGGCGCCGTTGATCGCGAAGAGCACGACGCGCGGCAGCGTTCCGGAATCCGTTTGCATATAAGGTCTCATTGTGTCGCGGTTCGGCGACCCATCCGAATAATGACTACCTTGAGCGAGCAAGCTACAGGACGGACATCGATTTCCTGCAGTCCTCGGAACGTTTACACTACGGCGCGAAAACGACGAAGAATAAGCCTGCAACCGGTGTGAGGCCAGAGCCGGCGAAAGCATGAAGCTGCTGATCTTGACGTTCTACTACCCGCCGGATCTTTCCGCAGGGTCGTTCCGCGCGGCCGCCCTCGTCGACGCGCTGATCCGCAGATTCGAGCATGAGGTCGAGATCGACGTGCTCACTACGCGCCCGCACCGCTACGCGTCGTACCGCGAGAGGGCGGCGGAGGACACTGCCGGCCTCGAGAGGCGCAGCGCCGTAAACGTCCTGCGTCTGCCCGTGGGTTTTCACCGCAGCGGGCTGATGGATCAGAGCCTCGTGTTCTCCGGCTTTGCCGCGCGGGCGCTCCGCGCCGTTCGCGGCAAGCGCTACGACATCGTGGTCGCGACGACGTCACGGCTCTTCACCGGCTTTCTCGGCGCGCAGATCGCGCGCCGTACCGGGGCGACGTTTTACCTGGATGTGCGCGATCTTTTCCTCGAGAACGTTCGCGAGATGTTCCGTTTTCCCGGCATTTCGCTGCTGTTGCCGATACTTGCCCGCATCGAGCGCGACGTTCTGCACCGGGCCGCGCGCGTCAATCTGGTCTCGGAAGGCTTCCTCGACTACTTCAGGCAACGCTTCCCCGCGCGCGACTACAGCTTCTTCAGCAACGGCATCGACCGCGAGTTTCTGGAGTACGACTTTCGGAAAACTGCAGCGGACCCCGTGAAGACAGTTCTATACGCCGGCAACATCGGGCTCGGGCAGGGCATCGAGCGCATCGTGCCCGAAGCCGCGCGGCTCCTTGCCGGCCGTTGCGTGTTCCGGATCATCGGCGACGGGGGGCAGCGGGCTGCGCTCGCTAATCGCCTTGCGGCCGCCGGCATCCGTAACGTCGCATTGGTCCCACCGCTGCGCCGCGACGTGCTCCTGGAAGAGTACCGGCGCGCGGATTATCTGCTGCTGCACCTGAACGGGTTTCCCTCCCTGGAGAAGGTGCTTCCTTCCAAGCTTTTCGAGTACGCTGCGACGGGGAAGCCGATCCTTGCCGGAGTGCGAGGGCACGCGAGGCGCTTCATCGCTCAGGAGGTCCAAGGCGCCGCCCTCTTCGAGCCGGGAGACGCTCAGGGCTTGGTCAAGGGTTTCGAGTCTCTGCCCCCCGAGCCCGTCGACCGGGCTCGCTTCAAAGCGCGCTATCCGCGCGAGCGGCTGATGGATGCCATGGCGCAGGACGTTCTCGCCGCGGCCGGGGCCGTCAAGCGTGGTGAGGTCCGCGATGCCCGCTTGCGCCGGGGCCACGCCGCCTGACGATGGCGACGCCGGTGTCAGTGTCGAATGCAGGCGAGACGGACGCGAGTAGAGCGGCCGTCCGTGCGCGACGAATCGCTTACATCGATCCCCAGTCGTACCACGGTCTTGCAAAGTATGATGTCGGCTATCTGCGAGGCCTTTGCGACGCGGGTTTCAAAGGCGAGGTGATCTTCTACTGCTCGACGCTGTTCGACGGACAGGCCCCGGATCGCGTCGACGTTCGCCCGATCTTCGCCTACAACCGCAAAGGCTCCGCGGTCCTGAAAGCGCTCTCGTACATGCGCTCGATGGCTCGTCTCGTGCTCGAGGCGGCTTCCTCGCCCGCCGAGATCTATCACTTTCAGTGGTTCAAGCTGCCTGTGCTCGACTACCTCTGCGTGCTCGCGCTGAAGAGAATGGCCCGGACAAAGGTGATCATGACGGCGCACAACGTCGCGCCGCATGGCAGCGAGAACCGTTCCCATCCGGCGCTCGGCCGCATCTATCGCGCGGTGGATGCAATCGTCGTGCATAACGGCAGAACGGCGCGCGAGATCACGGAGCGCTTCGGGGTCGACCCAGCGCGCATCTCGGTGCTGCGTCACGGACCGATCAAGATCGACGCGCGCGGCCGCCCGCGCCACCGCAGGTGCATCAAGCGCTTTGCTGCGCAATGCGACCTGCGCTTCTTGTTTATTGGCCGCGGCAGCCGCTACAAGGGGCTCGATATTCTGCTCGAGGCTTGGCCGAGATTCGTGCGGACAGCGCCGGGCAAGCCGGGCCTTATCGTGATCGGCGCCGTTGATGACGAGCTCAAGGGTCTCGCCGAAGCGACCGATCGCGAGCATGAGTCGTTGCTGCTGATCGATGAGTACGTGACGGACGCGGACCTCTACCACGCGATCCGCAAGACGGATGTCGCGGTGCTGCCGCACAGGCGGATCTCCCAAAGCGGCGCGTTACTTACCGTGCTCAATCGGCGCATGCCCGTGCTCGTTTCGAATCTCCCGGGCCTTGTCGAACCTTTTCAGTTCGCCGAGGTGGGCTGGCGGTTCGACGGGAGCGTCGAGGGGCTCGTCGACGCGCTCATGCGGGTGGCCGAGCGTCCCGAGCGGGTCGCCGAGATCCGGGCGGACGAGCGGGCGTGGAACGCGATCATGGAAGCTTACGCCTGGCGGCGCATCGGGTCGCATGCCAGCGACGTCTACAAGACGGTAGTTGGAAGGCCGGTGTAGCGACCGGCGCGTTCTTGCGGTCACTGTTCCGGCGGCGAGGAGCCGCGCCCTGCCCGCTTCTCAATCGCTGCGCTGAACCAGCGCCCGGGCCTTGTTGCCGATCGGCACATGGTTGTAGAGCAGGTTTCCGAGCCGCTTCTTCGAGTACGTCTCCCACCGGAGGAGCACGAAGCCCGTCTCACGCGCCAGATACTCGAACGACCGCCGCGAAAATTCGTTGCAGTGGCCGGGGACGAAATCGGCGGCATAGCGCCGCTCGTGCAGCTTCCGGCCGACCAGCCAGCGTTTGAAGCGCTTGTCCCAGGCCTCGATGTTCGGCATCTCGAAGAGGGCCTTTCCTTCCGTCCGCAGCAGCTCCCGAATCCGCGCCATCGCCAACCTCGAATCCGGCAGGTGCTCGAGCACGTGCCGCAGGCAAACCAGGTCGTAGCTGCCGGCATCCTCGGGCGCGGGCGACATCTCGAGGAAGTTGGCCGCGACGACGGGCACGCC
>Ga0079224_100015899_pt1 | contig 10550 bp, 7 predicted proteins | sample Stecom2015_FD_80414 | JGI IMG/M metagenome (GOLD analysis project Ga0079224, IMG submission 80414) | Agricultural soil microbial communities from Utah to study Nitrogen management - Steer compost 2015 | ecosystem: Environmental > Terrestrial > Soil > Agricultural land | place: USA: Utah...
AGGATGTACTCCGACGGCAACCGCTTCAACCACGGCGTGGTGTCGCGCAGCGCCTTGTAGTTCTTGTCCATCCGCCACATCAGGTGCGGCAACCACGCGGTACCGCCCTCGATCGCCACGAACCGTAGCGTCGGGAACCGTTCGAACACGCCCTCGGTGACCAGACTGTTGATCTGTGCCATGTAGCCGATCGGCAGGATGTTGTGCCACTCCATGTAGCGCGACGGCCAGCCGACCGGGGTCGGCGGCAGCGCGGTGCCGGCGCCCTCGGTGCCCGGGTGCACGGCGAACGGGAGGTCGGCCTCGGCCGCGGCCTCGAACATCGGCCAGTGGTAGCGCTGGCCCAGCGGTCGCCGGGTGGTGGCAGCGGCGACCACCTGGACGAAACGCGGGTCGCCGGCCCAGCGCCGGATCTCGGCCGCCGCGGCGACCGGCTCGTCGGCGTAGACCAGGATCGAGCCGCGGAACCGGTCGGAGACCTCGAACCACTCCTCGACCGTGCACGCGTTGTAGGCGGTCGCGATCATGGACATGTAGTCGGGGTCGGTGCCCATCGCGAGCAGGTTGGGCCCGGTCAGGATCGCGTAGTCGATCCGGTAGCGATCCAGGTGATCACTGATCAGGAAGTACGGGTCGCTGGCCGGCGGACCGCCGTTCGGCGGGGTCGCGTCGTGACGGTTCACTCCGCCGCGCGGGTTGGCGTAACTGCCGCCGGGGAGCCGCAGCTGGCGCCAGCTGTCCTGCCACACCCGCGGGATGTGCCGGGCCAGCCCGGTCAGGTGGTTGTGCACGTCGCAGTCGACGACGATCTCCTCTGCCGGCATCGCAGTCCTTCCTGGTCGCCCGGATCGACCCTACGGGGTCGTTTGGTGATGCGGAAGTCTGTTCAGTGATACGGAATGTTTCCCGGTACGGAATGTCGTCCTGGCGGCTCCGGCCCTTCGCCAGGCTCGGGCCGGAAGCCGGGGGCCGGGGCCGGGGGTGGAGGTCAGAGCTCGCTCAGGCTGACCGTGCGGCGCTCCCGCAGGCTGCGCCAGACCGCCTCGGTGAAGATCAGGTAGCGCAGCCCGTCGGCGAAGGTGGTCCGGCGGACCGGCTCGGTGCCCCGGATCGCGCCGACGAACTCCTCCTCGACCCGCCAGCCGATCGCCTCCTCGGCCGGGACCGCGATCCCCCTCGGCTCGGCGTCCTCGCGCCGGCCGCCGGACAGCCGGCCGTCGGCGAACCGGAGCGTGCCCTCGCTGCCGTACAGCCAGATGCCGTTGCCGGGTGCGTGGCCGACCACCTCCGACAGGGCGATCCGAAGCTGGGCGCCACAGGCCAGGGAGCCGATCACCTCCAGGTGGTCCGGCACGTCGACGGTCTCCAGGGTGCCGTCGGCGGCGGGCCGCTGGGGGACGAAGGTGCGGCCGGCCGCGGCCACCCAGTCGGCGGCGCCGACCCAGCGCAGCACCGCCTCGTACCAGATCCCCAGCGTCATGATGTTGACGCCGCTGAGCTCCGTGGTCTGCCGCCAGGTCCGCGGCCGGGTCGGATCGGTGAAGCCGGTCCGGTGGATGATCTCCACGCCGAGCAGGTCGCCTAGGTACCCCTCGCCGATCAGCCGGGAGATCGTGGCGTCGCAGGCCAGCGTGAACGGGGACGGCACCACCTGGGTGATCAACTTCGGGTGGCGCGCGGCGGCCTCGACCATCCGGCGGGCCTCGGCCACGGTGCGGGCCAGCCGGGCCTCGCAGAGGACGTGCTTGCCGGCCTCCAGCGCGGCGATCGTCACCTGCGCGTGCAGGTTCGGCCAGGTGCCGATCACGATCGCGTCCAGGCTCGGGTCGGCCACCAGGTCGGCCCAGTGCTCGTGGACCCGCTCGATCCCGAACTCTTCGGCCACCCTCCGCGAGGAGGCGACGCTGCGGTTGCTGACCGCGACCACCTCGACCCCGTCGATGGCCTGCAATTTCGGGATGTGGTGCAGCCGGGTGTTCTGGCCGGCGCCGACGACACCGACGCGAAGGCGGGAATCGATCATGGGCGCCAATCTACGCAGTCGCCGCCGCCCGGCGGAGCCCCCGCGTCGCGGAGCGAAACCCCTCGCCGGATCGTCGCGACGCGCGACCGGGCCGGGTAACTTCGGGCCATGACCACACCGATCGTCACCGTCCGCGGCGAGGCGGAGCTGGAAGTGCCGCCGGATCTCGCTGCGTTGCGCATCACCCTGCACGGTTCGGGCTCCGACGCCCGGTCGGTGTGGGCCGCACTGTCCCGGGCGGGCGACGGGCTGACCGCGCTGCTGGACCGGCACGCCGCCGCGATCGAGGAGCGGGCGACAGTCCATGCGCACGTCAGCCCCGTCTTCGGCCGCCGCGGCCAGACCAAGATCACCGGCTACCGGGGCAGCCGGCAGACGCGGGTGGTGGTGCACGACTTCGAGGCGCTGTCGCCGCTGCTGCTCGGCGTGGCGGAGCTGCCCGACGCCCAGGCGGACGGGCCGGAGTGGTCGCTGCGCCGGGACAACCCGGCCCACCGCGAGGCCCGGTTGGCGGCGATCGAGGACGCCCGGTCCCGGGCGGCCGACTACGCTGCCGGCTTCGGCGGCCGGATCTCGGAACTGATCGAGGTCTCCGATCTGGACGATCCCGGCCACGGTGGCGGGCCCCGCCCGATGGCGTTGTTCGCCAGGGGGTCCGGCCCGGAGGCCGACCAGATCGAGCTGCAGCTCGAGCCGGAACCACAGCGCGTGACCGGCCGGATCACCGTGCGGTTCGGGCTCGCGGCGGTATCGGTCGGTTGAGTGCTCTGCGGGACCGTACGGTCCCGTGGCCCGTCTTGGATACCGGTCGAGGAAGGAGCACAGGAATGTCGGAGCATCGGGGCCATCCGGAGTTCATCCCGGACGCCGGTGCCTGCCTGGTGTCGGCGCACGTGCTCAGCCGCGCCGGGCGGGTGCGCTGGATGGTGCGGGAACGGTCCCGCGCTGCCGCCGACAACGGCTGGCGGATCTTCAGCCACCTCGACACCTCCGAGTACCTGGCCGACCCGAAGAACCTGCAGGTGGCCTCCTTCAACGCGCTGTGTGCGCTGGAGCCGGCCCTGATCGGCATCTACGACCTGCCGGTCGGCTCCGACCTGCAGCTGGTCGACGACGAGCTCGGGATCCGGATCGTCGACACCCGGACCGGGCAGCAGATCCCCACCGAACTCCTGTACGTGCCGCCGGCGATGCGTGCTCCGCGGCAGAGCTGACCGCAGGGCGTCAGGTCTCGGCCGGACCCGTCCCGCGGCGAGTGGCCTCGGCGGCGAGCGCGGCCCGGTTGCTGACGCCGAGCTTGCGCAGCGCGGCCGAGACGTGACCCTTCACCGTGTCCGGGCTGACGAAGAGCCGGGCGGCGATCTGCGGATTGGTCAGCCCGGCGCCGACCAGCAGCGCGACGCGTTGTTCGGCCGGGGTCAGCGAGTCCCAGCCCTGCCCCGGACGCCGGCGACGGCCGCGTCCGCGCCGGGCCAGGGCCACCGCCTCGGCCGGCGTCAGGGCGGTGCCCTCCGTCCAGGCCCGGTCGAACTCGCCGCCCAGCCGGTCCCGCAGGGCCACGATCCGGGTGTCCGCGGTCCCGCCCGGCACCGTGAGGCGGTAGTCGATCCGCTGCCGGGCGGTCTGTGCGGCGGCCCACAGCCGGACCGCCCGGAGCGGTCCGCCGCGGGCCGGCTCGGTCGTTGCCTCCAGGCCGGCCAGCAGCTCGAGCGCGTCGATCGTGGTCATCGCGTCCTCGTGCTGCCCCGCCCGGACCAGGACACGGTGGACCAGCTCGCGCGCGGCACCGTGCTCGCCGGCGTGGTCCTCGATCCGCGCAGCGGCGAGGTCGGCACGACCGCGGCCCCAGTCGGAGCCGGCGGCCTCGGCGTACTCCGCCGCGGTGGTCGCGAGGCCCGGGCCTCGGCCGGCTCGCCGGCCGCGAGCGACAAAGCCGTGGCGACGTCGCACAGCCAGACCCCGACCAGCCCCTGCGGATAGGCGTCCCAGGCCCGGACCGCCCGGGCGAGGGTCGCGCGGGTCTCGGGACCGGGCTGCTCGAACAGCTCGAGCAGGGCGGCACAGGACTCCTCGAAGTGCAGCAGAGCCGGGTTGCGGTGGGCCCGGGCCATCGCGGCCCGAGCGTCGAGATGGGTCCGGGCGCCGGCCGGATCGCCCAGCGCCACCGCGCCGACGATCAGCATCAGGGAGGTCGAGCCGCGGTAGAGGTCGCCGAGCGACCCCGCCAGCTCCAGGATCAGCGGCTCACGGGACCGGAGATCGCCGAGCCGGCCCTGGAGGAAGTCGACGCCCAGCAGCAGGGTCAGGGCGCGCCACTCCTCGATCCGGATCCGATGCCGCCCGGCGACCGCCAGCGCCTGCTCGGCCAGGGCCCGCGCGGCGGGCAGGCTGCGCGGCTGCTCGACGATCGCCAGCGTGGTCAGCACGTCGGCGAGGACGCCGGGGCTGCCGGCCGCCGCGGCCAGTCGCCGGGCCTCGTGCAGCTGGGCCCGGGAGGCGGGGTGGTGGGTCAGGACGTACGCGACGCCGAGCATGCAGCGGGCCAGCGCCGCCAGCTCCCGCGAATCGGTGCTGTCGGCCCTGCGGACCGCCTGTTCGGCCCAGCGGACCGCCTGTTCGGCGTGGTGCAGCGCCGCCGTCGCTGCCTGGCGTCCCACGGCCGCCAGGTTCGCCGCGAGGTGACCCCGGGCGCGCCACTCGGCCGAGCCGCCGTCGATGGCCAGCGCCTGCCCGATGATCTGCTCGTCGATCGCCCGACCGCGGTCCCGCCAGAACCGGGCCAGGCCCCAGACCAACCGCAGCGCCGCCTCGGCGTCGCCGGTCGCGGCCGCCCAGCCGATCGCAGCGGCGACGTCGGGGAGTCCGGCCTCCAGCCGTGCCGCCGGCTCCGGTCCGATGTCGCGCCACGGCACGGGACCGAATCGTCCGGCGAACCGACACAGTGAGCGCAGGTGCCGGTCCCGGGTCGCGGCTTCCTCGGCCGGATCGGCCGCCAGTCGTTCGCCGGCGAAGACCCGGATCGTCTCCAGCAGCCGGTACCGGGCCATCTCGTCCCGCTCGTCGATCACCACGAACGACTTCTCCACCAGCGTCGCCAGCAGCGGCACCACGTCGCCGGCGCCGATCGGCCCACCCGCGGCCACCTCGGCGGCGGCCTCGGCGACGAACGGACCGCGGAAGACCGCGAGCCGGTGCAGGGCGAGCGCCTCCCGGTCGGTCAGCAGCCGGTGGCTCCACTCGATCGACGCGGCCAGGCTGCGCTGCCGGGCGTCGCCGGTCCGTGGGCCGTGGGCGAGCAGCCGGAACCGGTCGGCCAGGCCGGCCGCGATGTCGCCGATCGACAACGTTCCGACCCGGGCCGCGGCGAGCTCGATCGCGAGCGGCATGCCGTCCAGCCGGCGACAGATCTCCCGGATCAGGGTTCCGTCCCGGCCCGAGGCGTCCGGCGGCAGCCGGCCACGATCCAGGAACAGCGCTACGGCGTCGCCCGGCTCGGTGTCGGACGGCAGGGTCAGCGGCGGGACCCGGACCACGAACTCGCCCTCGACCCGCAGCGGTTCCCGGCTGGTCGCCAGCACGACCAGGCCCGGACAGGAGGTGAGCAGTGCCGCGACGGCCCGGGCACAGGGATCGAGGACGAGGTCGGCGTTGTCGACCAGCAGCAGACCGTCGGCGGTCCCGATCCGCCGGATCGCCGCCCGCACCGGATCCTCGTCCGGTCCCTCCGCGGCCTCCGTCGCCGCGGCCAGGGCGGCCCCGACGCCGGCGCGGTCGACCGGTGCCAGGTCGAGGTACCAGCGATGGCCGACCGACCATCCCCGCGCGGCCTCGATCGCCAGTCGGGTCTTGCCCGCGCCGCCCGGCCCGACCAGGGTGACCAGGCGTCGCGCGGCGAGCGCGACGCGGACGTCCCGCAGCTCGGCCGTCCGCCCGACGAAACTGGACAACCGGACCGGAAAAGGGGTCGGGGCCGCTCCCGCGCCACGGGTCACGTCGTGATTCTCCATCCGGCGGCGGGTCGGGTACCACCCGTTCAGGGGGTGATGTCCACCCGGGGCGCGGCCAGACTGGATCCGAAGGCCCATCAGGGAGACTCATGCCTGCACCGATCAGCCATTCCCGGGGCAGCCTCGCCGAGCCTGTCCCGTTCCTGCGCGCCGGGATCGTCGAAGGCGCGGTCGAATCGTCCCTGCGATCCGCGGCGGAGCGGATCCGGACCGCGGAGCGTCGCCGGATCCAGCAACAGCTGCACGACGGACTGCAACAGGAACTGGTGGCGCTGGTGGCGAGCCTGGGTTCGGCCCGGTCCGCGCTGGGGCGATGGCCGGAGCCGGTCGGCGAACTCGTCGACGAGGCGTACCGGACCGCCCAGCGGATCGTCGCCGACCTGCGGGATCTGCTGCAGGGGATCTATCCCTCGGTGCTGCCCGACCTCGGCCTGGTGCCGGCGATCGAGGCGAACGCCCGCCGCGTCCCGGTGCCGGACGGGGCCGGACTGCCGCCGGCGGTCGTCGCCGCCGGCGGTCCGGTGTCGCTGCGGGACCGGGTCGAGGCCGTCGGCGGAACGGTTCGGTCGGCGGTCACGCCCGGCGGCGGCACGATCGTCCGGGCCAGGTTGCCGGCGCACGGGTGTCCAGGGATGGCCGGACGATTCTTCGACGGCGGCGCCGGCAGATAGATTCGTGGCCATGTTCGCCAAGGTCTTGGTCGCCAATCGGGGCGAGATCGCTGTCCGAGCCTTCCGCGCCGCGTACGAGCTGGGGGCGGCCACCGTCGCCGTCTATCCGTACGAGGACCGCAACGCCGTCCACCGGATCAAGGCCGACGAGGCCTATCTGATCGGGGAGAAGGGGCACCCGGTCCGGGCCTATCTGGACGTGGCGGAGATCATCCGCGCGGCCAAGCAGTGCGGCGCCGACGCGATCTACCCCGGCTACGGCTTCCTGAGCGAGAACCCCGAGCTGGCCCGGGCCTGCGACGAGGCCGGGATCACGTTCATCGGCCCGCCGGCCGACGTGCTGGAGCTGGCCGGCAACAAGGTCCGGGCGCTCGCCGCGGCCAAGGCGGCCGGGATCCCGACGCTCAAGTCCACCCCGCCGTCGGCGGACGTGGACGCGCTGCTGGCCGGGGCCGAGGAGATCGGCTTCCCGGTCTTCGTCAAGGCGGTCGCCGGCGGTGGCGGCCGGGGGATGCGCCGGGTCGACGACCCGGCCACGTTGCCCGAGGCGCTGGCCGCCGCGATGCGGGAGGCGGAAGGCGCGTTCGGCGATCCGACCGTCTTCATCGAGCGGGCGGTGGGCCGGCCGCGGCACATCGAGGTGCAGGTGCTGGCCGACACCCAGGGCAACACGATGCACCTGTACGAGCGCGACTGCTCGATCCAGCGCCGGCACCAGAAGGTGGTCGAGATCGCCCCGGCGCCGAACATCTCCGCGGAGCTGCGCGAGGCGCTCTGCCGGGACGCGGTGGCCTTCGCCGAGTCGCTCGGCTATTCCTGCGCCGGCACGGTGGAGTTCCTGGTCGAGACCGAGGGTGAGCGGGCCGGCCAGCACGTGTTCATCGAGATGAACCCGCGGATCCAGGTCGAGCACACGGTGACCGAGGAGATCACCGACGTCGACCTGGTGCAGGCCCAGATGCGGATCGCCGCCGGGGAGTCGCTGGCCGACCTGGGGCTGAGCCAGGACCAGGTGCGGATCAACGGCGCGGCGCTGCAGTGCCGGATCACCACCGAGGACCCGGCCAACGGGTTCCGGCCGGACACCGGCACGATCACTGCGTACCGCTCGGCCGGCGGCGCGGGTGTCCGGCTGGACGGCGGCACCGCGGCCACCGGCGCGGAGATCAGCGCCCACTTCGACTCGATGCTGGTCAAGCTGACCTGTCGCGGCCGGACCTTCCCCGCCGCGGTGGCCCGGGCCCGGCGGGCGTTGGCCGAGTTCCGGATCCGCGGCGTCAGCACCAACATCCCGTTCCTGCAGGCGGTGCTGGAGGATCACGACTTCCTGACCGGCGACATCTCCACCGGCTTCATCGAGCAGCGCCCGCAACTGCTCACCACCCACGCGCCGGCCGACCGCGGCACCCGGCTGCTGCGCTGGCTGGCCGAGGTCACGGTGAACAAGCCGTACGGCGAGCCGCCGACCCTGCTCGACCCGGGCGAGAAGCGGCCGGCCGCGGTGGACCTGTCCCAGCCCTCGCCGCACGGCTCCCGGCAGCGGCTGCTCGAGCTCGGCCCGGAGCGGTTCGCCGCCGACCTGCGGCAGCGGGTCGGGGTCGAGGTCACCGACACCACGTTCCGGGATGCGCACCAGTCGCTGCTGGCGACCCGGGTGCGGACCAAGGACCTGATCCGGATCGCCCCGTTCGTCGGCCGGATGACGCCGGAGCTGTTCTCGGTGGAGTGCTGGGGCGGCGCCACCTACGACGTCGCGCTGCGGTTCCTCAACGAGGATCCGTGGGAGCGGCTGGCGGCGCTGCGCTACAACATGCCCGGGCTGTGCCTGCAGATGCTGCTCCGCGGCCGGAACACGGTCGGCTACACCCCGTACCCGCCGAAGGTCACCTCCGCGTTCATCGAGGAGGCGGCCGAGGTCGGGATCGACATCTTCCGGATCTTCGACGCGTTGAACGACGTCGAGCAGATGCGGCCGGCGATCGAGGCGGTCCGGCAGACCGGGACGACGGTGGCCGAGGTCGCGCTCTGCTACAGCGGCGACCTGTCCGACCCGGGCGAGGACCTCTACACGCTCGACTACTACCTGCGGCTGGCCGAGAAGATCGTCGAGGCCGGCGCCCACATCCTGGCGATCAAGGACATGGCCGGGCTGCTCCGGCCACCGGCCGCCCGGACGCTGGTCTCGGCGCTCCGGGAACGGTTCGACCTGCCGGTGCACCTGCACACCCACGACACCGCGGGCGGGCAACTGGCGACGCTGCTGGCCGCGGTCGACGCCGGGGTAGACGCGGTGGACGTGGCCAGCGCGCCGATGTCGTCGACCACCAGCCAGCCGCCGGCCTCGGCGCTGGTCGCGGCGCTGGCCAACACCGAGCGGGCGACCGGTCTCGATCTTCGTGCGGTGATGGACCTGGAGCCGTACTGGGAGGCGGTCCGCAAGGTCTACCTGCCGTTCGAGTCCGGGCTGCCCAGCCCGACCGGCCGGGTGTACGACCACGAGATCCCCGGCGGCCAGCTGTCGAACCTGCGGCAGCAGGCGATCGCGCTGGGTCTGGGTGACAAGTTCGAGCAGATCGAGGCGATGTACTCGGCGGCGAACACGATCCTGGGCCGGCCGACCAAGGTGACGCCGTCGTCGAAGGTCGTCGGTGATCTTGCGCTGCACCTGGTCGCGGTGGGCGCCGACCCGCAGGACTTCGCCGAGCACCCGGAGAACTACGACGTGCCGGACTCCGTGATCGGCTTCCTGAACGGCGAGCTGGGCGACCCGCCCGGCGGCTGGCCCGAGCCGTTCCGGACCCGGGCGCTGCAGGGCCGCAAGGTGCCGCCGGCGCGCAGCGAGCTGTCCGAGGAGGACTCGGCGGCGCTGGACAAGCCGGGCCGGGAGCGCCAGGTGACGCTGAACCGGCTGCTCTTCCCGGGCCCGACCAAGGAGTTCGAGCAGGCCCGGGAGACCTACGGCGACGTCGGCCGGCTGAACACCCTGGACTACCTGTACGGGCTGCGCTCCGGCGAGGAGCACGTCGCCCGGCTGGGCAAGGGGGTCAGCCTGATCCTCGGCCTGGAGGCGATCGGCGCCGCCGACGAGCGCGGCATGCGGACCGTGATGTGCACGCTGAACGGCCAGCTGCGGCCGATCCGGGTCCGGGACAACTCGATCAAGGTCGACGTCAAGGCGGCGGAGCGGGCCGACCTGAGCAATCCGGGCCACGTCGCCGCGCCGTTCGCCGGTGTGGTCAGCGTGACCGTGAACGAGGGCGACCGGGTCGAGGCCGGGGCCACCGTGGCCACCATCGAGGCGATGAAGATGGAGGCCTCGATCACCGCGCCGGTCGCCGGCACCGTGCAGCGGCTGGCGATCGGCCGGGTGCAGCAGGCCGAGGGCGGCGACCTGGTGTTGGTGATCAACCCGGCCTGACCCTCCCGGGGCCGCCCGGGGCGGGATCAGCCCGCCAGCTCGCGCAGCGCGGCGGCGGCCTCGGCGATCCGGTCGTCCAGTCGGCCGGCCGGCCCGGCAGCGGTCCAGCGCTCGAAGCCGACCCGGAACGCGGTCACCGCGCTCTCGGCCGCCAGGGTGGTGACCGGTTCGGCGACCCCCCGTTCGGCGAGGGCCTGGGCGATCGTGGCCGCCAGCGCGGCCAGCTTGAGCAACTCCCGTTCCCGCAGGCTGGGATGGCTCGCGATGATCCGGGCCCGTCGGGCGGCGTACTCCCGGCGGTCCTCCAGCATCGCCGCGCCGGCCGTCACCCCGACCAGCGCGGCGTCCAGCGGCGCCAGCTCCGCGGGTGCCGCCAGGGTCGCCTCGTGCGCGGTCCGTTCCATCGTCCGGGAGCTGTCGAACAGGACCTC
>Ga0079224_100015900_pt1 | contig 10550 bp, 10 predicted proteins | sample Stecom2015_FD_80414 | JGI IMG/M metagenome (GOLD analysis project Ga0079224, IMG submission 80414) | Agricultural soil microbial communities from Utah to study Nitrogen management - Steer compost 2015 | ecosystem: Environmental > Terrestrial > Soil > Agricultural land | place: USA: Utah...
GACCCTGCACATCGGTCAGCACCACCATCGTCTCGACGTCAGCCGCCGGGACAATCACTTCCAGATCACCAGTGCCGGCCAGCAGATGACGATCGAGATCCACCGGCTCGCCGCGCCCACCCTGATCGCCAATTGCGACGGCATCCGCCGCAACGCCTGGTTCCATATAGAAGGCCACAACCTTTTCATGGATGACGGCGACAGCAGCATCCACGCCACCGTCACCACCCACGCACCGGCACGCAAGGCCGATGCCGCCGGTTCCGGCCGCCTGCTGGCACCGATGGATGGCAACCTGGTGGATCTACTGGTGGAACCCGGTCAGACCGTGCAGAAAGGCACCACTCTGGCAGTGCTGGAAGCGATGAAAATGGAGCATCCGTTGCGGGCCGACATGGACGGCATCGTGGACAGCATCCAGGTCAGCAAAGGCGATCAACTGAAGATCCGCCAGCTGATTCTGACCCTGAAACCGGCATCCTGAATCAACGGATCAGGACCACTTTTTTGACAGCAGAAGACAGGTCCTGACGCCAGCTATCAACCCCCGGCTTTTTGCCGGACAAAGGCTTGAACCGGGGGGATGTTGGGGTTATCGTACGCCGACGCGAAGTGGATAATAAGTCAAACCCAAACAAAAATAGCAGCGTATAACATTCGCTTTCCCGGGTTGACGGGGTTCCTGTCAGACACATCCACTCTTGTGATGCGAACCATTGACGCTTCAGGCAACGGCCGCATCCGACTCCTTATTTTTAACCGGACTTCCCACTGGGGGTAACATGACAAGCAGTACTACTGATGTGATCACCTGGGGCATGATGCTCAAGAAGGCGCCATTCATCGTGCGCAATCTGCCCCGGATCATCAAGGGACTCAAAATCAGTAATATCAAGGATCCCGCCACGCCCTGCGGCCTTGGCTGGACATTCGAACAGGCCGTCAAAAGCAATCCGCGCGGCTCTGCCCTGTTGTACGAAAACGTCCGTTTCACCTACGACGAAGTCAACCAGTGGGCCAACCGCATTGCTCATTACCTGATCAGCCAGGGCGTGAAGAAGGGCGACGTCATCGCCATCTTCATCGAAAACCGCCCCGAACTGCTGGTAACTGCGCTGGCCGTCGCCAAAATCGGTGCCGTCGGTGCCATGCTGAACACTTCCCAGACCCACAAGGTTCTGATCCACAGCTTCAACCTGGTGCAACCCAAGGGCGCCATCGTCGGTGAAGAGCTGGTGGATGCCTTCAACGAAGTCCGCGGCGAACTCAACGTGAACCCGGAGATGGTCTACTGGGTTGCCGACCGCGACACCACCAAAGACCCGGGCGTCGCACCTGCAAACTACAAAAACCTGACCACCGAATCCGCCAACAGCCCCACCCACAATCCGGAAACCACCAACCGGATTTACATGAACGATCCCTGCTTCTACATCTACACCTCCGGCACCACCGGTCTGCCGAAAGCGGGTATCTTCAAGCACGGCCGCTGGATGAAAGCCTACGGCGGCTTCGGCATAATGGCCATGCGCCTGGGCCCCGATGACGTCATGTACTCCACGCTGCCGCTGTATCACGCCACCGGTCTGTGCGTGTGCTGGGGCTCCGCCATTGCCGGCGCGTCCGGCTTTGCCATCCGCCGCAAGTTCAGCGCCTCCAACTTCTGGAAGGACGTCCGCAAGTTCAACGCCACCGCCATCGGCTACGTGGGCGAACTGTGCCGCTACCTGCTGGATCAGCCCAAGCAGTCCGACGACGGCAACAATCCCGTTCGCAAGATGATCGGCAACGGTCTGCGCCCCAACGTCTGGATGCCGTTCAAGGATCGCTTCCAGATCGACGAAATCATCGAACTGTATGCCGCCTCCGACGGCAACATCGGTTTCACCAACATCTTCAACTTCGACAACACCGTCGGCTTCTCGCCGATGAAGTGGGTCCTGGTGGAGTATGACAAGGACAGGGAAGAGCCCGTACGCGGCGCCGATGGCTTCATGAAGAAAGTCCAGAAAGGCGGCCAGGGCCTGCTGATTGCCGAAATCAGCGACAAGGCACCGCTGGACGGCTACACCGATCCGGAAAAGACCAAAAAGGTCATCCTCACCGACGTGTTCGAGAAAGGCGACCGCTGGTTCAACACCGGTGACATGCTGCGCGACATCGGCTTCGGCCACGCCCAGTTCGTCGACCGCCTCGGTGACACCTATCGCTGGAAGGGCGAGAACGTCTCCACCACCGAAGTGGAAAACCTGGTATCCAACCACCCGCAGATTTCCGAAGCAGTGGCCTACGGTGTCGAAATCCCCAACACCAACGGTCGCGCCGGCATGGCCTCCATCACCCCGGCGGTGCCCGTAGAGCAGCTGGATTTCAAGGACATCTGCCGTTTCCTGCGTGACCAGATGCCAGCCTACGCCGTGCCCCTGTTCCTGCGCATCAAAAAGCAGATGGAAACCACCGGCACCTTCAAATACCAGAAGTCCCATCTGAAGGATGAAGGTTTCGATCCCGCCAAGACCAAAGGTGAACCGGTTTACGCGTTGCTGCCAGGCACCGACGAATACGTACTGGTAACGCCCGAAGTCCTCGCGGATATCAACGCCGGCAAGTACCGCTACTGATTGCGGGACCACCCCGAAGCAAAAGGCCAGCATCACCAGATGTTGGCCTTTTTTTTTGCCTTTGCTATAACAAATAAAACCCACCAACAAGGTGACGCCATGTATAGCGAGGACGTCGAAGCCCGCCGCGGCATTGCACAACTGGCTCTGAAGGGATTTTTCAGCCTGGCTCATCGCTGGCGTCTGTCCCGGCCCGAAGCCATGACCCTGCTCGGCCTCACCGCCACATCCACCTACGCCAACTGGAAAAACGGCAAGACCGGCACCATTCCGCGCGACACCCTCGAGCGCATCTCGTACCTGTTCCACATCGACGACAAGCTGCGCCAACTGACCCAGTCTTCCCAGGAGTTGCGGGACTGGCTGCGCAGCACTCATATCCTGCTGGACGGCCACTCCCCCCTCGAGCGCATGCTGATGGGCAACGTCATCGATATCTATTCGATCCAGCAACGCATCCATGCCCTCACCCAGCAGCTGGGCACGAAGACTCCACTGCACGCCCCCAAAATCGTGGCCGAGCAGTCACCAATTCAAACAATTCATTCACTCTAGGTTGCTGGCCGGCACCGCGCTATTGCCACTCCCCGGCGAATTTGGTGTAGTCGCGCCATCCCCAAGGTGGGAGACAAAGACTACGGAGTGACTCACATGATAAAAACACGCGCGACAGAACTGCTGGGCATCGAACATCCAATCGTACAGGGCGGCATGATGGGCGTTGGCCGCGCCGATCTGGCAGCTGCCGTTTCCAACGCGGGCGCACTGGGCATCATCACCGCCCTGACCCAGCCCACCCCGGAAGAACTGGCCCGGGAAATCCAGCGCACGCGGGATCTGACTGTCAGGCCTTTCGGCGTCAACCTGACCCTGCTGCCCACCATCAAGCCGGTTCCCTACGATGAATACGCCCGCGCCATCATCGAAGGCGGCGTCAAGATCGTCGAAACCGCAGGTCGCAGCCCGGAACAGTTCATGCCAGCGTTCAAGGAAGCCGGCGTCAAGGTCGTGCACAAGTGCACCTCGGTCCGCCACGCCCTGAAAGCCGACAAAATCGGTTGCGACATGGTTTCCATCGACGGCTTCGAATGTGCCGGCCACCCGGGTGAAGACGACATCCCTGGCCTGGTGCTGATTCCCTGCGCCGCCAACGTACTGAAAATTCCGATGATCGCCTCCGGTGGTTTCGGTGACGGTCGCGGCCTGGCGGCTGCCCTGGCACTGGGGGCCGACGGCATCAACATGGGCACCCGTTTCGTTGCCACCAAGGAAGCGCCGGTCCACGAAAACCTGAAGCAGCGCATGGTCGAAGCCACCGAACTCGACACCGCCCTGATCTTCCGCACCCTGAAAAACACCGCGCGCGTGTTCAAGAACAGCGTGGCCGACAAAGTGGTGGAAATCGAAGCCAAACCGGGCCCGACCAACTTCGAAGAACTGGCTCCGCTGGTTGCCGGTGTGAAGGGTCGCGAAGTCATGGACAAAGGCGATCTGGAATACGGTATCTGGACTGCCGGCATGATCATGGGTTTGATCAAGGATGTGCCTGACTGTAAAACCCTGGTGCACCGCATCGTAGCCGACGCGCAGGAAATCATTACTGCCCGCCTCGCCAACATGGTGAAGTAAGCTACATCAGCACCAGAATGACTGAAGGGGCCGATGGCCCCTTCTTTCGCATCACTATGCAGCTTTCGCCTGCTGTGGCTGATAAAGTATCGATTCCGAAAATTCGAAAAACTGCTGCATCTCTTTCTCGCTCATTGAGTGCAACACCTTCTTCACCACTGTCTGCGCAGCCCCCGAAATCGTATCACTGGCCATTGTGGCGATCTTGTTCATCACCATCCCCATTTTCAGCATGCGGATCGGCTCATTCAGATAGGCGTCGATCGCCGTTTCAATCAGATCGCACAGCGCTGCAGCATAGGCATCGGCCACCGCCGCCGGATTGTCACGGCCCTGCTCCACCGGATCGCGCAAACGCTTGCGCAAATCATCACTGATCGGCACCGCCACATAAGTCGGATAACGCTTGCTTTCCCGCAACGGCAACATCATGCCATTGATGTAATCCGCCAGCTGCTGGCGGTCGGCGGCGGACAATTTCTTGATCACCTGCTTCAGCGTCAGATGGATGGTTTTCTTGATGGCTGACACGCCACCGTGAACGATCTTTTTGCCGACGCCATTGAGCTGGATATTTTCCACCGGCGACAGAAAATACTGATCCAGACATTCATCCGCGAATTCTGACAACAACGCATACAGGCGATCGGACTGCGCCTTTTCGCTTTCTGACGTCAACGATGCGCGATACTCCTGATTCAGGCGAAACAACGCTTCCGACGCACCAAATCCCAGATACCACTGACTGGACATGTTCATACTCCCCAAACCACTCAATCTTGCGCGCGCATTGAAGCAAAAACCTTCCCGTCACCCAATGGCTATAGCGCCATCAGGCAACGTAGGCATGACCAATGCATCCCTGAAATCACTTTGGATATTGCGTAGGCAATCGTCGCACAATTCACAAAAAAGGTTGGGCATTTTCTGTCGAATTTCTCAAAGGCTGCTATATGTTGATCTAATAACAACGACAAAAAAGGACCACTCATGCTACAGGGCTATGTACACCCGGATTTTGGCAAAGTAGCCGACGTTTTGATGCGACAGATTCCCCGCCACCGGGCTGGCGGCGCTGCGCTGGCTGTCTACCACAAAGGCGAATGCGTAGTGGACATCTGGGGTGGCACCCGCAACCGCGATGGCGATGCCTGGCGCCCCGATACCCTGGCCCTGTCATTTTCCACCACCAAGGGCGTCGCCTCGACCCTGCTGCACATTCTGGTCGACGAAGGCCTGCTGCACTACGATGATCCCGTCAGCCTGCACTGGCCCGAATTCGGTCAACGCTACAAACAGCCCATCACCGTACGACAATTGCTGTGCCACGAAGCCGGCCTCTACCACATCCGTCACATGATCGACGATGCGGAGCAAATGACCGACTGGCACTTCATGACCCGCGCCCTGGAACGGGCCAGCCCCATTCACACCCCCGGCGCTACCAACGGCTACCACGCCCTGACCTTTGGCTGGCTGGTAGGCGAACTCATTCAGCGCGTCACCGGCAAATCCTTTGCCCAGGTGCTGCACGACAAACTGACATCACCACTGGAACTCGACGGACTCTACATCGGGTTGCCCGACAACCAGATGCAACGCCGTGCGGAACTGGTCAACAGCATCGGCATTCGCAAGACCCGCTTTCGTCCCGACCGCATCATCGAATCCGGCCTGCTCAAAACCGTCGGGGCCGGTCTGAAAGCTGCCAATATCCATCTGGAATCCACCATCGCCGCCCTGGTACCCAAAGGCGCCACCGAACTGGATTTCAATCACCCGGATTTTGTCAGCGCCTGCATACCTGCCGCCAATGGCATGTTCACTGCCCGCTCGCTGGCAAAACTCTACGCCACCCTCGCAAACGGCGGTGAGCTGGACGGCGTTCGCATCCTGTCGCAAGGCGCCGTCAGCAACATCATGAAAGTCCAGAATCGCAATATCGGTCATGTAATTCCGGTGCCCATGCACTGGCGTCTGGGCTATCACCGTGTGTTTGCCTTTGGTCACGCTACCGGAAATAGCTTCGGTCACTTCGGATTCGGAGGTTCGGGCGCCTGGGCCGACCCGGTCCGCAACCTGTCCGCCGCCATGACGCTCAACAGCGGCGTCGGCACCCCATTCGGCGATGCCCGCATGGTGCAGATCACCGGCACCATCGTCGAGTGCGCGGAACGCCGCCAATGGCTACCCGATGCCGAACCGATCCGCGGCGTCGGCCCCTTCTTTCCCCGCGAACGCCGTTCCGCCTATGGCGCTGCACGCAAACTGGTCAGCGGCGTACTGCCGCAACGGCGCAAATCCGATCGCAACATTGCGCAAGCCTGAAACCATGACAGAAAAGTGACGGTTTTTAGATTTAACATTCTAATAAAACTGACTACTATCGAACGCCTGCCGCATACCCGCCCACTTGTTGTCGGAATCTTCGCATTCCAGAAGTGAGCAGGTACGGCAGGCTTCATTTTCAGACAACGATCGACCATTCGCGTGAGGGACAACCAATGAGCGAGATTGCAAATCGCATGAAAGAACAACTGGAACAGTTCACATCATCCATCGATCAGATCATCAACGCTTCCCGCGGGCTCTATCTGAAGATCCGTGAAGAAAGCAACAAGCAGTTCGAGGAACTGGTCAAGGCCGGCGAATCACAAACAGCCGAAGCATCCCTGCTCGAGCAACTGCGCAAAGACATCACATCTCCCTTCGAAGATGTCAAAGGTTCGCTGGGCCAGCTGCGCCACGCCTCGGTTGGCCTGGTGGTAAAAGCTCGCGAGAGCGGTGAGCAGTACTTCAATGAACTGGTTGAACTGGGTACCTCCAGCAAATCCACTGCCGAGTAAAATAGCCAACGATTACAACCTGTTGCAGGAAAGCAACCTGACCGGTGCTTTCCTGCCCCCTCCCTGCCCCCTCCCTCCCCGGATATACGTCCCTCACGAATTCCTGTAATATCGATATTTCATATTTTGGCCCCCTAACGCGTTTTGCCATTCGGGCCGCTATACTAATTACGACTCAACCAAAAAACTCCCCGAGAAAGGCAACATGTCTACAGATGTTCAAGAAAACGCGCCCCGCATCTGGGTCACAACCATCCTGTTCAGCGTCACCTTTTTAATGCCCATTACTGCAGTTCCCGCCTACGGTATCCTGGTCGGCTACAGCCTGGCCCACTGGGTCTGGTTCGTCGTGTTCCTGGCGTTCTGCGGGTTCTCCATTACCGCCGGCTACCACCGCCTGTGGTCACACCGCGCCTACGACGCCAATCCGCTGGTACGTGCTTTCTTTGCCTTCTGGGGCGCCTGCGCCCTGCAGAACAGCATCCTGATCTGGGGTTCCGGCCACCGCCGCCACCACCGCCACGTGGATGACAACGAGAAAGACCCCTACTCCATCAACCGCGGCTTCTGGTTTGCCCATATCGGCTGGATGCTGCGCAACTACCCGAGCGGCGACGTTGACCTGTCCAACGCCCAGGATCTGCAGCGCGACCCGATCGTGATGTTCCAGCACAAGTACTACCTGCCGCTGGTGCTGTTCAGCAACATCGGTCTGCCCGCCCTGCTGGGCTGGGTACTGGGCGACGTGATTGGCACCCTGCTGCTGGTGGGTGTGCTGCGCCTGGTCATCAGCCACCACGTCACCTTCTTCATCAACAGCCTGTGTCACATGTGGGGCAACCAGCCTTACACCAACACCAACACTGCCCGCGACAACTTCGTGCTGGCACTGGTGACCTATGGCGAGGGCTACCACAACTTCCACCACTACTTCCAGACCGACTATCGCAACGGCGTGCGCTGGTGGCAGTTCGATCCCACCAAGTGGCTGATCGCCTCCCTGTCCTGGGTCGGGCTGACCAGCAATCTGCGCCGGGTACCGGATTTCAAAATCCAGGAAGCGCTGGTGCAGATGCAGTTCGAAAAGGCACAGGCCCAACTCAAGCGTATCCAGCTGCCCAACATGGACGCCTGGAAAGAAACCCTGGAAAAGGAATATCAGCAGTTCGTTGAAACCATGACTGAATGGAAACAACTGCGCGCTGAATGGTACGGGCAGAAACGTCAGGCACTGGCCGAAAAGAAGCAGGAACTGCAGGAAAAATGGCAGCGCGCCGCAGTGCGCACCCGCTTCAAGGAAATGGAATACATGCTGAAAATGCAGCGCAAACGCCTGCATTTGCTCAACGTGAATTTCGCAGCAGCGGTTTGACAAAAAGGGGCTCAATCGAGCCCCTTCTCTTTTCAGGATACGCTACGAAACAATCGCCACCATTTGCGAGTATCACTTCCCGCCACCGGCACGCCCTCGGCGCCCTGCTGCCCACCGACGAACACCATCTCAAGACGGCCGACACAGATGCGGTCACCGTGCTCCACGACGGCGGTTTCCACCGGTTCGTCATTGACGTGAAAACCCCAGCAATCCGGGTGGCTCGACAATACCCAGTCCTGACCGGCATGCTCCACAAACAAATGTGTCGCCCGCAGCGTCATGTCCGCTATCACAAAATCAGCCCCGACACCGGAACCCAGCGTCCAGATGCTCTGGCCTCGGCGCGGCTCCAGGATCAACTCCTTACCCCGCAACGGCGCCGACAACACAACCAGCCGCGGTAACGCCAAGGGCCGCAACGCCCCCGGCGGACACTCCCGCCGCAACTGCCTTTTATCCAGCACAAGAACCTTGGAATCCATTTCCTTCGCTGACGCCATCACGCGCCTCCATAAATGCAAGCCAATCCTTACTGCTGCCTGCATTATCAAGCGCGTTGAAGAAACTGATAAAGGGATAAAAATCACAAATGACGGGCACAAAAAAGCCGGTGTTGAATCAACACCGGCTTCGTAATCTGGTCGGGACAGAAGGATTTGTACGGGCAGGCCATCCTGCTTCGACCCTATCCCGCATGCACTTTCCTGACCCTTGAACTGGTCGGGACGGAAGGATTTGAACCTTCGACCCCTTGCACCCCATGCAAGTGCGCTACCAAGCTGCGCTACGCCCCGAATTTCTTGCTTTTCAACGAGTTAGAACGAAACCAACCGTCACAAGAGGTGGCAAATAATACCCTAAACCATTCAAATAGCAAACGGTTTTTTGCCACCGCTCTTGGAAAAATCAGTGTTCCTTGAGGACAAACAGGACATCTTCCAGCTCGCCGATCATCTGGCGGATCAGCTGCGAAGACTTGGTGACGTCGTCACGGGCATCGTCACCCGTGAGTTTCTGTCGGGCACCGCCAATGGTGTAACCCTGATCGTACAGCAGACTGCGAATCTGCCGGATCATGATCACATCCTGACGCTGGTAATAGCGGCGGTTGCCCCGCCGCTTGACCGGTTTCAACTGGGTAAATTCCTGCTCCCAGTAACGCAAAACGTGCGGTTTCACGTCACAGAGTTCGCTCACTTCCCCAATCGTAAAATACCGTTTGCCCGGTATAGTCGGCAATTCGTTATTGTTGCTTGGTTCCAGCATACGCTTCCACTCGTTGCTTCAACTTCTGGCCGGGGCGGAAGGTCACCACGCGACGGGCGGAAATAGGGATTTCCTCGCCAGTCTTGGGATTCCGGCCCGGGCGCTGACGTTTGTCACGCAGATCGAAATTGCCAAAACCAGACAGCTTCACATGCTCATTGGCTTCAAGCGATGCACGAATCTCTTCAAAAAAGAGTTCAACCATTTCCTTGGCTTCCCGCTTGTTCAACCCAAGCTCCTCGAACAGCTTTTCAGCCAGATCAGCCTTGGTCAACGCACTCATGCCTTATTCCCTCAATATGACATTGAACTTTTCTCGCAACGAAGCAACCACACGCTCAACCACGGGGTTGATGTCTTCGTCCTGTAGTGTTCGCGTCGCATCCTGCAGCGTCATACCGAAAGCGATGCTCTTTTTTCCCGCTTCCAGATTGGCGCCCTGATACACATCGAACAGTACGAGATCGGTCAATAATGCACCAGCCGATTCCCGCACAAAATTCAGTATAGCCTGTGCAGAAATCTTTTCATCCACAATTAAAGCCAAATCGCGTCTAACTTCCGGATATTTCGACAGTTCTTTGAACTGTGGCAAGCTTCGCCGGGAGATTCCGGACAAAGCTAATTCAAATAGGTAGATCTTTGACGCAATATCGAGCTTTTTCTGCAGTTCCGGGTGCAAAGCCCCCGCGTATCCTATGATTTCGCTGCCTTTCAGGATGGCGGCTGTCTGACCGGGATGCAAAGCTGGCAGGGTCGCCTTCTCAAAACGGTAGGATGAATCGCCACCGGACAGCGCCAGCAACGCCTCGA
>Ga0079224_100015901_pt1 | contig 10550 bp, 7 predicted proteins | sample Stecom2015_FD_80414 | JGI IMG/M metagenome (GOLD analysis project Ga0079224, IMG submission 80414) | Agricultural soil microbial communities from Utah to study Nitrogen management - Steer compost 2015 | ecosystem: Environmental > Terrestrial > Soil > Agricultural land | place: USA: Utah...
CCGCTTTCTTCGAGACATGACCGCAGAAGAGTTTTCGATGCGGCGCCTTTGCGTGGCGCCGATGATGCAGTGGACCGACCGCTGGTGCCGCCGCTTCCATCGGCAGCTGACCCGCCGGGCGCTGCTCTATACGGAAATGGTAACGACGGGCGCGATCCTGTACGGGCAGCGCGAGCGTTTCCTTGCCTTCGATCCGGTGGAGAAGCCCCTTGCGCTGCAGCTGGGTGGTGCCGATCCCAAGGCACTCGCCGAATGCGCCGCCATCGCCGAGGAATGGGGCTATGACGAGGTGAACCTGAATGTCGGCTGCCCCAGCGACCGGGTTCAGAACGGCCGCTTCGGCGCCTGCCTCATGGCCGAGCCCGACCTCGTGGCGCGCTGCCTGCAGGAAATGCAGGCGGCGACCAGGCTGCCGGTCACCGTCAAGCATCGCATCGGCATCGATGAGCAGGAGAGCTACGAAGCACTGAAAGATTTTGTCGCCACGGTGGCGGAGGCTGGCTGCCGCAGCTTCATCGTCCATGCCCGCAAGGCCTGGCTCAAGGGGTTGAGCCCCAAGGAGAACCGGGAGATACCGCCGCTGCGTCACGCGATGGTCCACCGCCTGAAGCAGGATTTCCCGCAGCTGGAAATCATCATCAACGGCGGCCTCACGAGCCTCGAGGCGGCTGCGGTACACCTTGAAAAGGTCGATGGGGTGATGCTCGGGCGCGCCGCCTACCAGGATCCCTGGATCCTGGCAGAGGTCGATTCGCGCCTTTTTGGTCAAGCGGATCCGGTGCAGAGCCGGGAGGAAGCGGTCGAGAAGCTCTTGCCGTGGGTGCGTGAAGCACACGGCCAGGGGCTGCCGGTCAAGGTCGTCACCCGGCACATCCTGGGACTTTTCAACGGTCTGCCCGGCGCGCGGGCCTGGCGGCGCCATCTGAGCGAAAAAGCCGTGCTTCCGGGAGCTGGTCCGGAGATCCTCGAAGAAGCGCTTGCCCTGGTCCAGGCGGCAGAGGCAAGGCGCGCCGCATGAGCGAGGGTGTCCGCCGAGATTTGGGCGAAGAAGGACCCCTCGTAGCCATCTCCCTGATGGTGATCGCCATGTCGGTGGTGCCGGCGATGGACGCCTTCGCCAAACTGCTGAGTCGCGACCTGCCGGTGGAGGAGGTGGCCTGGTGGCGCTATGTGTCGGGCCTCTGCTTCATTCTCCCCCTCGCGCTCTGGCGCTATGGGGTGAAGACCACACTTTGGCCTCTACAGCCGCGCTTGCAGATCCTCAGGGGTGTTCTTACCGCGGCTTCCTCGTTGCTCTTCTTCGCCGCCATCGCGGAAGCGCCTTTGGCTGACTCACTGGCCCTGATCTTTCTCGCCCCCTTGGTCGTGACCGCTGCATCGCCCTTCGTGTTGGGAGAGAAGGTGGGGCTTCACAGATGGAGCGCGGTCGTTGTCGGCTTTTTCGGTGCGCTCATCGTCATTCGTCCCGGTTTCGGCAACCTGGACCTGCCGATGCTCCTGGCGGCGGCGGCGGGCCTTTGCCATGGCGCCTTCCTGCTGGTGACCCGCAAGTTGTCACGTTCGGGCCCTCCGCTGGCCACGCTCTGCGTAACGACCATCGTCGGGGCTCTCGCTCTTCTCCCCTTTCAACCTTTCGTCTGGGTGATGCCGGACCCGCAGCATTGGCTTCTGATCGCGGGAATGGGCTTTGTCTCCGTCCTCGCCCACTTCCTTCTGATCAAGGCTTTCGAGATCGGCACCGCTACCTTGCTGGCGCCCTTCGGCTACGTAGAGATCATTACCGCCACGATCCTGGGTTTTGCGATTTTCGGAGATTTTCCCGACCGGATCACCTGGATCGGCATTCTCGTGATCGTCACGAGTGGCCTCTATATCACCTTTCGGGAAAGGCTCCGTAGTCAAGCTGTCAGCGCGCGTCCGCGCGCCTGAACCTTCTCTTTCAGAAGCTCTGCTCGATCACGCGCTCGACCTGAAGCAAGGGATGTTCAAGTCGAGCGCGAGCAAGGTCGAAGCGGCCGATCAGCGATTGGCGGAAGCACCTTCGCCTCGGCCCTGGAGGAGCATGATCACCAGGCCTCGCAGGTTGTTCGCCAGCCATGCGGCCATGGCGCGCTCTTCCGATAGGCACTTCTGCAGTTCCTTCACTGCCTGAGGCAGATCCGCTGCCGTACCCATGGTGATCAGCCCTTCCAGCGAAGAGATACTGAATTGAGTGAGGCCGGAAAGCGCCAGGCTGTTCTTGTGAATCTCGTCCTCGCCGGCATCGTTCATCAAGGCGGAGATGCTGCCGGCCGCCTTCTTGGCCAGGTCTTTCAGGCCCGAAGAATTCTCTCCCAGTTCGTCGAGCTGCTTCTCGAGCAGCTCGACCTGGGCATTCTTCGCCTCGAGATGCTCGCGCAGCCGGGCCTCGACCTTGGGAAAATCCCCAAGCCGGCTGATCTGCCGCTCCAGCAGCTCACGCGTCTGGGCAGCGGTGGCCTGCAGGTCTTGCAGACCTGCAACGAACATGCGACGTGCTTCCTCGGCGTCGATCGGCATCTTTCCCGTCTCCTTCAGTTCCCCCTCTGCCGGGGCACGGCCTGTCAGGCTCCACAAGAGCTCAAGGCGCCGGGACAGGAGCTTCGCGCCCAACTTGTGGAGGTCCAGCTCCGTAGTGCGGAGCTTGGAGAAGAGCGCGTCTTCCTCTTCCTCTACGTGCTTCTGCACCAGCGTGCGAAGTTCCATCATCGGGCCGTCGGCGATTTCGCCCTTCTCGAGGAGCGTCTCGATCTCTTCGACCTTTTTGCTGGCTTCCGCGTGTTCCTCTACCGCTTGCCTGACGAGCTCCTTGTCACCGGTCATATCGGCAACTGCTGGATAGAGGAGTTCCTCTTCGATCTGCTGGTGGGCGCGCAGGAGTGCACAGAGCCAGCCCGCAACCTTCCGCTTGATCTCGGGATCCTTGCTACCCTCGTACCAGTCGGAGTAGTCGAAGGCGGTTTGATGATCCTGCATCAGGAAGCGCGTGACATCCGGTGCCGGCTTCTTGCCTGCCAGCAGCATGGCTCCAAGGGAAATGGGCTCCCCCATCCCCCGATCGGCGGCGAGGCGTGGACCCACCCTCAAGGCTGTCTGCATGGTGGTTCTCCTTGGCGCGTGGGAGGATCAGGAGGGCTCCGTCCAGGGCGCGGCCTTGGGGTCGTGCTTGACCACGCTCCGCTTGGCGTACTCCGTGGAAGCCTTCTTCCTTTCTTTCTCAGGCCGGAGGCCTTCGACCGGATTCGGTCCTTCCACCTCGAGGCGGTACTCGCGTCCCTGCTTTTCCGTATTGGCGCGAATGACTTCCTCGGTCGGTGACCACTTGCCATTGACCGCGCGCTGATAAGCGAAATAGCGGTCATCGTCCGGCACATCGGCAATCGGAACGAATTCGCTGTCCTTCGCCGTCAAATCCACCTGTTCCGCGAGAACCTGTCGTACATACTTGCGATTTTCCCGGAAGCTCATGGGCTCGCCCACCGCCGCGGGCAGGAGCGCCTCCGGATCGCGCTTTTCGACCTCGCGCATGAGTTCGCACGCGATGCGCAGGTGTTCGATCTCCATGTTGAGATGGAGCTCGTAGAGGGCCTTGACCCTCGGATCTGGCTCCTCCTGCATGAAGGAGTAGTAGAGCCAGCACTCGTTGTACTCATGGAACAGCAGGTTCTCGAACCAGCTCGCGGTGGGATCGAGGATGGACTCGTAATGAGTGACGTGCTGCTCCTCGATCATCCCGATTTCCTGATAGGTCGCGCGTGCCAGCGGCTCCATGTAACGATTGCCGATGGTCATGTAGAAGTTCATGGTCTGCTGCTCGGCCGACATGACCATAAGCGCGTTCAGGATCGACTGAGGGTCGGCAGCGAGCGCCGTCATCGGCCTGCGCACCTCGTCGTGCGGGTGGCGGTGCTCGAAGATCGTGGGACGACCGGGAGTGATCTCGGTGAGGTCGGAAATGATCTGCTCGGCCTTCTTCCCCTCCAGCATCTCGTAGAGGTTGGCGTAGCGGTAGAGGTGATCGAAATCCTCGAGCAGTCCAAACTCGTAGACCTGGCGAAGATAGGGGGCTGGCTCGTGCTGGGCGACCCAGGCGGTCATGTCGACCGCAACCTGTTCGTAACCCAGGGTGACTTCAATCGTGCTTTCGTCCCCGGGGATCAACCAGTTGATTGCCTTCTGCTGCTGTTGCTCGATACGCCGCACCATGGCGAGCTGTTTCTTGACGTCAGGATCCAGAAGATTGCGCGCCATGCTGTGCGAAAAGATGATGGCTTCCACCTCAATCCCGTTCATCAGGATCCCGCGACAGCGGCTATAGGGGTGCACGCTCTCCTTGTCGTAGGGCTTTACGTTGAGCTCGGACCAGTTGCGCAGCTGTTTTTCGATGGGGATGCCGCGCTCTTGTAGCGGATTGAAGGTCATGGTCTGGGGCTCCGGCCTGAAGGTGAGTTTCCTCGCAACCGGAACCGCGCGCTCTTGTTCCGCCCTACTTCTAAAATGACCCCACCGCTTGGGATTTCACTATCGGTGGACGTAAAGGCGCCAAGGCTTCCCGTCACAGCCGAGCGACAGCAACTTCACGCCTTTCTGGCGCTTGTCTGATGCTTGTCAGCAAAGATGATCCGCTCCCGACCGCTTAAAGCATAATCGGTCAATTGCCGGTCCCAGCGCTGACCTTCCTCGATTGCGGCCTTGAGGTGGAGTGCGATCTCCTTGTCATTCAACAGCTTCGCCAGCAGACGCAGCGTTCCCCAGCAGGAAAGACAATAGTGCTGGAGCTTCTGGGCGCCACTGAGGATGATGATGTCGCGAACCTCGGGGTTTCCCGCCCGCTTTAGCAGCCGCTCATTCTGCCAAATGAGGACACTCGCGGCACGGTTGCCTACCTGGCGATGGCGGCTGCTGTACTGTTCGAGCGCGCCGCGTATGTCGCTGCTGACCCTTTCACCTTCGTGGATCCGCTGTTGAAGAAGGGTCTGTAGTCGGGGGCTGCTGGTTGCGATTACGAAGCGGCGGAGCATGGCGGCACCCTGGATTTCTGTGTTCTCCGCGCGTTCGAGCTCATGAACCAAAAGATCTCGCACATCCTTTATCGGCGCCATCGCGATTTCCGCTGCCGAGCTGTTCAAGCTGCGGCGCAGGGCGCCCAAGGGATCTTCCTCTGTCGGGAGGTTACTGGCTTCTTTCATCTCGCGCGTGCCGCCTGCTCTAGGTTATTCGGAGTTACTTCAAGGGGATAACCTCTGATCGGACGCGGCGGTTCCCATTTCCGCAACGGCGGGACCCCTTTGCAGCAAGCAGGGCTCGGCAGGGCCGGGGGGGAAGAAGGAGCTTTTTGCCCTGCGGGGCATTTCCCCAGAGCCAGGACATCACGGGGGTTCGCCGAGCACCCCTTTCGATGGGACTGGCTTGGAAGCCAATGAGGCGAGGGGTGCGCTAGCGAAGCAAGATGGGCCGCGCGCTGAAATGGGCAGCCGCCATAGTGGTTCTGCTGGTCGCGAGCATCGCGATCTTCCTCCTCTACTTCGACTGGAACATGCTGCGCGGCCCCATAGAAAGCCGGGTTGCGGCTGCTACCGGCCGGACCCTTTCCATCGAGGGCGATCTGCAGGGTGAACTCGCCTGGCAACCTTGGGTGCGGGCGCGCGACCTTCGCCTCTCCAACGCCGACTGGGCAAGGGCGGAGGACTTGGTCTCCATTGAGGAGCTGGCTATCCGCATCGACGCGCGCCAGCTCCTCCGCGGTCAGCTGGTGATTACCGCGGCGCGGATCCTCGGCGCGGACATCAACCTCCAGATCGATAGAGACGGGCGCGCCAACTGGGAGATGGGCGGGGAAGACGAGGAGCCGGCTCGCAGCGAGATCCCGCTGATCGAGAACCTTGTTGTCGAAGACAGCCGGCTGACCCTCGATGACGCCTCGCGGGATATTCAGCTTGAGGCCAACGTGGCCCAGGCCCAGGTGGTGAGCCCCGAGGAAGGCAGCATGCCTGTCAGCCTGGAAGGTCAGGGACGGAGCCAGGGCTATCCCTTCACGATCAATGCCAGCGGCGGCTCGCTGGCGCTGCTCCGCCAGGAGGAAGAACCCTATCCCGTCCAGATCGAGATCGCCATTGGTCAGACGCGGGCTCGGGCAACAGGTACGCTGATGGCGCCTCTCCAGTTGGCCGGCATGGAGGGGGAGCTTTGGATCAGCGGTCCGACCCCGGATGAGCTTGCTCCGATCCTCAACATCCCTCTGCCATCCACGCCGCCCTATGAGCTGGCAGGCCGCCTCCGCCGTGACGAGGGGGCCTGGTACTTCGAGGACTTTGAGGGCACCGTCGGTGAAAGCGACCTCTCTGGCACCATGCGGGTGGAGGTGGAACGCGAGCGACCCTTGATCGTCGCGGATCTCCTTTCCCGGCGCCTCGATTTCGCCGACCTGGGCACTCTGATCGGTCTTCCTCCAGACCCGGCAGAAGTCTCGCAGCAAGTAGATGAGGAAGGGCGGGTCAGGCTTCTCCCCGACGCGCCGCTGCAGATCGAACAGGTTCGCAGCAACGATGCCCAAGTGGTTTTTCGCGGGGAAGAGGTGATCACGCCGGGACTTCCCTTGGACAATGTCGAACTGACGCTGACAATAGAAGAGGGTGTCCTGCGGCTACATCCGGTGTTGTTCGACTTCGCCGGCGGCCAGCTCACGCTTTTTCTATCCCTCTATTCGACCGTCGATCCGGTTGAGGCTGACTACGATCTCAGGCTCAGCGACATTCAATTGCAGAGCATCTTTCAGGAGGCGGGTCTGGAAGGGGAGGCCAGGGGGACACTCGAGGGTCGCTTCCGCTTCTCCACCCTGGGCAACAGCGTGCGCCGGGCCTTTGGCACTGCCGAGGGTAATGCTGCCGTCATCATGAACGGCGGGCTGATCTCAGGTTCGATCCTGCAGCTCCTGGACGCAGGCTTTCTGGAAGCTATCGCGGTGGTGCTGACCGACGGGGTGCCCAGCGACATGAATATCCGTTGCTTCATCGGTGCCTTCGACATCATGGGCGGCATCATGACCGCCAGCCCGGTTCTCCTGGATACGGAGGACAGCGCGATCGATGTCCAGGGCACCATCGATCTGGGCCAGGAGGCACTGGGGCTTCAAATCAATGGCGAAGCGAAGGATCCCGGCTTTGCAAGCTCTCGGGTGGGGGTGGTCGTGGAGGGAACCTTTGCCTCTCCTTCTATCGGTATCGACCCTACGGAACTCGCGGTGCGGGGCGGTTTGGCGGCCGCGCTCGGAGCTCTTGTCGCGCCGCTTGCTGCCTTCTTGCCCTTCCTGGAGCTTGGGCTGGCTGAGGATGCCCCTTGTGGCCAGTTGATCGGTAATGCGGAAGCCCAGGTAGAAGAGGGCGAGTGACTTGTTTCCCAGGCCTTGAGCGAAGCCCGAGTTGCGAAACTTGAGCTAAAGGTGTTCCCTGCTGCGGGTATTCGGGGCCTAAGGGTTATGGTTTTCGGCGAGCAGGAGCCTCTGGTTGTTTCCGACGAGGCAGCGGAAGAGGAACCGCTGCGCAAGATCATCCATGTGGACATGGATGCTTTCTACGCCTCCGTGGAACAGCGCGACAATCCCGAGCTTCGGGGCAAGCCGGTGGCGGTCGGAGGCGCACGTGAGAGAGGTGTTGTGGCCGCGGCCAGCTATGAGGCCCGCCGCTATGGCGTCCGCTCCGCCATGCCCTCGGTGACCGCCCGCCGCAAGTGTCCGGAGCTGATCTTCATCAAGCCGCGCTTCGAGGTCTATCGCGCCATCTCCCAGCAGATCCGCGAGATCTTCGCGGACTACACGCCGCTGATCGAACCCCTCTCCCTCGACGAGGCCTATCTGGATGTCACCCAGAACCTAAAGGGAATTCCTTCGGCGACCCTGATCGCCGAAGAGATACGCGAGCGCATTCGCGCGGAAACCGGCCTTACGGCTTCCGCCGGCGTCTCCTACAACAAGTTCCTTGCCAAGCTTGCTTCCGACCAGCGCAAGCCCGACGGTCTCTTCGTCATCACGCCCAGAATGGGGCCGGCCTTTGTCGAGAAGCTGCCGGTCGGCCGCTTTCACGGTATCGGGCCGGCCACGAGCGCCAAAATGCACCGCCTCGGCATCTATAGCGGCAGCGATCTCAGGGCTCAGAGCCTCGCTTTCCTGAAGCAGCATTTCGGCAAGTCCGGGCCCCATTATTACTGGATTTCTCGCGGGATCGATCGGCGGCCGGTGAAGCCGGACCGGGTGCGCAAGTCCCTGGGGGCCGAGAACACCTTCTTCGAGGATCTTTGGGACTTCGAGACCATGAAACAGGCACTCCAGCCCATTCTGGAGAAGGTCTGGCAGCGCAGCCTGCAGGCCGGTGCAAAGGGCCGTACCGTCACGCTCAAGGTCAAGTATGCGGACTTCGAGCAGATCACGCGCAGCCGGACGCTGCTTCATCCCGTGAGCAGTAGAGAGGAGCTGGAAGCGACGAGCCTTGCCTTGCTGGCACCGCTGCTACCGCCCTCCAAGGGAGTTCGCCTGCTGGGGGTTACCCTCTCGAGCCTGCTGCCGCCGGAGGAGGAAAAAGACCGGATGCCACGTCTCCTGTGAGCCCTTCACCCGGCGATTCAATACGTATTTTGCGTCGCGGCAGAAACATTTACAGAAGGATGACGCCTTGATATGTTCCGCCCGCCCCGTCCTGCCGGGGTGCGGCATCAGCCGCTGCGTGTTCCGGCGCTTATTTCGCTTGCAAGCCACCTGGGCGGTTTCGCTAACATGAAAATTCTCACAGGCAATTCGAATCGGCCATTGGCCGAAGCGATCTCAGCCTATCTCAACCTTCCGATGACGAAGGCCTCCATGCGGCGCTTTTCCGACATGGAGATATTCGTGGAAATCCACGAAAACGTGCGGGGAGAGGACGTCTTTCTGATCCAGTCCACCTCCTATCCCGCCAATGACAACCTGATGGAACTGCTCGTCGCCATCGACGCCTTGAAGCGCGGATCGGCGCGGCGCATCACGGCGGTCTTGCCCTACTACGGCTATGCGCGCCAGGACCGGAAATCGGGGCCACGTACGCCCATTTCCGCGAAGCTGGTCGCCAATCTGATTACCAAGGCGGGGGCAGACCGGGTGCTGACCCTCGATCTCCACGCCGGGCAGATCCAGGGTTTCTTCGACATCCCCACGGACAACCTTTACGGCGCCCCGGTCTTCGTGAAGGACATCATAGAGCGCTTCAATGGTGAAGACCTCACCATCGTGTCGCCGGACGTCGGCGGCGTGGTGCGGGCGCGGGCAATCGCCAAGCGGCTGGATGCCGAACTCGCCATCATCGACAAGCGCCGGGAGCGTGCCGGTGTTTCCGAGGTGATGCACATCATCGGTGAAGTTGAGGGGCGCACCTGCATCCTCGTCGACGATATCGTCGATAGCGCCGGTACCCTGTGTAACGCAGCCGTAGCGCTGACGGAGGCGGGCGCTCGCTCGGTTTCAGCCTATGTCACCCATGGCGTCCTTTCCGGTGGCGCAGTCGCAAGGGTCACTGCCTCGCCGTTGACCGAACTGGTGACGACCGACTCGATCCAGGCGACGGAGGCAATGCGCGTTGCGCGAAACATCCGTCAGCTCACGATTGCGCCCTTGCTGGGTGAGGCTATTCGACGGATCAGCGACGAGCACTCGGTTTCCAGCCTTTTCGACATGCCGTCCTGAAGCGGCGGTACCTGGCGGCGCGCCCCGGCACCCCTGGAGGCCGGGGCGGTCGTGCCTGAGACGGGCGCGTGGTCCGTCCCTTCGTTGGGCCGAACTCTCTTCGAAGCGGAGCGGAAGCTTCAACCGACGTGGGCTTGGTCCTGAATTGATCAGAGGAGAGCAGATCCAGGAAGCTTTCTGCGATCTGCTCCGATCCGCAAGGAGCTTGAAAAGCAAATGAGCAAGAACGTGAGCTTCTCGGCGCAGTTGAGGGAGCGGGCCGGAAAGGGGGCCGCCCGCGCCGCGCGCCGAGCAGGACAAGTGCCCTGCGTTATCTATGGCAATGGCAAGGATCCCCTGCCGATCAGCATCGAGGCACGCCTTTTGAAGCGCGAGCTGGCCGATGCCGGCTTCTTCACCCAGATCTACGAGATCGATGTTCAGGGCCAGAAGGAGCAGGTTCTGGCACGTGACGTACAGATGCATCCGATCAAGGACGAGCCCCTGCACATCGACTTCCTGCGGGTTTCGGGTGATTCGCGGATCACCGTTGCCGTTCCGGTGCGCTTCCTCAACGAAGAAGACTCCGCGGGCCTACGGCGCGGCGGCGTCCTCAACGTCGTGCGCTACGAAATTGAGGTGGAGTGCTCTCCATCCGCCATTCCGGAGTACATCGACGTCGATCTGGCAGATGCAGATATCGGCGACAGCCTGCATATCAGCGGCGTGACCTTGCCGGAGGGTGTGACCCCGACCATCACGGACCGCGATTTCACCATCGCGACCATCGTCGCCCCGAGTGCCGTTAAGGCCGAGGCGGCCGAAGAGGAAGAGGGCGCGGAAGAGG